>Ga0214471_10000103_pt1 | contig 86277 bp, 114 predicted proteins | sample RVTome_5_FD_207665 | JGI IMG/M metagenome (GOLD analysis project Ga0214471, IMG submission 207665) | Soil microbial communities from uranium-contaminated site in the Upper Colorado River Basin, Wyoming, United States - RVT142D155 | ecosystem: Environmental > Terrestrial > Soil > Contaminated >... | reverse complement strand
CGCTTCGCTCGTGCTCATCAGCGTGCAGCGAGTGCGGCAGGGCAGCGGACAGCCGTACGTGCTCGACGTGCGAGGCTCGAGGGTTGCTGCGTGAGCGACGAGTTGCCCCCACCACCACCACCCGAGGTCCAACCGAACGCACCTGAGGGGTGGCCCACCTGCATGGCGTGGCCACCACCACGGGAGCTCATCGAGTTGGCCAAGCGCGAACGGATGCGAGGCCACCATCAGATTCACTTCGGTGGCCGCCCGCTGTTTCTCGTCGATGGCATCGCGCTCGACTTGATGGTGCTGGTGACGGGACATCGTATTCCGGACGGCGTCGACCTGACCAAGCTTGCAGAGGAAGCAGCGGTGCGGTAACGCCCGTCAATGGAATCCCGGGATTCCATTGACCAGCCCCCAGTGAGGAGCGGTATCATGGGGTATGGCAGACCCCAAAGACCCTCACCGCGCCGCGCAACGGCAGCAGGCGTTGAAGCAGGCGGAAGCGACCGAGCAATTGCGCAGACTCGCACAGCAGACGCAAGATCAGCAACGCGTCATGGCCGAGCTCTCGGCGGAGGAAGCACGCGAGCGTATCGGGTTGCTCAAAGCGCAGCGGCGCAAGGCTGAGCTCGAAGAGCAACGGGCATCACTAGAGCTCGAGGAAGTGCGTGGGCGTCGGAGCAAGGCTGTGTTGGAGCTGCCGTCGAGCGAGACTCTGCCGTTCATCGTGCGGTTAGTCGATACCTTGTTCGACTGCCGTGCGGACCCCTACAGGTGGGCGAGCCGCGAGGATGTGCCTCGGTGTGAAGCGAAGATGCTGCCGTCGATGACTGAACAGTTTTCGAATTACCAAGGGCTGCCAGCGACAGAGGAAGTGTTGAAGCAGCTACGGGCACTGATTGAAGTCGACGTGTTTGGGCCGCTCGTCGAGGCCGGCGAGGTCTTCCTCATTGGAGGCAAGTACCAGTGTCCCGCGTGAGCAATGCCGAGGGCTATGAGTACGCCGAGCCTGTCGTCTGCGTTGGCGAGAGCACGGCGGCGTTGAAGCTGAGAGTGTCGGGCACTGGCAGGACGTTCTGGGTTCCCAAGTCAGTGGTGCACGACGACTCCGAGGTGTACAAGGACGGCTCGAGCGGCAAGCTCGTCGTGCAGGAGTGGTTCGCAGAAAAGGAAGGCTGGGCCTGATGACCTTCGATGCGTTCGCGAAGGAACTCGGGATTACCCGTGACTGTAGCTGCGGTGGTCGCGGATGGTTCATCGGAGAGTGTCACCCGCAGGAAGCCTGCGGCGGGTGTAGTGTTGTTGAAGCTCAGAATCTGTATCGTCATCTGCTCGCTACCCGGGCAGACCCCGCAAGCGTGCTCGCCGGAACTTGGGACAGCCGTCCGTTTCCAGTGATGGCGCAGGGTGAAGAGGCCTTTCGCCTAATACGGGTACCGTCGTCGGTTCCTTGGTCGCTCGTCGTGGAGCACGAGGCGCAGGCTAAGGCCAACCACTCGCAATCGCTCGAGAGACTCGCAGAGCGTGGTGGGCTTTCGCCGTGTGAGCTCGTGGCAGTTTTAGAGAATCGCCCGTGGCACCGGATGACCGCTCATGAGTCCGCGGCGCAACTGCTGAAGCTGATAGCCCAGGAAGGCTGGGCCTGAAGCATGCAGCTGGTGTTGAGCAAGGACGAAATCAGCGTGCTCGACGGCGCTGCGTTCATGGCGGCGACGCTGGCGGTCGAGCACAACTGCGTGCCGTCCGAGCTCTCGACTGCATGCCTGTGCGTGTTCGCGATGGTGGAGCATGCCCAGGCCCGCCCGTGTGCGCTGCGGCAGGTTGTGTTTTCGTCGCAGCAGTGGCTTGCAGTTGAAGGGATGCTCCACGCCCTCATTCGGTTGTGTCACGAGAAGCCGACGGTGTTGGAGCTCAGTAGCGAGCAAGAGCGCAAGATTGTGCAGGCTGCAATCGAGGAGCTCTTCATCAGTTTCAAGTTCGGCAGGCTTGCGCAACGCAACGGAGCTGCGCAAGCGTGAAAGCCCTCGTCGTGCACCAGGAGCAGGCCAAGCAGTTGATGCGCGAGATTGTCGCGGTCGAGCAGGAGCTGTTGCCGCTTCAGCGGCGTCTCCGTGAACTGAACGACACCCTGTCCAAGCTGATGGCCGGAGAATACACAGCTGAGGCCGCAGCCAGGAGCGATGGGCCGTCAATCCGCGAACGCGCGCTGGCGATGCTGGATGCGAATCCGACGCGTGTCTACTCTGCGCCAGAGGCCGCCTTGGCGGTCGGCGACGACGTCAAGGTGCCAACTATGCGCGTCACCTTGCTGCGCCTGTTCCAGGACGGGGGAGTTCAGCGCGTTAGTCACGGGGCCTACGCGTCCCGTGCCTACAAGGCCGCACCGCTATTCAGTCAGGAGGCTGCCCATGCGCACGGACACGCCGACGTCGGCGCCTGAGCGGGTCGAGACCAAGGTGCGGTTCGACGTGCTCAAGGGTGTGCTCAAGGTGACGGTTGAAGGCGTGCTCGAGTCGCGTGAAGGCTGGCTCTTCCTCGACGAGCGTGGAACCTTCGAGCGCAACGCCCGGTGGTATTGGGAGGAGACGGCAGCCAAGCGCGCCGAGCTCGGCATGACGAACCCAGACGCAGTCGTCGAGATTGCAGATCGCATCGCGCTCTTGGCGCTCACAGCCTTTCTTCGAACCTGCCAAGCTCGGCGGAAGGCAAGGAAGCGTCGCGGATGAAAGATCGATGGGCATGCACGAACTTTCAGATGCTTCTGCTCGTCGACGACTTGCTCAAGGGGACGATGCACAGCCGCACGACCATTGCGAGGTGTACAGGCAAGTCGCTGCCTACTGCTGACCGTTGGCTGCTTGCGATTCGAGACACGATCAAGGGCATGCGGACCTATCGCGAAGGCAAGACGACGTGGCTCGTGTACGGGCCAGCGGCTGCTCGCGGGTTGCAGAGACTGCAAAAAGTATGTCACACTCCCCTAAATGAGCCGTCCAGAGAAAGGCGGAACCGCCACGTCGAGGAAGCGCAGCGGGCCCAAACGAACACTGCGCGCAAAGCCGTTTGCGGGCTCTGACGGCAAGCCCGTCTCCACGCCGCGCAACGGCTATGCCCACATTGGGAAGCTCGAACGGACTGACCGGGGTGCAGCTGAAACCGACCCCGAGACGGGGGTGAATCTGCGAGGGGTCTTCGAGTCGGGCAAGACTCCGCCTGATGTTGCCCATGGCCGGCGCAGGGTGGTGCTGGCGATGATGATGGGCGGGGTGCCCGTGAGCGACATCGTGCGGCAGTGCGAAGACCGGTACCTGATGAGCGCGACGCAGACGCGGTTCTTCGTGCATGAGATTCAGTCCGCGTGGCGCAAGGACAGCGAGGAGGGTGCGAGCTACGCGAGAGCAGAGGCCATCGTGCGGCTGCGACGGGACCTCGGGTTGATGCGAGCGCAGCGTGAGAAGAAGTGGCGCGACATCAACAGCCACGAATCCCTGCTCTCCAAGATCGAAGGGACGATGGCGCCGATTCGCGTGAGCGTGCTGGACGCGAACGAAGCGGTGCGTGACGCACTGACGCAGGTGCTCGGGTCGATGAGCGAGGACGACCTTGAGGCGTTCTTGACCGAGGGTGAGGAAGTGTTTCAGGTGCTCGCAGCTGCCGAGTGAAAGGCTCCTGATGCAGGTGAACGAATCAGGCTTCGCTTCACACGCTCGCAAGGTCCAGTTGTTGGAGCAGGCGAAGGACAAGGTGTTGCGGCTTGCGAAGCAGGCTCGCCGCAATTCGCGGGATTTTTTCTCGTTCGTCGTGCGCGAGGAGACGTCGCGCGAGCGCATCGAGTGCTTGCCGTTTCAGCGCGTGGTCTTCAAGTTCGTCGAGCACTTCGATCGGTGCGTGATTCGGCTGCCAGTTGGGTTCAGCAAGAGCTACATGATGGCGGGGCTCTCGATGTACTTGCTCGGCAAGAATGCGACGACGCGCGGAGTCATCATCTCGGCGAGCCAGGGGCAGGCACAGAAGCCGCTCAGCATGGTGAGCGACTACATCGAGAGCAGCCCCGAACTGCGTCTGGTGTATCCAGAACTGCAGCAGTCTCCCGACATCAAGGACCCGTGGACGCAGAGTCGCATCACGGTGCAGCGCCCGCAAGGCATTCGCGACCCATCGCTGGCGGCGGTGGGTTTCCACGCGAAGCTGCCCGGTGCTCGCTTGAACTGGATTCTCGTCGATGACTTGCTGACCGAAGAGAACACAGGCACGAAGGAACAGATTCTCGATGTCAATCGCTGGTTCAACTCGACCGTGCTCAGCCGGCGCGACATCCACGGAACGAAGCTCGTGGTGACCAACACGCCGTGGGACCCGAACGACTTGACGTACACGCTCGAGAAAGCGGGGTGGCCGACGATCACAATGGATATCGACGGCAACATCTACTTGACGAACACGTGCGAGACGGACCTTGTCGACGGAGCGCTGTTGCCGGCCGAGGGCGTCTTCGACTGCGACGACATCCGCCCGAGTCTGGTGGACTTTCCTGACGACGAGTTCGTGGGCGACACCAAGGGCAAGTCGTACCGGCTCGTTGCGCACGACCACCCCCGCTACGACCCGGACCAGCGGCACCTCCCGCCTGAGCGCCGCACTGCCGAGTTCGTCGACCGCTACGACGCTGTGCCGCTGTGGCCCGAGCGCTACGGGCGCCCCGAGATTGAGCGGCTGCGAAGCGACTACCGGACGGCGATGGCTGAATACAACCAGCTGTATCGGTGCCAATGCCGCTCGGATGAGGACAGCAAGGTGAAGGTCGCTTGGATCGAAGCCTGCAAGGAAGAGGCGCGCAAGCGGGACATCTTCACGTTCACTGCGAAGTGGGACCCGACGACGCAGGGGCGCACGTTCACGGGCGTCGACCTTGCCGTCGGCAAGCGCAAGAGCAACAACCGAACGAGCCTGTTCACCTTTGCTGTGCTGCCCGACCAGTACCGGCGCATCCTTCGGATCGACTCGGGGCGCTACGATGGCTCGACCGTCATCGACCTGTTGACGATGCACTTCGAGGCGTACGGCTCAATCATCCGGGTCGAGAACAACGCGGCGCAGGACTTCCTCAGGCAGTGGGCTCGCGAGCGCAACAAGAGCCTTCCGATCCGTGGCGTGCCGACGGGCAAAAACAAGAGCAACAAGGAACACGGCGTTGAGAGCATGTTTATCGAGATCGAAGGCGGCATCTGGCTCATTCCGAACGACCCGATTGGGGGCGTGCATGAGGCAGTGCAACGCTGGATCGACTCGATGCTCTATTACGATCCGAACAAGCACACGGGCGACGAGCTCATGAGCAGCTGGCTTGCGCGCGAGCAAGCGCGCCAATCGGGGGCCTTGAGCAAGCCCCGCCCTGGCCAGGGCGGGGTCGCGATGGTGTCGGCCCGTTGAGGCCCGATTCCTGCCCCTAGGCGACCGCTGGGGAAGACTTTCGGGCATGGGCGCTATCATGGCCCATGACCGACCCCGAGGAGCCCCAAATCGACCCGAGAGAGCCCCCAGACTACGTGCTCCGCCCCGAGACTTATGCGGCGCTTGGCGAGCCCATCATGCGCCATTTCAAGTCGGACCACTTGCAGCCACCGCTGTGCAAGGTGTCAGTCGCGTTCGAGCAACTGGCGTTCTCGGTGTTGACGTTGCCGAAGGGCGACGAGCGGGATACCTCTTTGCGCAAGTTGCTCGAAGGCAGGGACGCTGCGCTCAGAGCCGCGCTCGACCTGCCTGATGAGTGACGGTGAGGTATGATGGGGTTGTGCGCAAGTTCTACAGCGGCCCCATTGAAGCAGGGCATCTAGAGCGCTGGGCGAACGCAGCCCATTCCCATTCCGCTGTAGAACTTGCGCCGATGCACTCTGCAGCGGCCCCGTCCAGGTTTCCCCTCCTGATGGCGGGGCCTCTGCGATTCATGGAAACCCGGGATTCCATTCGCGAGGGTTCGAGTGACGCGGTGGAGCCCGGATGCTGAGTGGTCTGCGGAACAGCGCGTGCGCATCGATACGCTCCGCAAGGGGCGGCGCTTTCGGGCGGTGGACGGCAGGCAGTACACCTACGATCACGTTGACGGCGGGGTCTCGCATGGCGCGCACTGGGTGACGCGCGAAGACGGCGTCGCGAACTGCTTTGCAGGGTGCGCCGAGGTTCTGCCGTGCTGAAGGTGCATATCGAGTTCGAGCTGCCGTACTTCGGGGAGATTGCTGCTGTGCTCGAGAGTGTTCCGCGCAAGGTGAGCGCTCAACTGTCACGACGTCCGGCGTTGTGCAAAGCGCCCGAAGCCGACGACCAATTGCGCGACATCTATGGCAACGTTTGCGGTTCGGTCGAGGTGAAGCGAGTATGAAGTTGAGCAGGCCGCCCGACCCCGGTGAAGCGTCGCTACCTGAGGGGTGGGCGAGCCTGAGCGTACAATCGCGACGCGAGCTCATGCCGGGTACGCAACTGCCGGGTGAAGAGGGCATCGTCGGCGAACCGAAAGGTGCTGACGCTATGATGGGGCATGACCCACGCAGCCCGCATCCTTGCCGATAGCATCAGCCCCGCTGGGGTTCGCCTGACGACGCTCGAAGTGACCTTCCCTCGCATCGTCCTTGCCGAGTTCAACACGCACCGCGTGTTCTCGCGCAACTCCGCATCGTCGAGGGCTATCCCCGTCGAGCGGATGCTGGCCATGGTGTGCGAGCACCCGTACGTGCCGAGCGAGTGGGGCCAGAACCAGAAGGGTATGCAGGCAGAGCAGCTGCTCGACCCACGCGAGGCGTCGAAGGCCGAGGCCGTCTGGTTGCAGGCACTCTATGCGGCGGTCGACCAAGCCCAGCGTTTGCTCGACTGCGGTGTGCACAAGCAACTGACCAATCGCCTGCTCGAGCCCTTCCTCTGGCACACTGTCATCGTGTCGTCGACGGAGTGGAGCAACTTCTTCCACTTGCGGTGCCACGCAGCTGCACATCCCGACATCCGCAAGGTGGCTGTGCTCATGCGCGATGCGATGGTGGCGAGTGCGCCGAGGCTGCTTGCCCAGGACGAGTGGCACTTGCCGTTGACGACGCCAGATGAACTGCAAGAATGGCGCTCCGAGAACATCGTCAAGATGAGCGTCGGGCGCTGTGCTCGCGTCAGCTATCTGACCCACGACGGCAAGCGGAACCCAGAGGCGGACATTGCGTTGCACGACCGGTTGCTCGAAGCCGGGCACATGAGTCCCTTCGAGCACGTGGCGCGGCCGATGACGAGCGAGGAGGAGGAGCGGATGCGCTTCATGAGCAACTTCGATGGGTGGGTGCAGTACCGCAAGCTCATCGTCGGTGAAGCCGATATCCTTGGGGGACGTCGGTAAGTGGCGCGCGAAGGCTCGCACCATCCCGCTTGAGGAACCCGACGACGGCTGATACGCTTGGGCGCATGAAGTTCGCACACCTCATCAACAGCACCGGTGGCGCAGCTGCCGACGTCAACCCCCGTACGACTCCGGCCACGGTGCCGTCGTCGAGCGTGTTCCGCAACGATGCTCACTTCGTCGCAGTCGCGTTGGAGGGCACGGCGGGGCAGACCGGCACTGTGCAGTTGTGGGGTCTCGACGACGTCGACGAGCAGAAGCCCGCAGCGGAGCGCAAGTGGTATCAGGTGGGCAACGCCTTCGACGTCGACGTTGGGCAGATTGTGGGGCCGTCTGGACCCATTGGGAGCGGCGGTTCGGCGGTGACGGTGCGGGTTCCCTGCCCACGCGGCAACGTGTACTTGCAGGTTACCACGCGGCCAGCGGCAAACGCCGTCTTCAAGCTGCTGACGCTGCCCAACTAGGGCGCGGCATTGTAGGGCATGGCCCTCGACGATTCGGTTCAACATCACAGCCAAGCGGTTTTCGAGTGCTTGGCAAAGGAAGCACCTGAGCGCCTCATCGCCATGCTCAGTGTTGAACCAGACCCTGTTCTCTTGACGTATGCGGCTGAGGTTGCAGGACAGCACTTGCCTTCCGAGGTTGTCGTTCCTGCGTTGCTTGCTCTACTCAAGCACGAGTCGGCACTGGTTCGGGAGGGTGCCGTCTATGGCTTAGCGCAGCATGAAGGCGACTCGATTGACGATGAGCTTCGCACTCTCGTTGCCGACCCAAGCCCTGGTGTTCGCACTGCCGCCAAGGACATCTTGGAGATGCGCTGATGCGCTACGGTGAACACGAGATTGACGACGACTACGTGCAGAGCCGCTTGTTGCCGCGCATCTTCAGACGGCTCAGGCGGAAGGGGGAGTGTCTGGTGTGGATGGGCGGCACTGCGAAGGGCTACTCGCACGTGACGGTGAAGACGACGGCAGGGAAACGGGTGCACGCGAGTGCGCACCGCATCATGGCGATTCTCTTCTTCGGTGATCTTGGCGAGCTCGAGGTCGACCATACTTGCCGCAACCGGCGGTGCGTGCGCTGGGCGCACCTTGAACCGTGTACGGGGCGGGAGAATTGCAGGCGCATGTTTTCGCGCCTGCATGATGACCGCCATCGAAACCAGCTGAAGCTGCCTTGGGAGTGAAGGGTCGGCAATGGAAACCCGGGTTTCCATTGCCGACGATTGGGTCTTGCAGCCGATGCGAGGTGCGGGTAGGCTTCACGCCCATGGCGACCGCAATCAAGAACCGCACCGCATCTCCCCTTTCTCTGCCGTACCCGATGAGCGGTATCCTCAAGGCTGGGCAGGGTATCGTGGTGAACGCGACAGTGGCGCAGGTCGAGAGTGCGCTCGGGTCGTCGTCGCCGAGTTTGTCGATCACGCCGGTGAATCAGACGGGGAACTTCGACAACGCCTTTCTCGGGCAGCTCTTGACGCCCGGCATCGGGCCGAGCGAGCTCGAAGCCAACGCCGTGACAGCGCCTGCGATTGCAGCGGGTGCCGTGGGTGGGTCCGAGTTGGCGACGGGCATTGACCACGACGACGTCGTGCCGGGCGTCGACGAGACGATGACGCCGGTCATTGCGGTGCCGGTGCTGGCAGTGGGCGACGAGCTCGTGTCGGTGCTGGTGAACACGGCAGGCGTGTTGAGCGAGCGTGCGCTGGCGGACTTCACGATTGGAGCGGCTGTGCTCAACGTGGTCGCGAACGCGGCGAACAACGCGGCGAACCAGTACTTGATCTCGTGGAAGGACAAGACCTGACGGCAGGTCTTCGAGTCGTGCCCAACGACTCGCGCGACGGAGCCTACTAGGCGGCATGATGGGGCATGCCCACACTCACCACAAGCGAGCTCTGCGTGGCAATCTGCATTGCCGACCATCATCGAGACAAGCAGTGCGGCGAGCCCGCGCACTTCGAGTTCAAGGGGAAGCCGTGTTGCTGGGTGCATGCCAAGGCAGCTGAGAACACGAAGCGCGACGAGCCCCTGCGATGGCTTGCGCCTGAGAAGTGACCCGAGTGAGTGTTCCTGCGGCATGATGGGCCATGGCAAACGATGTTGGCTTTGCGCTCGAGGTCTGCGGACACCGCAGGATTGCCTCGACTTCTGAGGATGGGCGGGTCGCATACTTGCGGGTTAACAGCCTGTTGATGCGGGAGCGGGCTGACTTGCTCAGTGCGATGTTGCAATGCGGGTGGCGGTACGTGCTCGCCACGGGCGACGCTTGGATGTTCGCCAAGGCGGGGCTATGAGTGTGCTCGACGACAAGCCGAGCGAGGTCATCGAAAGGGTCGCCTACGAGATGGCACGCCGGGACGGGTTTCACGCGGCTGAGCCTCAACACACTCTCCAATCGTTGATCTTCCACCTGGACCGGCTGCACGCAGAAGGGGCCTTTCATTCGCCACAGACTCGCGAGTACCCTGGCAACTCTCAGGCGTGGAGCGCCGTGTTAAGCCAGATGTACGACACGCTCGGCATGCCCAATGGCTCAATCGGCGACGTGCTCGAGGAAGTGCGGGCGGTGTCCCGGCTCTTGCGGATGCTGAGCAAGGAAGTCTCGACGCTGTTCGAGACTGTGTTCGACACTCGCGGGCCTGTGGAGGAAGCGCTGTGCCAGCGCATCACAGCACTGCTCGAGGAATGCAAGGAACACGCGAGGCAACCACTATGAGAGTCGCGGTCAAGGGTCGGGTTCACCTGGAGAGGCTGTTTGGCAGGATGCTGCGGATCGTCGTCGACGAGAACGGGCAGTGGGCGCGAGCGCTCGCTGAGCTGAACGAGCTGGGTGATGAGGACCCAATGGTGGAGCTCATCGTGTTCAGCGCAGGCGACGAGCAAGCAGACCCGCGGGGTCGCATCATGGCGCTTGAGAATGTGGGTCTGAAGATTGGGCCCATCATCATCGAGGTCGTTCCCGACGAGCTGCGACGGGCGCTTCGCGCTTTCGAGTGAAGCTATGCGAACCCCTTTACCCCCCGGCGACCGAGCCCGCGAGGCCTGGGCTTTGCGATTGGCAATGGAATCCCGGGATTCCATGCGGCATCATCAGGACATGGGCAAACAGCAGAGCGACGTGTTCGTGCAGCGGGTTTCGCTCGGCGTGCGGCACGGCACGCTGTCGAGCATCAGGTACGGGCTCGAGGAAGACTTGGCAGTGCGGGTGCTCTTGCGCGAGCGGCTTGGCGCGCCGTCGGTCCAGGTGTACTACTTGGCAACGCTCCGCACCGAGCCGACCGCTGAAGAGTGGAAGGCTGCAATCTCGCGCCACTTCCCTGTGGGCGTGAAGGTCGACGTCATCGAGCTGCGACGCTATGTCCGGGGTGGGATGTGGTCGTTCGCGTTGAACGTGGTGCTGCTCGCAGCTGTCGCCTTGTTCTTGCTTGCGAGGTTCTTGTGAAGGCTGAGCTGGACCCGGTGCTACTTCGCGAGCAGTGCCTCGAAGTGGTGCGGTTCTCGGTTGCTCAGGAGTTAAGCCAGCACGAGCTGGTCATGACCGAGGTCCGGTTGCGCGACCAGCTCGACCTGCTTGGGCGTGGGCTGGTGTTCGAGCTGCGCAGTTGCATCCTCGGGTCCGGGCGTCAGACCTACCGCGAGCGGCTGAGCTGGCCAGCAACGTGGTGGGACCATTGGAAGGTCTCGCACCTGAGGTGGCTCCACTGGCTCATCAAGCGCGGCTGGATGCGAGCGCCGGTCTACACGACGCACGAGTTCACAGCCGAGGGGCGGTTCGTGTTCCCGGACATCAAGGGGTGGTTTCGAGACGTGCACCGTGGGCAGGTCGTCATCACTGATGCTCGCGTGCGCCTGTTGGCACCGCCCGAGGAGCTGAACCTCGGCAAGGACAATCTCTGATGCATCTCTGCGGCGATTGGAAGCACGACGCGCCGCTCGCGGTGTTGTGGCTTGTCGACCAATGGGGCACCGTACGCGAGTTTGCTCGCGCGATGATACAGGCATGCCGAGAACGCTAACCATCTCCGAGCCGACCTGGAAGGAAGCCGAGGTCGTCATTCCAGACCAGTGTCCGAGCTGCGGTGTTGACCTGACGCCGGCTGGGAGTCTCAAGGTCTGGGACTGGGCGGCTTCGCAGTTCTTGCTTGGCGAGGACGACGCACACGAGCACTACGGCGACTCTAATTGGGACGAGACCTACACGGACTCGATCCACTGCAAGGCGTGCGATTACCGGTTCGACCCGGGCGAGCATGAGAAAGCGCAAGACGATGGGAACCAAGAACACGCCGGGTAAGTTCGACTGCTACGTCAACGCAGCGCCCGATGAGCCGATGTTCATTCTGCTTGGGCGTGACCCGGTGGCTTCGTTCGTGGTGGAGTTCTGGATCAACTTGCGGAGGATTCGCGAAGGGGGGAGCCCCGACGAAGTGCAGCTGGAGGAAGCCTTGAGCTGCGCCAGAAGCATGCGGGACTTCGCGATAGAGAAGGGCAAGCTCTCTCAGATTGAAGCGGTTGCTCTCAACATTGAGCGCATGGCAGCCCTCCCGTGAAGCCATGGCTGGCACGAAGCAGGGCGCGAAACTCCGCTGGCGTGGCGGAGTGGACTGGCCGAAGAAGTGCGGTGTGCTCAAAGGGCTGAAGCACGAGCGCTTGAACCACGTGGAGGGGTGTCACCCACGGCGGCCGAAGTGCCGGGCTCGCAAGCTCAAGCACGAGCATTGGAGCGTCTGCAAGTGCGGCCTGCCACATTACCCGCACCGCATTCGGACGGTCGACTGGAAGCGAGGTGGGGCCTGTGTGCACCATCCTGAGCACGACCGCATCATGCACGAGATGCTCCAGATGACCGATTGGGACACGGGGGAAGATTTGGAGTCTGAGGAGATTTGCTCCGAACGCTACCGCGAGTGACGGGCGCGGCATGATGGGTGGGACCTTGATACCCTTGCTGAGGTGAAACTCATGACGATCTCCAATGTCGACTTGCCAATCGTGAACCTCTACGGGCTTGCGGAGCTGCAACAGATGGCGCTCTTGAAGACGTTGAGTGAACACGGCATCGAGGACCCGGCGAAGTTTCTCGAGGAGAACATCGTGCGGTACGTGCCAGCGTTCAAGGCGTCGGTCGGGCTGACCATCGTGATTACCGAGGTGAAGGCCAAGACGAAGAAAGAGTCCGACCAATGATCGACGAAGCCCAGCGCGAGACTGAGGTCGGCGGGAAGACGCTGCACCTATTGGAGGCTCGCAAGTGAACGACGCGCCGGTGTGGGTGACGCCGCTTGCGGTTGGAGCGCTCGGGTTGGCCGTCGTGCTCATCATGGCGTTCACTCGATACAGGTCGTGGCAGCAAGCGAAGACCGATGCTGAAGAACGGAAGGCTTTGATCCAGAAGGGGGTGCAGCAGGGCGTGCTCAACGAGTATGGCGAGCCGCTCTGCCGAATATGTGGGCAGGTGGCAACGAAGCGCCCGGTGAAGACGGGCCGCTCGTGGTTCGACCAGCTCCCGTTCTTTCGTGGTCTGAATCGGCTGTACGCGATGCCAATGCGCTACTCGGTCGTCGAGGAGTGGGAGGCCCATCCGCAGCTGTGCTCGGCGCATCGCTCTGCGGCTGAACAGCGGCTCGAGCACTTCCACGCCACGCTGCGTAGCGAGCACTCGCGGTTCAATGCCGACCAAGAGCAGAAGGTCGAGATGATGAACCAGGGCGGGCTTTTGCAGCTCTTGCGCGAGGACAGTGAACGCATCCGGCAACACATCGGGCTCGGCATCACGCGGCCTCGCAAGGTGCTGGATTCGGCGAGCCAGCTTGGGCGCCCCGACTTGCACGTGCTCCCAGCCCAAAGCACCGACGTCGAAGGCGAGGACGCTTGAGCGGCGTGGCGCTGGCGGCTGCGGGCTTCCTGGCGCTGTACGCGCACGAAGTCCCGAGGGTGTACGCGGAGAATCCCGAGCGGGTCGCGGTCGTGGCCGTCGCTTCCGAGCAGGCGCAAGCCGTCTTGCTTCCCACGTGGCCTCGCTACAACAAGAAAGGCTCGGTGACGCCGCGCTCGTTGAGTGCGGCGATTGCGGCAGTCGTGATCGAAGAGAGTGGGCTCGATGTCGCCGTGCATGGCGGTTCGAAGCGAGGTCTGGCGGGCGAGGTCTGTTTGATGCAGATTCATCCGAGCAACCCGCAGTGGCAGCGGCATGGGGCGCCATCGTTCGACGCACTCGGCGGGACTGACCTGCAAGCGACGACGTGGTGCATTCTGGCAGGCGGGCAGTCGTTGCTCTCGTCGCTGAACTACTGCTGGCGCAAGCGCTTCTGGAGCAACTGGGCGCAAGCGATGTTCACCAGCTACCATCTCGGGCACAGTTGCTGGCTGAGTCCGGGGGCGTACCGCCGAACGGGCTACATGCGCCGGCTCGCCGCGCAGTCGTGGGACGCGACGCCCGAGCAGACCGAGCTCGTCGAACGGGTGCGCGATGCTGGGTGATCTCATCCGCGAGTTGCGAGCGAAGGGACTCTTCGACCAAGCGTCGATCTTAAGTGACCTCGACGAGGCGCTCGAAGCCGAGAACTACTCGCAAGCCAAGATTGAGCATTGGCGGCTGGTGCGCGAGCACGGGATGACGCTCGGCATCGTTGCGCTCGGGGAATTCGAGGACGTTCGCATCACGATCGTGCTGGACTCGGCGAGGGGTGGCGGCATCAGTGGTTAGCGGAGCAGCAGCTATGAAGCAGTACTCGACCCGGCGTGTGTACTTGCTCTTTGGGGCAGACGGGTGGGGTCTCTACATCGAAGGGGAGCTCATCGCGGTGGTGAAGGGGCAGCAGCGGGCAGAGCTCATTGCAAGTGTGTTCGAGCAGGCGGCGGGGGTTGACATGGTGGGCGAGTGGACCGGCATTTATGAGCGTCGAGTGAACGAGCATCGCAACCACGAGCTGGCGGTGCGCGAAGCCGACGAAGTCTTCGCACGGAGGATTGCATCCGATGAAGAGAAGCGAGAAGAAGGTTAAGCTGTACCGGACCGCCTTGCTCGACCCGCCTTGGCCTGAGCGGGGGGGCGGCAAGATCAAGCGAGGCGCGGACCGCCATTACGAGTTGCTCAACCCGTCGCAGATGCCGCAAACGGTACTCGCTTCTGGTGTCTTTCACTTCGAGGTTCATGCCCATTGTTACCTCTGGGTGACGAACAACTACTTGAGGCAAGGCTTGGTGCTGCTTGAGCAGCTCGGCTTTCGCTACGTGACGAATGTGGTCTGGCCGAAGCAGCGCGCGGGGCTCGGCCAATACTTCCGTGGCAAGCACGAGCTCATGCTGTTTGGTGTGCGTGGGAAGGGGAAGGACCCGAGCGTGTACCAAGACACGCGGTCGCTCACGACGGTGCTCGAAGGGGAGCATGTGCGGGTTCACAGCCGCAAGCCTGAGCAGGCGTTCGAGCTCGTCGAACGGCGGAGCAAGGGTCCCTACTTGGAGCTCTTTGGGGACCCGGCCTTGCCAGCCCGGCCAGGGTGGGAGCGGTGGGGCCGTCCACGCAAGGTGGAATTGGCTGTAGGGGCCTGACTCTGGGGTTCGGGCCAGGGGCCTCTAGGGGAGACCGGGCAGGGGTCGGGGGGCCAGGGTAGGCCCCCTGGGGAAAGGCGCTTGGGGGGCCTTTTGGTTCGCCCATTGGGGGGCCAGGGCAGGGGGTTTAGGGGCGCCCCGTGGAAACCCGGGTTTCCATTTGGACTTGGCGGTCGGGACCCGTGGGGTTCGAGCCTCCAATTGCTTGCATCATGCGGCGAATTAGGGGATACCTAGTCAAGAGCCCGCTCGAAGTGAGCGGGCCGGAAAGGAATCGAATGAGACACCTAACCGAGCAGGTCGAGGAGCAGGTCGTGCTGGAGTACATGCCGGACCACAATCGTTCGTCGCACCGCACAGGCAGCTGGTGGGGGCGCTACCCCGCGAACGGAGCGTGCCGATGCGTCGTCGCGCGCAGCGAGGCTGAGCAGTACGTCGAGGGGGACGAGGACGCATATGACAGCATCGTTAGGGCGGCTACCGAGGAAGACGTGGCGGAGTACGACGCCGGCCCCACCTACTGAGCCCAGGAACCGCACTGCGGTGTACTCTGGGAAAAGGCCGAGCTGAATCTGCACCCGAGCGCGTGGAAGGCTGACGAACCAATGACTGTCGTGGGTGGCCTGGGTTCGCTTGCCGTGGGAGGCATGCAAACAACTCGGCTCGTGGCCGAGTTCCGAACCGGAACTGCGTTCGTTCCAAGCGAGTGCGCCATGAGCGCCACGGCGTTGCCCGGTTGTGACGACGAGCTCGAAGCCTTTGCCGAGTCACAGCGGTTTGCCGACGCGCATCGCGAGCGAGGTCGGCAATGAACATCGTGAACCTTTCTCGGGGCGACGCCATTCCGTCGAGCATCGAGCGTGGTCAGGTGTACACGCTGCCAGTGGCCTTCAACGCTTACGTGGTGGCCTTCATGCGCGACGACGTGGTGGTGCAGGTGGTGTTCGAGCGCAGCGGGCGCATGTACTACAACAACGCAATCCCGGGCGACGTGTGCCTGGAAGACCGCCAGCGCGCTTACCGGGCGATGACAGGAGAGTTACTGTGAAGCCGCAGGCTCTGCCTTGGGTCGCTGCCTTCGAGCCGCTGTGGAGTGCGCCGGGCAGCGTGGTCTCGCAGACGTTCGCGTTCATGGCTGTCGCAGAAGCCGAGCTCGAACAAGCCACGCGCCGACACCCTCTCAAGCGGGCCGCCGTTAGTGCGCTCTTCAAGTACCTAGTTCCGGACGGCCTTTTGCGCGGCAAGTCGACTGAGCTGTACCGGGCGCACGTGCAGGAGCTCGTCGAGCGCGCACTTGCTGGGCAGGACGTGGTTCCCCCAACGGACGCCGAAGTGCTGGGGTTCCTGTCGGAGCTCTCGCTGAAAGCGCCGTTCGGGTCGCAGCCAGCGGCATTGATGTTCGAGCTCGTCTTCAAGCGCGGTCTGATGAGCAAGTACCTCGCACCTGACTACGAGTTTCGTGAACCCTGGGAAGGCGCGAGCCAGGAACTCCGCGACGAGCTCGGTCGTCGCTTACCCTCGATTCGAAAGGGCGTCGCATGAGACTGCCGAGATACCCTGTGCCCTCGACACCCGAGCAGACCGCAATTGCCAAGGCGGCGCTCGAGCGGGCGCTTGAGATCGCAAGTGTGCAGCAAGCAGGGAAACTGTTCCGCGCCTTGCTCGGTCCCGAGTGGAAAGCCCTAGAGAACAAGCACGGCCACGCCCTGGTGAACACTCGCGAGGAGATGCGGTTCGAAGGCGATGGCTGGCTCGCGTGCTGGGCGAAGATCGTTGAATACTACGGGCCTTGCGCGCTCGACGAGATGGCCGACCGGGTCCAAGCCAAGGCGCGGAAAGGGGGACGTCGTGCGAGAGCTCACTGACCTCGACTTGCTCTTGCCTGGGCGCCATCCTGGCGTGCTTTGCCATCGGGCTCGCCCTTTAGGGGCCAAGGCCCCCCAAGGCCCCCCAAGGCCCCCCAAGGCCCCCCAAGGCCCCCCAAGGCCCCCCAAGGCCCCCCAAGGCCCCCCAGTTGGGGGGCCTTGGGGGGCCTTTTGGCCTCTCTGGGCGCTCGCTAGGGAGACTTTCCCCAAGGGGACCCCCTGGGATAGGGGGGAAGGCCGAAAGTCGCTGGGGTAGCCACCTAGGACCCGGGAATCGGGACCCCGCCCCTTTGGCCCTTGGGTGGCGGTGATCGCCCGGCTGAACCCAACTGTATCGGACATCGAGTCGACCTTGCGTGCGGAAGGCATCGCACCAATCGAGGCTTGGTACTTCCAGCAGCTCGCCGAAAGTCGGCTGCGTGCGCTCAAGCGCTCGGCTGAGAAACTCGAACGCGAGCTCGTGCATGAAGGGCAGTTGCGTGCTGCTGAAGAGCGGCTGCGCATGCAAGCCGCTCTAGATCATTCCGACTTGCCCGAGACCCACGTACTTCGAAACCCCGTGCTTGCTGTATCCGCGTTGGCTGCGGAAGAACACGGGTCAGAACCGCCATGCGCGTCGAGCAGAGGCTGCAATCGCTCGACGTCGTCAACGCCGGGTTAAGGCTGGCACTCCAAGCGCTCGGGGTGTAGGCTAGCGCCAAGGCCCCTTTAGTTGGGGGCATTCCTGCCAGGTCTGTGTTGCAGCCAGGGCAGGGTGGATGTTCCCGCGTGGTTTGCTCACTCCTAGTTGTTCGTCTTTCCACCCTGCCCGGCCTTTTCGAAGGGAACCAGAATGAGCACGATCGCGTTGGACTTCGATGGTGTCGTCAACAGCTACAAGAGCGGGTACATCGAGAACCGCCTGCCTGACCCACCTGTCGAGGGGGCGCTCGACTTCATTCGCAGCGTGCAGGATGCGGGGTATCGAGTAGCGATTCACACTACGCGCGCGACGACGCCTGCTGCGGTTGACCTGATTCGCTGGTACCTCAAGGCGCACGGGCTCGAGGAGTCGCGCGCGGATAAGGTGCTCATCTCGCTGAAACCAAAAGCGATGGTGTACATCGACGACCGAGCGTATCGCTTCACGGGCAGCTGGCCGAGCTTGGGCGAGGTCAAGATGCTTGGTGATTCGCCAGGGCGATCGGTCGAGGTGTCGAGCTCGAAGGCCCAGCCCGCCGTGCCCGACGTGGAGGAGGTCGAAGACACGGAGCCGCCGCCACCCGACGCGGCGACACCGCCTGATGAACATGGAATCCCGGGATTCCATGTGGAGCCCGAGCCCGTGGTTGCAGGGGACGCGCCGCCTGATGAACCATCAAGTGGGTTCGAACCGACACGCAAGCGACGGCAGAGCAGTCTCGTGTCATCGGGTGGCAGTGCGAGTCGTCGAGGTCGCGGTTCGACGTGAATCTGGAATCGTGACTGACGGCGGTGTACGCTGTCAGCCATGGCGGCATCCATTCAGTTCGACCAAGTCGGCCTCCCTGCGGGGCTTCCGGGGGTGGCTCGCAGCGACGGGCTCGACAATGGTGCCAAGGTCACCGTCACGAACGCGAGTGGGCAGCCGTGCCGGTGCGAGTTCTGGTGGAAGCCGCCGGACGATGGGGGTGCGGTGCTCAGCCAAGTCGGGCCGGCGGTCTGGGAGTTCACGCCGATCGCGTCGCGCTACGGCGAATACGCAGTTCGTCTGATTGAAGCCGAGAACACTGCCAACGAGACCGAGGACATCAAGGCGTTCGGCATCCGCCTGCCGAATAGCGGCTTGCTCATCTCCGCGCTGAACTCGAGGGGCGACTTCGAGGTGAACCTCGCGAGCACGCCTGCGAAGAAAGCGAGTGCTGCTGCGGTCTCATTCCAGAACGAGCCGCTGCTCGACGACCCGACGATCAACTACGCCAACTGGTGGCAGGAGCAACGCGAGATCATTCTCGCCATCGAAGGGCTCGCATCGGGGGGGCCGAGCCTGTCGAACCTGCATCAAGTCGTTTGGGACCCGGACGTTCCTGTCGATACGGCGATTCGCAAGTCGACGCTGCAAGCATGCGTGACCGCGCTGCTAGCGGTCGACGGGTACGGGGTAATCTATCTCAGTCAGGACGACCAAGACCCGAACCCGTATAGCGTCGCAGCGGGAGGGATTCTGAATCTCGACGGGCGCATCGCCATCGTCAACACGAACTTCCGGCGCATCGTCACGTTCACCGACAGCCTCACCCAGATTCGCAACCCCTGGTACATCGAAGGCATTGGGGATGCGACGCTCGAGTTTCGTCGCAACGATCAGAACGACACGCTGGCGCTCTTCCTACTCGACAACAATGCGACGAACACGACCTACGAACACTCCGGCTTCCGCAACGTCATTGGTCGGGTGACGACGATTGGGCAGGCGCCGGTGCTCGAGGTGTCCGCGGAGACCGGGGCTCGACATCGGTTCGAGGACTGTCAGTTTCCGGACGCGGGTTCGTTCGAGATTTCGGGCTCGACGAACGAAGTCGAGTTTCGGTTTTTGGGCGAGCGCACGGTGCTCGGCACCGACCTCTTTGTTGACGTCGGCAGCATCACGAATCAGTTCGACCTCTACATGGACGGGGACTTTGCGTGGACGCAGGCGGTCGTGGGTGCACTGTACACGGGAGCGGCTCCGGTCTTTCTGGCAAGTGCGAAGCGGTTCCCGCCTGCGCACAGCATGCTCGAGTCGCTGCTCAACGACGGCACGACTGTCAAGGTTGCGGTGCGCCACGACGTGCCGCTCGACACAACTGTTTTCAACGACGTCCCGCTCACGGCGCTCGGCCCGGGCACGAACGCGCTGTTCGACGACGGTACGTACAAGCCCGTCGTGGTGAGCATCGCAATCGACGCCAAGGAGAGTGTTCGCGCTTTCGGTGCGGCTGGGGCAGGCAACGTCACGTTGAGCGGGCTCGCCCAGACGCTCGATGGGTTCGCGGTCAACACGGATGGCATGCGAGTTTTGCTCAACGGGCAGACGAGCCCGATTGAAAACGGGATCTGGGTCGCGCATGCTGGGGCGTGGACGCGGCCCACAGACTTCGCTGCGGGGGACGGCGCGGCCGGCGCGTTCACCTTCGTGGAGCAGGGCACCGCGTATGCCGACACGGGCTGGCTCTGCACGACGGACCAGCCAGCGGACATCATCGACACAGACCCGCTCGCGTTCGTGCAGGTCGCGGGCGTTGGAGCGGTGAATCTGGTCAACGTAGGCGGTGGCGCCGGCGTATTCCAAAGCCTCTCGGGAAACGATCACAATCTTCGAACGTTCGTCGGTGAAGACGATGTGATCGTGGCGGTTGACGGCTTGAACGTCGACGTGCGCGGGACGAACTTGCTACCGCTTTCAGGTGTGCGCGCGATGACGGGCGACCTCGACATGGGGGGCAATGACATCCTGAACGTGAACACGGTCGATAGTGTTGACGTGAGCGCGCATGCCGGTCGGCATCAATTTGGAGGACCGGATGTAATCAACGTGGTCAGCTTGTCGGGGGTGCTGCTGGAGGCGCAAAAGGTTCGAGTCCGCAAAAACTCCGGAGCAGTCGTCGGGACTCGCCCCCAGATCAATTTGATTGAAGGCACCGGAATTGCGTTGACGGTCGTGGACGATGGCGGGGGCGATGAGGTCGATATCGTCATTGACGCAACGAGCTCACTCGTTCCGCCATTGTCGCGGTTCCTGTGGGTGGACCCGAACACCGCGGTGCCGACGCTGAACCAGAACGGCAGCATTGCAGCTCCCTTCGCAAGCATCACTCAGGCACACACGGCGATTGCCGCGGCTGCGGTGGGGACTTCCTGGGTGGTCTACTTGATGCCCGGGTTCACCTACACGTTCACGGGGGCGTGGCCCGCGGGGCGCAAGGTCACCTACGCATCGCTCTTGCCGGACGAGATAGCGGCTCTGGGTTACCCGCAGGACACAGCTTTCCCCGAGGCCGTGATCTCGACATCGGCGACGCTCACCACCACGGTGACGTCGCCCGACGGACAAGGCGCATTGATCTTCCGTGGCGTTGACGTCACTGGCACGATCACCGTGGCTGGCAGCGCGGGGGCCGCCACGATCGCAGCGTACGACAGCGACCTGGCCGTAGTGGCGAGAACACAGACGAGCACGGGGACGTTGACCGTGCACTTGCACAAGTCGGTGCTGCGCTCGTTCACTGGCGGCGCTTCGGGTGCGGGTGCTGGCGTGATCACGGGTGTCGATGCTGTGCTCATGCAAAACGGCGCGTGGGACGTGAACAGCATCGACCTGTTGAGCGGCGCTATCGACGTGACCTCGGGCACTCTGACGATTGACGGAGTCCTCGTGCGCTTGCGCAACGTGCGATTCCAGGGTGCGGCCGCGCCGAACTTCGCGTTTCCCGCGGGAGCGCTCGCGACGAACATCGTGGAGTTCGACGACATCACTCGGGCGTCGTTCGATGAGGAGGTCGGCTTGGTCTCGGGAGCGGTTGGCGGAACCTTGCGCACGCGCAAGACATACCGCTTCATGTTCTTTGCCGAGCACTTCAACAACGTGGCGGGCGGAGACTGGGCGCTCAACAGTGCGGCAGAACTCGGTGCGGACACGAACAACAACGTGCTGACCGTAGCCCGTTTCGACGGCGGAGCGGGTGGCGACGAAGGCGTGGGGCTGAACTTCGACATCCCTGTCGGCTGCACTCAGCTTACCTTCGAGATTTGGTACCGTCGCGAAAGCGGCACGACGGGCACCGGGTTCCAGCTCGCTGTCTACAGCCGCTACATGATCCACAACTCGGCGGTGACGATGACGGCGTGGACGGCAGCGATCGACGTTGGAGAGGGGGCCTTTGATGTGACGGCCGCGGTGGCAAACGAGAACTGGCTCAAGACGCGGTTCCGGGTGCCCTTGAGCACGCTCAGTTTGGTGGCGGACTCGATTGCTCAGATCGAACTGATTCGAGACCCCGATGACCCCTCGGACAACGTAGCCGAGGACCTCGTGATTCGCGCGATCGTTCTGGAGCTGGACTGAATGTCGGTTCTCTTCGCATCGGCCAGCTCGCAGTACGCGACAATCCCGTCGACGTCACTGACGCAGAACCGTGCCGGCTTCACCATGATCTGCTCGATACTCCCGAATTCGGTGCCGACATCGGGCAACGAGCGCAGGGTTGCGGTGTTTTCGATCAACGGGGTTGCGACGGCGTCTCGGGTGACGTTGACGCACCGGAACAGTGGAGCAGGGGGCCACCTACGCGGGTTCTCGCGGCGTTTGGACGCAGATGCCGGAGAGCAGATTGATTCGGCGGGCGGCACGCTTGCGGCGGGTGATCTGCACACGCTCGGGATCGTGTGTGGGTGGGCAACGCAGTCGTTTGGGATTTGGATCGACGGAGTCGAGGTCGCGAATTCGGCCCCGGCGGGTTGGACTGCGAACAGCTCGAACACGGCGAGCACGAACAACGCGATTGGTGCGCGACAGGACAACACCCAACATTTCGACGGGTACATTGAGGGGCTCGCTTGTTGGGCGGCTGCGCTCGACGCCCAGACCATGCGGCATCTGCACATCACTCGGGGCGCTGTGCAGAACATGAGGACGCTCGGCGGCGCGGTATCAGCCGGGGCGTACTGGGCGATGCGTGGCGAGCTGCCGATTGCGCCCGGAACGCTGTTCGACTGGTGGGGCCAGGGCGTGGTCGATGCCACGACGGTAAACAGCCCGGTGTACGACAGGCACTTGGCAGGGGGCCCGACGACGTTCCCGGTTCAGTGAAGGAGAGTTAAGCCATGGGCAACTACGCACACACGACGACGAAACAGGTGCTCTTGAGCGTGGACCCGTCCGAGGTTCCTTTGCCATTCGAGGACTGGATCGAACCGCAGGGGCTACTGGACTTGGTGCGCGCAGGGGTGCCGTTTCAGCCGCCCCGTTCGCACCTCAACTACGTGGACATTGGGGGCGGCGTGTTCGAGGCGCAGGAGATGACGCAGCCCGAGAAGGATGCGGTGGACCTCCCTATCTTTCGCGCTCAAAAGATCGCGGAGCTTGGTACCAAGGTGCTGGACGTGGTGCGGCGCAGAATGGAACTTGGGGCGGTCGAGGCTGACATTCTGGCGGCGATCATCGCAGCGGCAACGCCAGCGGCGGTTCTAGCGATCGACGTGAACGGCGTGAACCCACAGCTGTATGGCAAAATGGTTGGGGACTCGCTCTACCTGCTGCTCACCACACCCGGGGCTGCAATGGGGGCGGCGGGGTCATGGGTCAAGGCTCCCGGAACCACGACCGTTGCCGGCAACGCGGTCGGCAAGTCGTTCACGACGAACGGGCAGAGCAATCGGATCAAGTGCGAGTTCACGGGGCGCGTTGAGTTCCAGTGCCTTGCGTCGGTGCTGTTCAGCGGAGCCAGCGGGCAAGCGGAACTTGCTCTTGGAAAGAACGGTAGCGCTCCTACCGCGGCGTTTCAGCTTGGCGGGTGTACGGTCTCGGGCATTCTCGCCGCGACTGCCTTCGGGGCGCTGGCGGGACCTCTGGACGTGGTCGAGGGTGACTACTTCGAGCTGTGGGTGGACGTGCAAGGGGTGGGCAGCACGGCGCAGGTGACCAAGATGCAGCTGGCAGCACGGCGCATTCCGGGGTGAACCCGATGGGGTTGAAGCACCCAAAGGTCGCGGCGTTCGACGCTGTGTTGGGAATGCCACCGGAGCGCGGCATCATGGCTTCGATGCGCACGTTGAAAGACCCGCGGCACGCGCGCTTGCGTGAAGCTGCGGACGAGAAGGCCCGCCTACTCTTCAAGCAGCTGCGGGCCAACGTGGACGACTTGCGACCGCCGGCGGTCGCATTGGCGTGGACGCAATACGACAAGGCGCTGAAAGCTGAGATCGATTATGAACTCGACCTCGAAGAGAAAGCAGAGGAAGCGAATGCGACTACTAGTAGAGCAGGTGTATCCAGGCAATCCCTCGATCGCGCTGGTGAGTGACCAGCAACGGCAGAGGTTACCCGGGTTTGCGGTTGGCGACAGGCTGCGATGCGGCGGGTACCGCTACACGGTTGCGAAGGTGCACGGCGCGCCGTCGGCACAACAAGTCGGGCTCGCCTTGCAGAGCGAGTACGGGATTCGTCCGGGTATGGTGCTGCGACTTGCGGATGAGCCGCTTGCGGACGATGAGCTCGCAAGCATGCTTGGGCGCCTCACCCACATTCTGCACACGTTGACCGAGCTCGATGCCGAGACTGTGTTCATTCGCCTGACCTGCGACGACCCGGACGACAAGCTCGTTCGGTTCTTGCATGCGGAAGGGGTCTTTCAGTCTTCTGCTCTGTTGTTCAGGCTGATGAGCGAGCTCAAGTCGAGGCTCCCTTCGCTCGCCGAGCAGCGCAAGGTGGGCGAGGTCGCAAACCGGGTGAACATGCAGCTGAGTGTGATACAACTCGGCGGTGAGCAGGCGGTACCAGTTGGAGGCTAGTGTTGCGAAGCAGCAGAGCGGGTCAGTGCTGTTGTTCGGGCTCGTCGACCTGGTGCTCGCAGTCGAGGTCGACGGGATCGAGTTCTTGCGGCGCAAGGCTGCGGTGCCGAGCAAGGTGTGGGCGGTGCAGGTGTTCATCGACGAGAAGCTGCTGAGTTTCGTCATCATCGACGAGACGACGGACGCGGATGCGATGTTCACCACTTACTTGCACACTGGGCGCATCCCCCGGAGTGCGATGGCGAGCGAGCTCGAAGGGGCAAGCGAGCGGATGGCCCGTGGGTACTTCGAGTCTGTGGAGGGGCGCGCAGCGACACCGTGAAGGGTCGGCAATGGAAACCCGGGTTTCCATTGCCGGACGCTGGCTGGTGAGTGGTTGCTTGTGCGGTTTCCTGCGAGGCAGTAAGATGGTGCTTCGATGGCAACCCCGCTTGAAGCTTGGGCACGACGAGAGAGTGGCGGACAAGGGGAAGAGCCAGTCGAGGCGCCCCTCGAGCGTCGTGCGGTGCGGGTGTCGAAGCAGGGGGTCTTGTACCTGCATGTGCTGCCGGACGAACGGAGCGGCATGCAGACGCAGTACCAGTGTCGGGACTGCCCGATGTTCATCGAGGATGCCGGACGGCGATGACCCTGGTGCGATTCACCCGCATGCGTGCTGTGCGGCGTGGACTGCGCACGAGATGGCGGCTGCGATGACTAACGCCGAGTTTCCCGGCGTGGTAGAGTCGTCCTGATGTTTTCGACCGGCTACGTTCGAGACCTGCCCGACGTGCGCGATCGAGTGTTCGAGCGCCTGCCTGTACTTGGTGCGACGGAGCCGCCGGCAGAGCACCACGAGCTCGCCACGATGTTCGACATCCTGCTCGAACAGAAAGCCGAGAGCTGCGTTGGCTTCTCGCTTAGCGAGGCGCTCTACGCAGGCTGGCGGGCGAGCGGTATCGAAACGCCGTTTCTTGCGAGCCCCTTGTTCATCTGGTGGTGCTCGCGACACACGCACGGCTCCGAGTTCAACAACGCTGGGACCTACATCCGGACGGCGCTGAAGCAAATGCGGGAGCTCGGCTTCTGTCCTGACGTGACGTATCCGGGTACCGGTGGTGCTGACTTGCGAGGGTACAACCAGCGGCCGTCGAGGCTTGCGTTTCAGAAAGCCATCGACCAGCGGCTGAGCGACCTCGAATACTACCGGGTGACGGGGCTCGGTGACGAGCGGGTGCTGAGCTGGAAGCGAGCGATCTCGAGCGGGCATCCTGTCGTGTTTGGTGTTCCGATCGAACGGGCATTCTTCAAGTGGGATGGCGTCGGGTACATCAAGAGCCCGATGCTCGACTCGCAGTTGGTGGATGGGCATGCGATGTGTGCGCTCGGCTACACCGAGCAAGGGGTGTACGGGCCGCAGACGTGGGGGCGCTCGTGGGGGCAGCGCGGGTGGTTCAGACTCAGTTGGCAGTACATCCTCGACTGGGCACTTGACCAGTGGGCGATCAAGACACCCCAATACTTCTCGGAGGCTGCGTGAAGCTGCTGGTCTTGGCGCTGGTGTGCGGCTGTACGCACCCGGTGTTGGTTCCCCCGCCGGAGCCTGTCGAGCCGCCCAAGGGCGACGTCGAGCGGGTCTGCGAGAAGCTGCGGGTGCTCGAGTGCGAGGAAGGGCAGCCGACACCCGAGGGCAGCACGTGTGAAGAAGTGTTGAACAACGCAGCCAAGGAAGGTATCGACTTGGTCGGCAACGTGGAGTGCACGCTTGCCGCCGAGACGTGTGCAGAAGCCAGAACGTGCGAGTGAGGCCGTCCACTCGCAGTAACCCGTTAGGAGGAAGCTGATGATGAATGCAATCGTGTGCGAGGACCCATCGCGGTCACTCGAGCCTGGCACTGTGGTGGAAGGCGCGAACGAAGTTGCGCAGCTCAAGCGACACCACGTCGCGCTCCTGCCATTCGACGTCGAGCTGCCGAAACTCGCCGTGACTGGGTTTGTGCTCGTGCATTTCGGCCGTGGCTGGCGCTTCGAGCGTTCGGTAGGCGAGAGGGGGTGCCCGATGCTCTTGCACGTCACCAACACCTGTCGGTTCGTCTACTGGGCGGCGAGGCTTGAGGTGATCAAACCGGGTGAACAATGGTCGGCCAAGATGCGGCTGGTGCACAGCCCGGACAACCAGCGGGGGCTCGGGCGCGGCATGAGTCAGGTCGAGTTCGTGAACCAGACGCCGAAATTCGACGAGCGTGGCGGGGCGACGGTGTACGGCAAGAGTCGGTTCGACGTGACGACAGATGGTCTCTTGTTCACGGACTTGTACGTCGTCGGAAACAACGTGCGGGTGAAGTGGTCCGCACTCTCGCAGCACACGGAAGACTACAGATGGTCCGAAGCTGGCTGATCGATGCGAGCTTGAAGCTCTCTGAGTTGTTCGCTCGTGCGGCATTCAAGCTCGAAGGGCAGACGTCGTTTCGGCGCGAGCCGCCCGGCGACATCCTGCCCGACGTGGAGCTGTCACCGAAAGCCGTCGAGATGCGGGTGGACTTGCAACGGCCTTTGCCTCAACGCAATCCCGAGAAGCCGAAGCCGTTGGAGGGCAGCATCGAGGAGCGCCTTCGACGGGTGAAGGGTGACTGGGACTAGCATTTCGGCTATCGTTGCAAGCATGCCCTCGCCGTTGTCATCTCCCTCCGGACCGCATCTGCCCGTTCGCCAGGGGACGGCGCTCGCGGTCGTGAGCTCGTTCGGACTGGACAACACGACGCTCGGACCCGACTTCCCGGCGCTGCAGATCGTAAACAGCCAGCGCACGAGGGAGCTGACTTTCCGCGAGAACTACTACCAGTGCCGGCAGCACGACTGGAAGACGTTCGACTGGAACGGGGCGATGCAGCAGCCGCAACGGTATCCGACGCAGCCACTCATCGGCAATTCGATGCCGGACTTCTATGTGCCGTTGAACCAGCGGCGTCCACAAGCACCATATCGGCTTGCGCGCACGATTGTGGGTGCGTTCACCACGCTCACCTTCGGTCACGGGCGATGGCCGTCGCTTCGAAGCGACGACTCACACACGCAGGACTTTGCGGAAGCGTTGGTCAAGGCGACGAAGCTGAAGACCAAGATGATTCGCGCTCGGAACCTCGGCGGCGCGAGTGGTTCGCTTGGCATCTCCTGGGGGTTCAAGGACGGACGGCCTCGAGTTCGTGTGCACGCTGCCAAGCACCTGTACGTTGCCAAGTGGGAAGATGAGGACGAGCTTGTGCCGTCGCATGTGATCGAGCTGTACCAGTTCCCCAAGGACATCTGGGTCGAGAGCAAGAAGCGCTACGAACGCAAGTTTTTCTGGCACCGTCGGGACTGGACGGAGGAAGCCGACATCGAGTTCGTAGAGCAGGAGGTTGCGAAGGACAACCCAGCTTGGCATGTCGACGAGAAGGGTTCGTCGATGCACAAGGACGGGTTCTGCCACTTCGTATGGGTGCAGAACCTTCCCGACGACGACACGACGAGTATTGACGGCCAGCCCGACTACGCCGAAACCTACGAGCAGCTCGATGCAATCGACCTGCTCAACTCGGTGAACGTGAAGGGCGTGACGCTGAACCTCGACCCGACGTTGAAGCTCAAAATGGAGCGTGAGGAGGTTGGGCAAGCGCTCGTGAAGAAAGGCTCGGAGAATGCCATCGTGACGGGGCTGTCGGGCGACGCCAGTTACCTAGAGCTCGGCGGGACTGCGGTCACGGCAGGCCATGCGACGATCGACAAGCAGCGTGAGCAGGTGTTGGAGACCTGCCAGTGCGTGGTGCCTGACCCGGACGAAGTCGTCGGCAGTGCGACGTCGTCGGTCGCGCTCAAGATCGTGTACGCGCCGATGCTCGCCAAGGGTGACATCATGCGGGACCAGTACGGCGAGGCGATTGTTCGGCTCTTGGAAGGGATGCTTCGCACAGCGAGGCGACTGAACGTTGGAGGCACGATCGTCGAGGAGCACGTCGATGAAGCGGGCGACCCGTTGCTCGACGATGCGGGACACCCGATGGCGGACGAAGTCGAGTACACCGTCGTGCTGCCACCCAAGCGCGACAAGGTGGAGGTGCTCGACGAACAGGGCAACGGCACCGGCAAGTTCACGGTGCAGACGTCGCCGCACGTGCCGGGTGAAGGTGACTTGTGGCTCGAGTGGCCCGACTACTTCAAGCAGACGAGCGACGACCACCAGAAGGAAGCGACGGCGTTGACGCTGTCGACTGGTGGTAAGCCGGTGATGAGTCAGCAGACGGCAGTCGAGCAGTTGGCGACGGCAATGCAACGGGACCCGCAAGACGAGTGGAGCCGGTTGCGAGCAGAGCAGCAGCAACGCCGTCAAGGCGAGTCGTCGATGTTTCCGAGCGCTGCAGGTGAGGTGACTACGGGGGATGAACTCCCCGATGGCTCGGAGCCAATGGAGGGAGAAGGTGGCGAGACGTCCGAAACCGAATCCGCTGCACCTGCTCAAGTCTGACCGTACGCAGGCGCTCGAGCTTGCACGCACTAAAGGTGTCGAGCAGACCGTAGGATTGCTCAAATCGGCCCAGGCCAAACTGAATCGACGGCTGCGTCAAGTCGAGGGGTTGCGAGGGGCAGGCGCCGACAGCTTCACAGCTGCTCAGCTCAGAACAACCCTGGCTCAGTTGAAGCTTGCCGTTGGTGAAGTGCAGCGAGGGGTGCGCGACGTCGTCGTCGACGACGGGAAGCGCACTGCCGAGCAGGCCGCCAAGCATACGCTCGAGTACATTCAGCGTGCTGATCAGCGGTTCACTGGCATCGCCCAGCGGCTGCCGATTCGAGAAGCGCAGGTGCTCGACCACGCCGTCAAGGGCACTGAGAGCAGCATCTTGCGCCGGTTGCTTGGGGATTCAGTGAAGGGCCCAGGCATCCTCGAACGCTATGGGGTGGAGACCGTGCAGCGCTTCGAGGAACGGCTGCAGATGCGGTTTCTCGCCAAGGTGCCGTGGGCCGATGTGCGAAAGGAGCTCATTGCCGACAGCCCGTTCTTGCAGGAGCAACCTGCGTACTGGGCTGAACGTATCGTGCGCACTGAGCTCATGGGGGCGCACAACCGTGCTCAGTTCGAGGGTATCCGGGCGGTGAACCGAGAAGTCGGCGGTGGCATGTTGAAGGTTCTGGTTGCGACTTTCGACAGCCGCACGGCCGCAGATTCGTACGCGGTACATGGTCAGATTCGGCGTCCGCATGAGGCGTTCGAGACGTGGTACGGGCGCATGCAACACCCGCCCGCACGCCCAAACGACCGCGAGACGGTGGTGCCGCACAACGTCGACTGGCCATTGCCAGCAGCACTCGAGTGGAAGAGCGATGCCGAGGTGGCCGCGCGGTGGGCACTCGAGGGCAACAAGCGTGCGATGCCGCCTCGGCCTTTGATGACGACGGTACCACTCGACACGATTGGAAAACCGGCGTAGCTTTAGGACCCATGGCAACAGCTCGCAGACCGTTCAGACTCGACGGGCAAGGTGGCAGCTCGCAGACGCGCGACGTTGTCGGGCGATATGCGCGTCCTGACGCTGTGCCTGCGAACCCGCTCGCAGAGAAGAAACCGGCGATCAACGACCAGCAGACCATGAGCGGGTGGGCACCTGGAATCGGCCAGGGGTCCGCCAAGTTGACGGGACAAGACAACCCCTACCCCGCAATTACGCCCGTCAAGAGCGGGTTCAACGTAAAGTGAGGTGACCCATGGCGACTGAGCCTGGAAACGGCAGCACCAATCCGTTTGGAAACGGTGCTGGTAAAGGAGACAAGGCAATGCCCGGAAACAACTTCCTGACCAACCCTCGTGGAAGCGCAGCGAGCGGGAGCGGCCGTCGCTTCGACGACCAGCAGCCACCGCCGCAAGGCGCCCGTGAAGCTGGCGCAGACCGCAGCACCGACGATGCGGCAGCCGGTGGGCTCATCCCTAAGGTGCAAGCTTCGCCTGGTCCTGACGTCGGCGTTGGGTCAATCGGCAACGGTGCGAAGCCGTTTCGCCTCGGCGGGTGAGAGGTAAACCATGGGCCAGATTTCGGTTTCGGGCACCCTGCTCGGCGGGCCGCCAACGGGAGGCACGGTCTTCCCAGCGGCCCAGTTCCAGACGCCCCTTGGACTCAGCCAGAGCCCGAAGGGGTTCCAGGTCGCGTCGGGCATCCTGACGCGCATCCTGACCGACGCCAGCGTGTTCGTTGTGCTGTCGGCAGTCGGGCTGACCCGAGACGTGCCCAAGGCGAACTTCATCTACATCCGAGCCGAGAGTGACTTCGACTTGCGAGTTACTCAAGACGACGGGTTGGGTGGGAGCACCGTCTCGACCTCGCATCATCGCGGGCTCTACATGGCAGAGTTCCCGGACAACAAGGCTGTGACCTTGCTCGAAGTTGCAGCGAGCACGAAACTCGAGTATTTCGCAAGCGGTAACTGATTCACCTCTCGCAGTCCTGCTGAGCTGTGAGATTCGCAAACCTTCCCAGCGCGCATCGTTCGGCGTGCCTCGGCAGTGGAGAAACGACGGAGACCCCAAATGGCCAACGAAGCAACGTCCAACGACACCAACCACACCTCGTTCAACCGTGCGAACCCGAACAGTCTGCCTGACTTGTTCAGGCTCGCGAAGGTCGGCGACCTCCTGGCGGGGCACCTTCCGCAACACTTGCGCAAGACGAACCCGGACGCAGCGGGGGCAAGCCCCTACAACCTGGCGACGCTCGACGCACTGGTGATGCCGGACAAGGCCAAGGCCCAGAACATCCTGCGCGCGTACGCTCGCGCCGGGGCTGGTACTCTCGGTGTCCTGGCAATCGTCGCATCTGGCACCACGCCCGGTGCGGGTGAAATCGCGGTGGGCCCGAACGGGAACATCGTCGTGCTTGCAGCCGATGCGTGGACTGACCTCGACGTGAGCTACCAGCCCGAAGGCGGAGACGTCGTCGAGTCGTTCTTTCCGGTGGTCGCCAACGTGCTGACGTTGCCGGCCAGCATCACGTTGCTCGGCGTCGTGCTCTTGGCCGAGGTCGAAGTGGTCGCTGGGACCGCGACGGGGAAGAAGATCGTTCTGGTACCGGGTGCCGGTGCTCCTGCGGCGGGACAGGCTCGCCTGAATCTGGCGAAGAGCACCGTGACGTTTGCGGCAGCCGACGCCGTGACACGAGCACGCGTGAAGGTCGTGGTTGCGCCTGTGGCAAGTGAGCAGCTGCAAGCAGTGCTGAACGCAGCGGCGCAAGCAGTCTGAAGCGGTAACTTCTAACCCGCCGCTTCTCTGAGGAAAGGAAGCACTCGACAATGCCTGAACCCATTGCCCCGACGGGGGCCCAGTCCCAACAGAAGCCGGCAGACGGTACCCCTCCTGCTCCAACCGAACCGACGAAGCCTGCATTGCATGGCTTCGTCGGTTCGTCGACAGGACAGCCGTTGACCCCGCCCACAAGCGAGCGTCCAGCAGAGTCAAAGCCCGAAGGTCAGCCTGAGGGTGAAGGTTCCAAGGTGCTTGGCCACGGCGGCAAGCCGATGACCGAGGAAGCCATCTCCGAGCGGGTTGAGCGGTCTCGCAAGAGTTTGCTGCGCGACTTGGCTGGGACCGACGACCCCGAGGAAGTGAAGAAGCTCATTGCCAAGGGGAAGGAACTCGGCGCGTTCAACAAGGACCAAGCTGAGGAGTACACGCGGCTGAAGCGGCAAGAGGAAGCACGCAAGCGCGCGCGTCAGACGGAGCAGGAGCGCGTCAACGCCGACTTGGCGACGAAAGATGCTCGAATCAAGCAACTCGAGGTGCAGCTCAAGGAACAGCAGCAGACCGAGCTCGTGCACCAACAGGACAGTGTGATCTCGGGCGCGGCGCAAGGCTATGTCGCGGCGCAGTACATGAAGCACGCGAAGCGTGACTTTGCGGAAGCCATGGTCGAGCTGTTCAAGAAAGACGCCGAATCCTTCAAGAAATTCGGCGTGAAGCAGACGGAGCGGTGGTTCGAGAAGTGGGCAAAGGAGAACCCGGGGCTTGCAAAGCCTGCGGTTGACCCGTCTGCGAATGGGGTCGACCAAGCGTCGGGTGCGCCTGTCGTGCCTGCAGCAGGGACCAAGCCTGTGGTGAAGCGGACGGTGACGACGACGAAGGCGCCAGCGCGGCCGCCGGCCCCCGCGGGAGCCGATCAAGCCGGGTCGTTCAAGGGGAAGACGGTGAAGCCGGGTCAGCCCAACTCGATGACGAAGCAGGAGCTGAACGAGTACATGCGCTCCCAGGGGATGCGCCCGTACTGACTGTGAAGCGGTCGGCAGCCAATGGAATCCCGGGATTCCATTGGCTGCTTGACTCGCCCGCGGGGTCACGGCAGTATTGCAAGCAGATCAAGCCGACTCGCCGCGCTCCGCGGCCCACCCCGCGGTCCAAGTCAAGGTGGTTTCTGGTTGAGACGGTTCGAGCAAACCCCTCCTACCTCACTCGGAGAAACCACCAATGGCAATCAGCAATCTCGTTCTGGGGGTGCCTCCTCAGATTCTCAACCTAGTCCAGCAAGGACTGCTCGAGCGGAGCTTTCACGACGGGTTGTACCCGGGGCTCTTGTATCGAAGCGAGGCACAAGAGGAGCAGTGGGAAGCCAACACCGGCACCGAGATTTTCATGTCGCGGCCCGGGTTGCTTCCTCCGGTCACTCGTCCCATCGCAGCGGGTGTCGACCCGACGCCGCAAGCGGTGGCGTACGAGCAGTGGGTGGCGAGGCTTCAGCGCTTCGCTGGCACCATCGACACCCACATCCCGACGAGCGTGGTGTCGAATGCGGACCAGTTCCTGCGCAACATCCACCAGCTCGGGTTGCAGGCGGGGCAATCACTGAACCGCATTCCTCGCAACGAGCTGTTCAAGTCGTACCTCAGCGGGCAGACGAACCTGACGGTAGCGACTGCAGCGGTGGACACTCAGATCAGTGTCGCCGCGCTGAACGGCTTCACAGACGTCATCCTGCAAGGCGCGGCTGGTGTTCGCCCACAGCCTGTCAGTGGGAGTGCTCCGTTGCAGATCACCATCGACCCGGACACGCTTGCCATCGTTCGCAACGTGACGCAGGCGATTCCGGACGACCCGGACGACCCGTTCGGTCCTGGCACGTTGGTGCTCGACGCTGCGGTGGGTGCCATCGTCGCAGTGCGCTCGGCTGTCATCTCGGTCGCGAAGCCTGACGTCATTCGAGCGGGTGGTGGTTCGAGCGTCGACGCCATCGGCGCAACGGACATCTTCACGTTGCAGGACGCCATCAATGCGACGAACCGGATGCGCAAGAACAACATCCCGCCGCACGAGGACGGGTACTTCCACGCGCACATCAACACCGACGGCAACTCGCAGGTGTTCGAGGACCCTGCCTTTCAGCGGCTGAACACTGCGCTGCCCGACCATCGCTACTACCAGGAAGCGTTCATCGGGACCCTCGCAGGCATCGCATTCTTCCTGAACACGGAGAGCCCCGACGGCGGCAACGCGGGCGACCTCGTGCCGACGGGTGCGAACGCGCAGTACTCGAGCGGCATCGGTGCGGAGACGACGAACGAGTCGAACATCGGTATCGGTCGCGTGGTGCTGACGGGGCGTGGAGCGATCTACGAGAAGTGGCTCGACGAGAAGAGCTACGTGACCGAGGCCGGCATCACGGGCAAGGCGGGCGAGTTCACGATCGTGAACGCTGGTATCGAGGTGCAGACGGAGCGCATCCGCCTCATCTTGCGAGCGCCCGTGAATCGGTTGCAGGACATCGTTGCGGCCTCGTGGAGCATCACCACGTCGTTCCCGATTCCGAGCGACGTCACGAGCGGCGGTCCACAACGCTTCAAGCGAGCGCTGGTCATCGAGCACGCGCTCAGCAGCTAATCGGCTGGCGTGCTAGAATGGTAGTTGAAGGCCGGCAGCCTGTTTAGCCACGGGTTGCCGGTCAGTGCCGTCACCAATACGAAAAGAGGAAAACCATGCGACAGACGAAGGCTGTGAAGGAAAAGGAAGAAGTCAGGGTGCTCTCGCAGGCACCGGTCGAAGCGATGCCTGAGGAAGCGGGCACGATGACGCAGGCCGCTGCGAACGCAGTTGCCGAACCCCAGATGAAACACCCAGCGAAGGCGTTTGCTCGGCAGACGGGCAAGGGGGAGGCAGTGCAGTACTTCCGTGTTACGGCGGAGCGGCGCATCATGGGAGCGACGGGCTTCCGAGCGAAGCTCCACGCGGGCAAGGTCGTGAACACGACGACCTACAACATTTCGAAGCTGCGCAGCCAAGGCGTGCCGCTGCAAGAGATCACGGAAGAGGAAGCGCTGGCAGGCTGAAAGGGTGACCCGTGTCGGGGCTGAGCGAAATCGAGAAAGTGAAGGTTCGGCTGCACTTGGGCTACCTGAACGTCCAGGAAGCCCAGACCTTCGTGCTCGGCACGCCGGCAGCCGTCGAGACCCAGTTCATCGTCGAAGGGGCGATGAATCGAATTCTCGAAGAGGCGTTGCCCGAGGTGCGCAGGCATCTTCAGATTCTCGACCAAATCGAAGAGCAGATGATTCAGAACCTCGAGCTCTTGCAGATCACGAAGATCGACACGATTGAAGTGAACTCGACGGGACAGGACCGAGAGCAGCGTCAGCTCATCCAGGTCTACGACCGATGGGTGAACGGGCTCGCGAACCTGATGGGCGTCTATCGCAACCCGTTTGACAAGCGGCTTGGCGCGCTTGGGACGGGCGGACTCAACGTCCGTGTCGGCTAAGGAAAGGAACCCGAAATGCAGACTCCCCGACTCCCCGACCCAGGCGCTCCCAGGGCGACTTTGGGCCTGGACCCCTACCAGGGGGCCCCCCCTGGTCAAAAGTCTCTTGGAAGGCCACCCAGGGGGCCGGAATTGGCTCTTTTGCTGGGGGTCTTGGGGGGCCTGGCGGGCTGCGCGCAGGCCAAGCCGATTGCGCGGACGGTCAATGACGCGGCCCGGATTGCGTGCGAGGTCGCCTTTGGCGAGGAAGCACTCCCGCAAGGGGTGACGCTCGAAGACTTGTGCGCGGCGCAAGAGGACTTGCAGCCGTTCATTCGCAACATCCTCGCAGCGAAGCAGGTGGTTGGCGCCGCACACGGTCTGAAGCCGCAGGAAGAATGAGCACGCCTTGCCACGACCCGCACCGCTCACAGGACCCGAAGGCGCGAAGCGCTCGCTTGCGCACCGGCTGACGCGAGTTGCCGACCGGCTGCGTCAGCTGAACACTCGGTTCGGGCTCAGGTCGAAGCGAATCTTTCTCGTCTGGACGACTTGGTCTGGTGTGGAGCGCGGTGAAGGCGTCGAGGTGTTGCTTGCGCAGGTCGAGCTCTTGCCGACGCCTCGCGTCAGTGACTTGACCGCCATCGCACGCAGGCCGTTTCCTCCGGGTATCTTTCCTGAGGGTGCTCTCCGGGTCGACCAGATCAGTGCGGGTGCGTACACGCTCGACGTGCTGAACGGCAAGAGCATTCCCCGGGCGACGACGTCGGCGCCGCGTGCTGACGTTGGGCAAGGGGTGAACGGCAAGACCATCGAAAAGGCGAGCAACCCTCGCATCGACTTCTGGTACGAGTTGCAAGAGGACGGGCGTGGCGACGACCCGGCGGAGCGCCAGCGGTACCGAGTGTTCGGGGGTCCGAGTCGTTCGGAGGGGTCGCTCTACTGGGCTGTGAACCTCGAGCGTGCAGACGAGTCTCGCAACCGTCTCGGTACCGAGACTCAGATTGGCGTGAACGAAGCGCACCTACCGCCGGGGTTTGGCTGATGGCAGCCGAGGTCAAGCTGGAGGACGCCTCGCGATTCTTTGGCGAGCTCGGCGAGCGCATGCTTGCGGCGGCCCGCATCGGGCTGGTGAAGGCAGGCGAGCGCGGATTGCAGAAGCTCGTCGCTGAAATCATCCCGTCGAGGTCACCGCAGCCTGTCGACCGCGGGACCTATCGAGCAGGCTGGAAGACGGAGCGGGTTTCGCGTGACGTCGTCGCCATCTTCAACCCGGAGCCGCACGCGCCGTTCATCGAAGGGGGCGTGCGGGCTGAGAACGTGAAGATTGGCGCCGCCATGATTCGAGCGCTTGCCGAGTGGGCGTTGCGCAAGGGCATTGCCGACGACGAGCAGAGCGCGATTGGAGTTGCGTGGGCCATCGCGAAGACGATGCAGAAAGACGGCATCTTCAACCCTATGGGTCGTAAGGGGCTCGGCATCCTGCGTGAGCTGAACGAGAACTTCATCGACGACATCCTGCGCGAGGAAGTCTCACGCGAGATGCAGCAAGCCGCGAGGCAAGCGCGATGAGCACGCCGTCGTTGGCACTGCTCAAGAACAACACGCTCAACGTGGTGTATCCCCCGCAGCCGCTTCCGGTGCTGCCGGACAAGGATGCGCGGGACTACGCACTCGAGCGGCTGCGAGAGTACTTCTGTTCGCTCATCTTCCGCCGGACGAACGCGCCGGGGCTTGAGGCCATCCCGTTCTGCTTGCCGTTCGAGAGTGTGCTGATTCAGCAACCCGACGACTTGAAGGACGCGCCTCTGCCTGGCATCGCCATCATCCCAGGGCGGGGGGTGCACGACACCTACGGGCTCGGGCCGCCGACCGTGCTCGAAGACACTGTCGGGGTTGCAGGGCCAGGCACTGCGCTTCTGCGAGCGGGTGACTACATCGAGCCGTTCATCGTCGAGGTCTGGGGGAGCAAGAAAGCCGAGCGTCGGGCGTTGGTCGCCGGCCTCAAGGCTGCGTTTCGAGCCAACGACGGCTCGTCTGCGATCTTCCTCTCGCTGCCTGCTTACTACAACGAGACCGCGGCGTTCGAGCTCATCGAGAGCCAGTACATCGACGGCGATGAGGTGAGCAGGAATCGGCGTCGTGCACATCTCATGGTGACGATGCGCGTCTGCGAGGTTACACTGGTCAACGTCCGCCAGATGAACGCCGACGTGGCGACAACGGTACTCGACGGCAACGTCTTCCTCACGCTAGACTGCTGACCAATCCACAGGAGCAAAGAATCATGGCTGGTTTCGTTCGTCGTTTCACATCAGACCCTGGGGTCTCCGAGATCACGTCGATCGAGGGTGTCGTCATCATCGACCGGGAACCCCCGGGCAACATCCAGGGTGCCTCGACGGGGGTCGTGATTGCAGTGGGTGAATTCGAAGACGGCGACTTCAACGCGCCGAGCGAAGCCTTCAGCGCGACAGACTTGCTCGACCGCTTCGGTTCCTTCGGCTTCACGTACGACGGCGTCTCGGGAAACAACCCCGCAGCCCGCGCTCGCAAGGCGGACTTCGCAGTCCTGCCCGAGTACTGGAACGGCAACGCCTTCCTCTCGCTCGTGAACAAGCGCTTCAGTCGATTGATCGTGGTGCGGGTCGACACGACCGTGGGACAGGTCCAGTTCATCCGCAATGCGTGCGTCGGGGGCGCGCAGGCTTTCAGCTACGGCCTCTTGAGTGGGCAGACCCTCAAGTTCCTGCTCGACGACCCCGACGGCGAGTTTTCGCCTGCGCGCATCACGTCGGCCGTCGGCACCTACCCGACTGGGTTCGACGGCGTTGCCGACACGATGACGGTCGATGTGGACGGCGCTGGTCCGACTGTCATCTCGTTCTTGGTGGGGGATCAGACCATTGCGCAAGTCATCGCGCGCATCAACACAGAGCTCGGCTACACGGCGGCTTCACTTGGCACCGTGGCGAACACCATCGTGCTGCGGTCTGCAAACACGGGACCTGCGAGCACGCTCGAGATCACGGCCGTTGCGGCGGGCATCACTGCTGCGATTGGCTTCTCGGTCACTGCGCTCGTCACCGGCAGCGACAACTCGGACACTGCTACGTTCACTGGCGTCGTTGCAGCGCTGGCATCGGCAGCGGGAGTCTACCCGACCACGTTCGTCGGTGGCGAGACGATAAACGTCACCATCGACGAGGGCACGTCGCAGCAGATTGGTCCGCTCGACATCGTGTTCCAGCTTGCCGACCAGACGCAAGCTCAAGTCGTCAGCCGCATCAACACGGCGCTCGGCTACACGGCGGCGGTCGTGTCGGGCGGTGGCGTGACCACGTTGAGTGGGCGAGTGCCTGGGACTGCCGGCTCGGTGACGGTGAACAGCGTGAGCGGCGTGCTCGTGACGACCGCGACGGGGTTCAGTGCTGCGACGTCGGCGGTGGGCACTGGCAACGTTGCGAACATCAACCAGGTCACGTTCAACGAAATCAAGCTCATCGTCGAGGCAGCCGTTGCGGGGTCTCGCGTCGAGCAGGCGCCTGATGGGTCGTTGCGAGTGTGCAGCGTGTCGACGTTGTCGACCGCGTACATCACGGTGCTCGCGCACACGGCGGCTGCGCTTGGCTTCACGGTGGGCGACACTGATTCGATTCTCGACGGCCTTGCGGGCAGCATCCCTGCGGGCACTCGGGTGTCGGACGGCGTGACCACGTGGGTGACGGCCAAGACGGTCAACGTCGAGGCTGGCAACCCCGGCCCCTACACGGTGCGGGTGCGGCCGGCGCTCGACGACGGCACGGCACTCAGCGCGTTGACGGGTACGGTCACGACGGTCGTCGCGGCGATTGGCTTCGACTCGTTCGTCGCCACGAACCTGCTCCCGGTGTCCGCAGCGCTCACTGAAGCGGCGCTCGATGCGGCGTATGTGACGGCGCTCGATTCGACGTTGAATTCGAACGCAATCTCGAAGCAGGGCAACATCATCTTCAGTGCGCGGCAGAGCAACGCCATCCGGACAGCACTTCGCCAGAACGCGCTGCAAGCGTCGAGTGAAGGGTTGGCGGGTCGCATGGCGGTGATTCGCCCGCCGCTCGGCACGACGACTCGAGCGCTCGCCTTGTCGAGCACGCAGCAGCCAGGCGTCGGTGCCTACCGCGAGCAGCGGGTGGTGTACGCTTTCCCGGGTTCTGCGACGTTCGTCCCGCAGATTGCGAGCCGCGGGCTCGGTGGTGGTGACGGCTTCACGGAAGACGGTGTCATCGACACTGGGTTCGATTCGTGGGTAAGCAGCACGCTCAGCCAGCTGCCTCCCGAGGAGAACCCGGGGCAGCTGACGGGCTTCATGACGGCAATCCAGGCGCTCGAGCGCGGGAACCCGGACGTGCAGGACATGAAGATCAACGACTACAAGGCGTTTAAGGCGAACGGCATTGCAGCGCTGCGTATCGACGACGGCACGCCGATCATCCAGAGCGGCATCACGAGTGTGAACCCGACGACGTTCCCGAACCTGAAGAACATCGCACGTCGTCGGATGGCCGACTTCATCCAGGACTCGATTGCTCCGCGGCTCAAGGCGTTCAACAAGAAGCTGAACACCCGTGAGCGTCGCAGTCTCATCCTCGGCGAGATCGACTCGTTCATGAACGGGCTGAAGAGCCCGAACAACCCGAGCAGCCAACGCATCGACTCGTACATCATCGACGCCATCTCGGGAAACACGCCCGAGGCGCTGGCGGCGGGTATCTTCCGCATCATCCTCAAGGTGCGAACGCTTTCCTCGCTCGACTTCATCGTTCTCGACACCGAGATTGGCGAGAACGTGGTGACGGTGACGGAGCAACTGGCGGCCTAGTCTTCCAGCACGTACTTTCTGGTCGAGTTCGTGAAGGCCCGCTCGGCAGTCCAACCCCTTCTAAAGCGATTCTGCAATACATGTTCAGCAATTCCCAGCTCGGCAGCCCATTGGCGCAGGTTCATCTTGAGCCCGTGAAACTCGACAAGACGCTGGCGGGTTGGCTTACTCCGCTTGCGGCAATTGGTGTTCTGTTGTTTGGGAGTTGCCCAACGACAGTTGTCCGGTTCGTAGTGTCCTTCGTTGTCGATGCGATCGAGCGAGTGACGAGAACTCGGGCGAGGTCCGAGCTCGGCAATGAATTGCTCGAACGAAGTGAATCTGAACTCGATGCCTCGTCCGCCGTAGTGGTTCCAAACCGGCGAATTTGCATTCGTGCAACGGTGCTTGGCCTGGTGATAGGCCATGTACTCGGGGGTGCCGTCGCCCCCATGCTTGCGGCTTGCATGTCCTCTGGAGACTCCCATTTCGCGACGCAGGCAACCGCAGGACTTGGGTTTCGTTTGACGACGGTCCAGCGCCCGAAGCGTTGGTCTTTCAAATCATCCATTTGCATGACCATGAATATGGCATGTTTAGCAGAAAGGGTTCAAGCGTGGCCGACCAAAGGCTGAAAGGCCAAGAAGTCTCAGTTCGAGTGATTCAAGCCGGCAACGTCGTGACGTCGATCGACAGCGTGTCAGCGTTCAACGACAACGTCGCCCTAGAGCTCAAGGAGCAGGGCTACCTCGGCGAGACGGTGAACCGGTTCGACGACATTCTGAACGGGTACGGTGGGGACTTCGAGTTCCACGTGAACCGAGCAGACTGGAACGACCTGGTCGAGCTCATCATTGCGCGTGCGACACGAGCCCAACCCGACCTCGTCTTCAACGTGGTGCGGACCGACTTCTACCCGAATGGGGACACGTCGGTCTTCACCTACCAGGATGTCAAGTGGGGTGCGATTCCCACTTCGGTTGCCAGTCGTGGTGACTACGTCAAGCCGCGCATGGAATTTCGGTGTGAAGAGCGACCGGTGCAAACCAACGCTCTACCCTGATTTACCCTGCGCCAACATGACACTGCGCCGTCGGGCGTGCTTCTAGGTGACGGCCTGCAAGCTTCCTCCGCACGACGGCGCGGGGTCAGTAATCGAGAATGAGGAATACCGATGACCGACCAGAGCGAGGGCTTGCCCCTTAGAAGTGACCAGAGTGAACCCGACGTGCCGCCTGACCCTGGGCAGGAGGACCCGAAGGACACGCTCGAGGAGCGTGTCGTGCGTGAGCTCGAAGCTGAACAGCGCGAGCTAGAGTTACCCGAGGCGGAGCACGGTGCAGCCCCCCATTGGGTGAAGCTGCCTCCGGGCTTCACGTTTCCGCGTGGGAAGCAGGTGCTGTTTGTGAAGTTCAAGTCGAAGTGGACAGACGCTCCGTGGAAGGGCGAGCCGATCAAGGACCCTGTGACGGGGATTCGCGAGGTCGACGAGCAGGGCCGGGTGGTGTTGTACCGGCAGTGCGTCGTGTGGCCCATCAACGTGGCGGACAAGAAGCTTGCACTCGGGCGAAGCCAGCGCGACGCGAACCGGGTGGGCGACGAGCTCGCGAAGCAGATGGTTCGGGTGCACGACGGAGTCGAGGCTGACTGGAGCACGGTGCGCACGGGCGGCATCGAGATGTTCTGGAACGAGCTCGGCGAGCGGTGCCGGCGTCTGATGCACATGATGTTCAACAAGCTGCACGTGCTCGACACGAGTGAGCAGCGCGATTTTTTACAGAATTGCATCGAAGTCAGGTCCACCGGCTCCTGACGCGCGACGACTTCGGCAACACCCTCGACCAAGGTGTTGCCGAAGACCGTATGCGGGATCTGTTCGGGTACTTCGGACAGAGCGACGGCGACGTCATCTGCGACGCGGCGCTGGCCTTCGCCTTCGATGATCCTGCCAAGGAACTACGCGAAATGGATCGCGCGCTCATCGTCCTTGCGAAGTTCGCGAACCTGCCGCCGGAGTGGACGGAGCAGCAGGACATCGTGCGTCAGAACCAGCTGCTCAGCATCCTGCACGAGCTCATCGAGACGCAGCGGCAAACCTTCGAGCGCTCCAATGACAAGCCCAAGGAATGGCAGTAGGCTTGAGGCTGACCCGTGGCTGACGTATCCGTTCGCACAGAACTCAAGCTCGACGACCTTGCGACTGAGGTTCTGAACCGCATTCGCAGTGGGTTCGATGACGTCGACGCCGAGGTCGACCAAACGCAGTCGTCCCTTCGAGACTTCGGTACGCAGTTCGCCGCGACGTTTGCGGCCGTGAGCGTGGGGCCACTGCTCGGCAAGCTGAAGGACGTCGTCACGGGGTTCATCGACGTCGGCTCTGAAGCGTACGACCTCGAGCAGAACATCGCCGGCATGCTCGCCGGTATGACGGGCAACGAGTGGGTGATTGCACGCGCCTATGCGGAAGACCTGAACGCGCAGTTCAACACGCTCACGATCTCGAGCGGCGTGTTGAAGGACGACATCAAGGCGGGGCACCAAGAGCTCGTGACGTTTCTCGGGGGTGGCAGCCGCGCATTCCAGGTTGCGAGCGACAACCTGCAAAACCTGACGACGCTCGCAGATGTCCAGGGGTTGAGCATGCAGCGGCTCGGCATGGACTTCGGGCGGATGAGTGCCGGCATGGTGGCAATGGAAAGCCCGCTCTTCAATTTGTTGCGAGGCACGGGCATCTTCGCGTCCAAGATCGAGGACGTGAACAAGGAGTGGCGCGAGCTCACGCAAGAGGAGCGCATCAACCGGTTGTCGGGTGCCATCGGGTCGATCGCCGAGAACTTGGGGAAGGCCCCACCGACACTCTCTGACATGGTGACGTCGATTCGAGCCATCGGCGACGAGTTCATGGAGACGTTCGGCAAGTCTGCGATGACGGAGTTCATGGGTGGGCTCGTCGACTTGCAGGGCGATCTGGGCGATGCGCGTGGAGACCTGCGAGCGTTCGCGAAGGACGTAGGGCGAGAGGTTGGGCAGTTTGCGGGCGACGCGATCAAGGGGATGCGGGATGCGTTTGCGTTCATTCAGACGCATGCCGACGAGATCAAGTCGGCCGTGAAGGAAGGGTTCCAGTTTGCGCGGGACACGGTCACTTGGATTCTGGCCCACAAGACGGAATTGATGGTCCTTGGGGGCGGAATGATGCTCAGCATGACGGGCGCTGGGGGCGGTCTCCTAGGCGGTTTGGGGGGCGCCGTTATGGGGGGCCTTGGGGGGGCGGCAAACGCGCTAGGCGAGCGCCAGGCGAGCAGGAGCATGGGTCTTTTGGGAGCCCCTTCCCCAGGGGCTCCACGGGGGGGCGGCATGGTGCCGCTTCCCAAGCTGGACTTGACCGGGCTGACCGACTCTCAAAAGCAAGTCGCGGCAATCAACAAGGCGGTGGTGCAGGACTTGGTGAACACGCACGGGGTCGCAGGGCAAGTGCTCATGCGCGGCTCGTCGCAGGTTTCGAATGCGGTGCAGGGGATGTCGGTGGCGCAGCAAGCCATCGTGAAGGCAGCGGCGTCGACGGGCACGGTCGCAGGTCGCTTTGGTTCGGCGATGAGCGGGTTCGTCGCGTCGGGTGGCCCTGCGGTGCAGATGGGAGCACAGCTCACGAAGGGCATCGGTTCGCTTGCAGGGGCCATCATTGCCGGCGGACCCCCGGCGTGGGCTGCGACTGCGGCAGTAACGGCATTCGCGGGCGGGCTCATCTACCTGAACGCCAAGGTGAACGAGGCGGAGGACGAGCGAAACCGCATCGTCGACGACGGACTCAAGGAGTACGCGCAGCTTTCGCAGACGATGGGCGTGCTCAACGACGAGCAGATCAAGCGCATGGATGAACTTCGGGCAGCAGCCGAGCGTGCCGCTTCGGACAAGCTCATTCCCGAGCGCACGTTCGAGCGCTTCGAAGGAATGGACAAGCAGCGGCGTGGGATGCTGCAAGGCCTGTTTCACCCGCTCGAGGATGCCTTCAGCAACGTCGACAAGATCGCGAAGAAAGTCGGCTCGGACACGGCGCACTTCGATGCAGTCGTGAAGCAATTCGGGGCGACGTCGTCGGCTGCAATTGATGAAGAAGAGAAGTACATGCAGGGGTTGCTCGAGCTAGCGCAGGCGGAGGAAGCGAGCGTTGGGCTCATCACGCAAGCGTTCGCGAAGTCGTGGCAAGCGCACGACCAGTCTTCAATGGAGTACATCCTCGGCGTCGTGAATCGCTCCGAGCAGCTCCGCAATGCCTTCGTGCGCAGTGCCGACATGAGCGCCGAGGGCTTCGCAAAAATGATCTCGGTCGCCGAGCAGATGGGTCCGCAATTCCAGGCGCTCGTGACCGGCCTGAAGGGGCGTCAGGAACAGGAGATCGAAGAGATGACCAAGGGGGCCGCACCGCAGGTGAACTTCAACGGCGGTCAGGTCTTCAAGATCGAGCAGAACTTCCGTGACCAGGAACCCGACCGCATTGCGATTGCATTCGAGAAGCGCTTCACGCAAGCTGCGATTTCTAGGGTCCAAGCGACCACAGCGACGCCATTCGGGACGTGAACTCCCGGGTGTGATAAGGTGCCCAGACCGAAAGAGGTAAACCACGATGACGATGCCGATGATGCCCGGGTTGACCGGTGGAGCTGCGAACGACGAGAAAGACATGGGCGGCGAAGGCGGCGGCGATGCGACCGACCTGGCTTCACTGCTCGAAGAACTCGACGAAGACACCGTGGCCGAGTTGGTGTCGGAAGCCAGCGAGGCCTACTTGAGTGGTGCGCTCGACGAGTTCATGAACAGCGATGTGGAGACAACGCCAAGCCATGACGAAGCGGGCGAGACCGCAGCCGATGAGGCAGCGGAAACTCCAGAGCAGCAAGCGTCTGAACAAGCTGCAGGCAGTGAGTTGCATGACGCTGCAACCTTCGCAGCCAATGCAGGGGCCGTCGTCGAAGAGATTGCGGCAATGGAAACCGCGATGAGTGACCTTGCAGCAGCTGCCAAGGATTCGAACGGCGACGAAGGTCCGATCGAGGAAGCGCTCGAAGTCATCACCGAGGCGTTGGCAGAAGCCGAAGTCGCGAAAGAAGACGCCGAGAAAGCCGCCGACGATGAGGACCTGGAGACCGCGGCTGAAGCTGCGGCTGTCGCCGAGGGTGCGCTCGAAAAGGCGAAGGAAGCGCACGAGAAAGCCAAGGCTGCTGCGCACTCGCAGATCAGCGAGAACAGTGAAGAGCCATCGCCCTTGCAGATGTGGGCGGAACGCAACGCCTGAACCTTTGACGTGAACGAGTGGCTGCAAGTGTCGTCATCATCGAAGAGCGTACGGGCAGCAAGCGCAGGGTTGAGCTCGTAGGCGGAGGACTGCCGATTCAGGGGGCGAACTGGAGCGGCTTACAGCTGCTCGTGACCAACTGGAACCCGGGGAACCCAGAGGCGACACAGCACGTGCTCGGGCCTCAGGAGGTACCAAGCGATTGGGATTTCGTGTGGAACACGACGCGCCTCATCCGCACCCCGATTACGGTGCAGGAGGAGGGTGGGCAGGAGTTCGAGGTCACGCGAGCGTCGACGCTTGCGACAATTCTCGAAGACATCTTCCGCGGTGGGGCGTTGCTCAAGGTGACCTGGATTTCGAGCGCAGCCGAGCAGTCGCAGCCGAGCCCGCGTCAGTCGCGCATTGGGCGCGCATCAGAATGGGATTTCGCCTACGACCGTCCTGACGACATCAACGGGTCGGTGTCGTTCGCTTGGATTGGCCGAGGTGAAGACCAGCCGAAGGCGAGCGACGTGAGAGGGCAGGACCCGCTTGCACTGACCCAGGCCGCAATCAATGCGGCCAACGCGGCAGCAGCCGCCGTCGCGCGTGACGTCATTCGCAACCCGAACCGGAACCAGGAACCGGGCGCCAGCACGTTCACGCTCGGCCAGCTTGAGGCCATCGCGAACGGACCTCGCGAGCTCATGGACTCGTTCGCACGCGCAGCCAATTCGATCAGCAACCGGCTGAAGAAGATCGGCGACATCATCATCACGGTCAAGGAGACACCCGCGGCCATCCTCGGGCGGCTCGTCGACGTCGCGAACAACGGGGTCTCGGTCGCCAACCAGTTCATGGACCAAGTCACGCGTGAAGGCCCCGAGACGCAGAGTCTCCGGAACAAGGTGAACGTGCTGACGAAGAACGCGTCGTACTTCAGCGCTTCGCAGAACCAAGCGGCGAACATGGCGGTGGCCATGGAGTTGCTTGCAGAAGCAGCGCGTCGGCGGCAGAGCAGTGTCATCCCATCGGCAGGCAGCAGTCGGCGGCAGGACAAGATGCGGACCGACGACAACTTCCAGATTCACATTCCGCGTGCTGATGAAACCATGCTGACGATTGCACAGAAGTACTATGGCTCGCCCGATCTTGCCGACGAGCTCGCGATCGCGAACGGGTTGCCTGGCTACACCATCACCCCGCCTCGCATGCCGCTCATCATTCCGACGCGGCGTAACCTCGAGGAGTCGACCAGGAACCGTGTCTAAATGCCGACTCGCGAACAACCGATTCAGAGCTACTACCCAAGCGCTCGCGTCAGATTGATCGTGCGCTTCGAGGACTACGGCAGGAAGGGCACGCCTGAACCACCTGCGACACCGCCACAGCAACGCCGGGGCAAAAAGGACGACGGTGGGGAACGGTTGCGCGTGGAGACCCAAGACGGTGCGTTGCTCTTGGTGGGCCCCGGCGATGAGCCGAACGCAGTGGGGAGCCCACAGCAGCAGAGCAGCAGCCTCGATGAGTACACCCACGTCATCGACGGCATCATTCCTATCACGGCGGGGTGGAGTCAGAACGGCATCCGCACGGCGGACACCCTAAACCTGGAGCTCGAGTTTCTCGACCTGCCGTTGGACCCGCGAACGATTCGGAGCTGCGGAGTGCAGTACTTCCTCGGCACTGTGAGCGCTGATGACTTTCAGCGTGGTGTAAACGGTCAGCTCCGAACGACGAAGGTGCCACCGGGCTCGCGTGTTCCCTTCAACGTCATCCCGGACGACTACAGCGATGACAACGGACGGTCTCGGACGAACAAGCGGTTCGAGGGGTGGGTCGATAGTTGGGAAGCGAACTGGCCCGAGGGTGACTCGCCCAAGATCGTGCTCGAGTGCACGGACAACACGCGCCTGCTCATCGGGCAGGACCACCCGTCGCGTTTGGCCATCTCCGTCGAGGAGCCCATCGACACTGCGATTGCAAACTACCTGTCGAACTTCCCGCAGTTCCGAGGACTGAGCGTCGAGTATCAACCTGCGGGCAGCGAGCCGCCGACACTGAAGGACGCGCTTGCGCCGACGGCCTACCCGCCTGGGGTCGGCCCGAGCGCGTCGAAGGGCGGCGACAACAAGCTGTCGGTGTGGGACTACTTGACCGACGTCACGAAGAGCGTTGGGCTGAACATCCGTTTCGAGGGCACCCGTGTCATCGTTCAGCGCCCACGTGCCCTGTACAATCGCAAGTTCCCACCACGAGCGGACGACCCGTTCCAGGGGCGCACCCTGCCGAAGCTCGGCGCCATCGGGCACCGCCTCATGATCTACGGGCAGAACATCCTCGAGATGCAGTGGCGACGCGAGTTCGCGAAGTACCAGCCGCTGAACGTCGAGGTGCGAAGCTACAACCCGCGCCGAAAGAAGACGCTCATCGCTCGGTTCCCGCAGGTCGACAAGCGCACGAAGCGGCTGAACCCTGGCGAGAGCTCGGACCAGAAGTTCGAGGTGCTGAGTATTCCGGGCATCCAAGACGAAGCAGTGCTGCGGGCGGTCGCGCAGCAGCTCTATGAGGTGCTCGCGCGCAACGAGCTCGGCGTCACCGTGCTGACGAAGAATCTCGGCAGCTACGGCGGTGGGAACCTGGACCCGGACATGCTCGACACGAAGGTCGGTGACGCGGTCGACATCGTGGTGCAACGCGGGAACCTGGAAGCAGACGACCAGAACACGGTGACCACGATTCAAGGCGAGCTCGCACGACGCCCGGGCGAGTTCTTGCGTTCGATTGGGTTCCCGGCAAGCTTCGCAGACGCTTACGCTAGGGCAGTGAACGACGTCTCATTCCCTTCGACCTTCCGCATGCGGGAGATTCACATCGACTGGGACGAGATGTCGGATGGCGTGCGCATCGACTTCGATGCGACGAACTACTTGGAAGTGCGTGCCGATGCGGAGCTGCCAGAGGGTGAAGAGGAGCAGCCGGACACGGCAGCCGACGCGCCACGGCAGGTCGTCGTTGAAGATGAGGTCGTCCTGTAATGGTGATGCGCCGCCGCAAGACGCCTGGGTTTAGCCGAGGCCGTCGCTGGGCGAAGCCGCTCGACCAGAGCACGGCCGCGCAAGCCGTGCGGCAGCCAGGCATCGACCCACGCCAGTGGATTTCGATCGGCTTGGTGACGGCGGGCAATGAGACCGACGACATCGTCGTCTTCGATGAAGAGGAGGGGCAGCCGTTCGTCCGTGTGTTGCTTGAGCCGACGAAGGTTCCCGTGCGCGCTCGCGTCGGAGCGCAGGTCGCAGGCAATGGGGAAGGGGACTGGCACCCGTTCGTCGAAGGGGACGAAGTGCTCGTCGCGATTCCCGAAGGAGATGAGCGAGCGGGGTGTGTCATTCTTGCGCGGCTCTCGAACGGCATCGACAAGTTCCCAATGGAGAGTGTCGCGGGGCAGGACCCGACGACGAACACGTTCGCGTTCAGCCGGCGCAGGACGCCTCGAGTCGAGGAGGTCAACGGGCCCATCATGTGGCGCAGTGCGATGAGCGAGGCGCTCATCAGCCTCGACACTGCGGGTGTGTTCACGGTGCGGACTGGCGACCGCTCGGTGTTCCAGATGAGTCCCGACGTCATCGGGTTTCAGGGGCCGAGCGACGAGAGCACGCCGCCCGAGTTCATGATGCAGATGAACCTGACGGATCGACACCTCTCGTTCACTGTCGGCGACACGCTCTTCAACCTGAGTGACAGTGCGGCGACGCCTGAGCCGAACAACATGCTGAAAGTCGCGACGCCGTTCAGCCTGAGCACCAACGGCAACATGGCGGGTGAACACGCGATGAGCGTGGAGAACTTCGCGAACATCATCGTCGGCTTCCTGCCCATCATCAATCCGCTCGTGTTCACGACGCCAGCGCAGGCGGATGCGTTGCTTGCGGCAGCGATTCTCGCGGCGACGAGCTCGGGGCCGTGGACGGCTGCGCTGGCGACGCAGTCGGCCATCGCGCTTGCGCTACAAAGCCAGCCGCAGAAGCTCATTGGCAACCCGGTCTCGGGCCTGGCTGCAACGCCTGGCATCATGAGCGCCGGCCTACAGATTGGGTGACGCCATGGGATTCGCACCACCAGAAGACGCACCGCCGCCAGAGGAGCAAGAGCAAGAAGCCGTCGAGGCTGGGTTTCAGCCGTCGCCGACAGGTGCGACGGTGTGCGGGTTTGGGTTCCCGATCTTCGTTTTCGACCTGAACATTTTCGTCGCATTCCCGTCGTTCGAGTTCCCGACGTTCGACTTTTTCGTTCAGCTGAACTGCGACCTGTCGAACCCGATTGACGCGGACTTCGAGTTCGGCGGTGGGCGAGTGGGGCAGAGCGACGTCGACAGCGACGACGAGCTCAAGGACTGAATGGAAACCCGGGATTCCATGGGGGGGCCAGTTGCGCTAGCATTGGGTGCATGCCCTCAGGTCCTTTCGCAGGCTACGGCATCGGACCGTACGGGACGATGCCGTACGGCACGTCGATGCCGGCGGGTGTTGCGCTCGACCTGCTCGAGGTGTTGGCGATTCGCGAGAACGTCATCCGCGTCAGGCTCAACGTCAGTCCGAAGTTCACGATGTTGGGGGACCCGAACGACGCGAGCGACGCCCGTCGGTACACAGTGGTCCCGGTGGTGGGGTCGACGGGGCGCGACGCAGAGCCCACGCGGCCGGTGACGGTCATTGCAGTCGAGCAGGTGAACGACGAGGGGACGATTCTGGACCTCATCCTCGACCGCCCGATGAGTCCTGAGCCGGGGGAGTACGACGTCACGTTGTCCGGGCTGGTGACGGCGGTGGGTGAGATACCGATGCTCGACACGACGCGACGCTACACCGCGTTGTTCAAGGGGCTCGTGCCGCTCATTCCCGAGTTCATCATCAACAACCGCGACATCGCGAACCCGCAGACGCGCTCGGGTATCTTCGATCCGTTGCCGGTGGTGGAGAACCAAGAGCTCGACGCGCTCTTGGGGACGTTTCGCGAGGACAGCCAAGGCGACATCGCCTTCGATGAAGGGCTTGCGGGATATCGCAAGCGAGTGATGCGCAGGCTCACGACACGCAAGGGTAAGTTCGCGCACTTGCCCAACTACGGCGTCAGCATGATGACCAGCATCAAGCAGCTCGCTCGGGCGGGCATCCGCGAATTCATGGCGGAGGAAGCCGAGTCGCAGATCAGGCAGGAACCTGAGACTGTCGACGTCTCGGTGGCGCTAGTTGTCGAAGCAGCGCACCCGGACATCACGCGCTACCGCATTCGAGCTCGAACTAACATCGGGCAGCTGCCCGACTTCAACGTGCCGTTGTCGTTTTCACCGACTGGACTCTGATGGCCGAACTACTTTCCAGGCTCGATCTCTTCGCGATTGGGCGCAGCTACGTCATAACCCGCGCCAAGCGCATCAACCCTCGTGAGGTCGACGTCGAAGGCTCAGACATCAACTTGTTCGTCGGAGCCGCGTCGTACATGGCGAACGCGGTGGCGCGTCAGAACATCGAACGGATCAACGCGCTCTTGCTCGACGGGGCTCGAGGGGACGACCTCGACCGCTACGCATTCGACCGCTACCAGCTGTTCCGCAAGGGTGCGGCAGCTGCGCTCGGGGCTGTGCAGTTCACCCGTCTCACGGCGACTGCGGGCGCTGGCAGTCTGCCGGTGGGCACGAAGCTCATCAGTCTTGCGGGTATCGAGTACCTGACGACGACCACTGCGAACTTCACGTCGCTCGGACCCAACTCGTTGCTCTCGACTGCCAACGTGCGCGCGGCGCAAGCGGGCAAGGACTTCCAGGTGGGGGCGAACCAGATCAGGCGGTTCGACAAGCCGAACACGATCTTCGACGTGTCGATTCAAGTGAACAACGCCGAGCCGACGGCGGGTGGCGAGCCTGCCGAGACGGACGATGTGTTTCGCGAGCGGGTGCGGGACTTCTGGGTTGCTGCTCGAAGGGGAACCCTTGCGGCAATCGAGTTTGGTGCGCGCGCCACGCCGGGGGTCGAGAGTGCCAACGCGATCGAGATTCTCGACGACCTCGGCAGGCCGAACCGATTCGTGGAGCTGTTCATTGCGGACTCGTCGGGGGTTGCATCGCTCGCGCTGGCGACGGCTGTCGACCAGACGCTGCTCGAGTATCGGCCTGCTGGCATCTTCGTGGCGGTGAACACGTCACGCCCGCAGATCATCGACATCGTCTTTCAGCCGTCGTTCGTCGCTGGCGTGGACACGTCGGGGTTGAGCGAGCAGATTCGCAACGCCATGGTCGAGTACATCAACTCGCTTCGAGTGAACGAGCCGTTGCTACTCAACGACCTCGGTGCCGTGTTCGCACGCTTCAGAGCGGATGGGTTGATCCCGAAGCAGACTTCATTGCTCGAGCCGCTTGGTGACCTGTTTCCCAACCCTGGGTTCACCCTGCGCACGCGCCCGACCAACGTGCAGATTCTTGCTCCACTGACTTCACCCTCGTTGATTCTCGTCTGACATGCCGCACATCAAAACAGGGCCGTTAACACGCGCCGAGCTCATGGAGCTTTGGCGCTCGGTGACGGACCGCGAGTACAACAAGCCGCTGCTCGAAAAGCCGGACTCGAACATCGAGGTCATCGAGCAGGCGGCGGAGCAGTTTGCCGTGGTGAGTCGACAGGTCGACGGCAACACACAGGGCATGTTCATCCTGCCGTGGAGTGGGCAGACGGGACCCCCAGCGTCGGGCGTCCGCTTCGCCCGCACGATCTTGACCGGAACTCGCACAGGACACTTCGAGGTTCCGCTTTTCTTCACGCCGGGTGAGATACTGGTGCAGCACCGTCTGAACGACTACGGCGAGCACGGGCCTCAGGACGTGACGACGAACCGGCTGTACATCGTCGAGGAGCCCGCGGCCTTTGGCGTCGGTGAAGCAGGGCCCATCGAGATCAGAGTCGTCGCTGTAAACCCAGGGCCGGGCTACAACCGTCCGGAACCAGAGACGCTCCGGACGATTCTTCAGCCTGGCGTCGGGTTCAACAACCTAGCGGCCACAGTCGAGAATGGCTCGGGCTCGACGAACCGCGTGATCGCGACCATCTTTCCCGACGTTCCAATCACGAAGCACGTTGGGCAGTACCTGCTCTTCACGCTGGGTGCGAACACAGGGCAGTACCGCCGCATCGTCGGGATCGAGAACCCGAACCCGACGCTCCCGCACGGCGGAGTGTTCAACCTTGCAGCCGAGCTCATCTTGACGATCACGGGGCTCGTCGGGACGTTCGCGCCGGGTGAGCGCATCTCGCAGCCGGCGAGCGGTGCAGAAGGGCAGTTCATCTCGCTCTACGGCGGGCGGCTCGTCATCCTGCGAACGAACGGCACATTCAACGGGGTTGACCCGATTCAAGGCGAGCTTGGTGCGACCGCTACGGTGACGGGCAAAGAGCAGAACGAGACGCTCGTGCCGGAAGTGAGTTCAGCGGGGTGGCGCATCATGCGCTGGTTCGAAGACTTGACGGTTTCGGTGACGAACGAGACCTTCCCGACGGGCGGGGAATGCGGGTTTCTCGACGAGCTCGGTAACGAACGCGGATTGCCTCGCTTCACGGGCGAGAGTGACGACGAGTACAGGCGGCGCATCGCGGTGCCAGCCGACGTCGTGTCACCCGGTGCCGTCATTCGGGCAGGCAACAAGGTGCTCGAGCCGCTCGGCGAGGAGGTGTGTCTCCGTGAAGTCGGCAGGCCGTTGCTTCCTGGGATGTTCTACGACGGGGCGCCGAACCAGCTGCCGTTCGCGTACGACCTCGACCTTGTCGAGATGGCGATGCTTGGCGGGAACTTGTTCGACAGCGAGTACGCCGCATTCTTCGATGCTGGCGACAACGGCTTCTTCGATAACCCAGCGCCGTTTTTCAACACCAACTTCTACAGCCTGAACAGTCTCTCGCCAGGGTTCCCCTTGGTGGGTAGCAGTCCCGGGTTCATCCCGGGCGAGCTGGTCTCGACGGTGAACACGGACGGCGTGATCACGACGGGTATTGCCCAGTTCGACTACGTGGTGGGCACGACGCAGCAAGTGTTCCGAGGGGTGGTGCGGGTGCGAGGCCCGGGGTTTGCGCCAGGGCAGGTCTTGCGGGGGCACGTGAGCGGCTTCGAGCAGACGATCGTGACGGTAGGGCCTGGGTTGCTCCCGCAACACCGGTTCTACGTGTACCTGAGCTTGCGCGAGTTCCGCGGGTTTTTCCTTGTCGGCGTGCCGCGGGTGCTCCTGCAGGACTTCGGCATGTTCTACGACTTGGCGCCGAACAATGCGTTCGACACGAACGTGCTGCTCAACTTCTACGACGGCACTGCGCTTGGTTCCAATTCGGTGTACGCTCGAATTTATGAAGCCGTCGACAACGTGAGGCCGGCGGGTGTCCCCTTCGACCTCTACATCGAAGAACTTGGGTGTTTCTGATGAGCAACGGCGGAAAAAGAGTCGAGTTCAACGTTCGCGAGCGAATCGTCAGTGCTGACCATGACCGCTTGCAGGACATGGTCGGGCAAGCGCGCGCGGTGCAGCTGGCACGGTCACATGCTGACCAGTACAACGTGCGCACGCCGGGCTACGCTGCGCAGATCAGTGCAGGTGGCCAGACTCCGATGCTCGCGGATGTCTACGGCGGGCTGTTCGTGAAGGTCGACAATGCGAGCAGTCTCTTCGTCGACCCTGGCGTCGTCGGCGTCATCGACCCCGACGGGGCTCCGGGTCCTGACGACGACCCGTATAAGCTCGTCGACGACCCAGGCATGGCGCTCGCTGGCATCCTGCCGTGGCTCGGCAACGTGAGCGGAAGCAGGCGCATCGACGTCGTGGTGGCAGACGTGGCGAACCAGGTACTCGAGACCGACACCCGGGACGTGTTCGACACAGCGACCGGGCTGTTCACCCCAATGTTGCTGAACAAGGTCACTGCGAAGCGCTTGGTCTACAGCATTCTTCGGGGGACTCCAGGGGCAGGCCTGCCGGCGTTGACGAACACGATTCCCCTGGCAGTCGCGTCGGTGCCGAGCGGGACCGCATCGTGGGCCGACGTCACGTTCTGGGATGTTCGCCCATTGGTGGCCGACCGCATCACGTACTACAAGCGGCAGAACGAGCGTCGCAGGTACTACGACTTCGACTTCTACGCGGACGTTTCTGCTGATCACTTTGGCTTCGCGTACACCGAGTGGAACGGGTATCTGGTGGGTGGCCGACTGATGACAAGCGTGCCAGGGCTCGGCGACGTCGTATTCGACGCGGACGCTCCGGCAAACGCGACTGCCAACGACAACTTCAACGGGTTGATCTCTCCGCCCGACGACCTCGGGGCGAACCCGGTGTTCCTGCTCTTTCCGGGTGGGCTTCCCAGGTGGGCTCGATACTCAGAAGGTGCTGCGCCTGGGCTAGCGATTCGAGCGCCCTACGGGACGACTGGGCTGCTCGTCGCAGGTCGCGCTCGGGTGGGCTTCGAGGACTACAACAAGGTCGACGTGAACGGGCTTGCCAGCGCCGTACAGATTCCTCCCAGCACCGGGTTAACGGGCACTGCCGACGGCGTGCTGCTTTACATGCTGCACGTGCAAAACACGGTAGCGGGCGATCGAAGCCCCGTGCGTTCGCTCGGCACTGGGCGGTGGATTCTGTTCTCGCAAGAGGAGGGGCCGAGCAGCGAGATACGTGTCGAGGACACGCTCACAGGCACGTGGGCTGCGCAGGCGAACTTCATTTTTCACAACGTGCAGACGGAGTGGTGGGACGCTGGCAAGATCGCCTGTCCGCGCAACGCGCGTCGAGTCAAGCTGCGATGGGACCCGCCGCCGATCACGACGACTGTCGGTTCACCGCCGCCCCTAGTCGACTATGCGCGCATCGGCTTCTACGTGCAGCAGGAAGCCATGCAGTGGGGTGGCTCGTGGTCGCACCGTGCACTCGGTGACGGTACTGTGCTGCCGGTCGACTTGATCAGCTACGCAGGGCCCGAGGTCGAAGTGCCGATTCAGCACGAGCAATCACCGGTGCGTCTGGAGTGTGGCATCGACGTGCCGTCGACTGGACCGATGCCGGCGGCGGCGTCGTTGTGGAAGTTCGACGGCACGGGTACCTCGATAGTATTGCTGCTAGGTTACGAGCTCTAAAAGGCTCAGAAGGAACGGCATGGCCAACGGCGGAAAGCGAGTAGTCTTCAACACGCGCGAGCGTGTCATCAGCAACGATCACAATCGGTTGCAGGACATGATCGGGCAGGCGCGAGCGGCGCAACTGGCACGTGCATCCACCGACGTCTACTTCTCGAGCAGGCCTGGGCACACGAGTCCCGTGATCACGGGCGGGCAGGTGCCGATGGTGGCCGACGTGTTCGGCGGCTTGTTCGTGAAGGTCGACGACCCGACGAGTCTCTTCGTCGATGCGGGGGTCCTCGGGGTGGTGGACCCAGACGCGACGCCAGGGCTCGACGACGACCCGTACAAGCTGGTGAACGACCCAGGCTTGCAGACGGGGGGTGTGCTGACCTTCCTCGCCAACGCGAGCGGGAGCAGGCGCATCGACGTCGTGCTCGCCGACGTCGTCGACCTGGTGCTCGAGACCGACAACCGAGACATCTTCGATCCCGCAACGGGCTTGTTCACGCCGCAGACCGTGAACAAGGTGGTGTCGAAGCGGCTGAGCTACACCATCATTCGAGGCACGCCGGGGTTGGGCATGCCGGCGTTGACGAACACATTGCCGCTCGTCGTCGCATCGGTGCCCGACGGGGCGCTCACGTGGGCAGATGCGACGTTCTGGGATGTCCGCCCGCTGTGGCAGGACCGCTCGACGCAGAACAGCCAGGGCGTCACGCGACACGACAACCGAACGCCCTACGACTTCAACTTCAGCGTGGTTGCGTCGGAAGCGACGGGTGAAGCTTGGTCCGCCTTCGGGGGCTACCTCGCAGGCGGTAAGCTGATGAAGTCGACGCCTACTGGCGCGATGGGCACGGGTGACGTGAAGTTCGACTTTGCAGACCCCGAGAACGCGACGAACAACCTCGGCATTCTCGGGCCCATCAGTGGAGGCTCGGACCCTGGCGCGATTCCTCTCTTCGCGCTCTTCCCCAATGGGCTACCGCGGTGGAGTCGCTACTCAGAAGGTGCTGCCCCCAGCCTCTCGATTCGCGCGCCCTACGGGCCTCGAGGAATCCTCGTCGCAGGTCGCAATACGTTGAGTGACAAAACGAAGGTCGACACTCGCGGGCTCGCTGCGAATGTGAGCCTGCCTGCGTCGACGGGGCTGACGGGCACTGCCAACGGCGTGATGCTCTTCATGGGCCACGTCATCCAGAACGCGGGCGGTGGCGCGAGCATGGTGCCGTGCGCGGGCTGTGGGCGTGAAGTCTTGTACCCTGCGGGTTACACCTTTTCACCCGGTCAACAGCGCTTGTTGACGTTTCAGCTGGCCGTTGCGCAGACCCAGTTCATGACGTGGGACCTCGCGATACTCCGGGATAGCAACGACTTCGGCCTGCCCAAGAACATGGTCGGGATTGCCTTTCAGTGGACGCCGCCATCCGTCGAGACGTTCGTGGCAGCTCCGCCACCAAGCGCGACTTACGACAACCTTGGCTTCTTCTCGAGGCACGAGACGTTGCTGCACCTGGACCTCTACCCGCAGCAGAGTGTCATCGGCGATGGCACCGTGGTACCCGAGCGGCTCGTGACGCACACGAGCTGGATGCCGCTCGTCTTCGACCCCGATGCACCTGCGGCGAACTTGCTCCGAACCGGCATCGCAAGCCTGACTGCGTCAAGCGGGTCGAGTGCGCCGCTCGGCGGGCAGTGGCAATTCAGTGCGGTCACGAGCAACCTGGAACTCTTGGGTTACCGGCTTTGAAAGGGCTGCCCGTGCCTCAAGTCTCGGAACGCCCGTTCACCGCGAAGACGCCAATCCTGCTGACGCCGACGAACTTGATCGGCGTCATCGCGCTCGTGGCTGCTGTCATCGTGGCGTGGACCAAGATGCCGACCCACGAGGACGTCACGCAGATTGCCAAGGAAGCGTCGACCGCAGCGATGGCCGCAGCGCAGCAGCAGCACGAGAAGACCAACGCGGGCGTCGAAGCCAAGATCGAGCAGCTCGACAGAAACTACGAGAAGACGGGCGAAGCCATCGACAAGCTCAGTTCGCGCATCGACTACATGCTCATCATGCTTGCCGGGAGCTCGGCGGAAGACTTCAAGCACAGTCCACGTGCGCGACAGGCAGCCGAGCGCGTGCGACGAAACCTGGCTCAAGGAAACCCGCCGCTCGAAGGCTTGCCGCTCGACCCGTGAATGGAATCCCGGGTTTCCATTTCCCTGCTAGAATAGGCGCATGGTCTCCACTCGCATGTTCTACGTCTACCAGTCGATCTCGCCCAACGAAGCAACCCCGTACTCGCAGCTGGAGAGCATCGTTGCACAAGCATTGATCGTGCTGGTGCCAGCAGCGACCGCAGCGCTCGTCGCGTGGCTTCGCAGCCACACCTTGCGCACCTTCGCCAAGCAGAGCGCGCTCGAGGTCGAACACCGAGCAGGCGAGCTTGCTGGCTTGCGAGGCGACGCCAAGCTTGCGATGGCCGTCAATCTCATGCACGACAAGACGAACGTGCTGACGCGAGTGACTCGCGTAAAGGCGGAACGCATCGTCGAAAGCGTCTTGCCAGAGGTCCGCAGGGAGAGTGTGCGGCCTCCTCGACGCTGAGCATTTTCCGCGACCCACCCACCGAAACCGCCCCTATTATACCGCGGAGTCCCTTGCTGTTTCAGTCAGCAAGGGATCTAGGATTTGAAAGCATCCTTGGCGACGCGGCTCCGCCGCGTCGCAAGCGCTAGCGCGCTTTGGCTGCTGCCGTGCATTTTAGATCCGAAGAAAGAAAGCGGCATCATGAGGCAAGTGCAAGTCCTCATCGACAACCGCATCAGAATCCCGCTGTCGCAGTTGAGCGTCGCGTTGGTCCTCAAGGTGCAACGGCAGTTCACCTACGACAATCCAGAGTATCGCAAGCTCAAGGCGATTCGAGGGTTCGTACCTCGGGGAGTTCCGGAGACGCTGCGCAGCTGGGAGCTTTCGACCTGCGAGCTGTCGGTCCCACGAGGTGCGCTCGACAAGCTGCGCGACGTGCTCGGCGCTCTCCGCGTGCGCCGAGCGAAGTGCATGGGGCGCCCCTTGGCGAGTCCCCTCCCAGAGCATCGCATTCGACTGCGTCCGTACCAAGAGGAGATCAAGCGCGTCTGCACGCACGAACTTGGCTTGAGTGGCACGGCACTCATCCGAAGTCCCCAGGGAAGCGGAAAAACTACCACGGGCTTTGCCATCGCCTCCGAGATCAATTTGGCGACGCTCGTCGTCGTTCCGACGGAACGCATCTTCAAGCAGTGGGTTGATGGGGCGCTCAAGAACTTGGGGCTCGAGGCCGATGAGGTCGGAATCATCAGAGGCAACAAGCGGGTTATCAGGCCGTTGACCATCGGCATGCAGCAGACACTGCGAAACTGTGCACATGAGTACGCCGACGTCTTCGGCCTCGTCATCGGTGACGAGGCGCAGCGGTTCGCGGCGTCAACCTTCTTCGATGTCATCGACGTGTTGAAGGCGGTGTACCGGGTTGGGCTGACGGCCGATGAACGGCGTTCGGACAAGAAGGAGTTCCTGGTTCACGACGTGTTCGGCCCCGTGCTGCTCGAGGTTTCACGTGAAACCTTGATTGCCCAGGGGGCCATCATCGACGCTGAAATCCGAGTGGTTCCGACGGAGTTCGATGCTCCCTGGTACACAGAGCTCGCGCCGCTCAAGCGGGCCCAGAGCCACAATCAGCAGCGGTTGACGGTTGAGCTCGAAGGGAACAAGGCCCGTAATGCGCTCGTCATGGAGGTGCTGGGCTGGTGCGTCGAGGAGGGTGAGCCGACGATCACGCTGGCGTGGCATCGGGAGCACTGCGCTACGCTCAACTCGATGAGCCTCGCGCGTGGGTGGGACTCTGGTTTGCTGCTCGGCGGTGCCGAGTCTCGCGACGAGTTCGACCGGACCGAACGCGAGTTGCGCGAATGCAGTTTGAATCAAGCGGTCGGCACGTATCAGGCGATCGGCGTCGGCTTTGACCTACCGCTCGTGAGTCGCGGCATCTTTGCGGCACCATGCGCAGGCAAGAGCGGCAAGCAACAGTTCGCCCAGTTCACTGGGCGATACGAACGGCCGTCACCCGAGACTGGCAAGGTCGAGCAGGATGCGGTCATCGTGTACTATTTCTGGGACCGCAAGGTGTTCGGCTTGTGGCCGTTGATCCACATCTCGCGGTGGAAGCCGAAGGTCAAGGTGCTTGATGGCGAGCACTGGGTGAACGCGAAGCAATTCATCAGAGAAGAGGAGCAGCGTGAAGACGACAAGAACAGGCAGGACGACGAGCAGCTCGGTTTCCTCAGAGCCCGTGGTTGAAGGCGACATGGAATCCCGGGTTTCCATTGCGCTCGACCATGGGCTTCGAGCGGGCGATTCCTTCACGTTGACCAGCGGGCGTGAGGTGTACCCCATGGGTAACGGGGGGTTGCTCGAAGTCGGCCCGGTGCAAGCGATGGTGCACGTGCGCGATGGCGAGAAGGCGCACGAGGTGTACTCGCGTGCGCGTGCGCTCGTCGAGGTATTGATGCACGCCGACTTCGAGATGAAGCGAGTCACCTACTCCGGTCGGTTGAAGGAACTTCATGGCAGTTAAGCAGACGCAGTTCACTGACTTCGGGACGGAGCCCGAGCCTGAGCGGCGTCCGCAGAAAAAACGAGCGATGCCGAAGCGAGACTTCGAGCAGCTCTTGACGGAGACGAATGCGCTGAAGGATCGGCAGGCGTGGAGCGAGTTCACGCCGAAGCACTTCGTCGGGCTCTACTGCTTGCTGCACCAACACGTCTACAAGGTGGTGCCCGACGAAGTGCGAGACCAGTTCCGCCCGGCAGTGGGCGCGTCGATGCGCATGCTCAAGCACGAGTTCAGCGGCGAGCAACTTTCGATGGTCGACTTCATGCGCTGGACGTGGCGGCGCGAGGAGTACAAGGACAGCCAACGCGACCGCGACAGTGACTTTCGGATTGGGTGGCGCTTGCAGTTTGGTCGACCGTTGCTGAGCGACTACCGAGTGGCGCAGGCGCGCCGACGCACCACTCGACGTCGAACCCCATGAAGCGCACCGACAAGCGAAAGCCTGAAGACGAAAAGGTTCGCATCCCGCACGACTCGGTGAACGAGATGGTCGTGATTGCAGCGGTCATCGTCGACGAGCAGGTGCGCAAACGCTACTTGCAGACGCTGTCGGCTGAGATGATGTTTGGCACGGGACACGCGCTTTTGTGGCGCACGCTGCAACAGCTCGACCGCAAGGGGCTGCACTACGACCCCGCCACGCTCAAGCAGTTGGGTGGGCCCGAGGTCGACGTGCAGTACGTCGAGGGGCTCATCGCCCAGCGCCCATTGGCACCCCCCAACTTGGAGCACCACGTTGAGATGCTGCGCTGGGATGCTGCGCGTGTCGCGACGGCACGCGGGCCAGTGACGACCTTCCTCGAGCTTCTACGGGACCCGCGCGCCGACCCTGCAACGCTGCGTAGTGCGGCGAAGCAGATTGAAGCGGGCCTCGCCATCGGGGTGAACCGCTCGCTCCGAAATTCAGTGCAGCTTGCAGAGGAGCAGGCGCACATCATCGACCAACGGCGCGAGGGTGTCGCGACCTATGGTGTCGGCATCCCAGGCCTCGATGTGTACGGACCAGGGGACTTCGAGCTGGTCGACGGCAAGCGCATCGACTTGGAGGGGTATCCGCGCCTTGTGCCGGGAACTTCACCCGGGACGCTGTCCGTGGTCACGGGGGTATCTGGCTCGGGCAAGACGACTGCGACGGCGCGAGGCGTGCTCACCATGTGCCACGAGGGGCGTCGCATCACATACGGAGCGTTCGAGCAGGGCTCGGGGATGACGCTCGAATTGCTCGCAGCGTTCGAGCTCGGCTACAGCCGAACTGACTTGATGACGGGGCGGTTCAGCGATGACGACCTTGCTGCCGTCAAAGCGGCGATGCTGAAGATCGGCCAGCGCGTGGTCTTCGACGAGATTCCGTACGAGGGGTTCACGACCAAGGCTCGGAATCCGAACGGGCGGGCGCTCGATCGGATTGCGCAGAGCATCATTGATTCGAGGTGCGACGTCTACATCGCAGACCTGTTCAAGCGTACGTTGTCGGACACGGACCCGAATGACGAAGAGCAGGCGTTGCTGGCGATGCAGCACCTAGCGAAGCAGTTGAACGTCCACTTGATGCTCGTGCAGCAGCAGAACGTGAAGCAGGTCGAGGCGACCAAGAGTAAGCTTCCGCGTCGTGAAACGATCAAGGGCTCGGGCGCGTGGGTCGAGGTTCCAGACCAAATCATCGGCTGGCATCGCCCTGCGCTTTGGAAGAATGTGCCCGATGACCTCATCTATTCGCTCGTGCTCAAGCAGCGGCACGGCAAGTGGCCGCTCATGATCGAGCACGCCTGGGACCCGGTGTTCGGCTCGATCGTCGGCGGTAAAAGTGTCGAGGTGAAGTTTTCGGATCAAGACGAAGCCGAAAGCGGCGCAGACTTGTTCTGGGGTGCGAGCAGGAAAGAGAAGCCATGAAGCCGTGGCGTTGGTTGATGAACCGCTATGGGTTAACAGACGCGGAGGCGTCCAGGTTGGAAGGTCTTTCTGACCGGGGTTGGGCAATTCAGAGCCGGGTCGATGACTTTGCGCGCGAGCATGGCTGCGCGTTGGCGTCGCCACTGGCGAGGGGTTACTTGTTGGAGCTGCTCGATGTTCAAGAGCGTCGACCCTGAGCAGTTGCTCGACCGTCTGGGCATTCGCTACGACAGGCGAGGCACTGCTCTGTGGGCGAGCTGTCCGCACCCAGACCATTCCGACAGTACGCCGAGCTGGCGAATCATCGTTGAGGAAGAGAATCCGAAGTTTGGGCAGCACCGGTGCTACGGGTGTGGGTTCGGCGGCTGGCCTGTGCATCTCGTGGAAGCCGCGCTCGGCTGTACGCGAGTCGAAGCCGTCGAGTGGCTCAAGGACATCGAGCAGGACCCGCCGTTGCCGTTGTCGGTCGCGATTGACTACCAGCGAGGGTTGTCGCCAGTGTTCCGCCTTCCGCTCGGCGTCAACGCGTGGGAGCCGTTGCATCAGTGGGAGCCCGAGCCCCGCGAGTACGCGGTGAAGCGCGGCCTTTTGGACTGGCAAGTGCAACGCTGGCAAGTGGTGTACGCGCCTGTGGGCTACGACGGGGTGAGGAACAGGTTGTCGGGGCGCATCGTCTTTCCGGTGCGTGACGTTGGCGGCAAGCTCATCGGGTACACGGGTCGCAGCTACACGGGGAGCGAGCTGCGGTACAAGGAACCGCAGAAAGCCGAGGGTGCTGACCTCGGCTCGGTGTTTGGCGCGGAGCATTGGCCGAAGCGGCGCAAGGTCGTGGCGGTCACCGAAGGCGCGCTCGACGCGTTGGCGATCGAGCGCGCCTTTCCGTACAGCTTGCCGATCGGGGGTATCTACGGCTCGCAGCTGCATCAGGGCCACATCGCCAGGCTCTCCACTTTCGAGCACGTGCTCATGTGCACGGACCCCGACAAGGCGGGCAATGCCGTAGCTCAGGCGCTCGACGAGCAGCTCAGGCGCTGGGTACAGGTCGTGCGGGTCGAAATCCCAAAGGGGCAGGACTGTGCGAGCATGCCTACCGCCGAGCTCAGGCTAGCGGTAGACTCGGGGTTGCGTGTCGTACATCAAGACCGGGATCGGCACGAGGTGGAAGCAGGATCGACAGGGCGCCGTCGCAGAACTCAGGTCCGTCTTGCGCGCTAGCGATGGGAACGTGAATCGGGCTGCGACGATCTTCGCGATCTCGCGGCGTCAGTTGTATCGCTTCATCAAACAGGCTAGCTTGGAAGGTGAACTGAGTGCCGCTCGAGCTGTCCAAGACCCCGAGTGGCTTCGACGAGCAAAGGAACTGCTGCAATGAACGACGACGTAAAGGCCAAACTGGCCGAGGCTTGCAAGGACATGAGCACCCAAGAGATCGCGCAGGCGTTGGCTGCGAGTCGCCACGGCGAGAGTCTCGAAGACCCGTTGGCAGTCGCGGCTCTGATCAAGAGCTGGGGTTGAGCGGTATCATCCATTTGGAATGTCGTTCCGCTTTGTACAGTTGAGTGAACTCGTCTTGCGCAAACCGCGAGAAGCGCATTCGCGACTGCGCGTGCTGTTCTCGCGCCACTTGGGCGATGTCGGGGGGGTGTCGGTTGAGCTCGGTGTCAACAAGTCGACGGTCTTCCGCTGGCTCAAACGGCTCGTCGATGCAGGGCTCGACGACCCTCGGGCAGGCCGTCGCGGCCGTCGTGGTCCGAAGCGCCAGCAAGGCTGAGGGCCCCAAGGGCAAGGCCAGGGGCCCAAGGGCAAGCCCAGGGCCCCAAGGGCAAGGCCAGGGGCCCAAGGGCAAGCCCAGGGCCCCAAGGGCAAGGCCAGGGGCCCAAGGGCAAGCCCAGGGCCCCAAGGGCAAGGCCAGGGCCCCAGGGCCCCCCAAGGGGTCCCAATTGACTCATGGGTCGGGGGGTAGAGCACTAATTGCTGGCATCATGCGCGCAATTGAGCGACCATGGGTTTGGCACGGGGCTCCGCGCCAAACCAAAGGAAGTGAAATGACTCAATCGACCCCAATTCCCCAGTCCGAACCAGCAACCCACATCGTCTCGCTCGAAGGAGAAACGCGCCGGGTGAACGCGGCTACGTACCAGGAAGCGTGCGACGAGTTGCACGCGAAGTACGGCGGAGTCCCCAAGGTGACGCGAATCAGTGAACTAGTCCGAGACGCCATCCCGATCGGCAAGGTGAAGCCGCACGCACCTAGTGTTGCTTTGGTGAAGCCACCAGTGGACGATCTCGACGGCGACGGCGTCAGTGCCTCGGGACGCGAGCGAGGAGAACGCGACGCGCAGATCGCGAGCGAGAACGGGTTCGTTCTTGCCGAGCCGGTGTATCGGCTCGGCACTCGGGTGAACTCAATCGGCGTCGAGAACGCTCATGCGAGCCAGGTTGAGCACGACGCGAAGCCGTTCGCACAGGAGTTGGCGTCTAGCTTGGTTGCGCACGTGCGAGCCGAGGACCGGCAGGATTTGCCGGTCGTGCGGCTCGCAGACTTGCGGATGACGTCGAGCGGCAAGCTCGCATTGCCCGACAGTCATCAGGTGTTGCAGGGTGCGCGCATGCCGATCAATGAGCGCATTTTCGCTGGCCTCATGCAGCGCATGCCGTGCGCGAGTGGTACGGCGTACCTCAACGATTGTCCGACGCAGCTGCGCAGCATCAACTTCAATCACTGGGCCGTGGCGCTGGGTGAATCTGAGCGTGGCGCCGGAGACCACGTCAAGGAAGTGGTCGTGCGCACGCGCAAGGTTGGCGCCACGCGGGTCGCCTATGGTGCGGTCTCGCCCAAGTACACGTCGTTCGACGCGGACAAGATCGGCGAAGCGCTGCAGATGGCCTTCCCGAGCGACGCTCGCGGTTCGCTTGACTACGATGGCGAACGCTTCCGCCTGGAAGGGATGTGGCACTCTGATGTGCCGGCTGCGGACTACGTCGCAGGCGAAGTGTTCAAGGCCGGCGTGATCGTGACCTCGGGCGACGTCGGCGGACACGCGATTCGTGTGCAGTCGACGATCTGGCGCAACCTGTGCCTGAATCTCATCATCTTGAGCAAGGCCATTGGCGTGGACGTGCGCCTGAGGCACCAAGGCTCGGTGCAGGCGCTTGCGGCGTCGTTCAGGGACGCCTTCAATCAGGCGTTAACCTCAGTCGACGCCTTCCGACGGGCGTGGACGTACGCTCGCAATGAGCAGGGGCGTGAGCTGATCAAGGCTGTGCAGGGCACGACGCGCGACGACTTGGCTTCACTGCCTGTCGAGGCCGTGTTGCCTGGCATCTTCAATGGCATTCTGGAGCGGGACTTGGTGCCCGTGCGAGGCCGGCGCGAGGACGCTGTGCCGAAGCTCTTGGAGATGCACCGTGCCGATGAGGCTGCGGAGGAATACGGCGTCAGCCGGGCCAGCGTGGTCAACGCCTTCACGCGCTACGCGCACGAGGTCGAGACCGACCCCTTCCGGGCCGACGACATCAGGGCCGGGGCGGGTGCTCTGCTGAGCAGCCACCACGGCAAGGCGCCTGCTCCGCTTCCGTACCTCGCAATGGCGTGAGTGTAGGGGTCGACGGGCGAATGGAATCCCGGGATTCCATTCGCCCGTCGGACCGTGCATTCAAGCACGCACCAAGGAAGTGACACATGGCAATCGAGATGAAACAGGAAGGCAGGCGGTACTACCTGCTCAACACGCCCTACGGACTCAAGGATCAGCTCCGGTCCGCTGGGTGTAACTGGGACCAGGACAAACGAGCGTGGTGGACGGGCAAGGCTGAGGTCGCACTGCGCTTTGCAGCGGCGTCGGGTGAAGCCGCCGACAAGCCCGATGCTGAACGCCTGGGCGACGCGACTGAGGTCGCAGGCAAGGCTCGCTACAAGGGGACCGAGTATCTGCTGCTTTGGTCGGGCTCGACGCGCAAGGGGCCTGCCTGCAAGCTTGCATTCACGGACGGGTCCAAGGTGTTCTGGGCGTCCGAAGCCGAAGTGGAGGTCACCAAGCGCTATCAAGATCGCCAGTGGCGCGGGCGTCGCGAGCCTGGGATGACGTTCGGCCGCTTGCAGCAGCTGCGAGCCGAATACAAGCAGCATCGCTCTGAAGCGCAACGGCTCGGAGCGAAGGACGGCCTCGTGGGTGAACGTTCCGAGTTGTGTGCAGACTTCGAGGCCTCCCGCTCAGAACGACATCCGGGCAAGCCGGTCGGGCATCTCCAGTGGTTGAAGACTCGCAACCAGCGGATTGCGGTCGTGCTCGTGGGCTTCGAGCTCGCGACCTTTCTGCGAGGAGAGGATGCCGAGGACATGGGCCACTTCGATGTGCGAAGCGGCTGGTACGGCACGCTCTACTTCCGGCCAGCGACGTTGGCGGAAGCGACTGGACTTCAGGCACGCGAGCCTCGCGAGGACGCTGTGATGCCAGCGGCAGAACAGGCGGCATCGTGAAGCAGCACTTGGACGCGCTCGCTCGTGGCGAGGTCAGCTTCGACGAGTTCGCACGGCGGACTGCGACCGATTGGACTCGGCTCGCGGGTAAGGTCTACAGCGCCTGGCGGCGAAACTTACCCGTGGGGGTTTCGCTCGACGACATCAGGCAGGAGATGCTCTTGCACGCTTGGCTCGCAGTGGGTGAATACGACACGTCGAGGGGTGGGATGTCGCTCAAGTCCTACGTCGTCTACATGGCGTGCGCCAAGGCGACGCGGTTCGTCCACGAGCAGCGCTGTGCGAAGCGCCGTGACGACCATGCTCCGAGTCGGCACCCGGTGACGTTCACCGAGCTGTTGCGGATCGACGATGAGCCGGGCAAGGCGCTCGACTTGCTGCTCGAGGACTCCAGTACACAGGACCCGTCGGAGCTGCTGGACGCGCGGGCGAAGTTCGCTCGTGCGCTCACGGTGGCCGATGGGGTCGACCTGTATGCGCTGGTCGCGCTGCGCGAGGCGTTCGGCAATATCCCGCAGGCGGCTGAGCTGCTGTTCGATGAGGTGCTGCTGCGCTTGCACGAGCGGTGGGGCAGTCCGCACGCTGCGATGCGGCAGATCGAAGACTCGATGCGCCAGTTGTGCGCATGAGGGTGAACACGCGAAAGGAAGTGACATGGACAAACCGAATCTCAAAAAAGTGAACCCCGAAGTGTTGGCGAGGTACGTCAAGCACTTCGGGCTCGAAGTCGACCCGAGCGACATCAACGCAGCGGTCGACGCAATCGTGGGCCAGATGCGCGGTATCGCGGTCGAGGCCCACTGCGACCAGTGTGGAGGTGACAGCGATGACAGCCTGCCGGAGTGCCCGTACTGCGGCGACGGCCCAGCGACAGCAGACGAACCAGCGACAGCAGAACCAGCGACAGCCGTCGCATCAACAGAGGTGACCGACATGGCAAAAAAGACCAAGAAAAGCTCAACGAAGGCCAAGGGCAAGGACGCCCCCAAGGGATTGCCCAGGCCGCTCAAGGACGCCCCCAAGGGGCTCCCAAGGCCCCCCAAGGGCAAGGGCAAGGGGAAGGGGGAAAAGGCCCCCCAGGACGCCCCCAAGGCCCCCAAGGCCCCCAAGGCCCCCAAGGCCCCCAAGGCCCCCAAGGCCCCCAAGGCCCCCAAGGCCCCCAAGGCCCCCAAGGCCCCCAAGGCCCCCAAGGCCCCCAAGGCCCCCAAGGCCCCCGTAGCGATTGTCAGTTCGGGCGATCTGACCAAGGGCATGGCCAGGGTGCGCGAGCTGCAGCATCAGGCGATCGTGTGTACCTGGGATCTGGGGCGCGCTTTGTTCGCGATCTATGAGGGCAAGCTGTGGACTCAGATGACAGCCGACGGCAAGGCGCTCTACGACTCGTGGACGAAGTTTTGCAAGAAGGAGCTCGGTGTCGACCCGAAGCACGGCTACCGAATCATGGACGTCGCGGCGAACTTCACGCGCGAGCAAGTCACCGAGATAGGCGTGACCAAGCTCGGCATGATTGTGCGGGTTGCTCCGGAGCAACGTGCGAAGCTACTCGAGGCCGCGAAGGAGACGCCGCGAAGCAAGCTTGCGGTCGAGGTCGGTAAGCTTGCGGCTGGCCAGGTACGTGACACTGGACGCGACGGCTTCAAGGGCGATTCGGGCAAGGGGCGCGGTGGCAAGGGTGTGCGCGAGGATGGGGTGGCCGCGAAGAGCACGAAGGTCACGATCGTGCGGTCCGAACCGCGGGTTGTCGTGGAGCTCTTCAAGCGAGGCACGACGGAGCGGGCTCGACACGTCAAGGACGCGTGCGGCGTCGAGCAATGTGCGAACGGCATGGTCGTGCTGTACGCGCTCGTCGAGACCGAGAAAGGGCTGGCCATCGCGGTCGAAACGCGACGCGACGAGTAGTCGCACGGGCGGTATCCTGGTAGAGTGCAGGATACCGCTCGAAAGCAGCACCGGTTGGGTGTCACTTCCTCGCAAGCCCCAACTGCCGATAGTCCAACCGGTGCTGCTTTCGAGCGATACGCCATCGTCAATGCCTTTTGGACGGGGAACCGAGTGTGTCTCGTGCAACGCGAGGGTGACCAGGTCACCCGTCGCTTCGTGCCTGCCGAGTACACGTGCTTCATTCGCCAGGCTGACCTTGATGAGCTGAACGAACGGAAGCTGCGCGAGCTCAGGCACGTGCAGTCGATGAGGCGTGAAGGGAGCTGGTGGCGGGTGCGCTGGCGGGATGCGAGCGTGCTCAAGGAAGCGTGCATGCCCGAGGGACCATTCGCTCAGGCGGGGTTGACGGTGTTCGAGGCCGACGTGCATCCGGTGCGGCGGTTTCTGACGGACACCGATGTGGAGATTCAGCGACCGCTGCGGTGCTACCTGGACTTGGAGGTGGATAGCCGCGAGACGTTCGTTGCTCAGGCCGATGGGTGCGCTCGAGTACTCTCGTGGGCGTTGTGCGACGAGCGAGGCCGCAAGGTGTACGGGCTACTCGAAGCCGAGACGGACGCCGCTGAGGCGCTCTTGATCGGGGATTTGTGGGATGAGCTGCTCGCGTACGATCAGGTGTGCGCGTGGAACTTGGATCGGTACGACTACCCGGTGTTGATCAAGCGCACCAAGGCAGTGGGGGTTGAGGTCGAAGCGAGGCGTTGGTTGTGGCTTGACCACCTGCAGGTTTACAAGCGCTACAACATGAACGTTTCGGAGAGTGGTGACGAAAAGGAGTCGATGGCGCTCGACCGCGTGGCGCAAGCGGTGTTGAAGCGTGGCAAGCGCGAAGGGTTCGATGCTCGCCGGACGTACCAGGCGTGGTGCGACGACCCTGGCTTGCTGATTGACTACAACATCGAGGACGTCGTGTTGATGCGTGACATCGAAGCGGAGACGGGTTATCTCGAGCTGCACTACACGGTGTGCGAGGCGTGCTCGACCTTGCCTGACAGCAGGGGTACGAACCCGACGAACTTCGTCGAGGGGTACATGCTGAAGCTCGGGCTGGAGTACGACCAGCACTTTCAGACGAAGTACGAGCTCGTGGGTGACGACAAGTTCGAGGGTGCCTACGTGATGACGCCGACTCGCAAGGGGCTCCTGAAAGGGGTGCACGTCTGCGACTTCGCGAGTCTGTACCCGTCCACCATCATCAGCTGGAACATGAGTCCAGAGACGTTGACCGACGTGGTGCTGAAAGAGGACGTCTCGCAGCGTCCGTCGTACCTCAGCCATGTTCCGCCGAAAGAGTTACCGCTTCCTTCGGACCACTGCGTGGTGCCGTTCACCGACAAGGTGTTTCGCACGGACAAGAAAGGGATCTTGCCGATTGCACTCGAGCGGCTGAACGATTTGCGGAGCGTGTGGACTCGGCGCAAGGACCAAGAGGCGCCGGGCACCAAGGCGTGGAAGGAGTTCGACCGTCGTGCGGGCGCCTACAAGATTGCGGCCAACAGCTTCTACGGGGTGCAGGGGTCGATCTTCTCGCGCTTCCATGAGCGCGACGTGGCCGAGTCGATTGCGCAGGCGGGCAAGTGGCTCATCCTTCAGACCCACGAGGCGGCGATTGCGCGCGGGTTTGAGTCGCTGTACGCGGACACCGATTCGCTGTTCGTTGCCGGGGTAAGCCGTGAGCAGTTCTCCGAGTTCGTCAAGTGGTGCAATGTGGATTTGTACCCGAAGCTGCTCGCGAAACAGGGTTGCATCACGAACACGGTGAAGCTCGCTTACGAGAAGGAGTTCAGTCGTCTCGTGCTCATCGGCAAGAAACGCTACGCCGGCAAGTACGCGCACTACAAAGGTAAGGCGGCGACGGCTGAGAGTAAGCCTGAGATCAAGGGGCTCGAGTACAAGCGTGGCGACACACTTCGATTCGCTCGCGAGATGCAGTACCGGCTCGTTGAGATGTTGCTGTTCGAAGAGGTCGAGGACGTCGAGGTCTACCGTGCGGAGATTGGGGTGTGGCGTGATCGGATTTTGAAGGGCCCGTTGGTGCTCGACGACGTACGCATGAGCAAGCAGTTGACCAAGCCAGTCGGGCAGTACCGTCGCAAGGAGAAAAAGGACGGTGGGATGAGCGCGTTGCCGGTGCACGTGGAGGTTGCAGTGCAGCTTGCCGAGCGTGGGCTCGACGTGGGGGAAGGGGTTCGGATCGAGTACGTCGTGGTCGATGGCAAGTCGCCGCTCAAGGCCATCCCTGCCGACGACTACGACGGCGACGTCGACCGTTTCTACCTTTGGGAAAATCTCGTGTACCCGCCGTCACAGCGAGTGCTCGACGCTGCGTTTCCCGGGCACAAGTGGCGCGACTACTTGCGCGTACGGCCGTTTCGGGACGGCCGTCACAGGACTGACATTCTAGGTCAGGCGCTGCTCTTCTGAGGCTTGGCTTTCGCGGCATCATTGGAGCAGAAGGAAACCCCCCGAATGAGAACTCGCAGTACAGACCGGAAGAGTCGAGCTGAGCAAACCGCCGGCGTGTCGAGGTCGGCTCGTGTCGAAGCTCAGCCTACAGCGGAGACGCTTGCAGCATCGAGCGTGGGCATGGGTGACACGGGGCCAGACTTGGGAGCGCCTGGCTACCAGCGGGTCCCGAGGGGCCAGGGGTTGACGAGAGTCTCCAAGATCGAGATGACGGGCTACGAACGCATCATCGACTCGGTGTTCACGATCAACCGGGACAAGGTGTTCGAGGAGGTTCGGGCGTTCTTGCGGTTTGAGGGCAACCCAAGTCAGATGAGCTACGGTGAGCTCGTCGACGAGCTGAATCAGGCGCAGGAGACTGCGGTGCGTGCGCTTCAGCTCGTCGCGAATGCGAACGCGACGCTGGCGAACTACTTGGGCGATGTCGAAATCATCAAGGCGGAGCTCCACGAGCAGGCGAAGATTGAGATGAACGCGAAGTGGAAAGACCCCGCGGATGACGAGGTCACGACCAAACCGACGATCGCGGACGTCGAGGCGTACAAGGTTTCGACGTACCACGACGAGTGGGCGGATATCACGCGGCGGGTCACCGAGGCGAAGCAGACGGTCGCCTTCATCGAAGGGTTGGCGAAGCGCGCAAGCGAGCGCGCACGTGACCTTCGCGACATGGCGTCGAACGCCCGGGGCGTCAGCTAAAAAGCTCGGCGAATGGAATCCCGGGATTCCATTCGCAATGAGAAACACGGACACCTAAAACGGCAAGGAAACAAGGCAACATGGCAGCAGTAGTTTTGGATTTCGGTACCGAGTTTCTCGATCATTCGCCAACGTCGGCGGGGTCGGGGTTTCTCAAGAATTGGAAGGAAGACGGGCGCATCGTCGGCTGGATGCACCCGAAGGCTCCCAACATCAGCGTCTGGAGTCACAACTGGTACCGCATCGCGAAGATGCGGGACAAGGACAAGAAAGAGACGCTCGTCATCAAGGGCAAGCGCGTCAACTGCCTGGAGAACGAGGAGCTTTTGAAGAAACAGCGGTGGCGGGATTCCGACGATGTGCGGAAGGTGCCACCGGTGATGTGTCCGCACTGTCTCTGCTTGGAGTGGGTGCGGGAGCAGGTTAACGCGGGTAAACTCGAATGGAGCACTCCGATCTTCGAGTTCAAGACGCCTGGCGACACGCCGATTGGTGGCGAGAAGGTCAAGCTGTATGCTGGCGGCTTTACTGGGTTGTTCCAGCGCCGTGACTTGAGCGAGCAAGAAGTCGAGCAGGTGCGCAGGACGGGTGTGAAGGTGAGCGAAGCGTACAAGCAAAATGGGGCTGCGCGTCAGCAGTACGTGTTCGCGTTTTTGCCTGCGAGCGACCTCGGCGCTGGCTGGATGATTGCGATCGAAGGGCCGACACTCGGCGAGAAAATGCGCAAGTGCATCAAGGACGAGATCAAGCGGTGCAAGGGCGATGTGCAGTTGGGGCACCCGGCGTTCAACCCCTACCCGTTCGAGTGGAACTACGACGACAACAAGCAGTTCGATGATAAGTATGATGTCGTCGCTTTGACACGCGACCAGGTGACCGAGAAGGTCCGGGTGTTGCTCGACAAGGAGCCGCCGGACGTCGCCGCGTTGATTGCGGACCCGAAGCTCGGCACGCTGTACGACTCGATGAAAGCTGCGGCGTTGGTACAGATGCCCTTCGACCAATTCTTCGAACGGGCATTCGATGCGCTTGGGCGCCACTATGAAGACGGCGAAGACGGCGAGGAAGGTGAGGAGCCGGGGCGGGGAAGCGTGCCTGAAAGTGCGAAGCCGTCGATGGTCGCCGAGGTTGCTAGTGACGATGGCGGCGACGAGGCCGAGATGATTGGGTGCGACGTGTGCGATGCGACGATGGCCGAGACCGACATGAGCTGCAAGGAGTGCGGCGCAGAGTACGCGACGAGCGACAAGGGCGATGTGTACCTGGCAGCCCGCGGGTGCGGTAACTGCAGGGCTCGAGTCGCAGTTCAGGCAGATGGCGGCGAGAAGTGCGGCAAGTGCGGGGCGGTTCACACTGCCAACTGGGAGTTCACGCTTCCAGCGCTCGAAGCAAAGCGGTCGCGCTCGCGTTCTGCGGCGACTTCGCCCTCGGAGCCTGAGCCTGAGCGTAAGCATGCAGATGCTGAGCCTTCGAGGCGGAGCAGAGCGCGTGCTGCGGCATCATCCAAAGGATGACACGCACGACGCGAAACAGGTTTGCTCAAAATCGCGACGCGCTCCAATCAATGGAGCGCGTCGCGGCCACGTTCAAGGGGTTCCGCCAAGCGACTGAGGTGTTGACCAAGGTGCAGGCAGTGCCCACGATCTTTCCTCAGTACGACATCGCGACCCGAGTGATGGGGCATCCCATCTCTCGCTTCTGTCGGCTGCACGGTCCCTCGAACGAGGGTAAAACGACCTTCACGATCGGCATGCTGCTGTCGTTCCTGCGGTGTGGCCACTTCGCTGCGTTGGCCGACGCCGAACACACGACGCCGCCCGAGTGGTTGACAGAATTGATGGGCGACTACCTCTACCACCCTGCGTTCACCGCGCTGCCCGTCGAGACGTTCGAGTCGACAGTGGAATCGACGCGCTCCTACTGCGAGGGCATCGCCAGCGCGCGGGAGCGTGGAGACCTTCCACCCGAGACGAGCGGCCTCATCGTGATCGATTCGATTCGAAAGCTCGTGCCCAAAGACCTGCTCAAGTTGATGCTCAAGGAAGGCATCGAAGGTGAGAAGCTCGTGCGCGGGCGCAAGGTGAAGAGCAAGGGCGTCGACGGGCGTGGCGGCCGAGCTGCCCAATACAAGGCGATGTTGAACACCGCGTGGTGCGATGAGCTCACGCCACTGCTCAACCGGACCAAGACTGCGATGATTGTCATCGCACGCGAGACGGAAGGTGAAGAGGGCAAGGTGCTCGTCGGCGGAGGAAGCGGGCTCTACTACGACAGCTCGCTCGACTTGCGAGTGACGCGCTCGTTCATCAGCGATGAGGTCGACAAGCGTCTGATGCTAGGTGAACGTCATCGCATCGAAGTGCAGAAGACCAAGATCGGACGCAAGGAGTACAAGTACCCGTTCGGGTACTTCCACACATCGAACGGCGCAGCTTCGCCGGTCGGGTTCGACCGAGCGCGCGATGCGCTCGAGCTCGCTATCGACCAGGACGTGGTCAAGGCGGGGGGTGGTTCTTATCGTTTCGACGGGAAGATGTTCGGCAAGGGTGAAGCTGCTGCGTTGAAGGCGCTGCGTGCTGACCCTGGGTTTCTTGCAGCCGTTGAACTAGAGTCGCGCAAGGTCGCGAGCTCGAAGTGGGAGACCGATGCCTCGGCTAATCGTGACGAGTGACTGGCACTCGGACTGGGTGACCGACGGGTATCCGCGACACCGGGACGTGTGCGAGGCGGTGGCACTCGTCGTCGAGCGCGTGGAGCCTGGCGACCACTTTCTTTTCCTTGGGGACTTGAGCAATCCCTATTCGAGCGGCGTGCATCGTGCCGTTGAGCTGTCGGTCCGAGTAGCTGCCGAACTGAATTGTCGAGAGGTCATGAACACTTGGTTGACGGGTAACCACGACGTGGTCGAGGACGCGAGCGGGTCGCACACGTTGCTCGCGCTCAAGGCGCTAGACACTTCCTGGTTGCCGGCAGGCGGCTTCACGCGAGTCGCAGACGAGCCGAGGGCCTTACCGTTTGAGGATTGGCTGCTCTTGACTCTGCCGTTCACCGCGCCCACGCGAGCGTACGATCCGGTCGAGCAGGTCGAGCGGTACGCCGAGCAGTACGCCGCGACTGAAGTGCCTGTGGTCATCGCAGGACATCTGAACATCGAAGGGATTGCCGCGGGTAGCGAGACGAGTGATATGGCGCGAGGTCGCGACGTCATGTTCCCGCTCGAGCGCGTACTGCAATTGTTCCCGCGTGCGATCTTGTTGAACGGGCACTACCACGAGCAGCAAGTGTTTCGAGGCATTCGCATTCCGGGCAGTTTGCTACGGCTGACGCATTCGGAGGAAGAGCACGAGAAGGGCTTCCTCATTCTGGAGCTCGGACCATGAGAACGAAGCGTACGAGTAAGCGCGCGATCTTGAGCGACCAGGTTGTGATCGACACGCGCCCGCTTTTCACCGTCACTCCGACGGACGCAGCGTGGACGTCACCCGGCGACAGCCTCGCGCTCGGCAGGACGCTGCCATACTGGGGTGCGCTCGTGCGCTTGCAGCCGCCGTACGATGCGAGCGACGAGCGCATTCGCCAGCTCAAGGAAAGCCTGCGCAAACAGGGAGTGGTGAAGGTCCGAACGTGGCCACGCGCGCCGGCTCCCGCTGTCGTCAACCAGCAGGAGGGTTCGACGCGCCCCGAGGTCGAGTCGGTGCAGCAAGTGATCGACCGAATGGTGGGCGAGTCTTTTGCGAACGACAAGCGCTCGCTCAGGCAGCTTGTTGACGGCTATCTCGCAGCAGCCGAGAACCGCAAGCCAGTTGCGTCAGTGCACGGCGTCATCGACGTCGGCCATCTCGTCGGGGTGCGCTTGCAAAACTGGATGCGGTTCAAGGGGACTTCGGAGCTGACGCTCGAAGCCAAGGTCTACAGCGTGACGGCTTCGCATGAGGATGATGCCGAGCGGAGCAACTGGCTCGGCAAGAGTTCTTTCCTCGCGGCTCCCGTTTTCGCGCTCACGGGCAAGTACCCGACGTCGACAGCCGACGGCTGGATTCATCATGGCGAGGCCGAAGGTGGCGTCGACCTCGAGTTCAGTGGTGGCCTGTTCGTCTCGCGGTGGAAGGAACGGGGGAAGGGAACCCGGTTGGAAGTGGTGTACGACGAGCAGACGTTGACGGGGGATGCCGCCCAGCGGTTCATCGACGAATCAGTCATTGATGCGGAGACGTTGTCGAAGACCGCCTACTTCGAGCAGAAGCGTACGGCGCAGTTCATCGAGCTGATGGGGCCGACTGAGCGCAGCAACACGGTCAACGGCTGGCTTGGGATCGAGTGGGTTGCCGAAGCCGCTGAGCAGTGCCGACGACAACTCGAGCGGCTGTCGCAGGAAGAACAGGACTGCTTGGTAGGGTTGGAGCAGATAGCGAAGCTCGGGTCGCTATCTGAAGAGCAGCACGCCGTGTCGCTTCGAATCCACAGCGTCGAGGACGAGCTTGCAGGGTTCGAACGCGAGCTCGTGGAGAGAGAACAGCAACGCAAGGCGCTTGCGAAGTGGGAAGCAGCGAAAGGCGAGGTCCTTCGCTACGAACGACTCGAGCTCGAGTTGGCTGCGATGGGGCCCGGCGTGCAGTACGACGTCGAGGCGAATCGCCAGACGGGCGAGAAGGTGCGTGGCTTGCTCGACGTGAAGGTGAGGCTGATGCAGGAGCATCGACAGGCGCAAGCAGTGGCGCGTGGCGAGTTCGACGGGTTGTGCCCGGTTGCTCAGATCGCATGCCCTGTGAAACGGGAGATCAACCAAGCGACTGAGCCTGCTCGCGAGCGGGTGCGAGATGTCGGCCAGCGATTGCACGTGCTCGTTGAGAAGCTGTCGGTGACCCAAGCCGCGCACGACCGGTTGCTCGAAGGGGAGCGGGCGGCAGACAGGCACCAGGGTGTCATTGAGCGCATTGAGCGGGAGCAAGCTCGAATCCCAATCGAGCAGGCCCGGGCCGCGCTCGCCAGGGGGGCCCCTGGCTCGCCAGGGGAAGGGGCGGAAGGGGCGCTACGCCAGGCCATGCGGGAGGCGTCCCAGCGCCTTGCTGGCGAGACTTCCAGGGGCGCCGAGGTATCCCAGGCCATGGCCCGCAAAGCGAGCCTAGAACGGCGTCTAGAGGCCTTGCTCCCGGACCTAGAATTACACCGCCAGTGTATGGTGGTTTTGGGCCGCAATGGGGCCCAACGGCAAGTGGCCGAGGGGTGCCTCGCTCAGATTGAGCGGGTGGGAAACCAGGCAATGCGGGAGACCGGCATTGCCTTGGAGTTCACCGTGTCGTGGTCGCAGGAAACGAAGAAGCCTGCGGAGTTCTGTGACCAGTGCGGGGCGCCGTTCCCGGCGTCGGCCCGAGTCAAGCAGTGTGGACGGTGCAGTGCTGAGCGAGGACGCAAGTTGTCGAACGAGCTGCGGGTGGAGTTGAGCGACAAGAGTGGAGGCGCCGACGACTTGGCTGGGGTGATGTTCCAGCTTGCGGCTGCACACTGGTTGCGTCGCTACCAAGGGAGCGAGTGGGCGATCTTTCTCGTCGACGAACCCTTCGGGGCGCTCGACGTCGCGCACGTGCGGCGGCTGAGTGCGCATCTCGGCAGATTGCTCGGCGAGCAGTTCGGGGCGGTGCAGGCGTTCATCGTGGCGCATCATGCCGAGGTTTTGGAAGCGACGCCCGGGCGGATTCACATCACGAGCTCGGAGAGCACGAGTGTGATCGAGGTCTTGGGTGGGTAACCTGAAGGGCAGTCGGGGCGAGCTCGAAGTCGCGAAGCTGCTCGCTGGGTGGTGGTGCCCGTTCGAGCCGGTAGTCGAGGACAAGGACGTGCAGTTCGTTCGTACGCCGGGCAGCGGGGGGTGGCTGCATGCCGACGGTTTCAATGCGTGCGGCGACATCATGACCAATTCGAAGCGGTTTCCGTTCTCGGTCGAGGTGAAGCGAGAGCAGGCGTGGAGTATGCAGTGGATGCTCGACGGGAAGGCCTCGCCGGTGTGGGCGTGGTGGAGGCAGTGCCAGCGCGATGCTGAGCGAGCATCGCGTGAGCCGATGCTCTGGTTTCGTCAGAACAAGCGCCCGTGGCTCGTGTTCTTGAGCAAGCGTCATGCGACGAGCGTGCGAGGCCTTGGTTCCCCGGACGCCGCTTGGCCAGACCGCTTGCTCTATCAGGTCGACTGCGTCGTGGTGCCGGTGCTCTACTTGGGTGCCAGAATACTTGCCTACCCGCCCGAGATTTTTGCAAGGTAAGGGCATGGTGAACTTTCTGGCATTGAAGGGCGCGGGTTCCAAGCTCGTGGCGGGACCGCGGTTCCAAGTCTTGGAGACGGGGCGAGCGAAGGCGTTGCTTGCCCTGTTGCGCCTGGGGTCGCAGGCGAACACCCTGCGCGAGGCCGAGCTGTGGCATGCGCGCCGGTGCGTAATGTACGCCGTAGCGTTGTGGAAGCGCCGGGTGCCCGACATCTTGAGAGCCCACCCAGGGTGCTCCGACTGCGTTCGGGACGGGTTTGGGTTTCGGTTTCGGCCGTTGTACGAAGTGACCGAGGAGACTTTGACTCAGGATTTGAAGGGGTTCGAGCGCTGGCTCGCGGCTGTTGCCGAGTTTGGGGCTTCCAAGATTGCGTGGTCGTGATAGGGTTCTCGACAGGAAGCTTGGAGATGAACGTCGAAACAAGTCGGCAGTGCGTCTGCACGATCGTCGGTACGAAAGAGACCGGATCGAAGTGGTCACCAGGGGTCGAGTCGATGGCTTGGCACGCTGGGGTGTTTGCAGCACGTGCTGGCTTTCTCGTTGCGACGGGGGGTAAGTCAGGGGCGATGGCGGCAGCTGCAAAGGGGGCGCGGTACGAGAACGGGATGACGCTCGGCATCTTGCCGGAGGCGGACCGCGATGCCGCGAACGAGTGGATTCAGATTGTCGTGCCGACGGGCATTGGTCTCGCGCGCAACGTGCTGACGGCGCTTGTGGCCGACTGCATGATTGCTGTGCCGGGGGGGCATGGCACCCTGCAAGAGATGAGTTTCGCACTCGAGTACGGACGCCCGGTGTTGAGCTGGGACTCGTGGGACCTCGAAGGTGTGAAGATGATCAAGAACCGAGCCGACAACCATCTAGTGAACGCTTGGTTGGTCGAGCAAGCCGCAAGGTTGAAAGGAAGACGATGAACGAACCGAAACCGCCGACACCCGGTGAACAGCTACCGCCAAAGCCAGTCGACCTCGACTTGATCGAGGAGGGCATGCGCAAGGTTCTACTTGGCCTCGGCCAGCAGGATAAGCCCGAGGTGATGGCGGACACGCCGCGCCGCATTGCGGAGATGTACGCCGACATCATCAACGCGCCGTGGTGCGACATCGAGATTCCGTGGAAGTGTTTCGAGAACCCAGGCCTCGACGACCTCATCATGGTGACGGACTGCCACTACATTTCGATGTGCGAGCACCACCTTGCGCCTGCGCTCGGCGTTGCGCATTTCGCGTACATCCCCGACAAGCGGGTGACGGGCTACTCGAAGGTCAAGAAAGCGTTGAACTACCTATCGCGCCAGCCGCAGTTGAACGAGCGCCTGCTCAAGGATGCACTCGATGCGCTCGAGACGGTGCTGGAACCCAAGGGCGTCGGGCTTGTGCTGCACTCGACCCACATGTGCCTGGTCTGCAAGAGCAACGCGCCGTCGCAAGAGGTCGTGACGATTCAAGGGTTCCGAGGTGACCTCAAGGTCGACCCGTGGCGTCGAGACTTTCTGGCGGCTGCGTACGCGAAGCGACCGCTCTTCGGAGCGTAACCACGATGAGCGGAGCAGAAGTTCTGGCGAAGCGCCTGCGCCAGACTGTGCAAGGGTGTACCATTCACCAGCACGGCCCGGTGCAGGCGTGGAATGCCATCGAAGATGCCGTGAGCAAGGGCACGGTCGAGCGAGATGCGGTGGCCTTGATCGCGCTCGAAGCGAGCCGGGGCAAGATGCTCGACTTGAAGTCGCAAGGCGTCGCGGAGCAGGACCCCCGCTACCGCAAGGAAGTGGTCACGCATGCGTTCATCAAGCGACTCTTGGGCGAGCCGCCCCGTCGCCAGCATCTCGACACCTTCCTCGCTTCGGTTGCCATCGATCGCGATGCGGTGATGCAGAGCAAGGTGTACGAACGCATGACGACGGTCGACGACGTCCGTGGCTTCATGCGCCACCACGTTTTCGCGGTCTGGGACTTCATGTGTTTGGTCAAGGCGTTGCAGCGGTTGACGACCCACGTCGATCTTGTGTGGCTGCCGGTTGGGGACCCAGGCACCCGGCGCCTGGTGAATCAGGTGGTGCTCGATGAGGAAAGCGATGAGGTGAACGGACAGGTGGCCTCGCACTTCGAGCTCTACCTGGAAGCGATGCGCGAGGTCGGTGCGGACACCAAGTGCGTAACGGCGTTCATTGAGGCCCTGAAGAGTGGCGAGCTCGTGAGCGTCGCGCTCGAGAAGTGCGACGCCCCGCTTGCAGCGCGGGACTTCGTGCTGACGACGATGGGCATCGTGAACACGGGCTTGGCGTGGAGCATCGCGGCAGGGTTTGCAATCGGCCGCGAAGAAATCATCCCGACCATGTTCAGGCGTCTGCTCGACTCGCTCGAGCGCCAAGGCGCCGAGTGCTCGAAGCTCAAGGTCTACCTCGACCGGCACATTGCAATGGACGGCAACGAACACGGCCCGGCTGCGTTGAAGCTGCTGCAATCCCTGTGCGGCGATGACGAGTCGAAGTGGGACGCGGCGTCGATGGCGGCGCGCCGCATGCTCAAGGCTCGCAGGCAGCTGTGGGATGCGATCTGCTTGGCACCTCAGGACGGCGCCTGAATGCAGCTCTACGCCGTGAGCGCTCTGTACCAGGACCGTCTGCTGGACGCTGTCGAGTACCCCTACAGGCTCTACTCGTACCAGTACCTGACGCCGGCACTCACCGAGACGTTCGTGTTACGCGACCCCTCGAAGACCATCATGGATTCGGGCTTGTTCTCGTTCATGACGGGTGTGAAGGAAATGGAATCGACGCTCGAGGCTTACCACGTCTACACGAGCAAGTATCTCGCAGACCTGACGCAGTGGGGTTACAAGGGCTGGATTATCGAAGCCGACGCACAGCGCATTCTGGGCGTCGAGAAGACCATGGAGCTTCGCAAGTTGTTCGAGCCGTTCAAGGACCGCACCATGTACGTCTGGCATCAACCCGACGGCATCGAAGGGCTCGAGCGGATGGCGCTCGAGTACGACTACATCTCGTTCAGTTTCCCAGAACTTCGGCGGCTCGTCGGTAACCGCAAAGCAGCGGCACTTTCCTCCGAGCTCTTGCGCCGCATTCACGACGTCTGCAAGCGGAAGCGCAAGCGACCCCCCAAGGTGCACCTACTCGGGTGCTCGACCCCACGCATGTTGCAGACGAGTCGAGCCGTGAGCAGCGACTCCGCAGCGTGGATGAGCGGGCCGCGGTTCGGCACGAACCTCATCTGGAACCCGCAGCGCGGCTTGTTCACCGTGTCGACCAACTCGCCATTCTATCAGCACTACCGCGAGGAAGTGCTGAAGCGCGTTCCGGCGATCGAGCAGACGGCGAGGGCTGACTACGACATCGACCACATGATGGGGGCGTACTCTTTCCGGATGTACCAGAACTGGCTCGACACGCGGTTCACCCCAGTCCAGACAAGGTTGCCATGACGACACCGAAGAAGAGCGCCCAGAAGACGATCACGATTGCGGTCGACCGCATCGAACCCAACCCGTGGAACCCGAACAAGCAGAGCGACTTCATGTTCGAGAAGGAGCGGGAGTCGATTCGCGAGTTTGGGTTCATCGACCCGTGCACTGTGCGCGAGCACCCCAAGAAAAAGGGGTGGTACCAGATGATCGATGGCGAGCACCGCTGGAAGGGTGCGGTCGCCGAGGGCTATGACGAGATCGAGTGCATCAGCCTGGGCACCCTCAGCGACGCAAAGGCCAAGGCTCTGACGGACATCCTGAACAACTTGAGGGGTGAGCAGGACCCGGCGTTACGCGGTGCCTTGATCAAGCAGATTCTTGAGGACGACGAAAGCCTGCGACGCCTCCTGCCCTACGGTGACGACGAGCTCCAAGCGATCTTGGAGCAGGCCGACTTCGACTGGAAGCAGCTCAGTGAAGACGGCGACAAAGGCGGCGAGGAGGGTGACTCGGGCGACGGCGAGTCGGGGTGGGTCGGCCTCAAGGTCTCGCTCACTCCACAGCAGCACACGGTGGTGTCGGCTGCAATTGCGTCGGCGAAGAAGAAGCTGAACACGGACAGTGAGGCCGAAGCCGTCACCGCTATCTGCAAGGTGTTTCCGAAGAAGTGAACTGGGACCTGTTCAAGCCGTCGACCTGGCTCAAGCGCTTCATCGTGAAGCTACTCGAGCGGGTGACTTCGAGTTTCTACGAAGTCGCAGCCCCGCCTCGCAGGTTGGCCGAACGAGTGCGCTTGTTCCAGGTGTACAACGCGAACGCGAGTCCCGAGCAGTGGGTGCAGTTTGCTTTGACCTTCGGACAGAACTGCTATCGCGAGGGGTTCACTCGTGGCTACGAGTGGCAAGAGCGCGGGTGGCCGGGGCCTGCGGTCGACCCTGACCATCTTGCTGAGATTGAAGCGCAGGACTGGTCGCTCGCAGAGCAGCACCGCGGATGGCGCGAGATACTCGAGCTCGGCTACGACCCGAACAGCCCGCTCGCGCATCTCTCATCTGAACAGCGCACTGCGATTGCGGAAACATTGCAGGGTGCGGGCCCGTTCCCCGTGCATCTCGACCTGAGTCCCTACGACAAGGAGCAATCCGATGAGTGAACAGCCACCCCCCGAAACGAAAGTATCGCGTCGCACGACGCTTGCCCACAACGCCATTAAAGCCGTGCTCGACTTCTATTCGGAAGCCCTCGGTGACGCCCTGAACGAGAACGTGCAGCTCGGCGCAGTCGCGCGTCAGCTCAGCCTGCAAGCGAACACCGCCCGCGAGCAAGCGAACACCGCTCGCACAGAGAAGGTGAAGCTTCACGAAGCATTGGTGATGGTTGAAGCCGAACTACAAGCGGCTGGAAGCACGCTTGAAAACGGGATCTGGGTCTCGCATGCGAGGACGCCTGGGTTGAGCGAGAGCCTCGACAAGATTCACGAGCTGTTGCAGACTGTTGAATCGTGATTGAAGAGCAGTGGATTGAATGGAGCCCGCCCTGGGCGCCGCACGTCAAGGGGCGCTACACCTCGAAGGTTCGCGGTGACGAAGGGTTCTGCGAACCGCAGCGGGTGACCATGGTCTGTACGCATCGGGAGAACGGGCAGCTGTGCGGGGCGACGTGGCAAACGGTCTGTGCGTCGGGCAACGTGCGCGGCCACATCAACAACTTCGCCAAGGTGCACGCGCACAAGGACTTCGCGAAAGCGCCGCGCATCGTCAGACCGAACAGCAAGCGCAGCTCGGTCGAAGGGGTCCGATGAGCGGGCTGCCTTCAGCATTACGACTCGAGCGGTTCCGCATCGTGCCGGACCCCGGTCACCCCTTCGAGGTCGTCGACAGAGTCGATGAGGTGCGGGCCCGTCGAACGGCAGAGCGCAAGGCTCGGGGCCTCGGCCCGCCGCCGTTCATCAAGCCTGAGCTCTTGCTCGTGCACTACGCTGTCACGCACAACATCGACATGACCTACGCTGCGCAGGTGGCGAGGGGTTACTACGCGACGCTGTCGATCGACGGCTACAGCGACGGCTTGCGTTCGCGCATGAAGGTCATTCAGCAGACGCAATTCAACGAGTACGCATCCCATGCGGGCGAGTCCAAGTGGAACGGGCGCTCGTCGGTGTCGATGTGGAGCGTCGGGATAGAGATTGCGAACCCGGGCCCGTTGGTACGCGGTACCGACGGCCAACTGCGCACGGTGTACGGTAAGGTCTGGCCTGAGGACGATGCGGAAGAGCATCCGATTGCGCCGGGTTATCCCCCGCAGTGGACGCACTGGGCGAAGTACAGTCCTGAGGAGATTGCAATCGTCGTGACGGTGGGGTTGCTGTTGAAAGAGCACGGGTTGATTCGCGACGTCGTCGGACACTCCGACGTTGCGCCGAAGCGCAAGTACGATCCAGGGCCTGCGTTCCCGATGCAGTACGTTCGGCAGTCGATCTTCCGCGAGGCTGCATGAGCACCGCGTCTTGCGTGTTCACGATGCCCGTCGGGCGGTGCGGCAAGCCTGCGTTGGCTGAGACCAACGAGTGGCAGAGCCCGCTGTGCGAGGAGCATCTCGGCAAGTGCCGCGAGATGTACGAGGATGCCCAGGGTCGTGTCAGTCTTCGGGGCGATGGCGAGCTCGACCTGGCGGCATCATAGGGCGTGGATTGGACCCAGCTCGATGACGACCCTGACCGAGCGCCTGCTGAGGGTGAGCGCGACTACATCGGCGAAGTCTTCGGTGCCGACGGCTTGCTGAGCAAGCGGTTCACCGGCTACGAGCCGCGCGTCGGGCAGATTGAACTTGCGATGGCCGTCGAGGATGGGATGCGTGACGGGTTCAACGTGGTTGCAGAAGCGCCGACGGGCACGGGGAAGAGTCTGGGCTATGGCGTGCCGGCGACGTGGTACGCGAGCCACGGGCAGCGCGTCGTGGTTGTCACGGCGAACATCGCCTTGCAGGAGCAGCTGGTCACCAAGGACTTGCCGTTGATCGAGAAGGTGGTGCCGTGGAAGTTCACCTATGCGCTGGCGAAGGGGTTGAACAACTACCTGTGCAAGGCGATGTTCGACGAGAGTGTGAACAAGATCATCATGCAGGGCCCGATTGCAGCGAGCGACTTGAAGCAGTGGAGCGAGGTCGTGCGGTGGGCTGCGCGCACGTCGTTGGGGGATGTGAGCGAGCTGCCCTTCGAGCCGTCGCAAGGGGTGCGCCAGCGGTACACCATCATGAGCGAGGAGTGCACGGGGAAGAAGTGTTCGCACTACAGCGAGTGTTTCGCGATGCGAGCGCGGACGCGGGTGCGCAATGCGGGTGTCGTGGTGACGAACTACTCGCTCTTCTTTGCGGACCTCGTGTTGAAGATGGGCGGCGCTGAAGGTGTCTTGCCGAGGTACACGCATGTCGTGTTCGACGAAGGGCACAGTGCGGCGGAGCACGCGCGCGGGTTTCTCGGGTTTCGCATCAGTCGTGGCGGGGTGGCGTACGCAGTGAAGCTGCTCGACCATCGGCAGAGTGCGCAGGCGAGCAAGGGGCCGATGCCCGTTCTCGACTCTGAGTTGAAGCACCACGTGACGCAGGCGGCGGATGAATTCTTCGCTGCGGTCACGTCGCTGTTTCATTCGAAGGCTTACAAGGTTCGGTTCGAGCGCGCGTGGGACCCTGCGCTGCGGGCGAAGGCGTCCGAGCTGTGCGGGTTCTTGGCTAAGAGCGCGTCGGTGCTCGAAGGGGCGGCAGCCATGCCAGGCATCACGACGGAGCGGGCGCTCGAGCTGCACAACGTTGCGGCGAAGTGCGCGGAGACGGCGAAGTACATCACGCTCGTTTCGGACTTCGCGAGCAACGACTGGGTGTTCTACCTCGAAGAGGAAGGCGAGCAGGTCATGCTCAAGGGCAAGCCGATTGACGTGAGCGGGTACCTCTACAAGCAGCTCTTCCAACCGAAGAATCCTCACAAGGTCAAGAGCGTGACGGTGACGAGTGCGACGCTCGCGACCGAGGTCGACGACTACTCGTACGTCTGCGAGCAGCTCGGCGTGAAGGACGCCGAGAAGATGACGGTGCTCAGTCCGTTCGACGTCGCGAACAACACGCTGCTCGTGTGTCCGCCGATGGCATCGCCGCAAAGCGACCGCTATCTGAGCGACGTCGCCGAGCGGATGCTTGCGGCGATTGAACAGGCGAGAGGTCGCACGCTCTGCCTGTTCACCAGTCATCGGGTGCTCAACGCGACCTACACCGCACTGCGCGGGCGAGTGCCGTACACCGTGCTGAAGCAGGGCACCCTGCCTCGCATGCAGCTCATCGCGAAGTTCAAGGCCGATGTGTCGAGTGTGCTGCTCGGCACCGAATCGTTCTGGGCAGGGGTCGACGTGCCGGGTGAGGCGCTCAGCCAAGTCGTCATCGACAGGCTGCCGTTCCCGAACATCTCTGACCCCTTGCAGGACGTGCTGCGAGCCCGGCTCGGCTCTCGCTACTTCAGCGAGCACTCGGTCCCAGCGGCCGTCATCGCCTTCCGGCAAGGCTGCGGGCGGCTTCTGCGTACGACGACGGACCGGGGTGTGATTGTCATCCTCGACTCGCGAATCACCGAGAAAGGGTACGGGCGCTCGTTCACTCGCTCGTTCCCCAAAGGCACGAGAATTACAAGGAATCTTGCCGAGATTGGACCGTTTCTGGATAAGCCGGCGACGGTCGGGAGTTGACACCCTGTGACGATGCAATACCCTTGTGGTCACAAGCCCTCAAAGAAGGAGGCGCCCGTGACCCATGACATCGCATTGCCCGCAGAGTCCTTCGAGGCTCTAAACCTCGGCCTACAGCGCGCTGTGTTCCAGCACGGCAGCGAGGCAGAGGTCGGCGACGGTTTGCGCTTGAGCGAGTACGACCCCGAGAGTGGGCGCTACAGTGGCCGTTGGCTGCACGCCAAGGTCACGCACGTCGCGTACCTCGACGCTTCGCTCGTGCTCATCAGCGTGCAGCGAGTGCGGCAGGGCAGCGGACAGCCGTACGTGCTCGACGTGCGAGGCTCGAGGGTTGCTGCGTGAGCGACGAGTTGCCCCCACCACCACCACCCGAGGACCAACCGAACGCACCTGAGGGGTGGCCCACCTGCATGGCGTGGCCACCACCACGGGAGCTCATCGAGTTGGCCAAGCGCGAACGGATGCGAGGCCACCATCAGATTCACTTCGG
>Ga0214471_10000102_pt1 | contig 86781 bp, 93 predicted proteins | sample RVTome_5_FD_207665 | JGI IMG/M metagenome (GOLD analysis project Ga0214471, IMG submission 207665) | Soil microbial communities from uranium-contaminated site in the Upper Colorado River Basin, Wyoming, United States - RVT142D155 | ecosystem: Environmental > Terrestrial > Soil > Contaminated >... | reverse complement strand
CGGAACAGAGGACCATCTCGATGATGCCCCCTATTGTAGCGTTGGGTATACAACCCATCCAAGTGACGCATGATTCGCGATAGATTGGCTTGAGGGGTTTGAAGAAGAACGTGGTAATGATTTCCCATCAAACAATAGGCAAACACTTCAATGCCCCACATCTGATGGCATTCACCCAGCAGGTTTAAAAAAAATTCTCGGTCTACCCGATCAGTGAAAATTCTCTGATAGGCAAGACCCCGGTTCATGACATGGTAATAGGCATCGGGATATTCGATTCGAAGTGGACGGGACATGAGCAGAGGCTACCATAATCCCCAAACATGACTCAAGACGAGATTTGACCCCTTTCCAAACATGACTCAGGACGAGATTTGACCCCTTTCTCAAACATGACTCAGGACGAGATTTGACCCCTTTCTCTTTCGCACGACACTACTCTATTAAGCTCGTCTGGCTCCAGGATTACAAGAAACCTGATTTTTCTTGATAACAACTCCTACGGCCCCGGTTGCCGGCTGAATTCGTAGGCGGCTTCCAGGCCATGCGCGGAAAGATTACGCATCATCGCCCGTTCCACCCGTTCGAGCATTTCCACCTCTACCTGTATGGAATCCATCACGATCCGGGCGCATCGATCCTGGTTCGAATTTCTTCCTGGACTTCCCTGATCTGCCGGTCGACCGCCTCCTGCACATCGATTTCCAGTTTTTTCTTTGAAAACGGTCGGTCAGAACTGGACTGCACCCCAGAACTCTGTGCTAAAAATGTGTCAAAACTTATTGACACCTGTGGAATTGAATGGTTAAACCAAGGTTGGTTAAAGGTATGTTTATCATCGGGGGATGTACGGTTGGTTTCAGTTGACTTCCGCTGTTTTCTAACTGAAAGACACTTGAAATCCGTTGAGCGAAAGCTCCATGGGTTCGAATCCTACCCCCTCCGCCAGGATTCCGCCAAAGGCGGAATCACTGATAACTTATAACTTTTAACTTTTTTGAAGGCAAAAACCGAAAACTTAAAAACTCATTCCAATTACCTCTTGGCTTTTCGGTTCAAAAATTTTAAAGTCTATAGGGATTCAAAGGATTTCCCTATTTTTGCAGGAAAAAAATTGATTGGAATCGCAATTAGATCAATTTATGAAGTGGTTGCCGGATTCGCCTTGGCTTGCCATTTTAAAATGATAGACGAAAGATTAAATTCTGAGATTGAGGAAAAAGCTGGAGGTCTATTAAAACAATTGAGTGGCTTTCGGGCTTCTTTAAAAACCAAAAGTTAATCGTTATTAACATTAGATTGCTGAGGATTGCCAGATTGTTTTCTAGGCCTGCCCGCCGGGGCGGGCCTGCCTCTTCGGAGTTCCGCTTTAGGGCTTGTGTCTATTTTGGATTTGTATTTTTCCAGAATTACCCGTTCAGCTTCGAACCAATCTTCAAGATCCCGACCATGGGTCAATCCTCGGCTCTGATAAAGTTCATACGCCTTTTTTGAAATTATAAAATGGATCTCCTCCTCGGGGGGTTTTGTCGTCTTGGAAAAATTTCCTTTGTTTTTAGATTTGTTTCTCATTGTCCCTCCAAGCTCAATGGATTTCTAAGCGGGCTGTAAACTGAAGAGGTTGCGTTTATGCTATGCGGTCTCCTTTGAGGTTAAATTCCCGATAAAGAGCCTATCTCGCAAGGTCTTGGTAATCCGTTTCTCTGATCCCCAATCACTCCAATAGACCCCATAAACCGGAATCACAGCCAAATGTGATGAATAATATAATGATACCGCCTCCAACAGATGACTGGAAAAGTTAACCGGTTTAATTTTCCCGTAAACTTCATTCACCACGTCTGCCTCCCAAGCGGTCCCGAGGGATTTTAAAATGCGGTGGAAGGACTCATAAAGCGATGGAATCACCTTTCGAACCAGACCCAAGAGTGTCTTTGCCTTGAAGGCAATGACCATCGTGTTCCACAATGCCCCTCGCTGTACCAGGTTTTGGGCCATTGGAGGTTCAGGCTTTTCGATAAACCTAAGCACTTTGGATACTCTTTGGAATGAAGATTCATTCCTCGAATATTTTGGTACAACATAACCATATTCTGTCTCGGGCCCATGGGGCGCAACCCCTAACAAAACCAATTGGGAAGGTTCCCGTTCTACGGTGCAGCAGGCTATATCCACATGCTTCATGAAGATTTCATTTTCCATAATAAAATGATCAGAGGGAAAGACGACAACCACCGATTCCGGATAATGCTTGTATAAGTGCATCAGCGGAAGGAGAATACCGGGCGCGGTCTCTCTGTTCTCAGGTTGCAAAATCACGGTCCCTTTAGGACGTCCAGACACCTGCTTTAAAACCTCCTGGTACTTCAAGTGATTTTGACTGACGACGGTAAATAAGCGGTCCGGAGGAATCAATGTCTCTGCCCGGAGGAAAGTGTGCTCCAGCATAGACTTATTCCCGATAAATCTCACGTACTGTTTCGGGAGGGAATCTCCCCTTAGCTGATGGATAAAAGATTGAAGGCGTTTTCCTTCACCTCCCGCAAGAACAATTCCACATCGAACGCTTGACTGGGAACTTTTTTTAACAAAATCCATAGGCCACCCCCTTTCGATCTCATTAGATTTTTAATATCTTCCCCCCTTTTTCATCACTTTTTAAATCGAAGGATGGTTCCCCCGGAGCCCACCGCCCATCCATGTGCAGAATCTACAAAGGAAACGCTCCAAAGGTCTTCATCTATCCCATTTTTCTGGACTTTCCACCGATTTCCTGCATCCAGAGTTCTAAGGATCAAGCCCTTACCCCCGACGACCCATCCATTTACTTCATCCACGAATGAAACGCCCCAGAGATCCTGAGACGTTCCAGATTTTTGGAGATACCAGTGTTCTCCACCATTTTTAGTCGCGAGAATCCTACCCCCCGAACCCACGGCCCAACCATTTTTATGATCGACAAACTGAAGATCGGCAAGGGTATGCACCATTTGTATTTGGCCCATCCAGGTCTCCCCAGCATCCACCGTGTGGATAATGTCTCCCCGCATACTGGTGGCCCAACCTTCCGATGGATCAATAAAAAAAACACTGGTCCAAAAAAATGAGGAACCCGTCGACTTTGAACTCCATTGGGAACCGGATGTATCGAAATGAAATATATTATGAAACATCCCCACGGCCCAGCCATGATCCGGAGAAACAAAATCGATATCCAGAATCGTGTTCTCAACCCCCTGAGACATTTTAGACCAAGAAGCGCCTCCATTATTAGTGAATAATAAAGTCATCTTTTCCCCTGCCGCCCATCCTGTCTGATCATCGAAAAAATCAACACAAAATAAATTTTCCTGAGTATGACTTTCCTGAGGAACCCAGGTTTTTCCGCCGTCACTGGTATGAAGGATGGTGCCCCTTTCTCCTACGACCCATCCTTTCTGTTGATTGACAAATGATCCGCCGGTCAAATTTACGGTCGTACCGCTAGATTGTAGCTCCCATGAACCGCCTTGGTTGGAGCATGAAATTAAAACAAAAACGCCTAAAAAAATGGATAAAATAAAAAAGGGATTCTTTACCTCCATTACACCAAAACCTAAAGGAAAGCTAAAAAGAAATAGGCGACAATGCTATTCATGAACATGGGTGGCAAGTTTTCCATCATGGGAAAAGGTATGCTCGTAGGCGATCACTTGCCATATTTGCTCTTCAGTGAGAAGATCCTTCCAAGATTCCATTTTTGTTTTAGGGACACCTTCTGAAACCCTCCAAAACCAATAACTGTCAGAAAAGGCCTTCATTTTTTGAGCCACCCGAAAATCCCGCGCACCGCGTTTACGGGGCTTCCCATCGATTCCATGGCATTCCGCGCATTTGATCTTTTTATCCAGTTCCTTCCTCAATTTCACCCGACCTTCATATACTTTTTGACCGGCCTTGATGATCTTTGGGTCAGTCCACCAACCCTCGGGCATGCGTTTATTTGCATATTCCGGTGGAACAGGCTTTAATGCTTCCCCCTGCTCACTTTTGGTACAAGCGGTCAGAGGGAAAAAGATCAAAAGAAAAAAAACTCCTCCGATTAATACGAAGTCTCGACACAATACGAGATCCACTTTTGCCATTTTAATTTTCTCCTTATCGCAAAAAGTAAGGCTCCCCCTGATGCCCCTTTATTTACGGCTCATCAGGTATGCCACAATGGCCTCAATCTCAGGATCCGATAAATGGAAATTTGGCATAAAGGTATAGGGATTCCATGCCGATGGGTCTTTCAGGAACTTTTTATCCCATTCAGGCCTAAGCTTCTGACCGATTTTTGAAAGATCTGGATAGATGTCAATCCCGCCGTCACCGATGGTATGGCAGGCTTGACAATCATAGGCCGTGACAAGCTTTTCCCCCGCATTGATGAGGTCTTTTTCTTTGAGGATTTTTTCTTTATCTACACCATGTTTAAGGGTATCCAAATAAGAAATAATATCGTAGATTTCCTGTTCTGATTCCCACGGAAAACCGGGCATTCCCGATGACGGCCGAATCAGTGTGGGATCTTCAAACCATCGAACCAGCCATTGTTTGGAACGCCTTAAACGGACATTTGTCAAATCAGGGCCCACCGCCCCTCCGTCACCTTGTATGGTATGGCATTGGCGGCAATCCATAACCTCTACCAGCTTCTCACCCGCAATCGTATCTCCGACGATTTCGTCTTCGAGGCCTTCAATCTCCTCTTCTCCGGGACTTTGACTGATTGTTTCTTCAGCAAGGGTTTCCTCTTCTGCTTTCTGAGGAGGAGGAGATTCTGCAGTGCAAGCCCACATGAAAAATATCAATATAAAACCACTGAACCACTTGACATCTACTCTCATTCTCACCCCCTAAATGGAGAGGAATGAGGAAGAATGCACCTCCCCATTCCTCTTTCTATTTTTACATGGCGCCTTTTACAGGTCTCGTAACGATCTTATCCGCTCCAGGTTCAAGTTTCTTCCCCTTGCTCAGGCTGGTCACATAGGCCACAAGGTCTACAGACTGTTGGCTGTTTTTGTTAATTGGATCGCCATTTAGGAAAGTCATGACGCACATGTTGTTCATTCCCGCCAGATCGACCACCGCTTTCATCGGCCCCCTGACCGCTGGAAAATGCGCCGCGGCCCCTTTCAGTGTGGGAATGTTAACCTTCATCTTCATCCCTTTCCACTCCATATCGGCCGCACCTCCAACCGTCCCCCCGTCTTTATGGCAGCTCGCACAGCTCTTTCGTGTCGAATTGTCACCGAGTGTTTTATCGTTAAACAGTTTCTCACCTCGCTCTATTGCCGCCACTAAGGTGTCGGGCTCCATGTTCATCATCATCTGCTTCATGGCCATCACCTTGTCCGGAGGCATGAGATAGGGGGTCCTTGTTTTCTCCTGGGCCATCGCAAAAATGGCGAGTCCAAAGATGAGAACTGCCCCAAATGTCATTCCTAAGAATGCTCCTTTTTTCTTCATCTGATTTTCCTCCCTTCCGGTCATCTCAAATGACCTATTCATGGTTATCCGAAAATACGGATTCGATACCTTACCTTAGTCAAAAAACCCCAAATTCTTCCCCATAACATTCCCTTCCTGTAAAGCTAATTCCGTTCCAAAGAAATCATAAGTAAGGGTAAGAATTTAAATCTACACCAGTATTCACCAATGGGATGTAAGCACCCTTACCCAAATTAAAATTTTGTTTATCCCCAAACTCAATTATGGATCAGGGGTATCCGAATTGGCCACAAAAGCCTCTAATCCACCGAACCCACTCCACCTCTCCCAAACAAACTCCGGCTTAATAGGTGACTCATACTTTTCGGGAACAGGAAAGGGGAAGGTCGCAATCTCATATAAACCCGAACCGGTTCGAATAACGGCCATCCCAACTCCCCGGACCGAGCCGTACAATAACCCTGTGACCGGATCTTTTTGCATGGTCACTTCATAAATTTCATGAAACACCTCAATCCATCCCGTCGTCACATTTGCAAAACCACGGACCAATTTTCCTCCTGCCTTTTCCAAGGTTGAGTCAGCTAAGGAAATTTCGGGTGAAACCAGCATGATTGAGAAGAACAGTCCCACGAGGATGAGTCGTTTCACAAGCAGTCTCTGGATATCCATTGAACTCACCTCCTCTCAATCAATCTTGTTGACGCTAACGAAAACTTTTAGAACAACATTTTAAATTTCATAAGATCCTTTGCATGTTGAACATTCCGCGGAGATAAAACAATCTTTGGTAGCCAGGTTACAAAGAAATTTCGCCGTTCCACCGGATGCTCCGCAATGGGAACACTCAGAAGAAGAGACTGTGGATTCAACTCCGAGATATATGGCTTGAACGGTTTTTGAAGTTTGATTTAATTGAAAATCATGACCACAATGGCGGCAATGGCATAACCAAATACAATTTGGGTCCCGGGATTTACACTGAAGCGTAATATTTAAATCAGAATAATAACATTTGGGACAACAGGTCTGTTTAAATTTGGATTCCACCTCCGTTAAAGTTTTCATACTCCCCCTTTCAACGGTAAATGATGTTTGCAAAGACACCATTAAAAAAATATAAAAGGCCTGTCACAAAATTGGCTAACGATACCTAACCGTTTACTTTTTGCTGCCCTCCATATTGACGCTTCAGATAGGAAATGATGGCATCGTCATCATCCGTAATGATGACATCCCCATCGATCAATGTGGGAATTCCCGTCTGCCCCGATACCTTTTTCAGTTCCTGTCTCATGAACTTAAGATTCGGGACCCGGATCGAACAGTAAGGAACGCCTAATTCCTCCAATACTTTTTTTACCCTTCGGCAGTAAGGACACCATTCCGTTTGATAAAAATCCATAACCGGTTTAGACATTTCAATTGCCCTCGTGGGATTCAACCAGTGAATGATCATTGACATCCGACTCCATCATCTCATCAAATTTTTATTATGAACAAAAAACCTAATGCCTTCGGTTCTTTAAAATCCATCGATCGAGGATCTCTCCGCACAAAAGACACCGCAAACCGTAAAAAAAGACATTTCCTGAGTCATCCAAAAAATCTTCGAACCTTTCTCTGATCATCAATCCACTACACCTAGGACAGTTCATTGAAAACCACCTCCTCTCTTTTTTCATGGAACCACCTGAAAAAGGGACCGGTCCAAACGGGGACCCATCCCATCCAAATTTTTATCTTCTTCTCTGTCTTCATGGGAGGTCATATACGGTTTCAATACTGCGAGGGCATGTTTCTCCCCTTTTCGAATAAGTTTCCCGGCCCCTCCTATTTTGAAGAACCGATAACTCCCCACATCCGGCTCAATGAAGAGGATTGGCGTTTCTGTCTTAAAACAACGGTGGCACTCTAACACCTCTTGATTCTTTATCTCGTAGAATCTCTCCATGATCGATAAAATGCCCTCTTGCTGAATTTCCTCTCCCGCTACAGCACCCGGGGAACCCAAATTGACGGCGATGACCGCATCAAGGTTTCGGAGGTTGGCCAATTGAATGGGAAGGCTATCGACCACCCCCCCGTCTACATAGAAGGTCTCTCCAATCCTTTGGGGCGGAAAAATTCCCGGGATTGCGCAAGAAGAATAAACGGCATCGTGAAGTAAGACCTCATCATTCGGACTCATTCCCCAAAAGACCATCTCCCCATTTCCAATGTCCACTGAACTGAGAAACAAGGGTCTTTGAAGCTCATTAAACCGGCTTACAGGGATAATCCGCTTGATCAATTGCTTGAGCTTCTCTCCTTTGCAGAGCCCTTGGATTCGGCTGGGTCTGGTTAAAAAACCCTGATAATTCAAATCAAAGATGTCATTCTGACGAATGGACAATCCGATTTCCTCAATCTCCTTTGGTTTCATTCCGCTTGCAGCCATGGCAGCGATGATCGCACCGATACTCGTCCCTCCATATTCGGAAATCGGAATTCCTAACCTCTCCAGTGCCTTGAGGACACCGATATGGGCTAACCCCCTAAACCCTCCTCCTCCCAAAATCAGCATGATGTTTCCTTTGTTCAACATTTTTCCCCTTTAGAAAAGTCACGATAAATTTAATAACATTCCGATTTTTTGAAATACTTCTGCTAATGTAAGAGAGCAATGGTCGTGCCAAAAAAAAAGCCAATAAGGGAAATCCTTAAATGGCTTTCAAAATAACGGGTTAGACTCTTTTCTGTCTTTTTTTACGTGACTAAGTTTTCATTCCCTCTACGACATGTCGTGTTCGTTACGAAATTTCATGGTCTTCCCCCGGTTAAATCCCCATTTTATCCCTACCTCGCCTCACGGAAACGCAGTTACCTTCGGCTACGGGGCTGTGGCATATTCCGATATGGACTTTCACCATGCTGATACAGCGCCCTCACGAGCGCACGATTCCCGCTTCCGCGGGAATGACGATCGCAATCATTCAATGTATTTCTGAGACGCGACGCTAGGAATTAAGGAGGTAAGAAAAATCTGCCCGCTCAAGAACAACTTTTGTTTGGAGTGGAACGTCGGGATAAGAGGGTTAAAACAATCGGAAGCGAAAATATCTTTTGGGATTCTCTTTGATATCTTCAACCAATTTTCGAAATTCAGAGGCTGCCGATTTGAACTCAACAACCGCCGATCTCATCTCTTCGGTTAATTCCTGGTTATTGACTAACTGCCCGGCCAATCCTTCGCCCGCCTCTATTTTGATCAAAAGCCTATCGAGGCGGGAGGTTGCAGCGATCAGATTGTTGTAAAGTTCCGGATCTGAAGCCAGCCTACCCACAGTGCCTTTGCCCTTGCGCAATTCGTAGGTAAACTTTTCGAAGGATTCCACAGTTGCTTCAGAGCGGCTTGCCAAGGCGCTGAGTTGATGAAAAAGTGCGGGGTCGCGCAACAATTTTGCCGCGGTGCCCTCGCCATTCTCAAATTTTAGGAGCACGTTTCGGGCCTCGGAGGTTAACTGTGTCAGTTCCTGATATAGCGACGGATCGTTCACAAAACGCCCAATGGCCCCCTGGCCTTCTGCAATTTTTTCCATCAACTCATTGAGATTTTGTAGCACATGGTCTAAATCTCCCAGCGCTTCGGAACTCCCGGCAATCAAATCTTTCATGTCTACAGGAACGACCCCTTTCACGGCATGGTCAGAAGAGAGTGGAGGTGCCTCAGGACCTCCCAGAGATATTTCCATATACATTTCGCCCAGCAGTCCTTGTGTCCGGATGCTGGCCTTTGAATCGGAACGAACCAAAGCGGCCATTTCTGAATTCACCAACATTTCTACCTTAATTCCTTTCTCTTCTCCTGATCTTGGGAATAGGATCTTTTCGACATTGCCCGATTCCATTCCGCCGACCCAAACCGGCGCCCCGTGCCGTAATCCCCTGATGTCACTGAAGACGGCACTGATGGTTTGCCGGGGTTGAAACAACTGAGTCAAATGGCCGAACGATGTGATCGCGGCGGCCACCACCGTCATTCCTAAGAAAATCACCAATCCCACCTTCAATTCAGACCACCTGATATTCGTACTTTTTCGCAACAGTGCCTCCCTGGGGACCCTAGTGTAGTGCGTCCAACGCTTCTTTACACATCCCGTTCACCCTGAATCACCCGAGCTTTACCATTCGTTAATGTTGTTGACCTGACGGCGCTTGTGTCATTTCGACCGGAGGGAGAAATCCGGGACCTTTAAGATTCCTCGCATTCGCTCGGAATGACTAACAGTTGAAAAAGGCCCGTTCATATCGTTCGGCTTTGCTCACCACAGGGTTCAACAAGCCTTTCTTGAGCGAAGTCAAAAGGCTCGCCATGAAAGGTGTGTAAAGGATTTTATGACACACTAGCAGGCTGTTGAAAAAGATTGTATTTTCTCATTTGGTTGTCATTCCCGCGAAAGCGGGAATCCAGAAATCATTGATTTTATAGAGCCTGGATTCCCGATAAAACCATTCGGGAATGACGGAATCGGTTTTTCAACGGCCTGCTAGATCAGAAATCCTCTCACAAATTCATGATCGGATCGACGCAATTCATCCGCGGTCCCCTCAAAGACCACGCGGCCATCACAAATCCCCATGAACCGGTCACCAACCTTGAATGCATCACCCATCTTGTGGGTCACCATGACAGAGGTCATACCTCGTTTATCCCTGACCTCTCGAATGAGATCGCAAATATTCCGGGAATTGATCGGATCGAGTCCCGTGGTCGGCTCATCGTACAACATGATCTTGGCATCGGGTGCCGCCAACGCCCGCATAATGGCCACCCGCCGTCTCATTCCGCCGCTGAGCTCATCGGGCATTTTGTCGATGGCATCCTCCATCTCAACAAAACTGAGGAGTTGAAGTACCCGAGCCTCAATTTCCCTTTCGCTCAATTGCCCCTCCTCGAATAGGCGGTACCCTACGTTTTCGCCCACGGTCAACGAATCGAATAAGGCGCCTTCCTGGAACACCATCCCAATCCTACTCCGAAGTTCCACTAAGTCACATCGTTGTCGATTGGTCACTTCAAGTCCGTTAATAAAAATCCTTCCCTCGTTGGGCTGGAGCAGCCCCAACATCAGCCGAAGAATGGTGGTCTTTCCCGATCCGCTCCCCCCGAAGATGACCTTAATTTCCCGGGGAGATGTTTGAAAACTAACCTTCCTCAACACCGATTGATCCCCGAATGAACATGTGACGCCATCAAAAACGATCATGTTTCCCATCCGAACAGTTCCACAAGAAGTTTTGTTACCAGAAAATTCGCTATGAGAATCAGAATCGAGGCAACCACAACAGCCTGTGTAGTGGCCTTTCCGATTCCCTTGGTCCCTCCTGTGGTTCCCAATCCCTGGTAGCAGCCGATGAGGGCGATGATCAATCCAAACACAAACGGCTTGGCCATCCCGCCAACGACATTTTCAAAACTGATGCCCTGACCGACCCCTGCCCAATAGGCCGGGGAGCTCATCCCACTCAAAAAAACCGCGACGGAGTAGCCACCCCCAATTCCCATCAAATCGCTGATTAAGGTCAAAATTGGAAGCATGACAACGACGGCCACAATCCGGGGAACGACCAATTTTTTTACCGGGTCGCTTCCCAATACTTGAATGGCGTCGATTTGCTGTGTCACCTTCATTGCACCCAACTCCGCGCTGACCCCTGAACCGACCCGCCCGGCCACCATGAGTCCTGTGAGGACGGGGCCTAATTCCCGTAGAATAGAGACCGTCACAGCTCGGCCCAAAAAACCCTTCGCACCGAATGGCGAAAGTTCAATCGAAAACTGCATGGCCAAGGCCATCCCTGCAAAGAGGCCCGTCAGAACCACAATCCCCACAGATCCCACACCCAACAAATCCATCTGCTCGATGGTCTCCTTGCCGTACCAAGGCCGGCGAAATAAACCCGAGCATGCGCTCCACCCTAGGAACGCCACATCCTGGATGCCTTTGAAAAATAATTTAACTCGGTCAATCGGAGTCACCTTTGGCTTTAAATCATAAAAGTTGTTTTAAGAGAAACAGTCTTCGGTAAACTCAATTTAGAACCTTGTGGCCGCGTCCTTCCATACATTTCATGTATGTCTGTTTGTACTGTGCGTCAGCGCTGAGTCCCTGGTGGGCACCGGCTCCAATCCCTCCCACTGCTGATCCCACGGCCGCACCTTTCCCCGCGTTTCCGGTTGCCGCCCCAATAGCGGCACCGCCCGCGGCTCCCGCAAGACCTCCAACCAAAGCCCCAATGGCGGTCTTTTTTTCCGGATCTCCGGCGGCCTGCTTCGCAAGCTGCTTGCATTCAACAAGGTCCCGCGCCAAAGTCTCGGACCCGGATGCCCGAGGATCAACGGTGGGTTCCCATCCCCCATGGATGGCACAACCCGTTATCCAAAAAAAGATCAGGCCCATAAGCAAAGTTTTTTTCATGGTCATTCCTCCTCGTTAAAGGGTTAGAACTTGATACCCCTCACCGATCAGCTTTGCGATACTGGGATGCCCCATGTATTCTGAAATGGGAGTCACCTTGGCCTCCCGCACCTCTTGCTTGTTCACCTCGAAGGCGTCTATACAAAAGTCACAGGCCCCGGTAATCAAGCCCGCATCCCGGATCTCTTTGAAAAGAGGGTGTAGCAGATGATCCTCCTTGTTCAGCTCAACAACCCAGCCAGTGCCGCCTCCATCGAAAATCAACTGGACTTGATGCCCGGCTTCTTTGAGTTCTTTAGCGTAGATGAGACTGTGTACGGCTCTTCCCATGCTGTCATGGGTCCCTGGTTCTGCATGGAGTACAATTGCAATTTTTGCCATGAAGTTCTTCTCCTTTATTGTCATACGACTTTAGTTTTCGGATGGAGGTGCACCATATACCTCTGTATCTGGATGAAACGCTATCCAGGCGAACCAATAGGCCATTACCGAAGGTATATCCTCTCCGCTGATATCCTTCACCCGGGCCGTCCTGGAAGCGGGGTCATAGTAAACCGTAATCGTTTTTGATCCAATCGAATCGGTCACAGTGGTTTTTATCTTCCCCAGTTCTTCAAAAGGATAGGCCTTGGTCATGCCGTCGATTTCCACTCCTAAGACCCAATCTTTGGGGCCGAGTCTCTGGTCCTGCGTTCCGGTAGGAAACATCAAGCGGGGAGATCTCGCGTAAGATGCATAGGGATCCCGGGAGTAATCTCTTGAAAACCCCGTGTCGGTGGAGAGGACAAGCGTATTCGGGTGCTCACTCTTCCACTTCCCCCACGTGGTATGAATCATGGGGAGAAGTATCAGCCGAGTCCCTGTCAAGTTACCTGTAACAGCTTCTTGCTGAATCTGCGACCAAAGCGACTCGGTTTGGTGATCGTACATTAAAACATCGCTTTTATAGAGCAGACCGGAAACCCCGAAGGTATATTTTTTACCGTTGATGACCGGATCGAAGGCCATCCCGGTTCCACAAAGAGGACAGTAAGTAATCAGGATGGGCCGGCTTTCGATCACGTCGTTGACGATTTCGTGCCAGTTGAGAATACGAATCGGGTAAGCCTTTGCGCTTTTGCCACGAGCCAATCCCAACACCCGGTCCTGATCCTTTAAAAATCCAGCATTGGATGCCGGAACGAACTTAGGCTTAAGGAGCGCAGGAATCCCATCCTTGGAGGGGCCCCCCGACATGATCTCGTCCAATGGGATGCTGTGCTTTGAATAATCAAAGCCCATGAACAAGAGTCCCGCAAGGGCGATAAGCAATCCATAGCGTAGCGTTTTCATGATTCCCACCGATGTTTTAAACTAAATCCATCACCGCAGTTTTTTCCACACGATCCGGTTCTTCTTCGATTTGCCGTTCCCAATAAGGTTTGCACGGCTTTTTCTTGTCCCATCGAACCCACTCTTCAAACGTATGTAAGTATTGCTGGAAACCCTCTATCACTTCCGGATCGAATTGTGTCCCTTTCCCTTTGAATATTTCGGCCTCGATCAGAGGAAAAGGCATGGCCTTTCGGTAGGGGCGATCAGAGGCCATGGCATCCAGAGTGTCCATCAATGCGAAGATCCTCGCCCCCAGCGGGATCTGTTCTCCCCGGAGCCGTCTCGGGTACCCCGAACCATCGAACCGCTCCTCATGGGTTAAGACGATTTCAGCACAAGATTTCAGAACTTCCACATTCAATAGAATTTCCCATCCGATTTCCGGATGCTTTTTCATGATTTTCCATTCCGCTTCCGTCAATGAGGCTGGCTTCAACAATACGGCATCCGGGATGCCGATCTTACCGATATCATGTAGAAGCGCGCCGCGATAAATATTTTCAAGCTCATCCCCTTCAACCCCCATCTTTTCGGCCAGGAATCGCGTGTACCGGGCCACCCGCTCCGAATGGCGTTGCGTTTCACACTCTCGGGCGTCCAGGGCACTCATCAAGGCTTCAACAATACCATGGACGGAAACCTCTGAACGGCCGTCGGGATTTTTATTAAATGAAAGCCAAGGGAGCTGCTTTCTCATGATGTGCCTCTCTGTTTTGAGTGAATAAGGATTTCCCCAAAAAGAATTCGAGAACCTCTCAACTTTTTTGCCAGGGTAACTTTTAACATTTATGATCTCCCTTTTCTTATTTCCTCTACCAAAATTATTCAGCAATGGCCGTGCCAGAAAATAAGGTCATATGAAATTTTCTTGAAAAGTCTTCTCATACAATCACTTATTTAAAATGAGGACATTTTCAAACTTATATAAAATATAAATACTCCCACTAAATTCCGTAGGACATACGAAATACCGTCGTTTTCTTTTCGGTTTCCGAATGATCCATTCAATTGTTTAAAATAAACAAATGATTTATTTCCTCCTATTCACTTCTTGAGTCATTAACGGGAAAAATTAAAGAAGGTGACTCAACACCTATCATCTAAAGCGCCGTCCATTCGTTGAAGGCACATGAGATCGAGAATGGGAATGAGTGGAACCTCTGGAATGAAAGCTTCGCCTTGGCGATGGAGAAATCCTTACACCATGGAAATGATGGTGACGGTGTCCACGAAAGTAATAGGGGTAGGGATAATAATGAGAACGATAAGGATAGGAATAATACCGGTAATAGGGATAGCCGTAGTAGCGAGGACCTGCCTGCCGGACAGGCGGGCCTGCAAAACCATAAGGACCGTTGTATAATTGGGAATAAGGAATAGCGGATGCCTCCCCATAGCTCAGAGAGGAACTTCGTTCCCCAAAACTATTGGGGTAGCAACCGGAAAGAAGGAGGATTGCTGCGAAACCCAGAAATAACAATTTATTTCTATTCACTTTATTCATATGTAAAAAATCCTACGCATTCTTGGGACCTGCCTGCCGCCCGCCAGCCCCCGCCTGCGCGGGCAGGGGACGGGCAGGGACAGGCGGGTCTGTTCCCAAAGTCTGGGGGTTGGGAATCGACAGGCCTACGGGCCGTTTTTCCCTGCCCGATCGTGTGTAGCTCAATGAATCCGTCCACTTTATAAAAACACCAATATCCCAAGTCTTCAAGGGAATTTTTGACAAGCCATTGAGAATTTTCCGGAACCCCCGCAAGAACCTGCCACGGACCGAAACTGATATGGATTTCCGCACGGGCCTGTTCGGCAATCTCTACGATCCTCAAAAGGTCTTGACCATCCAGGTTGCCGGCCGTTTCCATTAAAACAAAGTCCACCTTCCCGCAATTCGGCACTTTCTGTACCCCGCTCCCCATATTGACTCCAACAGTGTTCGGTTGAATCCAAACAGTGGCTTCCTCTACCTCGTTGATGATTTATTGGAATGGATGGTCATTTTATTTTCCCTTAGCGATTACGCCCCGTGTACATATCCAAAACACGTTTAAATATCCCTAATCCCGGCACCCTTTCGAAGACCGGAAAGACCGAAGTAGGCGATAGCGTCTTTCATGTTCGAGACAAATCGTTTAAAAGGTCCCATTTCAGGGTTCGTCACATACTCCATGGTAAGCACCACCCGTTCCTCACCCTTTGCGAGCGGCGAAATGGCATGCCATAGCTTATCCCCATTAAATAGGACTAATGATCCGGGCAAAGTTTGTAACTGAATTTCCTTTACCTCCCGGTTTGGATCACCTTTGAAGAGATGACAAATGAGCCGGCATTGTTCGGATCGTTCGATTAAACCCAGGAGAACGGTATAACGGGACCCTTTGTAATAGGAGGTGTCATAGTGAAATCCTATGTGATCCCCCGGTTCCGTATAGAAATAAAGTGCACAGGCATGGGGGTCCATTTCCGGACAGGGCATTACATTTACGGCAAACAGAAGATTCAAAAATTCCATAAAAGCGGGGGACCGATACAAAGCTAAGAGTGCCGGTGCTCTGTCAATGATCTCATAGTAACTTACGCTTCCTCCCTTTTTGTGCATGGGAATATAGTTCCGATGAATAAACCGCCGGAGCCCTTCGACTTCCGGAATCAAATACCGCTCTACAAACACAGGCGGAAGGAACTGTTCAAGGAAGACACACTCGTTTTGCTCCAGATAAATTTTTTGTATTTCCTTTAAATCGATCGTTTTAACCGCGCGTTGAACTTCATCCCAAATGATCTGCTTCAGTTCCTCCGAGGGACCGATCGGTTCGTGTTCCATTTCCACCTCCATCCGGATCAACTTTTGCTTCACACCCACTGGCGATTTAAATGTAGATTTTAAAATCGGAGTGATTTTCCAAAACAATTATCCTGACGAGACCCATTCACCATTTCAGTTTAGAATGTTGAAGGTTCTATAAAACCTTCTTTTCTCTTAAAAGTCCTTCTAAGAAAAATGATAATCCAATGGCTTGGACTCGAGGACCTAGAATACCCCTCAGAATTTTGACACCTTTTTCATCAATATAGTCAACATCGGAAAGATCCAGGATCAATTGATTTTTTCTCTTCAAGCACTTTTCACATTCTTTCCGAAGCTCTTCGACCCAAAGGCCCACAATCTTTCCCTCTATTTTTAACGTGAGGAATTGTTTATCCTCTCCACTGATGGTCATTTTGATCATCTCATCCTCCTTTAAAAAACAGCTCCTCACAACATATCTTCAATGAGCAATGGCCATGCCAGTGTGTTGAAAGAGCGACAAAAATCCTTAATTGACTTTTAAATCAAGGAGATTGGCGCTCGAACTTCAGATTTATTGAATGGAGTTCAACCGAAGAATCTCCGATTATTCGTGGGAGCTACGAAAAGTCGTAATGATCGGATTTAACGGGTATAAACTTTAGAATCGGATTTGTAACGTAAGGCCGATAGAAGAATTTTCTTCTGAATCCACCCAGGGGGCCAGGGAAATAGAACGATTGTCACTGCGAAGCTTCTCCCATCCCATAGCCATGGCATAGCCGGTGGCGAATCCGATGCCCCATCCCGCTACCACCTCATGGGGACGGTGCCGGTTATCCACAATGCGCGTGAGGCCGGTAAAAAGACTGGCCATTTCAAACCCAAGCCCATATTTCCATCCATACTTGCCATGAATGCTCCCCGCAAGTGCGGCAGTTCCCAATGCATGAGCGGAAGGAAAACTAGACTGAAACCGGGGGGTAGAAGTCTCTCCGGGGCGATCCGCTCCAACAATCCCTTTTAAACCCAAAATGAGCAACCCACTGACAATGGCTGTGTGGGTAGTCAAAAGCCCCAACTCTCGAATTTTCTCATTTTTCAACCCCAGGCCCAATAAGTAAACCCCAACCTGAGGAATTCCCAGGTTGACTGCGGATCCATAGTCATCCCCGATGGACGAAAAGGATCTGTAATTATCGTGTCTTTGAATTTCACGAGCAATTTCTTCCTTGAAATTCCAAGTGACTAAGGTGGCTACCGTGGTTCCCCCCAGGATCAATAAACCTGAAGGTTGGATCATCCCTTTAAGGCCTTCTTTCCATACCCGAGGGGCCTTTTTTACATCGGATAAGAACACTTCCTGAGAATTTTCAACGGGATATTCTGCCCGGCAGGGAAGGGCCATCCCCAGAAAGAGGATGAATAGGATTGCACCGCTGCTCCACAAGTAAGATTTGAAAAGCCCACCACTTCGCTGGGGGGATGGCTGCGCAAACCGGGAAGAGACTAACTTTTTGATTCTTCCCCTTCGGGGAAGTGGAGTTTCTTCGAACCGAGTGGAAATTAACAGATTTATATTCACCTGCCTGCCTTCCTGCCGGCAGGCAGGCAGGGACTCCCCAGCGAGCATGGGGGATTGTGGCGTGCTGTCCGGTTTCAAATAGGTTGCCTTTCGGGTTGAGCCAATTTTTGGAATCTGTAACCGGCGAAAAAGGCCGCCACCACCCAGATGCCGATGAAAATCAGACTCAGCAACCCAAAGTGCTGAATCTGCCATCCCATGGGAATCAGAAAGAAGTTGCAAAATAAAATGATCAAAGCGCTCAATCCCTTTGCAAAACGAAACAAAAACATGTCGATAAAGGCCTTGGCCTGATATTTTGTGGCCTCATCTGTCGGTGTATAAAGCACCTCCTTGGAAGTCTGATTGACCGAATAATGCAAACTCCCGTCGCTGGAAAACATCAGGGCCGCCACTGAAAATAGCGGGAAAGCTAAAAAGAACATGCTTCCCAACCCTAAAATAAAGGGTAAAATCAATAATCCCACTTTAGGGCCGAAACGCCGTAGAACCCACGTGGTCAGGATGACCTGAAATACCAGGGAGGCCAGTATGATGACAGTACTCAATTTTCCAAGAAAAGCGCTGAGCTGATGCTCTTCAAAAAAAAACTGGGCAGCGGCAAAATTGAATTGATAATCCACGATATTGGAAACGATCTCATAGAACCCGAGAATAATCGCGATGGAAATAAGATAGGGCCTCGTCAGTGTGAAGCGGGCCCCATCGAAAGCCGCTTTAAGGGAAAATAGCGGCTGCTCGTGCCGGATCGTCGGCATTGGAAGTGCGCAGGCTTGCATCGAAAAACGGGCCAATAAAGCGATCAACCCCAACAGGAGTGTGCAAACCAACAAAAGATTCGCAGACCCTAACGATTCGGAAAGAAAACCCGTGACCGCGCTTCCGGCGACTCCTCCCAAAATCCCCCCTGCACCCACAAATCCGTATACCCTCCGGGCCTGAGAGGGGGGTGTTAAATCATTGGCAAAACTCCAAAACAAAGCAACCATAATGGTTATAAAAATATCCACATAAAAGAAATAGACATAACTGACCCAGTCTCCGGCGCCGAAGGAAAAGAAATACCAAAATATCAGGGAAGCGGTTGCAAAAACAGCCACGCACCCCGCCACCATACATTCCCGACAGTAACGGCGGACCAGCGAGGAATAGAGCAAAACGATAGGAAGAATTAAAAATGCCGTTGCCAGCTTTATAAGCGGCAGCGCTTCCGGTCCTGCAACGACCAAAAATTTTGACGTCCGGATCGGCTTCTGAATCCAAAAAGCGGCAATGACAACAAAGAAATATGTAAAAAGGAGAAGGACTTTCATTTGTTCTCCAGGCTCAATCCCAAGATAGCGTTGGAAATGAAAAGAAAATCTGGATTGAACATGTTGTATGGCTCGATTCAATGTCACGACCTTTTAAATATGTTTGGTTAAAGTAAATAACCCCCCAGCAAGACTTCGACTAGCCTCCGTCCTGAGCCAAGTCGAAGGATCAGTCGAACGCTGGGGAGATTGCGGCGGGCTATGCGGTTTCAATGTCATGATGTCATATTAATCCATCTCTGCTTTTTTATTCAATCAGATCGTACAGGGTATCAATATAGAGGGAGGCGGTCCAGGAAAAACAATCTGTTCCATAACCGATTCCCTGGTGGGGGTCAAAGTATTCATGGAATCCGTAATTTCTGACCAATGCCAATAAATCAATCATCACACTCCTGACTTTTCGATCAAAATGATAAAATTTTAAACCATGATAAAGCATCCAATTCATATTGATCCAAATGGGACCGCGCCAATAATTTTGAGGATTATACTCCTCCCGATCCATATTATAATTGGGAATGGAAAAACAGTTTCCTTGATGCATGGCGCAAAAACTGGCAGATTCGAGATACCGGTATAACCGCTTTGCCTGGGTGGCTGTTGCCGATTGAGCGTAAAGAGGAAGAAAACCTGAGGCCGTATCCACTTCGATCATCCGATTTCCATAAAGATCGAAATCATCAAATATTCCATGGTCCTCATGCCATAGTTTTTCTTGTATGGCCCGATCGGTTTTTTGAGTCCATCGGGAGATCTCCGTACTGTCTTCTCCAATCACATTCGCAATAAAAATCAGGTCCTTATTGGAACGATTAAGGATTGAATTGACTAAAGCGTCTTGGATTTTAAACGGACATTCACCATCGATTTCTTCCTCTTCATAGGCATTTTGCCGAAAGAGATCTACCAGCCAGACATACCGGTCATAATCCTCCTGGGTAGGACGCTGTCCTTGAGGAATCCCCTTTTTTAAGTCTTTTCGCGTAAAAGCCGGAAGGTCGTCCTTGCGAAGAGGAATGGACTCTAAAGGCTGATTCCAGATTGGGGAATTGTCCATGCCCCATTCCCAAGGATGACGAATGTAAACCAACCCCTCTGACTTCGGATCCCGATAGCGATAAAAATATTCATGGGACTTTTTAAGCTTGGGAAACATTTCTTTGAGAAACCGTTCGGCCTCCTTTTTGTCTTTGGCATTTTCAAAAATCGAGCGGCAGGCCGTCGCGTGGACGGGAGGCATGGTAATTCCTGAAGTCAATTTTTCTTTGGGGGCAGCCTTGGATTTCCAGACCTGCCAAAAGTCCGGTTCCGGAAAATAACTTCCCAAAACATCGGGATTGAATACGATATGGGGAACCATCCCATTTTTCCACTGGGCATTAAATAGAGAACGGATCTCCGCCTGTGCCCGCTGTTGATGATATCGGGAATATCCGATCGCAATAAACCCGGAATCCCAATTCCATTGGTGAGGGTAAAGGTAAGGGGAGGGTTTCGTGTAGGTTCCGGTCCAATTGCTATTTAGGATGTTTTTTGCTTTCTCTATAGGAAACATCATCGGATCTTCTTTCCAGGGAATTTCCTTTTGACTGATTTCCTTCATGTGGTGCTCCATATGTATTTGATGAAAAAGAACCCGGGAAATTTCTGTTCCACTCAGGTGATACAGAGTTTTGGGCTTTTCTTAAATTAAATATCTTCGGATAAGAAGGAAGATCCTATCGGTCTCGCTTTATACCTAATTTATCCATACGGCTCCGAAGGGTGTTCGGGTGCATATTCAGTATCTTTGCTGCCCCCCTCGAACCCCCGATCACCCCTCGCGTCCGCATCAGGATCTCTAATATATGCCTCCGCTCCACCTCCTCCAGTGTCAGCCCCTTCCGCCCCTCTTCCCTCTCCTCCGGTGAAAATACCGATAGATCCTCCTCAACCCTTAATATCGGCTCCTTCGAAAGGATCACCGCCCGCTCTATGATGTTCTCAAGCTCCCGGATATTCCCTGGCCACGAATAGGCCACCAACCAATCGACGGTGGCTTGATCAATCCCCTCGAACCGCTTCCCTATCCTCCTCATATATTTGTTCACAAAATACTTCGCCAACAACGGAATGTCCTCCGCTCTCTCCCTCAACGCAGGAAGTAAGATCGGAAAAACGTTCAGCCGGTAATATAGATCCGACCGAAACCTCCCCTCTTTCACCCCCTTGGACAAGGCCCGGTTCGTCGCCGCTATCACACGCACGTCAACCTTTATCGTCTGCGTCCCCCCCACCCGCTCAAACTCCTGCTCCTGCAATACCCTCAGCAGTTTGACCTGCAGGTCCTGGGGCAGATCTCCCACCTCATCCAAAAACAGTGTTCCTCCATCGGCCAGCTCAAACCGCCCTACCCTTTTATGGGTCGCACCGGTAAACGCCCCCTTCTCATGACCGAACAATTCACTCTCTATCAGTCCGGCCGGCAATGCCGCACAATTGACCTTGATCAATGCCCGCTCTTTCCGCTTGCTGAGTTGATGAATGGCTCGCGCGATCAATTCCTTCCCGGTTCCGGTCTCTCCTGAAATCAAAACGCTCGAACCGGTAGGGGCCACCTGCTCCACGCTCTGGAGCACTTTCCGCAACTCCCGGCTTCGCCCCACAATCTCCTCAAAATTATACTCGGTCTTGATCTCCTCCTGAAGATACAGCTTCTCCTCATTGAGACGATTCTTTAAATTCTTGACCTCTTCGTAGCAGATTGCATTATCCATCGCGATGGCGATTTGATCCGCAACCAATCCAAGAAACTCAATCTCGGACTCCGAATACCTATAAGGGGTTTTACTGGCAATATTGAAGGTTCCCAACAAAATTCCCCTATTCATGAGAGGAAGGTTTAAAATGGTCCGCAAACCTTCTTTAAAAAACAGGTCATCTTCAATGAACGAGCGCTCTTGGTCGAGATCGTTCCGGATATGATATCTCCGGTGATCCAAAACCCATCCGACCGCGCTCCCTTTATGGGGAATTTCCATTCCCGGTTTTAAATGCAAAGGGGAAATGGAAGTCTCCAGTACAAAAATCGTAAAATTATCTCGAGAGGGATTATAAAGCGTAATGCCGGTCCGGTCGAAGGTAAGGACTTTTTTAATTTGCTCCGCTATCGCCCTGAACAAAAGATCCTTTTCAAGATTGGAGACAATGGCATTGCAGACTTCCAGGAGCGTTTGATACCGGTTTTCACACCAAATTAATCGACTCTCAAGTTCCTTTTCATCCATTGTATTTTCCGCATCCCATTTTGATAAGAAATAAGGGCTACCCTTCAGGCCTTTTTTAGGGAAATCCTGGACGCCTGGGGAAGTTGGTGAAGCCGAAACATAGCCCAAACCCCCAATAAGGGACCGGGGGCAAGAATAAAAAAGGTGTATTCCCAACCCACTACATTTCGAATATAAGGAAGCAGCCAAACCGAACCGATCGTTAGGAGAAACCCAAAAGAGGTTTGTAGGGTCAGCGCAGTTCCAATCGATTCAGAGGGAACCAATTCCGAAGCCATTGCGGAAAATTGGGCAGAATCTGCAACCACCGAAACGCCCCAAATCAGACAAACCAAAACCAGCCAGAGCTCGGGTCCTCCCCATAGAGTTCCCACTGCCAAACAACACATTCCACTGATACCCAAAGCCCCTCCGGCAACCCGCGTTCTGCCCCAACGATCCGCCATCACTCCAGCGAACAGACATCCCACCATTCCAACGGAGATCACAGTAAAACCCCAAAAAGAAGAAGACCAAATCATTCCAGTAACCTCACCTCTTTTTTGAAAGCTGGAGTCCAGAAAAAAGGGAATCCATGCCCACATCGCATAAAGTTCCCACATGCGCCCGAGGTATCCATAATTGGCCAAACGAAGCGGCCGTCGCATAATCAATTCCCCAACGAGTTTAAGGTTGAGAACTCTGGCCTTTGAACTGTAGGGGCCCTCCTCCACAAACCGTAAAATAATCCCTACACCGGTTAAGGCAAGGAGGGAACTTGCAAGAAGCACCCACTCCCATGATAATGATCCGAAGGATCGAATCAAATGGGGTGATGCCGACCCAATGGTAAGGGCTCCAATCAGCACACCAATAGCGACACCCCTGTTGTGCTCAAACCAACCCGTCACCAGTTTCATGGCGGGGGGATAAACACCGGCTAAGGAAACCCCAGTAAGAAACCTTACCACCAGAATCATGGGAAAACTGTTTGGGAAAAAAATAATAAGTGCATTTAAAACGGATCCTGCAACAAGTGATCCGGCAAAGAAGCGCTTGGTGTTCAGGAGATCCGCCATGTTAAAAAAGGCAGAGAAAAAAGCGCCTAAAACAAAACCCAATTGAACGGAAATGGTTAACCACGCCTCCCCGGTCGGGCCTAAACCCAATAAAATTTTAAAACTGGGAAGAACCGCGGAACGGCTAAACCATAAAGACATCCCCAGGACTTGAGCCAGAGCAATCCAGCCCAGAGCTTTCCAACGGGTTTGGGAACTCATCCCAGGTATGATCATGGTAGAGGAACGGATTTTTTCACCTCATTACATTTTCCATCATGGCCCGCCTCTCAACAAATGTGATGGGCATCCTTTCGAAACATTTCAAAACGAAGCTCCTCGCGGCAAGAGCGCGGGGTATCAAAAAGCCCCCCACCTTCCCTCCCCCCCATCTAGGGGGGAGGGAAGGTGGGGGGTGCCAATGGTTTCGGGGAGGCCCTCCTGAGCAAAATCGAAGGGCCTGTCCTGAGGTCAGTCGAAGGTCCTGTCCCGAACGGAGTGACAGGACCCGCTATGACAGATCCAATGCATCCCGCGCCGCAACCTGCCTGCCGGACAGGCGGGGGCGGGGCGGTGGGGAATTACAATTTAAAAAGTTTTATCTTCTAATTTCCTTTAATTCAACAATTCTCTTATTTGATTCCAATAAAAGAAAAAGAGGCTTCCCCCATCTCTTTCCGGAACTTCGGCTTGTTTGGATTTGAATTTCTATAGGGTTGTCTGGCAACGACAAAGGAATTTTTTTCTGTGAAATTTCGTTAAACAGCCCAGATCCAATCCGATACCGGTAACGGGTCATTTGGGGATCGGCATCACCCCGTTCAATGGCGATGTCGTCAAAAAATAAGGTAAGGCCTCCCTGGGAATCGGATTCAAACGTGAAGTTGTCCAGTGGATTAATTTTTTCAATGTCAAACCATATTTTTCCGATCTTGTCCCTTCTTTGAATCAGTGTTTGGATCAAATACTCTTTTGCTCCCGGTGTTGGAAAATATCCTTCATTGACGATCGTTCGAATGTCCTGATCGGTAAATGCCGTTACAATTTTTGAACCCCAAAAAGCATCCCGAACGGTCATTTTTTCAAAGGCGGGATTCGGATAGGACCCTCTCCATTCTTCGGGTTCGAATGTTTCCCAGTCGATAAGACCGATTTCCGGATATAGATTTGGGTCTTTTACCTCCCAAGGTTTGATCCAAGCCCCTATTGATCCCAAAGACAATGAGACAATTCCGGGATCGAAAAAGTATTCGTGCCCTTGTTGTTTCTCCTTCGGGATATCATTCGCCGAGCCCAGAGACCCTGAAAAATCCATTAAATAATGTTTTAAAAACCTTTTTCCATTTTCTTCCACATACATGTCCATGGAATTCCCTTGACGCGAATCGTGGTTATTCAGCCAGGCCATGATCACCCTGAGGCTCCTGAGTTCCCGTCTGTTTTCATGAACCACCGTGTCGTTGGGATCATCTTTTCTGATCCCCATAAAATTGAATGGGCCCTTTGGGATTCCTTCCAAGCCGACACTCGCATTGCCGAAAATTCTCCCTTGGGTATCTCTAGGCGCTTTGGCGAGTATCTCCTCAAGGTCTTTCCGGGTCATTTTCCGCTTCACTTTATATTTTCCCGGAATGGTGGCCTCCGGACTGAGCTTAAGTAAATCAGGATCGATCGGGACCATGTAGTAAGCCGGGACATTGTATCCGGCCGCATGTAAAAACCTCGAAGCGATAATATCGGCGTTGGTCCCCATACCCGGATTTTCGGGGGGGTCAAATTTAATAAAAAGAATCTGTCCCTTGGAATCCTTCAAAACAAACCCGGGATTAATCCCGAGGGCCTTGCCCTTCAGCACCGTCCAAGGGCCATCTGACGGAGGGCCTAATCCAGGCCCTTGGGCAAGGGCTTCCCGGTTCATATGTTTCTTTCCGTGGCGGTTGGTAAACCATGTGGAATTCGGAGCTTCATCCCATTCGTTTATGTTTTCCGCCCCTTCCTTTGAAAGGATATGGGTCTTTCGCAGGACCCAATTGAAGTCAAAAAGTTTTCTCACTTGATAGATGGACATCAGATAAGCCCCATCCGACCAAATGTACTCCCCTTCTTCACGGAAAGCTGGTTCTGGAATGTCAAAGTCATCATTATCTTGGGTCACTACCCCAAAGGAGGGATAAGGGCTAAGGATCACCCAACCCAGTAAAAAAACGGCCAACCATTTTTTCATTGAAGTTTCCATTTTAAAACACCTGTCCTAAAGAAAAGATTGTTCTTATTCCTTCTCGCCCTGTTGCCACCTGGAACACAAATAAAAGACTATCTTTAGACATAAACCGGACCCCTCCCCCTGCGGAATAACGAAAAGCGGGTAATGTAAGAGTCGAGTATTTTTCAAAGGCCTGACCGGCGTCACCGAAAATAAAAGCGTCCCATGTCGCCCAAATGGGATAACGGTATTCAAGGTTAAAGGTCATCACACCTCGGTTTTGGAAACGATTCAGGTCATAAGAACGAAGAAGATGCTCATAGTCCAAAACCGGTAATTCATAGAAGGGGATACCCCGGCTCCCCATGGGGTCCACCCGCCGGAGGGTATGCAGAAATACCAACGTCCGGTGAGGACGGTAGACCGGAATATAATGCTGGCCGTTCAGTGAATATTGAACGTATCCGAAACGATTTCCGGCATCGTTTGAGCCGGGGGACACCAATCCTTCGACTTCCGCCTCAATAAAACTTCCTTTGAAGGGACGCAAAGAATCATCCCTGCGATCCCATTCCAATCCCATTCCTCCCCCCAACATATCAATTTCCTCGTCCAGCCCCTCGGACCCTGGTGGGGGAGGGGGAAACGGACCCAGAGTGGAATTTGTCCTGGCCGTAAACCCACGAATATGTGTTGAAAGGTTTAGGGTGGGGGCCATCTGTCTTCCCGCTGTTACTCTACCGCCGAACCGCCTAATAAAGTAGTTCTTAAAATCATCTTTGTTTGTGTCCATTCCCAAAATCGGTTTTCCTAAAGGGTCGGCAGGATCTGGACGGGCAAAGAATTCCCCCTCATCGTCACGCATGAACCTCAGGCTTGACTTAAAGAAATAGGGGTTGCCTCCAAAAACCGGGATGGTGTAAGCTGCTTCTGTTACAACCTGATTTCCTTCGCCATAGGTAAAGGAGAGGTTAGCCTGCTGTTCCCGGTCAAACAGATTATGGTGAAAAATGGAACCCCCCACCCCTTTGACCTCTGCGTTACTTGAAGAAAAACGAGGAAACCAACCAAAAGTCCTTTCCTCATCAAAGTAAAATACATCAATGGCTCGATTCACAAGATCATGCCTTTCGCTAAAGTTTAAGGCATGCTTGAGAGGGTACCACGGAACCTCCAAAATATATTTCGGAATCTCTAAAAACCTTTCCGATAAACCCTTCGATTTGAAATGCCGCTTTTCCCTGATTGCTTCTTCTTCCTCTTTTTCCGCTGATTCCTCAGGAGAGGTAACGGAGAACCCCGAAGAGGGGAAAAACCCGGTGAGGAAGATCACAGATAAAAAAATTATCGTACGCTTCATAAGATTCTCCCTGAAATGTGGCTGAATGAGAACGAACACAGCCGAATGACTTCGGACTCTGAAAACAGGTTCCCGACGTGGACACTTAGACCGAGATTTTCAAAAACCACAGGCGGCACACCGATATCCGCCAGGTAAAGTTCACCTACCCGCCTATCCACGCCCATTGCGAGAAAACCTTTCTTAGGTAACGCAAGCGTCATCGTCGCCATCGCACAGATCGCCGGATCATAGATGGTTCCTGTGGTTGTATCCACTCCTGACGGCACATCAAGAGAAAGAATCGGCGCATCCTGTGCATTGGCCCATCGAATGAGGTCCGCCGCCGGGCCACTCGGAGCCCCATTTAAGCGATAACCGATTACACCATCTATCACAAGGTCAGGCGATTTCACAAGTGTCAAAGACGCCGCTTGAGCAACAGATATCCTCATGTAATGCAAAATACCCAACTGGTGCCTTGGGATAGGTGTAAATCTGGTATCAGGCTGAGTGAGATAGACCCAAACCTGGGCCCCCCAATTGTGCAGGTGCCTTGCACAGACCAACGCCCCACCTCCATTGCCTCCCGTACCCGCAAGAATAACCACTTTTTTCTTCCCTGGATTGCCCCCAAAGAATCGTATCCGTGCCAAATGTGCAAGGTTACGTCCCGCATTTTCCATCATCTGGATTAATTCAATCTTGTAATCATGGATCATGGCACGGTCCACCTCAATCATTTGCTCTGTCGTGAGAAAAGGAACAGTTTTGGAATAGATCGGTATTTCCATTCAAAATCCTTTTTAAAAAAGGAAAAATCTAAATAAAATCTGGTTTCTTCTCCATGAAATAATCCAACCCGAAAATTTTAAAGCGGAAACTGAATCTCCACCCCGAAATTCTCCATTTTTTCGGTAAGAAAAAACTGCCCGAAAGGCATAAAACCCCGCAAATAGACCAACAGGATGCGTATCCCATTATTCGAATCCTCCCGGAGCCATTCTAATCCCCCCGCCAAGCTAACGGTAATGTTCCATCCCTGCTCCTCAAAGGATTTAAAGTCCGCTCCAAAAACCGGTTTAACCTGAACCTGCTCTAACCGGGGCGTCGGCCGGATCGGGCCTTTCCACTCAACCCCCCATTGGGCCTTAAGTGGGTCAAGTTTAAAATCTGAGCCTTCGAAGATATAGCCACCCCCTCCGTAAAGTCGCAACCCGTGTCTCTCAAAAGAAAAAAGGCTATCTATTTCTTCAAAGCTCACGTTTGCCCGTTGAACAGTCGGATTATTCAGCAAAAATTCATCCCCAAGGTGACTGCTCTGGTGAAAGAATCGAATCCTTGCTGAGAAAGGCCCCTGCCGCAGGGTGATGGGAAGACCTACCAAGAAATCACTATTGATCAGATCATCGGAAGAGGTATCCAAATTAAATTGAGAAAAAACGGCACCCAAAAAATCGACCTGCAAGCCGTCATTATTTTCCGGCTTTCGAAGGCCCCATAAGCCAAAACTTGCCCCTAGGCCCACCACGCCGGCGTTGATCGTCTTTCCCAGGCCCTCGGCTGGCAGTCCGTCTCCCCGGAATCGAACATGGCGATAGCTGAGGAAGAACCGTTCCTGCTTCGGATCCGCCAGGAGCGGCTCGAATAGATCCCCCGGTGGTAACCAGAGAGTCTCGAAGGGGCCCTTTCCGTTTGGGGCAAAGGAACCTTCCTCAGTCAAGTTGGCAACACGAGTGTTATTGCCTGAGCGCTCATTTTCAAATGAAGCTGCATGAACTGCTATCGGTGCAAGAAAAATCAGCATGAGCGTTGAAACCCAACCGGTTTGGTTCAAAAAGGAACCTCTTAATGAATCCAAATAAGATGGCATAGATCAACCTCCTTTTCTTCGGTAACTTTAAAAATTTAAAGGTTTCTTATCGGTTTCCCCTTTTGTAAGTGTTTCAAAGTTAAACCCCTTAAATCTTTTATATCGAAATCAACCATGGCTTCGAAAATATTCCTCCGCGAGGATCACCATCTCCTGGCTTCCAATCATTAAGGGTACACGTTGATGGTATGAAGAGGTCTCAAGATTCAATATATCCTCTTCCCCTGTACTGGCTCTTCCCCCTGCGGCTCTGGCGATAAAAGCCAGGGGGGCTGCTTCATACAACAGTCTGAGTTTTCCCTTGGATCGCACGGAATCGCTTGCATGGGGCTCGATTCAATTCACGGGCAATCCTTTTCGCCACCTGGCAAAGCTGGATGACAAGGTCATAATAAAAATTTCCGGTGGTGGAGGATAAAGATTCCTGTTCATTCAAAAGGTATTGGGTGAACGTTACTCTTTCTTTTTCCACAGTCCACTCCTTTTAGAAAGTTCCTTTAATAGGTCGAAGGGGCTTTTGAAGGACCCCGAGTCGTCATTCCTGCGAACGCGGGAATCCAGAAGTCGTTGATTCTAAAGAACTGGATTCCCGATAAAAACTTTCGGGAATGACAGATTAGGACTTTTTCAACACCCTGCAAATGCGTGCATTTTAGAGCGTGCTCCAATTCCTTCCGTTTTTTCCAATCAATCGTGCGGATTCAAGGGGGCCCCAAGTACCCGGTGAATATTCCGGGAGCCATTTGGACCCATGTTTTTCCCATCCATCCAAAATTTCGGTTATCCACGCCCAAGCAGCTTCGACGGCATCCCGGCGCATGAAAAGCGTGGCGTCTCCCGCCATCACATCCAGCAAGAGCCTTTCATACGCCTCGGGTGAGGCTGAACAGTATTCTGTTCCATATTGAAAATCCATGTTGACCGGATGTATCCGGACTTCCGCACCCGGTAATTTGGATGAAATCCTGAGAGAAAAACCCTCCTCGGGCTGAACACGAAGGGAAAGGATATTCGGTTCTATGGGTGCGTCGTGATTGGCATTGAATAGAATCTGGGGAATGCCCTTAAAATGAACGGCAACCTCCGTAGCCCGTTTGGCCATACGTTTGCCGGTACGAAGATTAAATGGAACTTCCGCCCAACGCCAATTATCAATGAACGCTTCCAGTGCGACAAATGTTTCAGTCGTGGAATCCGGTTGGATCCCGGGTTCTCTTCGATAACCGGGTACCTCTATTCCCTTGTGCGGTCCCGGACCGTATTGCGCCCGAACCGTATATTGATTCACCTCATGGGAGGTAATCGGCCGAAGTGAACGAAGGACTTCAAGCCTCCCATTCCGAACCACGTCCGGGGCAAGAGACCGTGGCGGCTCCATGGCGACCAAACAAAGAAGCTGAAGAATATGATTTTGGACCATGTCCCGAAGAGCTCCGGCCTCTTCGTAATAGGTTGCCCGGCTTCCAACACCCTCTTCCTCTCCCACGGTAATCTGAACATGATCAATATATTTATGGTTCCATAACGGTTCGAAAATACTATTTGCAAAACGGAGAACCAAAAGGTTTTGAACGGTTTCCTTTCCGAGGTAATGGTCAATTCGATAGATTTGGGATTCATTGAACACTTTTGCCATGGTTGCGTTAATCTGACGGGCGGATGAAAGGTCACGTCCGATGGGTTTCTCAACAATCACACGGGAAAAAGGAAAGGCCACATCTTTAGGATGGATCAAGCGGGCTCCGAATAAACCTTCAGAAACCGATTCAAAAGAGGTGGGGGGAATGGCCAAATAAAAAATGCGGTTTCCGGGGAGTTTTAGTTCTTTTTCAATTTTTTCGGCACGGGATTTAATTTCCTGATACAGCATGGGATCTTCGGTTTCACCGTGAAAATAGAAAATACGCCTCTCAAACTCCGACCATTTCTTCTCGTCCAGGTCTTGCCTGGAATGGTCTTCGACTCCTTTCCGCAAATGTTTCCGAAAATCCTCATCGCTCAATCTTTTCCGACCGATTCCCAAAACCGCAAAGTTTGAAGGAAGTAATCCGTCCAAGAGAAGGTTGTAAATCGCTGGAATCAATTTGCGTCGGGCAAGGTCTCCAGTGCCTCCAAAAATGACAAGTGTACAAGGGGCTATGTTAGACTTCCGTCCCCTTTGGTTTGTTGAATGATTCCCCTGTTCAATTCTGGATATCATAATTTCCCCTCTTTTTCGTTATTTTCGTTTAACGCCGTGACCCCCAAATGCATTCCGCAATCCCGCCAGGAGCTTCTCAGCAAAGGAAGTCTTCTTGGCGGGAGCGGAACCGGGTAAATAAAGCGGCTGAAAACGGCTGAAATCGTCCAAACGGGAACATCCTTTTCGAGGGCGTCTAAAAGGGTCCAGCGTCCCTCTCCGGAATCCTGAACATAACCCTTTAAATGTTGAAGCTTGGGATCTTTGGAAAGAACGCCGGCAGCCAATTCCAACAACCAGGATCTGACAACGCTTCCGTGCATCCAAAGATCTGCTATTTTTGCCAGGTCGAGGTTGTACTCGCTTTTTGACATCAGTTCAAACCCTTCGGCATAACCCTGCATCATGCTGTATTCGATGCCATTGTGGATCATTTTGACGTAATGCCCGGCACCGTGGGTTCCCATATAAGCCCAGCCTTTTTCCGGGGCCAGGGTTTTGAAAATGGGCTGGAGTTGTTCTACGATCCTTTCCTCGCCGCCCACCATCAAGCAATAACCCACTTTCAACCCCCACATTCCGCCGCTGGTTCCCACGTCCACATAGTGGATTCCTTTCTGATGGAGTTCTGTCGCCCTTCGAACATCATCCTTGTATAGTGTGTTGCCGCCATCGATGAGGATGTCACCCAGTTGTAGGAACTCTGCAACCGTGTGGAGGATCTCTTCTGTCGGGGAACCCGAAGGAACCACACCCATACGATGCAAGGAGGGGTTAGTTTCGATACCAAATCCTTTACCGATAAAGCCCCGATACAACCTTCTTTTTCCGCTTCCTTAATAAGATCTTTTTCCCGGTCATAAACGACCACTCGATGTTTCCCTTGTTGTAAACGGGTCACCATATTCATTCCCATTTTTCCAAGCCCTATAAACCCTAATTCCATGATCGATCCTTTCTTTTCTGGCTCTTCCGGCTTTTGTGTGGGTACTTTGTATTTCCCCTCCCTCAATGGGAGATATTCCTTTGGTTCTCCCCTCCCTTGATGGGAGGCCGTGCCTGCCGGCAGGCAGGGGATTGAGGGGAGGGTGTTAAGAACCCTTTTCCCTAATCACTTCCAGCACACAATCGATATCCGTCAGTACCTCATTGTCCCAGAACCTTAAAACCCTGGCCTTTAAACCAATTGTCTCTCTCTTTATCCTTATAACGCTCTGCCGGCTGAGCATGCTGCCCGCCGTCCAGTTCAATGATGATCTTCTTCTCATAACATACAAAATCCACGATAAAACGTCCGAATGGTATTGATACATTTATTCTCTAGCTGCTGATGTTCCTTCATGATGCCTCCTCCTTCAAGCCCTTTTCGAAATATGTCCTACTCAATCTTTATAGAAACGATTACCGGTGTGAAAGGATCACGTCACCCATCAAAATTACCGCAACAAGGATAAATAACCCCGCAAGGATCCGTTCCAGAGTCTGTTGAGGTATGAGGTTGGCCACCCATGGACCAGTTGGCCTCCGATAATGACGCCCGGAACTGTAAAAATGACCAGACTCAGTACGGTGCTGAGGGTCTCTCCTCCCGTCTGGAGAAATTTGATGAAATGTCCCATCGAAGCCGTTAACGCAGTGACAGCGACAACAAGGACACTCGTTGCCACGGCCACCCGGCTCGGGACACGACAACGTTGAAGTAGGAAATAACCGTTCAATTCCCCAAGCCCCGTAGAAATCATCCCAATAAATAGTCCCCCGATGCCGGCAATGGCACTGCCCTCCGTCCGATTGCAAACCGTATAACAAATCCGCTCTCCTTCCCTTGTGGTTAAACAGCTTTCGGCTTTATCACCGCCGTATTCTCTCTCAATGGCGAGATCTTCCCGGACCACTTCTCTGGGTTTCGGCATGCGCAAAAAACTGGTTGCAACGGCAATTAACCCAAGGCCGAGGACAGTCTTAAGAACATCCGCGGGAATATAGACCACCAGCCAGGAACCCAATAGGGCCATGGGAACGGTTACCACCAACAGAGACACGCCAAGCTTGTAATCGATGAGTTTTTTTGTTGCATAGGCATAGAGGCCGCTGGCGAATCCAAATACCTCTGTAATGAGGCCGGTTCCGATTGCGATATCAGGGAGTAACCCCAAAGCCAGAATGAATAGAGGAGTAAAAAAAGTCGCACCTTCAACACCCGATGCCATTGCCACCGTTGCAATCAAAATAGCGATGGGAAACATGAACCAGAATTCGAAAGTCATTGATCAGGCCATACTATTGAGAACTGCATTTCTAATGTCTTTTTCCTCATCAATTCAATCCCCCTCACCTTTATCCCTGCCTGCCGGCAGGCAGGCTCTCCCCCTTCGAGGGGGAGAGGGGAGGGTGAGGGGGTGGCCAGCAGTTGACCATAGGACATTAGTTTTACAACTCTCAATAGTCGTTAGAGTTGATGTTCGGCTATCGCATCCATGAAAAAATCTTTGACAGAATTGTTTTCTTTCCCTCTGTGAATGTACTCTTGCGCCAGGCATTGGCCATTTTTTTGATCAACTCAGCCTGGGTGGGATAAGGATGGATCGTCGTGCTTATCGTCTTAAGACCTATCCCGGCCTTCATGGCCAAGGTCAACTCACTGATCATATCTCCGGCGTGAGCCGCCACAATTGTCGCACCCAAAATTTGATCTGACCCTTTTTCCACATGGACACGGGCAAACCCCTCCTCCTCTCCATCCAGAATCGCCCGGTCCACCTCATCCAGTTTAAAAGTAAAGGTTTCGACTTCTATTCCTTTTGCTTTGGCATCAGCCTCATACATTCCCACATGGGCAATTTCCGGTTCGGTAAAGGTACACCAAGGGATGATCAGGTAATCGGTGGAAGCGCACCCCAATCCGAGCGGGTGGGGAAAGAGCGCGTTTTGGATCACGATCTGCGCCAGGGTATCGGCGGTATGGGTGAATTGGAACGGGAAGCAGATATCTCCCGCCGCATAGATCCTCGGATTTGTGGTCTGAAGCCGACCATTCACTTTGACACCCACCTTCGTGTCATATTCGACCCCTGCCTGTTCTAAACCCAGTCCCTCCACGTTGGGTGCGCGGCCAACGCCGACGAGGATTTCATCAACCGTGATGTCATAGTGCTGTCCGTGCGAGGCCACGGTCAGTTGCTTGCGGCCGCCCGTTTTCCTGACGGTCAATTCCTTTCCGCAGCATAGCAGTTGAACCCCGTCACGGTGCATGGATTTGCGGACGATTTCCGCCGCGTCCTGGTCTTCCTTCGGGAGAATGCCGTGCAGGGCGTCGAAGAGGTGCACCTGGCTGCCGAAACGGGCAAACGCCTGGGCCAGCTCACAACCGATCGGTCCGGCCCCGATGACTGCCATTCGAGCAGGCAATTCCGTCAACGAAAAGATGGATTCGTTGGTCAGAAACCCCGCCTCCTGCAAGCCGGGGATGGGAGGAGCGGCTGCACGGGCCCCCGTGCAAATAACCGCCTTGGAATATTTCAGGGTCTTCCCATCAACCTCTATTGTTCCGGAATCCCTAAAGCATCCTTCCCCGATGAAAACATCCACGCCTAAATTTTTGTATCGTTGTGCGGAATCGTTATGGCTGATGCGCGCGCGCAACTTGCGCATACGGGACATGGCGGTTGAAAAATCATATTTCACCCCCGATGGGAGGAATATTCCAAACGCCTCGGATTTTTTGATATCGGACCATGCCCTTGCGGCCCGAATGATACCTTTTGAAGGAACACACCCCACATTTAAACAATCACCTCCCATGAGGTGGCGTTCGATCAATGCAACCTTCGCGCCCAGACCCGCAGCAATCGCTGCGGTGACCAGGCCCGCGGTTCCCGCACCGATCACAACCAAATTGTATTTTCCGGAAGGGTTTGGGTTGACCCATCCGGGAGGATGGACATTTTCAACCAGCAGCCGGTTGTGGTCATCATCAGGAAGGACTTTGATGCTTTTTTGTATTTGGGCAACGGCGCTCATGGCATTCTTTAACCTCCCCAGAATCAAGATTGTCTCTGATTGATTTTATCAACTTCAATCCTCACCAGTTGAACTTCGCGACCCACCAATGATAAATATCAAAAAGTTACCCCAATCACCATGGATTTCGCAAAAATCCAAATGACTAAAAAATATGCGGGCGGGATTACTTTTTGGTGTTTTTGGTGTTTTTGTTATTTCTCTCCAAATAAAATTACTGGTTCAAAGCGAATTTTCCGCAATCTCTAATAATAATGAAATGATTTTCAAGTTGGATTAAACCTTTCCGTCTGAAATCATTTAATGTTGCGGTAACGGTTTCTCGAGTGGAACCGATGAGATTCGCCAACTCTAAATGTGTAACCCTGCGGTTGATTCGAAGACCAATTTCATCTTGAATCCCAAACTCTGTAGAAAACCTGAGCAGAACCCGTGCCAACCGGGTGGGAACATCCCGAAAGGCAATGTCCTCCACGCGCCTTTCCATTCTTTTAAGCCTTCGTACAAGGAGCTTGATTAACTGGAACATCAAAGTGGGCTCTTTCCAAAGCAGCTCTTCAAAATCGTCTCGTCCGATCACACTGAGGCATATATCTTCCAAGGCCTCTGCCATTGTCTCGCGACACCCCCCTTCCAAGACTTCAAGCTCTCCGAACATGTCACCCTGACTATAAATAGAAATGGTAATTTCTTTACCATCCTCCGTCACTCGGGAGGTTTTCACACGACCGGAATGGACCAGATAAATTTTATTCGCCGGATCACCAGGAAGGTAGACAGGCTCTTTTCTTTTCACCTTTAACAATCGAGTTGCCTTCCCAAAATGCCCAAGATCTTTATACCGCAGAGGGGAAAACATCCTGTAACCATCGATCCCGTACGCTTCATTTCCCGGACAATCCACATCGTTAACTGGTTCTATTTTTAACATCGCACCTGTCCTCCCTCTTCATTCCCCTGGAAGAATTTGGGCAATTACCTCTTCTGTTCAAGCGTTTACCCAAGCGCCTTAAAGATGCGTCATTCCTCCACCGAATTCCGAACGTTATAATTTATATATTTGAATCCTTCCCCAATAGTTATAGACAACTTTTAGCATTTTATTTATCTCCCTAACGGATTTAATCCATAGTGATTAATATGTTGCAAAGATAGCGCCAACTTAAAAACCACTTTAAAAAAACTTTAACCTCATGGATTTAAAGAAGAATCTTTGTTTTGAATTAAATGACGGGGCGGCGGTATTTACGACATTTCGTAGATGCTACGAAATTTGGTAGTTTAACGCGGAGATCAACGAGCTTTTTGGGCGGGTTTAAGATCCAGGTTCCATATTCCTATTCTATAAAAAATACTCAATATCCGAACCGTGGCTCGGGTAGGAAAAAATCCCATTCTTAAGCAACTTTGCATCTATTCCATTTTGGATGGCCAATGCGAAAAGATTGATGACTTCATCCGCATTGGGGCCTAGCAGATGGGCCCCCAAAATTTGGTTGGTTCCCTCCTCAATCAAAACCTTGAAGCCTGAACAGGTTTCCCGAACTCGCCTTGAGGAATACCAGCTCGAAGTGTCTCCCTGTTTTATATGAAACCGCAGGCCCTCCTTTCGTGCATCTCGTTCTAGAAAACCGACACCTGCTAAAGGAGGAATGGTAAAAACCACGCTTGGAACACCCGGGTTTTTCATTTTTAAATGATTTCCTTTAAGAAGGTTTGCCGCAACGATTTCGCCCCCTTGACCGGCAACCGGAGTCAATGGAAGGCCTCCGCTTGCAGCCACATCCCCTGCGGCATAGATTGCGGGGTTTGATACGCTTTGTAGGAACTCATTGACCTCAATTCCTCTCGGATTAACCGTTATCCCGGCTTTTGAAAGATTTAAGTCGTCTACATCAGGAACCCTACCGGCGCCATGCACAACCATTTCCGCCCTAAATTTTATTTTCTTTCCGTTAGTCGAGGTATGCACATTAAGGCTTCCGGAGGTTTTTTCAACGGCTTCCACCCGAGTGTTTAGCGAAACATCAATGCCCTCCTGGCGGGATTTCATCAACAATCGGGTTACAAGGTCTGGATCAAAGTTTTCAAGCGGCAGTGATCCACGATGGAGAATGGTCACCTGTGACCCTGCTCTTGCTGCGATATGCGAAAACTCGAATGATATATAACCGCCTCCGATAAAAATAATGGAAGAGGGCAGTTCGTGAATATCCAAAAATTGATCGCTGGTGGTGACATACTCAGCCCCCGGGATATTCAAATTTTTAGGCGTGGCACCTGTGGCGATCACCACATGTCTGCTCTCAAGCACTTCGGTCCCTACCTGAACCGTGGTCGGACCTATAAAGGACGCATGACCATGAAAGGTGGCGATTTCTGATTTGGTAAATGCTTCTTCCCGATGTTTGGGAAAGGGTCCAGTAAACGATCGCTTGAAGTGCATCAGGTCTGACCAATCGATCCCGATCTTATCGGATTGAATTCCGTTCCCCTTCATACGGCGAGCCCAATCCAGGACTTCTGCCGCACCGACGAGAACCTTCTTTGGAACACATCCCCGTAGGGCACATGTGCCACCAAAGGGTCGGGAGTCGATGATCGCCACCCGCCAACCGGCAGAACGGCATTCAGAGGCTACGGTTGCACCTGCCCCTCCGGTTCCAATAACGACAAGGTCAAATAATTTTTTATTCATGATTTTTCTCTCCCGTTTTTTTATAACCGTTTGGATTTGAAAATCAAAGGTTCTTAGTTATTCATCGGTGGTACTATCCAAAAGTTTCAATCCCATCTTGAACTTTTCATAACCAGATATAGGGCCATCTTTAACGATCTAAACCATGACACTGCCCCCTCACCCTCCCCTCTCCCCCTCGAAGGGGGAGAGGATTAAGGTGAGGGGGATTGAATTGATGAGGAAGAGGACATTAGAATTGCAGTTCTCAATAGTACCATCCTATGCAATTTCTTTATTAAGCAAAAAAGTCGGTAAATGATGTCTCCCCTTAAAATAAAAAATGAATTCATAACCGTTTTTTTCCAGATCTTGTTCCACGAATTGGCGGTGAGTTCCCTGGTATCCGATGAGTACTTGCCAAGATCCGTGGATAATTTGAATTTCCCCACCGCCCTGCTTTGTAATTTCCGTTATTTTCAAAAAGTCCCGCGCTGTCATTTTGTCGGCTGTTTTTTCAAGAACAATGTGTATTTTCCCATTGACCGATTGTTCGTTTAATGTTTTTCCCATAATCACCTCCTTAATACTATAACCTCAATTTTTTTTGGTTTTATCTTATCCATTCCCCATTGGATTTAACTTGAAAACGAATAGACCCTAAATGTAAGTGAAGGAAATCTTCCTTAAACGATCGGTTCTTTAATTGGCTTATTTCCAATGAGTTTTGTTCATTAAAATTCGATTCGAAGTGTCGTACCTTGGCACGGTCTTTTTTTAACCTATCTGATCCGCTTTTTACCTCTTCTATCCCGATATCTCTTTCTAAGCGTACCGTTTTCAAGGAAACCTCATGCTCTCCATAGGCGGGGGTAAACAGACCAAACGCAAGAAAAAGAAATAGGATGATGGACCTCTTATATCCCATTCAAAACTCCTTTAACTATATATTAAGCAATGACCATGCCAAATAAAAAACCATTAAAGAAAAACTCAAACAACTTTTAAAACAATATCTTATGAAAGAAAAAATTGAATAACAAAAAAATAACAATTAAATTTTCCACAACATTTCGTGACAACTTCGAAATATAGGTGAAGTCGACACTTGTATCTAAAGTGGTTCAATGGGGGTTTTTGCAGTTTAAAAAAAAGTGGCCACTGGGCATCAAAGAAAACCCACCCCGGAATTAGAGTAGATTCATGGGATATGGAAGAGAGAAAAAGTTTAGGTAAAGTGTAACCAGTGCAAAAGTTAGAGAAGATTTTCGCGAAGCGCTTTAAGAACGGCTTCCAACCTGCTGTGAACCCCCATTTTACCCAGGAATTTTTGAACATGGGTCCTTACAGTGGCATAGCTGATATGAAGGTCATGGGATATTTGTTTGGCGGATCTACCTTCTGCTAAACAAGAGAGAATTTGGATCTCACGCTGGGTTAATCCGTATTTTTGTTGTTTTTTAATAATAATCAGTTGGTCCGCGGGGAAGGTTTGATGGAATGGGGAAAGGAATATAGTTTTCTGTGGCGGAGTAGGGCCAAGCATCGAGGAAACAAATTCTTTGAAAGACATTAGCTTCTGGCGGTAGGATTCATTAAATCGGATAGGCCCTACATATTCGGTTCCATTCATGGAATGGTTCAGGCTTTCCAATAGATTTAGCATATGCCTATAGGTTATCCCAATTTCTTTTTCGATCCCCCTTACGTACAGTGCTCTCTCAATACATAGCTGCAGTTCCCTCTCTTCGAAGGGTTTACACAAATAACCGAAAGGTTTTATGGGTATATTTCGCTGGAAGCTCTCTATTTCCTCACGTGTGATTAAAAAGATTATTGGGACTTCCAGATTTTCCTGAATTATTGAGGCGGATTTAAATCCCTCCATGGATCCATTTCGCTCAATATCCATCAGGATTAAATCCGGCTCCATTTTACTCTTTTTGATCGAATCTATTTTAGAAATTGGGATAACCGAAACCCGGTATCCTAACGATCTCAAAGTTTTTTTTATTAGATTTTCCGAGGAGGATTCCTTTGCTACGATGAGAATTTTTGCTTTTTCCATTTCAATGGTCTTTCACTAATATAAGAAATCGAATCTTGTCTGCAATACCTTCCTGGTTATTCCAATAAACATCGAATCGGGTTATGCCATGGCTGCGAAATGTCATTCCTTTCTAAGAATGGAACTTTCCCAAACTGATATTTTCGCAAAATGTGTGCCAAACATTTAAATAATTAAAAAACAATCTAAATATATTTGAATACCAATAGTTAGATCTGATAATTTTTTTTCTTAAAATAATAATAAAATAAATTCCACAATATTTCGTGTATCCTCCGAAATATGGTGGACAGTTCCCGCAGCATTTACATAAGACTTCCCATACCTATAGCCCGATTCCCAATCTTCATATTTATTTCGAATACTTCCTTCGTGTAAATGATAAACCCTGGATCATGGTACAGTGTCAAACGGAAAAGGATTTGAAATTTATGCAAAATTTTATGAATAAAAAAGATTAAATTGATTGAATTTTTCTGGAAATAGGGGAAGGAGTTTAGAGAATGGTAAAATTTTGTATATATTCGGTTTGGGAAAATAGAGCGGAATTATATCCCATTCATCAATAAAAAGATTTCCTCGTATATTATTCCACCTCAAAGGCGACAAACATTAATTGGCCTTTGCGCTCAATATGAACTACCACTGGATCATAAGTCTTAAGATCCACGAGCACCTCCGCTAACCCGGCTAAATTCCTTACTAATTGACCATTGATCGAATGAATAACATCCCCGGGCTGAAAGCCACCGGTCGAATAAGTCGAGTTCATAGCCCCGGCTGCAACCACTACCCCTGTTTCGTTTCTGAGTACCGGAAACATCCGTGCAAGCTTGGGATCGAGATCGATTCCAAGGATACCCAGTTCTGGGATGAGGTTCTTTTCGGGACTGACCATTTCAAAAAAACGCTGAGGATCATTCGGGCGTTCGGACACAAGCACCCGAACGGAAAATTTTTCCGGACCGCGCAGTACCTCCAGCGTTACAATCTCCCCAATGGCCCTTCGATAAAGATTGATGTCAAATTGGCGGCCATTTTCCATCGCCTTTCCGTCAAAAGCTAAAATCAAATCGCCTACCCTGAGCCCCGCTAATTCGGCAGGGCCCCCGGGATACACATCTCCCAAAATCACACCCCAATTTTGGGACAGCCCTAACCCGGCGGCAAGGGTTGGGGTCACCGTTTGGGCATGAACGCCCATTTCGCCGCGGCGCACGCGGCCAGAACGACGAATTTGGTCAAAGACATTTCGAACGATATTGCTCGGAACCGCAAAACTGAGCCCCTCACTTCCCCCGGATTGAGAAAGAATTAAGGTGTTGATACCGATGACCTGACCTTTTGTATTGACCAACGGTCCCCCGCTGTTACCCGGATTAATGGTTGCATCGGTTTGAATATAAATCATCGGGGCCTCGGGTTGAAGCTGTCGGGCTACGGAACTGACAACTCCCATACTGACCGAATTTTCCAATCCCAATGGGCTGCCAAAGGCAAAGACAATGTGTCCTTTCATGATTTCATCGGAATTGCCAAGAGGAAGAGCCGGCAATTCTTTATCCTCAACCTTCAATACCGCCAGATCAGTTTCCCTATCGATGCCCACGATCCGAGCCTCGATCGTTTGACCTCCGGGCTTAAGAATAGACTGATACTTTGAACGTTCACCCGCAGAGACCGGCATCACAACCTGGACGCGTTGTGCACCTTCCACCAGATGGGCATTGGTCACGATATATCCATCCGGTTCAAGAATGACACCAGAGCCGATGTTTCGTTGGCGAGGCAATAAATCAGCCGAGGACGATAATGAACCTTGGCGGACAACATAACCAGTCGACAAAACTTGGACAACAGCAGGGCTTACCTGGTCCGACAAGACCTCGAATGATTCGCTAAGATCCCCCAAGGCTTCTAACGCTGTCTTAGGCGTTACAGGCTGAGCGGATAATTCCATTGCGGTTGAAATACAACCTGTCAGAAAAACGACCGTTAAAAAAAAATGGTTAATAACCTTCATGTCCACCCCTCTTTGTCAAATATAATGACATCGTCACGAGATCCCTTAAAGAATTCTTTTTTTTTGCGGATGATTCTATGGTGTGTAATATAATAGTGGATGGACTCTAAAAAATACGTAATCTGAATTACATTCACCAATCGGCCAAATCAGGCGTATCCGTTTTCATGATTTAAGGCACACCCACGCAAGTCTTGTGATTGAAAACGGCGAGCACCCGAAATAAATCCAGGAGGATCCGGGCATTCATCCATTCAGGTGACGATGGATATATATGGTCACCCTATGAAGGGAACTGACCACGGGCGGCGGAGAAACATGCAACCCTTGCGCCTATTGGCAAAAGGTAGGAAATGTGACCGAACGGGTGGAAGGACCGGAAAGCGGGTCTCTCAGTCTATGAAATCATTCAATTCATTGCCGATCGATCACCCAAAGGGTATCCGGTCCCAGAGGTAGTAAAGAACGAAACAGGCCGCCAACATTGGCCAAGCGGCGTAGAAGAGAATATTTTAGGTCCCTCTGCAAATGGAATTAAATATATTTTATAAGACGACAGTGTCGATACGGCATGGAGCAAGAAAACGATGGCGTATGTGAACCGTTTTTTAAAACCCACTAAAAAACCCAGAATGATTACAATTTCAAGACCACCAATGAAATAAAATACCTGATCACTCAATCCACCGATGAAATAGAAATTCTCGTAAACCGCGGCGGCATGCCCTGGACGAACGAATTTGTCGATTGTCCAGACAAACATGACGATGAAGACGCCGATACGGAGGAGAAATAGAGAAAGCGGCAATCGATTGTTGGCTGACATTTTTCTCCCTCACCGATAAAAACCGTCGTTGGAAAGATACCGACAATCACAAAGAAGGAACGGTGACCTACACTCGATCCATGAATTCTTTCAACTGTACGTCACTGGGCGGTTGTTATTTGACAATTGGTTTTCAGGGCAACGAGTCGCTTCACGCCAAAGTTTTCTTGGCCATTATTTACCTTTATTTGATTTTTTCCCCTTCTTTTTACCGCGATCATGCTTTCGTCGCCTACGATATTTCCGAACAAAATAGAACGTGCCGGCCACGGCCGTCGCAGCAATGCCAAATAGAAATGCACCGTTGCTTAAAAATCCCGCCGAAGGCGGAACCTTTCCAAAATGGACCTCGGCCGTCCGTGCGGTGGTCAAGTCATCCGAATCGAATTTGACGACCAGCTCCTTCTTTCCTGCCGCAGAGTGGATAACGAGACGATCGCCAAGATTGGAGTTATGGAGGTGGAGTTGAATGTGGTAGTAACCCGATCGGCCCGCATCGGTCATCCCCAGAATGCGATCGGACTGATCGCGAACGACAACCTTCCCCGGCAGGGGGTTTCCGGTGTCGTCATACACATAACCGGAGATATGGAACCGGTGTTCAGCCGTGTGCTCTGCGTGAATCAAAACTGGGAAAAATGAAATAAGGAAAAAAATAAACCAGAGTGATTTATGCGATAGATTGAAGAATCCCCCAACAAGACTTCGACTAGCCTCCGTCCTGAGCCAAATCGAAGGATCAGTCGAACGCTGGGGGGATTGCGGCGGGCTGTGCGGTTTCATTCATGTCTCCATTTTGCATCCAGGCTGTAAGCGCCTCCGCCCCGAATCATGAGAGATAACGCGCCGCCTGCGGTCGCAAAGGCATAGGCAAAATGCGGGACATCACGGATGATGATCATGCCGGGAATGAGAATGGTGAAAATCGCCATAAGGGCGAGCAAAGCGGCACTGACCCGCGTGTACCAGCCTGCGATCATGGCCACGCCTAAAAGCGGCTGCACGATGCCGAAGAACGTCAAAAATGTCCCCACATCCACGAACAGAAACGGTCCGTAGTCTTTCGGATAGATCTCTGTCAGCTTAGTGACCGTCAATTTTTCATAGCCCCAGAAGATAAGGGTCAGGCCCAGAAATATTCGTAATATCAAGCGCTCATACACCTCATACCGTTTAAAGCCCACGGCGCGTCCTCCTCAATTAAAATTTTTCCAAACCGTAACTTTTGACAAGCCGGATCACTTCCGCTGAATCCCCGGTGGGTGGGGCACAGGTAGACCCGGCACACACATAGGCCCGCGGCTCTCCCTGAACTCCAAAAGCCTTGACGGCTCCGGCGACGGCAGGCGGTAGCTTTTTCAGATTCAAAACGGCCGGATCATAAAATGCCACCATTTTGCCGGGCCGGTAGGTGGTCAGTGCGGATTTCCAGAGGGTCTGGGCCTTCGGGTGTCCCTTTTCCCCAATGATCACGGCCTGGGCCGAGCGGTTTAGATGATAATGAACTGCCAGTGCATAGGAAGCCACAAAATGGCCATACCCCTTGGCCGAGCCGGCAAAGGCACGTATGGTCTCCAGCGCCTTCTGCTCATACTTCTCATCATTGGCCAGGTAAGCCAGTCGATCAAGTACCGCCGCGGCGAGGCCGTTGGGAGATGATGTCGGGTTGTCTTCATAATCTTTGAACGGGCGCTCCAAGGCAGCGAGAGCCTTCTCTGTTTGGGGACGATCGAAAAACCCTCCGTCTTGAGTATCCCACAGGTGTTCGACGGAATAGTTCATCAGGTCTTTGGCAATCCTCAGATACCGTTGCTCGGCGGTAACTTCAAAGGCATCCAGCAAGGCGTTGGCCATCTGGACCTGATCATTAAGCAGCCCATGTAGACGGGTCCGGCCTTCAAACGTCGCATGATACATGCCCTGCCCTTCCTGATAAGCCTCTTGAAGCAACCGATCCAAGGTCTTTAAGGCAAACCCTTTGGCTTGCTCATCTCCCAGAACCTGCCAGGCGTCCAGATAGGCCGAGATCAGCATGCCATTTCGGTCAGCGTAGATGGTCTTATCCACCAACGGCATCTTGCGTTGAAACCGTGCCTCCAACAGGTGCTTTTTCCCCTGGTCAATGAGCTGCCGGACCTTTCCGACCGGCATCTTCAATTCTTGGCCGATTATTTCCGGGGTGGCGGCAATGAACGGAACGTTCTTTGCGGGATTTTCCCTCATCTCCCCCTGGGGTCGGATGCCGTAATAGCGGAGAATCACCTGGGCTTCATCGTCCGGGAGCGCGTTTTTCACCTCCTGCACCGTCCAGGTGTAATAATCTCCATCGTCTTCCCGGGTCATGTCAGCATCCTGATGGGCATAGAACCCCCCGTTGGTCTGATCTGAAAGCACGTTGTTGAGGAAACTCATGATCCCCAAGGCGATTTCCTTATACAGTCCTTGGTCGGTGGCTTGGTAGGCGTGAAGGTAATTAAGCAGAAGTTCGGCATTGTCATAGTTCATCTTTTCGAAATGAGGGACCCGCCACTGCGGATCGGTGGAGTATCGGAAAAATCCGCCGCCGATCTGGTCATAGACGCCGCCTCGGGCCATGGCGTCGAGCGTTTTGGTGGCGATTTCAAGCATCCTGGGATTTCGATCGACATAATATTTTGCTAGCGCCAGCTCGATTGCGCTCCCCGACGGGAATTTGACACCCGTTCCGAAACCGCCATTGACCGAGTCAAACCTCTGAGCCATGTTGTTTACAATGGCTGAGACCAGTTGATCCGATACCTCCCCTTCACGGATCGAGTCCTCTGCAAACTTCTTCAATTCTGCTGTGAGTTGTGCGGCGCCGGCCAGTATTTCCTCCTTTCGGGTTTTGTACGCATCGGCAACCCTGGGCAAAAGTGTTTTCAGGCCCGGGCGCCCTCCCCGGTCATCAGGGGGAAAATAGGTTCCCCCGAAAAAAATTTCCCCATCGGGTGTGAGAAAGGCGGTCAAGGGCCATCCCCCACCACCGGAAATGACCTGAACGGCCTGTTGATACCGCCGGTCAATATCCGGCCGCTCATCCATGTCCACCTTGACGGCGATAAAAAATTTGTTAATCAGCCGGGCAATCTCCGGGTTTTCATACGATTCCACATCCATCACATGGCACCAGTGGCACCAGACGGCACCGATATCCAGAAGAATAGGCTTGTCCTCCGCACGGGCTCGTTTAAACGCTTCCTCGCTCCAGGGCAGCCAATAAACCGGTTGGAGCGCAGCCTCCCGCAGATACGGGCTGGCTGCTCCAGCTAACTGGTTGCCGGGTTTTGGAAAGGCGGTTGCGGTTTTCGTGACACTTGGACTCACCACGGTTGCAAGTTCAGAGGCACTATTCTGACTTGTCCACTCGGCGTTCCAAGCCCAGATGATCAACCCACCACTGATGAGAAGGATCACGCCAACCCAAACCTTCGGCTTCGCCAACCAGATCCAACGGTTTGCGTTCACCCGTTCTTTAACCGACTTTTTAGAGGAGAGATTTGACATCGACTTTTAAGACCTTTTCGGTTTGCGGTCCCACATAGCGTTTTCTAATCATCCCATCGCGGTCGATCAAAAGGCTGGTGGGAAACCCGATGACATGGAACCGGCTCTTGACCACGCCAAGCTCACCAATAAGAACCAGATAATCCATCCCATGCTCAGACATGAACTTGCGAATATCTTCCGGTCGGCCGGAGTCGATGGCAATGCCCACCACTTCAAGCCCTTCGCTTTTGAACCGATGGGACAGTTCCACCAGATCAGGGATCTCCTGTAGACAGGGCACACACCACGTACCCCAGAAGTTAATCAGGAGAATCTTGCCTTTAAAGCGAGAAAGTATAATGTCATCGCCGTTTAAGTTTTTAAATGTTGCGTTGGGGACAGGCTTCGGCTCATTGAACCCGGAAGCCGCTGCAACATCCATGGGACCCACTAGCACCGAGAGAACCCATACTATGATTAGCCAAGGAAATTTTTCCAATATCCCAGATCCCTTCCAGAGTTTAAAGTCCTAGGATGCTGGCACAACGTTTTTGGCCTTTATCTGCTGCCCGTTCTTCTCAAAAGTGACAATAAAGTTGTTATTGAGTTTCAGAGCAATAAGGATCTCTTTTGTGGCCATAAAGGTTATTGGTTTCTACATCTGGGCATCAATGATAGTGAATGTTGCTGTTTTTTGATCGATTTTGGTGACGACCCCCACATGCCGGTTGGGCCCCAAGGCATCACAGGCCAAAACGGGAAGCGATACGAAAACCGTCCCGATGACGATCATGCCGAGAATGAACCGCTCAATCCTTTTCACGGTGACTCCTTTCTCTGCCGTAAACCTAAAAATTCATGTTACCCTACCAGACAAACCGGTTTAGAAACGACAGCTGTCCAGCGATCCAGGTCAGATGATTGGTCACCATCAAAAAGCCCATGACGACCACCAGAGAACCCGCTCCAACCTCGATCGCTCTGAGATAACCCTTGACCCGAACAAATAAGCTTAAAAAACTCTGGGTGGCCACAGCCGTCAGGAGAAATGGCAACCCCAACCCCAGTGAATAAACGGTCAAGAGCCCTATGCCCTGATCAACCGTTCCCTGGGTGGCTGCCAACGTCAGAATAGCGCCCAGAATCGGCCCGACACATGGAGTCCATGCAAACGCAAACGCCAGTCCGGTGACGTATGAACCCAGCAGACCCTTATCGGGACTCGTCTGAATCAGTCGCTTTTCCCGGTACAGCCAGCCGATTTTGAAAATCCCCATGATATGAAGGCCCAGAAGGATGACGATCACCCCCCCGATTTTGCTGAGCAGATCCATCCGGGACAGCAACAACTGTCCGATGACCGTTGCAGAGGCGCCCAGCGCGACAAAGATGGTACTGAAACCCAGGATAAAAAAGAGAGCATTTAGGGTCGCCCGTTTGACGAGTGCGGGCTTGGCTTGGACCGACGCCAGTTCGTTGAAAGAAAGTCCTGAGATAAATGAGAGATATCCCGGTACCAGGGGTAAAACACAAGGGCTAAGAAAAGATACGATCCCGGCGACAAAGGCCATGATGAATGACAATTCTTGCATCCCTAAACCTTTCCCCGCCTGGCCGCCAACGCCATTCGCACCAACTCCTCTTCAGGAAGATCAGAAACCAAGGCGTAGGCCAGACCGCGGTCCTTCCACAGAATCAGACTTTGTCCTCGATCACTTTCAAGTGCAAGGGTCTCATGGCCCCATTCACGCCGATTGAAACGATCCAGGCTGACATCCGATCCATCGAGGATATAAAAGGAGATCAAGGTATCCTGCTTTCGATAGGAGAGCAGGGCTCCTTTTTTACCCGAGAGATAGCAGAGGCGTCCGCCCAGCAATTCGACCTGCTCAAACCGGGGCGCCTGAACCGCAAAATCCACTTTTCCGCTGAACCATGCCTCCACCTGGTCTGCCTGTGGAGAGGTAATCTCGTATGCTCCGGGTTGGAAGCGGACATGGTCATCAATCAATTCGGCCACCATCCGCTCCTGCCAGTCCCGGGTCAGCACCTGATAGCCGGCGATCCCCCCGAGGAGAACGAGGGCGGATATGAACAGCAAGAGCGCGGCTAGCCGAACCCGCCGACGGCCCCGAATCGCAAGGCCTTCCGAAACGATTGGCCGTTTCCGTGCCATCTGCGCCAGTATCTTCTCTCTCAGATGAGGCGGTGCCGGCGTTCTGGATGAGCGCTCTCGCAAAAATGCCGCAAGCGCCTCCTCATCGGAAAAAAATCTCCGGCATAGAGGACAACCCTGAAGGTGCCCCTGGGCCTCAACCCACCCGGTTGACGCCGATGACAGGCGGTCGGCCAGGTAAATAACCTTTCGTGCCTTCCCACAGTTCATGGTATTACTTCTTTTGAACAAGACCCGAAAACTGCAACAGGCTTGCTTCTTCTATCTAAATAGTTAGACAACTCTGACCTGCCGATTCATCCCTGAATGAAGAAATTTTCGCCCTGACCCAACTCCCATTGAATTTAAAGACCTAATTCGAGCAAGTCATGAGGTTATTCCTTGATCAGGCCGCGCCGTTTGGCGTAATTGTGTAACAATTCCCGAAGCATGGTTCGCCCCCGGAACAGCCGGGAGGCCACAGTCCCGGGAGGGCAGCCCAGTATTTCCGCAATTTCATGCTGGCGAAACCCCTCCACGTCCGATAGCCAGACCACCGCACGAATCTCCGCGTGAAGCTGATCATAGGCCTCCTCGATCTCCTCATCCAGGCATCGGTTCATCAGCAGGGTCTCGGGATCCGCACGATGATCCCCATGGCCGAGGTAGGCCCGTTCAAGCATCTCCTCTGTTAATTCAACGTCAATGACCCGGGATTTTCGACGGTTTCTTCTGTAGGTGTTGATAAAGGTATTCATTAATATTTTGAATAACCAGCCTTTAAGCGTCTGTGGGGTTTTGAGTTGGCTCCGATTCGTCCATGCCTTCAGGCAGGTCTCCTGGACGAGATCCTCGGCTTGATGGCAATTCTTTGTAAACCTCAGTGACGTCGTGTAAAGGGCATCCATATGAGTTACCAGAAGGGTTTCGAAATCTTTAGATGTCCCCTGTCTCGGATCTTGCCTCCCAGTAGACCTTCCCTTTTTTCCCCTGATGGGCCATAACCGCCGCTTCGAATCAGTCATCTATCTTTCCCGTTCATTAAATAAGACAACTTTTTTTCGAAATTTATTCCCCCAATTCCCGAATTGAGCAAAGAAGCAATTTTTAATACTTGTAATTCCCCTCCGCTTGCGGCGTGGGATTCAGTGGATCTGTTATAGCGGGTCCTGTCACTCTGTTCAGGACAGGCTACCCGGAACCATTGCCACCCCCCACCTTCCCTCCCCCCTTGACGGGGGGAGGGATTATAGGGAGGGGGGGTTTTTGATACCCCGCGGTTTTGCCGCGGGGAGCTTTATTGGCTGGAATGATATTGATCGAATCATTTTGAAGAACCCTGGGCTATATGGGCGAGCGAGGGAAAAATCTCCCTATTTTATTCGCTCGCTAATCCCGCCCTGGAAGGAAGCGGAGTGCGCTCTCTGTGCATGTCCACCCTCTTGCGGGACGGGGTGGATTTGGCCAAACCGTTTAGGTCACTAATAAATTTCGATCCTCCGTAATGGAGCAACCGGTCGATATCGGCGCTCTTTCCTTTAAGGTCAATCGCCTCTGAAACGGTCCGGATATCTTCAGTGTCTCCGTCATGGAGATAGTATAACTTAAGGAGGTTCCCTGGAGGCAGAAGCGAAGGGATGGTGTAATAATCCGAACCGGGGGGTCCATCCCGGCCGATATACTGTCCGAAGAAGGGCCGGGGCCGGCCCAGCATAATCTTGGCGGTATATAAAGGATCGCAGGAGGAAAGAACAATCAGATTGTAGGATGTCCCGTTTCCCCCTGCTTGAATTCCATATGTGATATCATATCCCCGAAAGAACGGCGGATCTTCCCCACTGAGCAGATATTTCAGATAAAGGTCCCAACGGATGACCCGGTGTTCTTCCGGTTCTTTTGCATCCGAACCGGGATAAACCTCATTGGAACGGAGTGCAACATCGAAGGCAATCCGTCCATCCGGCATTAAATCAATATCTTTTCCGATAAGGTATGTGCGATGGTGATTATGCTGGGCCAGAATCGCCGCGATGGGATTTTCCCGCTCGTCCAGAACAATATGAATAGCCACAAAATTATCCAGTTGATGCCAATCCACCGGGTCCAGCCCAACCAGGCGGAGAGAGGGTTCAAATCCCGATGGAAGTTTTGCCGGAAGTCCGCTCACGGCGAAAATGAGATTATATTTCAGAAAGGTGAGCTGTCTAGACAGGGTTTGTCCATCCTGGGTTGGAAAGGCGACTGTTTCATGATAGACCCGGCCATAAACCGTTGACTTCCAATCGTCCATTTTTTTGTCCGAAAACGGGACGTGGTATTTCCTGTCCAGGCCGCCAGCCTGGTAGCGGTCAAACTGAAAATCCAGATAATAGCGGGTATCTGATTTTACGGACTTCAATAATTCCGGGGTTACGGTATTGGTCACGGTTTGTCCGTCTGAGTATCGTCTCAAAATTGTATAAGGAATATATTCACGGTAGAAGTCGATGGGATAGCGACCGCCAGGGGGGATGATCAAGTGCGGGCGAAATCGTTCAAGTTGTTTCAGATCGGTGTTCGAGACCGGCTGGTTATGATCCCCTTGACATCGGCCATCATAATATTCCTTAAACCCGGGGTAGTCTGCGAAGGTCCGATAGCGGTCAAACTCCCGTGCACAGCCAGCCAGGATGGAAAGAAATACGGCCAGAAGGAAAGCTGCCTTTTGGATGAACTTGAGATTTTCTGAAATCATAGTGAACCAGCCTCAACCTGGATGGTCATAAAGTAATTCAGTCCAATAATATCCTTAGCAGAATATTGAAAAACTCCGAATCCGTCATTCCCGAATGGTTTTATCGGGCCCGCCTGCCGGCAGGCAGGAATCCGATATGGATCTTTAAAATCAATAACTTCTGGTTTCCCGCTCCCCGATAAACAGCATTCGAGGACAGGCTTCGCGGGAATGACGACCTAACGCAAAAAAACATCCTTCTTCAACATCCTGTTAGTGATTAATTAATGCAGCCCGATAATATCCTGAGTCAGTCACCTCGCAATATACTTTTATGGCCCCTTTTGCAGCAATAAGTTTTTCAAATAGATCCCGATAATGTTCAAGCCCCCTGACCGGATGCGTAAGCAACCGTGACAGCCAGCCGGCATATTCGGTCTCGGCCTGGGCCAGATCTTTCACCCCAACTCGTAGTCGCAGCGTCCGGCACTCACCGTCCCGACCATCACTTTATTGCCCAGCACAAACTCCAAGTTGATCCTATCCGCTGGGATCTCGACCTTCCGGTTACCACCGGTCACGCTGGTGAGCACGAGCAGACCATTCTTGGCTAGAGCCTGCATCCTCTCAAACACGATAGGCGAAAAACCGGTTGCTTCGATGATCAGATCATACAGACCCTTCTGTTTGGCGCTTTCGAGAATCGGCAGTTCTTTTGTTGAGACATATTGAGCCCCCAGCGCTTCGACCAGGTCTGCGTTGAGATACGGCTTGCGCTCGAGTGCAAAAGTCGTCACTTCAAGCCCCCGCAGACGCAAAACCAACGTTGCCAACCGCCCAATGGTTCCCGCTCCCATGACGGCCGCCCATCGGGGTTCCCAAACCTTGAGGCGGCGCTGGATTTCAAAGGCCTGTGCGATGCCTTTTTCGACGACCGTCAGGGGCTCCAGCAACACTCCGATTTCTTTATGGTTCTGCGGAACCTTGACGATATAGTCGGCATGGTCCACGTAATATTCGGCAAGATAACCGTGGAGCAAATTAATGCCGCGCTCCAAGTAGGTATCGTCAGTACTCATGTCGGGCATACCGATGCGATCGAAGGGGCTGGTTCCGGCGCGGCGCACCATGGCAACAACGTAGTCTCCGGGATGGAATTGCATCACGTTTGGGCCGACCGCCTCCACACGGCCAAAGTTTTCATGGCCGATAATAAGGATTTTCTCTCCCTTTGGGGCCGCCCCGTATTCCCCGGCAATAATCTCTTTATCCGTTCCGTCAACACCGACCCAGAGGGTCTTGACCAGAACGCCATATCCTCTAGGAATATCATCGACCGACGGTTTCACCACTTCGGCAAGATGGACCGAATCGGGTTTTCCAGGATTAACTGCAATGGCTTTCATGGATCGCCCTGAATTCATCATTCTCCAACTCCCTTGCCCGAATTTATTTTGAATAAAATTGCGACTTTTAAAACCGGAGGACGCCTTTTTCAGTTTTCTAGTGAACGATGGCCGGTACGATCATGATTCGATCCGAGTTCCTCGTACCAGACGATCATACATGCCCCAGGGATTACGCCGTTTGATCCAGACGGGCACCAGAAAAAATAACAACACCATGATTCCCCCCAGGAGCAGCGCCAGCCGGGCGCCTGAGAAAATCCCGCTGCCGAAATAATTGATCACAAAGGTCGGGGGAATCATCCCCAAGACCGTCGCCAAGGCAAACTTTTTGGTTGAAATGCGGGTCAAGCCGGCACCGTAACTGATCAGATCAAACGAAAAAACCGGCAACAGACGGGAAATAAAGATCACATAGACGAGCTGGCGGTCGGCACAGAGGTCGCAAAATGCGATATCCCGTTTTAACAGGCGGACGATGGCTTCCCTGCCCAACGCCCGCGCAATGAAAAAGCTGATCAGCGCCCCGACCTCAGCTCCTGCAACGGAATAGACCGTGCCGAGCAACGGTCCGTACACCGCCCCGGCCGCCGCATCGAGGGGAAGGCTGGGAATCGGGCTGATTACTACCGCCACAGCCATCATGAGCATATAAGCAACGGGTCCCAGCACCCCAAGGCTCTGCAGAAACGGGATGAGCCGGTTCGGATCGATCCATGTTGTGGCTCCGCTCACCCAGGCGATGACACTCAAGACGATCAGGAAAAACACAAGGAGAAAAAGTTTGGCATAGGAGTAAAACTCCCGGCTCGATATTGTCTTATCCACGCGGGTCATACGGCCTATGAGGTAATTTGTCCGCTCTTCCATCGTTCAACCGACTCTTTCTTTCCGCGCTCCGAATATCAGAATGGTTCCGAATCGCTGTCCAGGCGCGAAGCACCTCTGCGACCGTCCAGGCCTGGGCGATGCATCCCTGGGGCGTCATGGGAGCGTCGCCGTCAAAGATCTCGCTGAGGTTTCCGACACCGTGGGCCGACAGATGATCGGCCATAGGGTCAAGCAGATCAAGGGCCTTTTGCGGATCCTTGTAGACCCTCAAGTGAGCCAGGATAAACGGTCCGATCAGCCACCCCCACACCGTTCCCTGGTGGTACGCGCCGTCACGACTTCGTTGATCTCCGACATAATGGCCCTGATAGTGCAGATGACCGGGGGCCAGGCTGCGCAAGCCGTATGAGGTCAGCAGATGGGTTGCGCACGCATCCACGACTCCGCGCTGCTGAGCCGAGTCTAAGGGGCTTTCGGGCAAGGAGACCGCAAGGATCTGATTCGGTCGTAACGACGGATTGTTTCCATCGGGTCCGTCCAGCACATCGTAGCAATAACCGGCCGTCTCGTTCCAAAATATTTTGAACCCTTTGAGGGAGCGCCCAGCCATCACCTCATACTCCTTGTCCGGTGTTCCAAGCTGTCTGGCAAACCCTGCCATGGCCCGGAGGGCGTTGTACCAGAGTGCATTGACCTCCACCGGTTTGCCGATGCGGGGCGTGATGACCCAGTCGCCAACCTTGGCGTCCATCCAGGTCAATTGCACCCCGGGCTCGCCGGCAGACAACAGCCCGTCTTCCGGGTCCACGTGAATCCGGTAGCGCGTTCCCTTGACGTGCCAATCAACGACGTCGCGCAATGCCGGAAACAGCTCGCGGAGAAGATCATTATCCCCGGTTGCGGCATGATAGGCGCGGATCGCTTCGACCCACCACAAGGTCCCATCCACGGTGTTGTATTCTGGGGTCTCGCCCGCCTCCGGAAAACGGTTGGGCAACATGCCGTGGTCCACGTACCGGGCAAAGGTCCGCAGAATGGACCGGGCAACCTCCGGACGGCCCGTTGAGAGCGTCAACCCCGGAAGGCTGATCATCGTATCGCGTCCCCAATCGCCAAACCAGTGATAACCGGCGATGATCGTCCTGCCATCAGGTTCATCCCTGGAGGGACGGTTGACGATGAACTGGTCGGCGGCAAGCGCAAGGTGATCGATCCAATCAGGGGCAGGATCCTTCGTTTTGGGCCGAGCCGTCTTCCAGGACCTCATCACATCCCGTTGGTGCTGCCGGCGGGCTGTGAGCGCGGCTTCTCCATCCAAGGTCGGATTGCTCTCCGTGCTCGCCACGATGGTCAGCAATCCTCCCAGCTCGATGACTGCACGAAACGTCATCGCATGGAGGTGATCTTCTTGGTGATCGAGTCCTCGTTCACGCTCAACGGGCAGATCAAAACCGAAATACCAGTCATGAGCAGGAAATGCTTCGGCCCCCTCCGCCAACACATAAAACGGCCGGGCTCCAGGAAACGAGGTGACCGAGATGCCGTCCCTGATCGGATCAAGGGCCATCCGCCATGATCCCTCCCGTGTGGTGGCGTGGTAGTCCCGGTAGTTCACCAAGGCCTTGACCTCCAGTAGAAGTGGTCCCGAAGCCCGACGAAGATCGTAGCGCACATAGGTCGTGTTCTCGCCCTGTTGCATCCAGACCCGCTTCTCAAGCAGGGCATCCGCGCAGGCGAATCTCCAAAGGGGGACAGCGCCCTCAAGGGAGAAGCCCTCGATCTGCCGATACCCATGGGGATCGACGGTCCCGTCCGCCCAGCGGTTGGTATAAAGCGGGTAGCCGCGGCCATTATACAGGGCCGTCTCATCAAACTTGGCAACCAGCAGGGTCCGTCTCAGCGGCGGCTTGAGCGCAGCGACCAGCATACCGTGATAGCGGCGCGTCAGCATGCCCGCGACGGTACCCGATGCGTACCCCCCGAGGCCGTTGGTTACCAGCCACTCCCGTTCCTCCGCCGACCTGAGGTCGCCGCAGATCTCCCGACCGAATCCGAGGCTCTTCACGCCCTGCACAATCTAACTCCCCTTTCGTGATTTTACCTTCAAATCTTTTGAGATATTGGAATCCTTTGGGACATGCTTCTTGAGCAGCTCGGGAGAGTGATGCTGCATGCAATACTCCCCGCACTGCTGGATGAGCTTCGCCACGAGTCCCGTCCAACCGGCCTGATGGCTGGCACCGACCCCGGCTCCGTTGTCGCCGTGGAAATATTCATAGAAGAGGAGAAGCTCCCGCCAGTGAGGATCGGTCTGAAACTTTTGCCTTCCGCCAGACACGGGCCGGCGCCCCTTCTCGTCGCGTTGAAAGATCCGCATCAGTCGATGTGATAATTCGGTCGAGACTTCCCACAGATTCATTATGCGGCCCGAGCCGGTGGGACATTCCACCTTGAAGTCATCGCCAAGGTAATAATGAAATTTCTGCAGCGCTTCGATGAGAAGAAAATTCACCGGATACCAGACCGGTCCGCGCCAGTTGGAGTTCCCCCCGAAGAGGCCGCTGCCGGATTCCGCGGGCTCATAGGCAAGCCGATAGGTCTGCCCATCCACCTCAAAGGCATAGGGATGCTCGGCGTGATGGCGTGAGACCGATCGAATCCCATAAGTTCCCAGGAACTCCGATTCATCCAGCATCTTTTGAAGAATCGATTGCAGCTTGGTCCGGTTCACAATCGACAGCAGCCGCCGGGCGCCCACACCCGGCGTCTCCATGCAAGCCACATTTTGCGCGAGGTCCCGGCGATGGTGAATAAACCACTCCAGACGGCGTTTGAATCCCGGGAGGGCTTCAACCACTTCCGGTTCCAACGTTTCAATCGCCAGGAGCGGAATAAGCCCCACCATGGAGCGCACCTTCAAAGGGACGATGCGGTCGTCTGGCAGGTGGAGGACATCGTAATAACATCCATCCTGCTCATCCCACAGCCCGGTCTCCGTCCCACCGACATGGTTCATCGCTCTCGCAATATAGAGAAAGTGTTCGAAGAATTTGCTGGCGATATCCTCGTACGCGGGGTTGGCTTGAGCCAATTCCAACGCAATCGCAAGCATGTTGAGGCAGTAACAGGCCATCCAACTGGTCCCGTCCGACTGCTCGATATGTCCGCCGGTCGGAAGAGCGGCGCTTCGATCAAAGATGGAGATATTGTCCAGGCCGAGAAAACCGCCCTGAAAGATGTTTCTTCCTTCGGCATCCTTACGGTTCACCCACCAGGTAAAGTTCAGCAGTAATTTCTGAAAGACCCGATCCAAAAACAACCGGTCCGCCCGGCCGTACATCTTCTTCTCGATCTTATAGATGCGCCACGCCGCCCAGGCATGCACCGGAGGGTTCACGTCCCCGAACGCCCATTCGTAGGCCGGAAGCTGGCCGTTGGGATGCATGTACCATTCACGCGTCAGCAGCACGAGTTGATGCTTGGCAAACTCGGGATCGATGAGCGCCAGCGGGACCACATGAAAGGCCAGGTCCCAGGCCGCGAACCAGGGGTATTCCCACTTGTCCGGCATGGAAAGAATGTCATCGTTATAGAGATGGATCCACTCATGGTTTCGACCCTGCTGACGTGCTTGCGGAGGCGGCGGACCCGCGGGATCGCCGCTCAGCCACTCTTCGACGACATAGTGGTAGTACTGCTTGTTCCAGAGCAAACCGGCGAATGCCTGCCGCTGAATCGTCCGCAGCTCATCGGACAAGGGAAACGGCGTGATGCGTCGATAGAATTCATCGGCTTCACGCTGTCGAGTCCGAAGGATCGTTTCAAATTGCGGGCCGAACGGTTCCTTGATGCTCGGAGCATCCGTCAGACGAAGTCGAATGGTATGGGTGCTCCCCGGAGCGCACGTCAGCAAATAGTGGGGCGAGGCCTTCGTTCCCGTCCGATCGGGGTTCGCGGCTTCCTTCCGGTCATGGATGATGTAGTCGTTGATGCCATCCTTCACATAGGGAGATCCATTGTTCACCCCGAACAACCGCTCGTAGTTCGTCTCGTTCTCGGTAAAGAGGAGCTCCTTTGGCCGTTCGCAATAGAGCCACCGTTTTCCCAAAATCGAATGGGACGCTTCGATCAGGCTCACGTTGGTCTCTCCTTTGACTTCATGAAGAACGGGTTTTTCATTTGCGTGATTCCAGGACCAGGTATTACGAAACCAGAGCGTGGGGAGAAGATGAAGCGTTTTCTCTTCGGGCCCGCGATTCACCACGCTGATCCGGATGAGCATGTCGTCCGGTGACTGTTTTGCATACTCGACGAACAGATCGAAGTACCGATCCTCACCGAAGACCCCGGTGTCCAGAAGCTCACACTCCGTTTGGTTTCGTCCCCTGGATCTATTTTCATGAACCAATTCAGAATAGGGATAGGCCACATGAGGATATTTGTAGAGATATTTCATGTAGGAATGGGTCGGGGTGCTGTCCAAATAAAAGTAATACTCTTTGACGTCCTCCCCGTGGTTGCCTTCGCCGCCCGTCAACCCGAACAGCCGCTCTTTGAGAATGGTATCCGCGCCGTTCCAAAGGGCCACTGCGAAACAGAGCCGCTGGTGGTTGTCGGAAATTCCGGCGATGCCGTCTTCACCCCACCGGTACGCACGGGAACGGGCGTGATCGTGCGGGAAATGATTCCAGGCATCGCCCGATGCGCTGTAATCCTCCCGGACCGTTCCCCATTGCCGTTCGCTCAAGTACGGTCCCCATCGCCGCCAATGCACAGTACGGGCGTTGGCCTCCTCCAGCCTTTTTTCTTCTTGCGTCATGCTCGGAATCCCCCCTTCTTATGGATGCCGGCTCTCATGTCTTCCCTTTCCGGGTCCACGCCAGCGAAGGACCCTGAACAGTCCCACAATCCCATCACGACCCCGCCCCGCTCCATACCGGGCAGTAGTTCATCACCCCTTAACCCACTCAACGATACTGAACTTTGAAAAGACGCAAAAGCAAGCCGGAACCCACGAACCCACCATCCGCTCCAAATCATTGTTAGCCGCTATAGCCGACATCAAGAAAACGCTCTCAACTTGCCCCTTAGCAGGACGTTGAAAAACCCGAATCCGTCATTCCCGAATGGTTTTATCGGGCCCGCCTGCCTGCAGGCAGGAATCCGATATGGCTCTTTAAAATCAATAACTTCTGGTTTCCCGCTCCCCGATAAAGTCATTCGAGGACAGGCTTCGCGGGAATGACGACCTTACGCAAAAATACATCCTTCTTCAACATCCTGTTAGTTCTTTATTCGCAATCACAATATTCTTCATTCAGGTATTTTCGGGTTTGATCCTTTTCAGGTGTTGAGAAGAGCTTTTGCTTCGTCCCCTGTTCAATGATTCTGCCGTTACACATAAAAATAAGATGATCCGCCACACGCTGGGCTTGTTGGATATTGTGGGTCACAAAAACAATCGTATACTTCTGCTTCAATTCGAGCATCAGATCCTCTATGGCACGGGTCGAAACAGGATCCAAGGATGAAGTCGGCTCATCGAGCAAGATCACCTTTGGTTTTACCGCCAGCGCTCGGGCAATGCAGAGCCGTTGCTGTTGGCCTATGGACAGCGAGACGGCATTGTCATGCAGCCGGTGAGAAACTTCCTTCCATAAATAAGTCGACTTGAGATGATCTTCGACAATTTGCAGCTTTTCCTGTCTGGAAAGTTTTTTCAAGTGCTGAATCCCAAAAAGCACATTCTCGGAGACAGACTTCGGGAACACGCAAGGTTTTTGGAATACCATGCCAATGACCGTACGCAGCCTCGCGACATTCACAGATTTATCCAGAATATTCTCACCGTTCACATAAATGGCCCCCTTAAAGCTGTAGTCTGCCGCTTCATCATTCATTCGATTGATGCTTCGGATGAGGGTAGACTTGCCGCTCCCCGACGGACCGACGATGCAGTTGATGCGATATTCCTGAAGCCCGACATCGATTCCCCGCAGAATATGTGCTTCCCCGAACCAAACATGAAAGTCTTCCAGGTTGACCGCTGGTGCGGCTTCCGGAAGAATCCCAGGTTGGACAATTCTAAGTCTTGTTGAATGTGTCATCTCAAACCCACCGTTTTTAGTTTTTTTCGACTCCACAACCCTAAAGCACTGAAGACTGTGACCAGGCATATCAACACAAAACTCGCACCCCAGGCATTTTGCAGCGCTTGTTCATTGATCGCCTGTTGGGCCAGGGCAAGAATATGAGTCGGTAAAGCCGTCACCGGTTCAAAAAACGATCCTGGAATCTCGACACCGGTAAATGCTGTGGCAATAAACATAATCGGTGCTGTTTCCCCAACGGCGCGGGCCAGACCCAGAAACAACCCGGTAATGGCCCCGCCGATTCCTTGCGGCAGCAAGACCTTAGCGATCACTTGCCATTTATTCAATCCCAGAGCCAGGGCGCTTTCCCGATAAATCTCGGGGATGCTGTTAATGGAATGATAGGTTGCTAGCACCACGGTAGGTAGAATCATCATCGCGAGAATAATAGAGCCGACAAACCAGGAAATACCGGTTCCCAACACATTGACGAAAAAGACCAGCCCAAAAATTCCAAATATGACGGAAGGTACGCCGTTCAATCCATAGACAAGTACCGCACAAAGTCTTTGCACCCTGGCGCTTTTCAGGTATTCACTTTTGAAAATTGCCGTTCCCAAAGCAAGCGGAAAGCAAATCAATGCGGCAAACAGAATCAACAACAGACTGCCGATCATCTGATAAAAAATGCCTCCACCCGCTCCAAAGTTTCGGGAAGCGGTAAACAGAAACTCGAAATCGACGGCTCGGATACCGTTCCAGATCATAACGGCAAGCAAAAAAATCAAAATAAGACCGCAAAGTCCCATTGCGATCCAAGTAACCGCCGAGAATATCCCGTTCGCTAATTCTCTACTCATAAAGCCGGTGTTCGGGATTGTAAAAAAACGTCAAAGCAATCATCGTGATCAGCAGGACGAAAACGAGTAAAATCAATCCGATGAATATCATCGCACTGAAGTGCAAGGAGCCGAATGCGGTCTCGGCGATTTCACGGCCCAGCTTGGATGTCATCGTTTGACCCGGAACGAGAACATTGAAAAAAGATCCAGGAATTCTATCGATGCCTCCAATAACCAGCATGACAGCCATGGTTTCACCCAGCACCCGACCCAGTGCAAGAAGAGCGGCGCCGATAATGTCTGTTTTGGCGATCGGTAAAACGGCGTTTTTGATGACTTCATACCTGTAGAATCCCAGGCTTTTGGCGGCTTCCCGATATTTCTGCGGCACGTTATGCAGCGCATCATCGGACAGGGTTACGATGGTTGGCAAAACCATAACGGCCAGCAGCAGTCCTCCCGTGAAAATCGTACGCCCGGATTGTAAATCAAAAGCCCGTTCGACCCAAATGCTAAGAAAAACAATCCCGATCAACCCGTAAATGATCGAGGGAATGCCTGCCAGCAATTCCAGCAAAGATTTGACATACAGCCTGAATCGGGACGGTAATATTTCGGAGGTGCAAATAGCGGCTGAAATCCCCAAGGGAAGCGCGATACCAAGGGAAATAATCGTAATCGCCGCCGAACCATAAATCATGGGGAGGATGCCAAACTTCTCTTTCGACGGGTTCCACTCGAGTGTAAAAAGCCGCAAACCGGATTGGCGGATCGCCTCCCAACTGTTTATCGCCAAAAATAGGATGATGACGAGAATCAGAGTTGCACTGATAAAGGTGCTGCCAACCACATACACTCGTCCGAATTTACTGGATACGGACATAACCTGCTTCTTCCACTATTTGTTGCCCTTCCTCACTCAGGATAAAGTCTATAAATCTCTTGACATCTTCTCGCGGCTGACCTCTGGTGATCAACAACAGCCCCCGTGTGATGGGAAACGAACCGCTCACGATATTTTCCAGCGTTGGTTGTACCACGGAATGATCCATCATGATAATATTCAACCCTTTCACCTCTTCGTTCATCCAGGCGTTGGAGAGCATCCCGATCGCAGCGTCGCTCTGCGCAATGGCTGTTTGTTCTTCATTGTTGGACCCGAGGACTAAATCCGCTCCAGGGGCTTGGGCTTCCTCGTCACCCAAAACGACCTCCATGAAAACGTGGCGGGTTCCCCTGGACTGTTCCTTGTCGACGACTAGGATTTCTTTGTCCGGGCCGCTCACTTCCTGCCAGTTTTGAATCTCACCCTTATATATTTTTGCGATTTGCTCCAGGGTCAATGCCTTGACCCCTGCCTCAAAAACCTCGGAAGACACCACCGGCACAACCGCATCTCTCCCAATGGTATGCGTCACAAAGTGAACCCCTGGATACCTGTTTGTTTCTGCCTCTGTCATATCCCGGGATGCCATGCCAACGTCAATGGTCCCCTCTCCAAGCTGGTTGATACCGACCCCTGATCCTCCTGCGTTCACAATGATCCTGACTCCCGCATGCTTCATCTTGAATTGTTCTGCAGCTTTGGACACAACCGGCAAAATCGTCGTCGAACCTGCAATCTGAATGGATTCGGATTTTGAACAACCGACGATTAAGACAGTCAAGAGTATGCCTGATGTAATCGCAACTGATTTTATCATGTATTGAGGACCGCCGTTTTTAAATAGGAAAACCGATCTCCTGGAGGGAGCTGACCGTGCCCAACTGCCGGCCCGCGTAGGCATAGGCGAAACTCCCCGGAATAATGCCGATGGCCGTGGCCGCTATGGAATGACCCGTCCTCTTTGGAGAAAGTGCAGGCACGTGCCCACCCGTTACGCAACAATTCACCGTTCTCTCTTGAAACCAATGTCGCCATAAAAGGCAGTGGCCTCCTCCCCGGTATTGTCCGTGTCCGTCATAATGGCCACACCGTTCACCAAGGGCGGCTCCTCCCCAAAGGCCTGTTTATAATCTTCATAGACGTTGCGTTGCTCCTCGATCCATTGACCGACGCGGTCAAGGCCGCTCTCCACCACAATCATTTTCGAACGGTCTGTATAGGCGCTAGCCACGATCGTCCCTGGCGGGGTACTGTTCTCCCAGATGTAATTGAGCGCCGCGATGGGAAGATCGCCAAACAGGAGCCGCCCCATCCGGTACTTCATCCTCGTTGAAAAATCCGCCTTGTCCGGATCGTATTCAAACGTGATATAGATCCGGGCGGCATAATCGTCACCCTGCTTCGTCCGGACATTACCTTTTGAGATAACGTTTATCACCTTCCACCGCCAGTGGAGAATGGGGAATTTCTTGAGGTCAACCTTTACCTCATGAACGAGGCCGGACGCGGCGGCCTCGCTGGCGGCCCGAACCACAGGGGTTTGACCGTCCTTGACCACTTCGTACCGGGTATGCCGCTGAATTTTGGGGAAGGTCAGGGGTTTCCATCCGTTCGGGAGGCCCGTCCCTTCCGAGGCCGAAGAGAATTTGCCGACTACGAGGACCGATGCGGAATCCGCGTGACCCGTCAGAGGCATCATGACCAGCATGGCGAGGATGACGGCGGACCCGAGAAGATGCATCGGTCTTGTCCCCCAGGGTGCCAAGTCTCCTTTACAAGGTGATGGTCTGATAACCTTCTCCGAGGAGTTTGCCCCGTTGGCGTAGGCCAGCCATACAACCCCCACCAAAATGAAGAGCGGCACGACGCCCATCAACAGCACCCCGACGCCTGCCCGCCGCTGCGGGCCTGCCCTGAGCCCTGAGCCCCGTCGAAGGGTCGAAGGGCCGGATCGCACCCCTGCCTGTCCTCCGCCTGTCCGGCAGGCAGGGGCAGGTGGGCGTTGCCGGAGACCTTTCCCGTCGGATCGGTGACGATGAAGAAGGTGGCGTATGGCGCATTCGACAACTTGGCTGCGGTGTCGGTGCAGACCTCGACCGGGGTGTTCCGGGGAAACCAGTGACCTTCCTCGTCACTGACCCCCGTGAAGGGCCCCTGGTAGGTCGCCGTCTGGCCGATATAGACACAACCGGCTTTTTTTTCATATTTGTAACCGCGGACGGTGACCGAATAAAAGCGGTATCCTTCGATCTCTTTCCAAAAAGTTTTCTTCAATACCTGCATTCCATAAAAACCCGCCCGCTCCAAATAGGCCAGAAACTCCTCCTCGGTCAGTGCGCCGCTGATGCACTCTCCCCACAGCCTTGGGTCCTTGCGTTGATGCGTTGGCACCTGCTGGTCGGCCACGATATCGGCCACGACGATCCGGCCGTGGTCTTTGAGTACGCGCCACATCTCGGCGAAGACACGCTTTTTGTCCGGCGAGAGATTGATCACGCAGTTGGACGTAACGAGGTCTACTGTCTTGTCGTCCACCGGAATCGCTTCCAAAAAACCTTCGCGAAAATCCACAACGTCGTAGCCTAAGTTTGCAGCGACCTCTCGCTGGGCCTCGCGCGCGATCTCCAACATCTGCGCCGTCATGTCCACGCCAAGCGCTTTGCCGGTCGGCCCGACCTTTTTCGCGGCGATGAAGACATCGATCCCCGCGCCGCTGCCCAAATCAAGCGTCGTCTCGCCGGGTTTGATTCCGGCTGAGCCGACAGGGGATCCGCATCCATAGAAGCGCTCGACCACGGCTGCGGGAATGTGTGCCAGATCCATCGGGTCCGGCTGGACGGGACAGCAGAGCTCCTCCGATGGCGTTTCTGCGGCATTGCCGTAAAACTGACGAACCACTTTCCTCGGGGCGTCTAGATCAAAGGATAGGATGCATTCCGACCGGCTGGTCATGACTTCGCCAGGAGTTTCGTCCGTTGCGCAGGTAATCGCCATTTCGCCCATGCCGGTAAAGAGCACGGGCGCATTGAACCCGGACTTGCCGTTTGAGACTAAAGTCTTGCGTTCTTCGGTCAGTTCCTGGAAGGCATCGGCGAACATCGCCTTGTGCAGATCGCAGTACGGATCATGGGCTTGAATCGATCCCCCGTAAAAGTAGGCGTGCTCCACATCGCCGCCGCCGCAGAGAAATTTCAGCGGGCAGTTCCGGCAGATCGGTTTGTCCTCCACGGTGGCCTCTTGAAAGGAACGGGCCACCGGACTGTTGTACCAGATCTCCTTGAGCGGTTGCTCCAGAATGTTCCCGCAGTACAGTTCCGGTACATTGGCCGTGGCGGCAGAGGGATAGACGCCGCCGTCCGAATAGATACACAGGCTCGAAATCGCCGCGCTGGCCAGGTCCCGTTTGGTTCCCGCCGGATAGCGCAGGCGGGCCTTGACCGCTTCATGGTTATCGATCATGACGCCGACCGGGCAGCCGACCTCCCGTGCGCGGCGAACGACCTCGATCACTTGTTCGACGGACGGCGTCCGATCCACGCCATGCTCATCGGCGCGGCCGCGCTTATGCAACCAAAGCAGGTGGTGCATCGTACCGCCCAGTTTCCCAACCAGACGCGTGATATTCGGAACGTCGTCCGCGTTGGCATCCGTGATGACCGTGCTCACCGTAACCGAAAGGCCCGCGCCGATGGCCGATCCGATACCGTTGACGATCTTTTGGAAACTGCCCATCCCTCGGATCGGGTCGTTGATTGTGGAGGTTGAGCCGTCGAGGCTGATCTGGAGTCGAAGACGCACTGTGTCCCGTTTTTTCAACTCCGCCAATTTGGGATCGGTTAACAGAATACCGTTGGTCAGAATCGCCAGTTCGGCCTTCGGATCGGACAGGACGGCATCCATGAGCTCAAAAAGATCTTTGCGGAGGAAGGGTTCGCCGCCCGTGAAGAAAAACCGACGGGTGCCGAGGGCTTTGGCCTCCGCGATGATCCTCAGGAACTCCTCAGTCGAAAAACCTTTGTCCCCATCGGGTCCCGAGGAGACCAGGCAATGGCTGCAGGCCAGGTTGCAGGAGTTGTTGGTGTGGAGCCAGAGTTCGGAGAGCGTGTGGCGGGTCAGGAACTTCGAGCGGCCGGAGTAGCCCTTGCGGGCGATGGGTGAGGTGGAAAGCAGTTGCTGGCGCAGAGCATCCTGGGTAATCGTTACGACATGCTGCCAGGCTTTTGCAAACTCAGAACCGGTTTCCGCCGCGTAGGCGCGGACGACCTCGCCAAAGGTCCGTTTTCCATCGAAGAGGGCCAAGACCCGGCTTCCCGTCTCATCGGTTCCGGCCCAATTAGGCCCGGCAGCATCCAGCAGGATGGTCACCCCATCGAGCTTCGTTGTTTCCACGTATGGTGCATGAAGGATCAGATTGTCTGTCAATACCATTGCTAAAACCTCCCCTTTGATAAATGGCTCCGAATTATCACTTCATAAGTCACAATTCATTGCGTTCCGCTAAACAGAGAATGACACATATCAAACGTCGAATTTCAGATTCAGTGTCGTGCTCATATGAAACGCACAGCCCGCCTTGGCTCCCCAGAAAAATAGGAGATTGCGGCGGGCTTTGCAGTTTCAACCGTCAATCCAAAATCCAAGGATTCAATTCGCCTGTTATATCACGCCGACAGTCATACATAAGACAACTTTAAAATCACAATTTATCCCTGAATGGAAAAGATTCCTTCCGACGGATCACTTTCCATTTCTTTGAACACGGTCCGGTTCTGTCTTAGACTTTGAAAAATTTTGGCAGAGATTCGGTATCTCATTGTTTTTAAAGAGTTCGGATAGAAACAAGGAACAGTTCGTCAGTGTGACTTGGCGACCTGCCAGGGTTTTGAGGACTTTGATCCCCGCATCGTCCACAAAACTGACTCCGGAAAGATCGAGAATCAGTTGCTTTCCCTTGTCCCGGCAAAGATCGCACTCTTTCCGGAGTTCATCAACCCACCTCCCGGCAATTCTTCCTTCAAGTTTTAAAGTCACAGAAGTTTCATCCTTATCTGCGACCGTAATTTTCAACATCTTTCTGCTTCTCCTTCCGTTTCGCTAAATATTATGTCCCGAAAAGTGGGCTCACACCGGAATTTCTTTCGATTCCATGCGCTTTGGGTGATTCCATGCGTATTACTTAAATGCCTGATCTACCGGGGTATCCGCTAAATGATTGACGTAATTGCTGATCGTTTTTTGTGCGACCCCAACCAGGAGTTCCAACACCTGAGCCTTCGAATATCCGGCCAGGAGAAATGACTTGAGATCCCGATCCTCTATCCATCCCCGTCTTTGTACGATCGACTGAGTCAGTTTTCTGAGCGCCTCCAACCTTGAATCCTCAATAGGCTTGCCGTTTCGAAGGGACTCCAGAACCGAGTCGGGCATCTTCTGCATTTTTGCGAGGGCGGAATGGGCAGCCATGCAGTAGGGACACCTGTTTTCAAAACACTTGTCGTAAGCAATACGACCTGTTGCTCAGTGGGGTTCAGAGAGCTTTGTTCAAAGATTTCGGCTATTGAAAGATAGGCCTTGAGGGCTGAAGGTGCCTCAGCCAGTATTCCCAGCAGATTTGGGATCATCCCAAACTTTCTCTTAGCCTCAGTTAAGATCCCGATTGATTCGGCCGGAGCCGATTCCAATGTGTGTAGCGTTAAACCAATCATCTTCTTACCTTCTCCCTTTTAATCAATTGTTGTGCGGACAATTTATTTTTATACATTGTCCCCACATCCACCCCACTGGATTATTCCAGATGAGATGGATCATACGATAGCACTTTAACTGTTATGAAATAGCAAGTGCTATGCCAGGAGGTCATTTTGATGGAAACAGGCTGATGTTTATATTGAAATCATAGACTTATAAGTTTGGTAGAAATAATCACGATCTGAAAATGGATAGCGAAAGTTTGCGATATATCGTGAGGGCACGAAATATCGTGGACATCTGTTTTCAGTAAGACAAACAGATTTACGAAGAATGAGCGGGTTTTTTAATCTCAAGCTTAATCATCCGGGAGCGCAGTGTATTTGGGTGAAGGCCCAGAATAGCGGCCGCTCCTTTTTTACCCTGGATAACCCAACGCGTCTCCTCAAGAACACGTAGGATATAGGAACGTTCCAGTTCCTCTAGCGTTCCTGAGGCGAAAACAGGTGAGCTGGTGTCAAGTTGCTGTTCGATCCTCTCATCTATTCGAAGGGTAGGTCCCTGACAGAGGATAACGGCCCGCTCGATAACATTCTGCAACTCTCGAACATTCCCGGGCCAGGAATAGTTCACGAGTCTGTTCATTGTCTCCGAAGAGACGCTTCCAATGTGTTTTCCTACACTTTTGGAAAATTTGGTCAAGAAAAAGCTCACCAACAGAGGGATATCCGACTTGCGCTCGCGAAGGGACGGCATCTCCAGCGGAAAGACATTCAACCGGTAGAAGAGATCGGATCGAAATGCCCCGTTCTTGACCGAATCCGCCAGGTTCTTATTGGTCGCCGCAATGATCCGCACGTCAACCCGAATAGACTGACTATTGCCTACCCGCTCAAACTCATGATCCTGGAGTACCCTGAGTAGTTTGATTTGAACATCCTGAGGGAGCTCCCCGACCTCATCCAAGAACAGGGTACCTCCATGGGCCAGCTCAAACCGTCCGATCCGTCGCTGTAGGGCTCCGGTAAATGCCCCCTTCTCATGACCAAATAGCTCGCTCTCCACCAATCCTGGTGAAATCGCCCCGCAATTGACTTTCACCAACGGACGGTCTCTGCGAGGACTTAAGTTATGGATCGCGCGAGCCAGTAGCTCCTTCCCCGTCCCCGTCTCCCCCGAGATCAAAACGGTACTGTCGTTAGGAGCCACCTGTTCGGCTTTTCGGAACACTTTCTTAATCTTGGGGTTCTCCCCAATGATCTCTTCAAAATTCCTTTCAATTCGAATCTCTTCCTGTAGATAGATGTTCTCAGACTGGAGCCGGTTTTTCAATTGTTCCACTTCCAAGAGCGCTGTTCGAAGCGCCCCTTCTGCCCGCTTCCGATCGGTAATATCTCTGCCATACAGGGTCGCATATCCGGATTCGATGACGGGTACAAATAATACCAGAAAGATTTTGTCCTGGCATGGTATTTCGACCTCTTCGCTTTTCACAGATTCGAAAAGATCTGAAACAAACGCCTGCCACCTATCGGGTACTTTCCGCTCTTGAACACAATCCCATTCTTGTAATAATGGAGAACTCCCCTCGTTGGCATAGATGATCATTCCGTCCTTTGAGATACGCAATACCGGATTCGGGTTCTCACTGGGAAATCTAGCAAGGCTCCTAATCTCTTCCTGTGCTCTTTCCTGTTCAGCCATTTTTTCTTCTAGCTCGGCATTTAATCGCATCAGCTCTGCCGTACGCTCTCTAACCCGTTGTTCCAGCTCATCTTGTACCTGGTAGACGGCCTCCTCGGCCTTTTTACGCTCGGTGATGTCACGGGCAAAAGCGATTAGACAAGTTCTACCCTCCACCTCAACCATCGATCCGGATATCTCAGCAGGAAGGGTTTTGCCTGATTTGGTCAGGCAGGTCAGCTCATTGGTCCACCCCTGCCCTTGCTCAAAAACCAAATGGGCAAAAGCAAGGAGCTGAGGCATCTCTTTCGGGTGAATGGCAGAGATGGGTTTGGAAAGCAATTCGTCAAAAGAATAACCGAGCATGCGGCAGGCTGTAGGGTTGGCACTTAGAATTCGATCCCGTTCCGGATCAAGGACCAAAATCGCATCATTGGAATAATCAAAAATCTTGCGAAACCACGACTCTCCTTTCGGGACCGTTTTTTCTCCATCTTTCATTGCTTTTGACCTATGTATGTATTAGACGATTGCAGACCTATCTGCCCGCATCAGTCGGTCCTCGGATAGGTTTTATATCCGGCATAGATGAAACGATCTAAAATAATCCTCTTTCTGGACCTCTGTCAATAGCACATTATCCCAAGCATGTTGATGGCCCCCATCTGACGATCGCAACAGCGAGCCATATCTATTCCGCGCAGCATGAAAGCTTCGAGACATCCTTGGTGAACATCTGAGCCGCCATGCGGATCGCCTCGGACATGGTGGGATAGACATGGATCGTCTCGATCAGATCCCGGACCGTCAACCGATATTTGACGGCCAGGGCCGCTTCGTGGATGATGTCGGCCCCACGGTTCGCCACCAACTGCACGCCCACAATCCGTTTGGTGTCCTCTTCAATCACCATTTTGACCAGGCCCTTCGTCTGATAGATCGCCGCAGCCTTGGGCACGTGGGCAAGGTCCAAACAATCAGCCTCCACCTGCATCCCTTGAGCTCTTGCCTCAGCAGCACTCAAACCGACCGCTGCCACTTCCGGGTCGGTAAAAACCCCCCGTGGAATAACGGAATAATTCATCTCAATTTTCTTTCCGTTGAGCAAATTTTCCGCGGCCACTACCCCTTCCCGTGCCCCCACCGGGGTGGCAAGGGGCGGTCCAGTCACATCCCCGGCTGCCCAGATAAGTTCTGACGTTGTTTGCATTTGTGAATTCACTTTAATATATTTTTTTTTACCAACTTGAACTCCAGGAATTTCCAATCCTATTCCATCACTATTTGGAACCCTTCCGCAGGCCACCAAAAGCTGCTCAGATGAAATCCGTTTGGTTTTCTCTCCCACTCTGAGTGTCACGAAAATTTCTTTATTTTTTTGGGACACCTGAGTCACTTCGGAATGGGTATATATCTTTATTCCCTCATTAATTAAAATGCTTTGAATGGAAGAGGCCACCTCTTCATCCAATTCCGATAGCACATGTTCTCCCCGAACAAGGATCGTGACTTTGGTTCCGAACCGATGAAACATCTGGCCTAACTCTAAAGCGATCACTCCACCCCCGATAATGATCATCACTTTCGGAAGTTTCTTGAATTCAAAGGCCTCGGTGCTGGTGAGGTACTTGACCTTGTCGATTCCCGGAAAGTCCGGGATACATGCCCGTGAGCCAGTCGCAATCAGAAACTTTGGAGCCTCAACGACATGATCACCAACTTGAACCTGGCTTTTGGAAATAAAGCGAGCATGGCCTTTTAAGATGGTGATCTTCTCGTCTCCCTCAACAATATCAATGTATTTTTTCTGGCGAAGTTTCTTTACCAGTTGGCCCTTCTGACGGATCAGCGCGGCAAAGTCGAGCCGCCCGTTTCGTGTTCCGATCCCCCGATAGGCGGTATGCGATGGGGCATAATAAAGTTCCGCCGCCTGGATCAGGTTCTTGCTGGGGATGCAACCCACGTTCACACAGGTACCGCCAATTCTACCGGACTCGGTCATGGCCACCCTTGCGCCCAGTTCTGAGGCCTTGATCGCTGCTGCAAATGCCGCGGACCCCGAACCAAGAATAACAAGGTCATATTTTGCCTGGGGGTTTTCTTTGCTTGTCATAGGGTCCCTCGAAATTTAAAAATCGATATCATTAAAGGCCGTAGAGACCCGTGGGGTCCACGACCCTTTACGGGGTTGAACCCTTTAGTACACTAAATAATAGTCCGCGGTTGTACGTAACTTAAGCATATTTTTTAGCGTAATGGGTTGAAAAAATTTCGCCGAAACGTTTTCCACAGTCCCCATCTGTTCCTCAATTTTAGCCAGAACCAGAAAAGCGCTATTAATGTAAAATTGCGCTCCTTTTTGGTTCAGCATTTCGAGATAGGCCCCATAGGTTTCAGGAACCTGCTCCAGGGGGACTTCAAATTGCGTCGCCAATCCCTTCCGTAGCCTTTCAGGAAGCTTGTATTCTTGAATGTCATCTTTTCCAAACCAGCCGATCTTAAAGGTATTGGTGGCATCCGCATCGATCAGAACATTCACCTTTAACCCTTCTTCAAGTGCCGCCCAAATTTCATTATAGGCCACACAGATCTGGGCATCATCGTGTTTGAGACCTGTTTTCAGATGAAAAAGTATCGTTTGGGTTTCTTCGGAGAAAGCTTCGGGAATTATGGGTAAAAATAAGATAAGCAGAAGGCTTAATATAATCCATCTTTTTTTCATTGATGTTCCCTCCCATGTAAATAAAGCTTATTTTTTGATGACTTTGTTGAAGCGGCCTTTATTTTTCATATGTCCAAGGGAAAACGCGTCATGTATGGACAGAAGAAAGGTCCTCTCATTCTGAGAAATCCATTCATGGCCCAAATCCGAAGAATAGAAAAAATGCACATAGTGGCAAAAGTTCATGATGACGTTTTGGCGAATCTTGGCCGCCTCTGGGATTAATAAAGACATAACCGCTCCGGTGGGCTCAAACTTTTCTATTTGAATTGGAGAAACAGTTAGGCAAATTTTATTCCCGGATACCGGACAAATGGATTCTATTTGGGCGGTTTTCTGAATGAGTTCAGGAATAAACAGACTGTCCCAGGCGCACCAAGTATAAAGTGTTTTTCCATCGATCATAAAACGGTGATTCATCTCCGGTACTGCCAAACCCCAAAAACCAATGACCTCACCGCATTCATCATAATAGACCCCATACCATTCTTTTAAAGTCGTTTTAACAGCTTCTTCCGATAAACCGATGGCTTTTGAGAGAGCCTCAGAGGATACCGGGCTTCCCTCCGATAAAAGCCGATAAAGTTTTAAAGCGATGTGTTGTTCTTGGTGAGTCAGTTTTGGAAATAATTCGCTAAAAGTATTAGACAATTTTTCAAGGTCTGACTTTGATTTTTCCATCGGAAACCTAAATATTTCAATGGACAGGGCAACAGGAATCGGTTACAGCGTGAGTTTCCCCGGAAGTAAACTCCTTATAGAACCCATAGGCTTTTAGGGCCCACTCCTCCCCCGGACAACCCTGCATGGTCATGGCCACGTTGAGAAATTCAATAAATTCCTCTTGTATAGCTCCCTGATCAATCGCCATTTTGACATAGGCCCGAATACAGGGCTCGCACCGTATGGCAATCGAAATGGCCATTGCCGCTAGAAGCTTATACTTACCATCCACCTTCCCATTGGCATAAGTTCCCTCACGGGCCCGCATGATGCCTCCAGTTACTTTGGGACTGAGTTTCCTCATTTCCGCAAAAAGGTTTTCGTCCGCCACATTCTTCTTATTCGGTTTTTGCATTTTTTCTCCAATAAAACTTCTTATCTCTGTGGTTTCCTGCCGGGAGGGCAACTCTCCTCACAAGAGCCCTTGTCCTTTCGCGCCAGAGCATAAAATGTAATTCCAATAAATACCGCAAGGGACGGAAGCAAAACATAATCTAAATAACCCGTAATCGCTCCAAGCCCGACGACACCTAAACTTAATGTCAGTACGGGTGTAAAACAACATAGAGCTGCGATAACGGAGCCGATCACACCCGTCTTGAATAACCCATTGGAGGCCTTTTCAACCATTGCAAGACACCTTCAATTAAATATAATCAAGCGCTTTTTAACTTTCCTTTTTTCCTCTTAGAACCTTTTTCTTCGGATACAACCTCGCAGAATAAAACACTCTCCAGAATATCCTTAATATAGGCGTCAGATAAACTTAAGAGTTTTAAAACTTTTTTACTCCGAACACTGTAAAAGATTTGCTTTCCTCTTTTTTCCGCTGTCACCAAACCACAATTTTTCAGGCAGGCTAAATGATGAGAGATCAGGTTTTGGGCATGGCCCAGTCTCCGATAAATATCAGTAACACTCATCGTTTTTTCCTGGGAAAGCATCTTTAAGATATCCAGGCGGGTCCGATCGCCCAGGGCTTTGAAAAAATGGGCCCGAGCGGTTTGCAGATCTCCATCGATCATCGTGACTCCTCCATTTAATATATCAACTAGTGTTGATATATTAAACTATAAAATTCCTCCTGTCAAATGGAAAATTAATGACGGGATTGGTTTTTAAAAAGAGTAGCGGAATCCAAGAGAGGCAGTATAATCAACACCCGGTTGGGTTCCACGAAGTTCCTGAACGATGGGATACTGAAACAATGCTTCAATGATCAACCGGGGCGTTGCCACAAGCTGAATTCCAGGGGACAGAAAAAGCGTTTCACCACCGGTATTGGCCACGGTCGATCCGCCATTGTTGCTGGATTCTGCGTAGTTGCCATTCAACTCCAAAATCAGATTGTAAGTCTTATCCGACATCGATTGGAACCGTGCAGGCCAGACTCGGTATTCAAAAGCCAGGTCATGTTTGAGGGTGTTCCCCGCCCGAACGCCATTGGCTTCGGTATTGACCTTATATTTAAGATCTGCATGGACCGCAAAACGGTCCACAATATGGGTAAGGATACCACCGATCATATAATCTACCGATCCACTCCCCAAGGCCGGCGTTTCAGTCTCATCACCGGTAGGCAACTTGATCCCGGCCGTCCAGGCAAGGCGCGTGGTCCTTTTCAAAGCGTCCTTGCGATAAAAAGCGTGCTTAACCGAAAACTGTAAGTCTCCGATCCCTGATGAAGAATTTTCGACTCTCTGGCCTAAAACCGTTCTCTCCTCGTCAATGACAAGAATGGGGAAGATACCGGTGATCACAAAATTCGGTGAAATCCGGAGAGGAATGACCAAGGGGGTGCTGTAAACAGTAACTTCACGGTCTTCAGGATCCGAGATCTCATCCCCATCCTGCAAAAGACTACTTTTTCGGATCACACGGGCAAACGACCGGACGACGTTGCTCTCAAACCCGACCGTAAGGGCCGTGTCTGTCTCGATCGGAAGCGCTCTTGAAACAGACGGGGCCAGCAAGACTTGAGTGACCCATAGCAAAAAAGCTATGAAGACCAAAGCAGATATGCGGACGGATTGTCTCAGGTGTTTCACTATTTCCCTCCTCTAAACTTCTGAATCCGATGGTTTCCCCAGTCCACAACGTAGATATCACTGGCCTGATCGATGGCCAACCCGGTCGGCCCTTTGAATTCTCCGGGACCGCTGCCTTCACTTCCCCACTGGGCAAGGTATCTCCCATCCTTGGTAAATACTTGAACCCTGTGGTTGTAGTAATCGGCAACATAGGTCCTTCCCTTTTGGTCAAATGAAATATCCGAAGCTACCCGAAACCGTCCACCCCAAAACCCCATGCCGCCCCACTTGCGCAATAATGTCTCATCCTTTGTAAACACCTGCACTCGGTTGTTATAGGAATCAGAGACATAAACTTCGCCATCGGGATGGACCGCGATCCTGGCCGGATAGTAAAATTTTCCGGGTAATCCCTCATCAAACAGAAAATTGATAATCGATCGGAAATTGCTTACCTTTTCTTTCTGCCCCCACGCCATTAGGAACTGACCCTCGTCTGTGAATTTTTGGACCCGATGGTTATAAAGATCCATAACATAAACGTTTCCTTCGGCATCAGCGGCAATACCGGAAGGCGAATCAAAGTATCCTTCTTCTGTTCCAAATTCTCCCCATTGGGTGATGAATTCTCCGGTGGTGGTAAATTTTTGGATCACGTCGTTATCATAATCAGAAACGTAAACGAATCCATCTGTGCTGACCGTTATGCCAGTCGGTTTTTCAAACAATCCGTTACGCATCCCCTTTCCACCCCATTCGGTGATAAATTTCCCATTGAATTGAAACTTTTTAACCCTGTGGTTTCTGGTATCCGTCACGTAAAGAAATCCTTCTGGCCCCGCTGCAATATCAAAGGGCTCATTAAATTGTCCTGGGGCCTTCCCTCTTTCTCCCCAGGCCATGATAAATGCTGGGGGTTCCTCCGCCTTTGTTGTACAACCGAATTCAAAGACAAAGAAGATTAGCCCAGCCAAGGAAAGAATGAACCATTTCATGGTTCCTTCTCCTCTCACGGCTTCAAGGGACTATAGTGTATTTCTTTGGGGGTAAAGCCAGCATCAAGCACGGCCTTCTTTAGCTGGTTTTCATCTATTGTTTTTCCCTGGGAAACCGTGATTTTGGCCATACCCTGATCAATATCAATTTGAACTTTCTCCGCACCATCCAGCCGTTTAAGTCTTTTCTCCAGGCCATAGGCGCAAAATGGACAGGACAGCCCATCCACCCGGATCGTAATCTGAGTAGGCGAATCCTGAGCAAAAATCGGTACGACCCACGTTGCAATCAACAACCCCATCAGAAATAAGGTCATGCTTCCTTTTAACAGATGCGGTTTCATGACTAACCTCTTCGATCAAATCCCTCGGATACTAAATAATGTGATCGCCAAAAGGGTTGATACCCAGGTCACGACATGGCTAACCAGGTTTCCATGATGTTTGATATATAAAAGGTAGTGGGCTCTTCCCAGAAACAGTGCAGAAATGGCAAGCAGATAAGGGACGAGGACTCCTGTAACTTCCTGTGCCACAGCCATTCCGGCCAGACCGAGTAGCGAAAAGATGGATGGAATGATGCAGCACCAGGGCAATGCAAAGAGCCCTCCGATCATGCCTGTTCGTTTAGCGTCCATAGGTTTTCCTCTTGGAGGTAATCACCTGCTCCCCCTGACCGTCTCCAACGCCTCCAAGATCGGACATTCACTGGTTGGGCCACGACCGCTGCATGTAGATCTTAATTTAATAAGGGCCTTCTTGATCCGGCTCAGGGCCTGGATCTTCTTTTCAACCTCACTGATCTTTCCCTCAGTCCGCCTCATGATATCAGCACAGGTCGTCTTGGGATCCACCCGTAGTGAGAGCAGTTCAGAGATCTCCTTGAGTGTGAAGCCTACCTCCTGGGAGTGCTTAATGAACTGAATGCGTTTCACTGTATCGTCCGAAAACTGTCGATACCCGGATTCTCGCCGAGACGCAGCCGGAATGAGCCCTCGCCGTTCGTAATACCGAACGGTTTCAATATTCACGTTGCATTTTTTCGCCAATTGACCTATGGTCATTCCGTTCATTTTTCCCTCCACACTAAAAACTATAAACCCTGGACTTAGGTGCGGAGTCAAGAAGTATTTTGGGTAGATATCATTGGGTCGGCAGGTCACGCTCGCTGGGAAGGAATGACAAAGCAAACAGTTTATAACAGTTACTTCTTTGGGCGATTTAAATCTCTCTCTAAAATCCTCAAATATTCTTCCCTGAAGGTATAAAATCAAAACATAAGTATCTAAGAGGACTTTCAAATCGAAAAAAAGAGAATCTACGTTGAATAATGAGGGTTCTCTCCCGGTGATAAATTACCCGTCCACTCATTTCGCACGATTAGATTCTTTCTCTCCGCAATCATCAATATCCTGGAATAGTTATTTTGTTTATTCTTAGGTGTTACCATTAGAAGTCTCAAAAATTTATAATTTTCTGATGAAATTATTTGGTAAAAGAAGGCACCTTAGATTAACATTTTTCCATCATATTTTTCCTTTGATAATAGATATTTTCTTTGCTAAAAATGTGTCAAAACTTATTGACACCAGTGGAATTGAATGGTTAAACCAAGGTTGGTTTAAGATAGGTTTATCGTCGGGGGATGTACGATTGGTTTCAGTTGATTTCCGTTGTTTTCTAACTGAAAGACACTTGAAAACCGTTGAGCGAAAGCTCCGTGGGTTCGAATCCTACCCCCTCCGCCAGGATTCCGCCCAAGGCGGAATCACTGATAACTTATAACTTTTAACTTTTTTGAAGGCAAAAACCGAAAACTTAAAAACTCATTCCAATTACCTCTTGGCTTTTCGGTTCAAAAATTTTAAAGTCTATCAGGACGCCATGGCATTCTGTAGACTATGCAAAGATGTGCCGGCTATTGCCTATAAGTAAATGCGGAGCATTTCTGTATGGTCGGGGTCGGACCAAGTTGACAATTTGATAGATGAAAAAAGTAATATTAGATTTGACAGACCATGTCTGAACAATTATTGGGTACACTCACTTCAAGCCTTCTTTAGAAAGCTTCCACCTTTATTTAAGTTTATTCGAATTATGAATTATTTTGAACTCATTGGCAACAAATACCCGAAGTGATTTTCTTTGAGGTATTCTCATTACAACAAGTTTCTTTTGGCCCAGCACCAACCATATTCGAAGCTGCAATGAGGGCGGCTTTAATGATCAAGTCAGCTGGAATCGTTTCATAAACTTTTTCTCCTTCCCTAACGGTCCTGCATTCTGCGTTCCCACAAACCTCGCAGCAAACGCTCTGGCTAACCTCCGCTCCCAGCCATTCTTCCAACGGTTTCTCATCAACCCATATTCTATTTGATTCTAAAACATCTTTGCCGAATGTCTCAGGATCAAGAGACTTCTTCTCCAGGATTACTTCTATTCCTAAGGGCGCAAGGGATTGTTTGAGAGTGTGCACCGCCTTCCCAAGTTCTTTTTCTGTTGAACCACACCTCGGACAAGTTTGTCCGCTTTCCTCTATAAGAAGACGTTGCCATTTGATTTTGAGAACTTTCATTTTTTTACCATACCATCTGTTTCGAAATGAAATCTAAATTAATATTAAGAAAATTCGCTTCCGAAGATTTCAGAAAGTATAACTTAGGCTTACAATGTCTGACAAGTTAAACCATAATTTTTACAGATATGAAAGGTTAAAAATCCAAAATACAGGCTTTTTTGAATCTTAGAAACCTTTTTTCGCCCCTAAAAAGATTGTGATAAGAGGCAAGGAATATAATATCAGTTGGCCTTGTAAACAGATGAATTCCTTAGAACACGCTTTTTAACCCCGAAAAGGTCCGTTTAAGCCGAATTTGGGGGCCATTTTTTAATTCTTATATAATTATTTCAATCCCTTACCTTGGTCCGACCCCGAACCTTGTGACCCCTTCACGTAGGCACCAGGGAATTCTATCCGTAAGGGCCGGGACATGAAAAAAATCTATCAAAACCCTCAACCTGAGTCAAGAGCAGATTTGACCCCTTCATTGACCCCTTCACAAGAGCAGATTTGACCCCTTCAATGAAAAAAATCTATCAAAACCCTCAACCTGAGTCAAGAGCAGATTTGACCCCTTCATTTTTATTCGTTTTTCACCTTGACAATATATAACCAAAAGGTTATTATTATTTATGGTCATTAAGGCATTCAGACATGTGGAGGAATTCCTTGATGACCTGCCCAAGCATGAGCGTGCAGAAGTGGGTGCCATCCTGGAAGACCTCAAGGATCATGGCCTTGCCGCTCCACTCGTTTCCATGCGCCAGATACAGGGAAAGCTCTGGGAGCTACGCATCTCGAGAACCCGAATCTTTTATGTAATGCTCAGTTCCAACACGATGGTCCTCCTGCATGCCTATAGGAAACAGAGTCAAAAGGCCCCGCGCTATGAGATTGAAACCGCCCTTCGCCGGATACGGGACCTGCTTGAGTGAGGGGGGACCAAGGAGACACAACCGCCATGAAAAGAAAGACACCAAAGCATCGGCTCAGTGAGCTTCGGTCTATCGAGGACATCGTTAAGAAGCATGAGAAAGACCGCGAGTTCAAGGCCCTTCTGGACCAGGCCCGGTTACGGGTCGCCATTGCCAGACAGATCAAGCTGGCCAGGGAGAAAGCAGGGCTGACACAAGCCCAACTTGCCAAAGCCCTCGGGGTAACCCAGCCCATGATCGGACGCCTTGAAAGTCTAAAGGACAAGCGTCTTCCCAGCATCGAGCTGTTGGCCAAGATTGCTGCAGTCACGAAAAAGCGACTCGTAGTCGATCAACCTAAACTCCACTTGGAACTGGCGGCAAGATAGTAGAAAACTCTTCAGAGCTCAGTATTTCTTTGACAATCACCCAGCAAGAATATCCAAAAAGGCCGAGACTGCTGGATTATTAATATTCTTGAATTTTTTATTCTTAATTGCTTGTTCTCGCTTTCTGGCCATAACCTACTCCTTTCCTCGATCTCTTTCAACGGCTTGTTTCAGGAAAAGATTCCATGCCCTAAGGAATGCAGCTACAAGTCACGGTTTCGGAAATCCGAAATAATTTTGGTGCCTCAGATCCGGAGAATGATAACTTTTCTATTTTCCGCCTAGGGAGGAGGCGCATGTTCTGCACTCTGTTCGGACCAATGGTCCCGGACAGGGTGCACGCGGGGGGAGCCCCACTGGGGCAGACGGGATTGGCACTTTGTGTTACCTGCAATGTGCCGGGCGGCGGGGAGGTTGTATTTGTAAAAATTAGTATTTTATTCTTCAAAAGGCAAAAGAAAAAAATCAAGGAATTCCATTCAGCCTCACCCTGAACTGTATGGTTTTCTGAAAAACTTGGTGTAAAAAATAGGAATAGACCCATCAGATAATGTCTTAAATAGTAACACCAACGCTTTCACTTCTTAATGAGTTCCCAAATTATTCTCCAGAGAATTCACGATTGAATGATGCGGTCCTACATATTATATTTCGCTTTGATAATTTGTTCCGAATCACTTCTACCCATTAGTCACCCTTACCCTCCTGTTTATGTTCGGAGATAATTCGTTCTGCTTCACGGTCATAAGATTTAGCTAGATCTCTAAGTGTTAATGCAAGTCGCAGGTATCCTGCGTTCTCCACATCTTCAGCCCTTTGTCTATATTTGTCCGCAAGGTCTCGTTCTGGTTTTCCAGTTGGGTCTACCCAATGCCCCCCCCGAGAGTTATAGATCTTGAGACGGAATCCGTTACGCATTTTCTCTGCATCCTTAGCATTTAAGGCCTCGGCAGCAACTCGATCGATCCAAAGGCCACCGGCATCAGGTGGACAGTTAACGAGAACATATCCTACATGTGTAAGTGCAACTTCAAGATGCCCAGACTCAGCACATTTTGCTTTAGTGAATTCTAGCCACTTTCTGAATTGATCCTGAGAAAAGATTCCATTAGACTGCAAGCCTGGAGGGACTCGCCACTTATCAAGTAATCGATATGCATTTCTTGCAATGGCTTTCTGGTCTTCAGTGGCCTCATTATCGGAATCGAGTTCATTCTTAGAACGATAAATAAGTCGAATCACTTCACAGAAAAATGCGGGATCAGAGGCTAAGCGATTTTCTAATACCTTAGGGGACCCATTATGTTGTCTATCTAGAAGCGAAAGGTAAGCCCATTCAATTCGGAAAAGATCGTCTTGATCGGTATCAGGGGCATTTTGCAGAGCTTTTATAATTTCAACAATGTGGAATGAATCCATTGCATAGGAGGGCTCGTTAGAAGAAACAGCTGCAAGGAGTACCTTGGCAGTTCGCGCTTTATCCAGAGGTTGCTTATCAATAAGAATTTTATTTAAACAGTTGATTGCCGCCTTAGGTCTTCCGTGTTTAAGCAATTTATCTATTGCTATCTTAAGATCACAATCTGATTGATACGGGTTCACAACAGCCCGGACCCAGTATTCTTCATCAGAATTTTTGAGTAATTTATTGGTTCTTGTCCATGTCTCAGACGTGAATGGAAGACATGCAAGAAACTCCCCAACTTGGCTATTTGACCAACCAGTTAAATCTAAATTGTCGGTCCACGTCCATCCTTGACTATTGTGCCGACCCCAGATATACCCTCTTGCGAGCTGCCTGAGATCGTTAGACTTGGTTTCCAGCAGTCCTGGTAGTATTGTTGAATCTATTGCAGATTCAGCAATAAAGCCAAGGGAATTTCCCACATTAAATGAAGATTTGACTGTCTTGGCAAACTCAAGCACACCATCGATTCCTCCAAAATTCAGGATTTCTTTTATCGCTTGTTGACGACGTTCTTCTAGTTGGTGTAATTGTTCTTCCCAGTTTCCAATTTCTTCACAGAGTTCAAAATCGCGGTTGCTAAATAGCCTGCGATGAAGATTCAATGGGTTTCTCGGAGCCATTGTTTTTGCAATTTCCTCAATCCTTTTAAGCATTTCAGAACTCATTGCCCATTTCGCATCGGGAAAACGCCTATGCTTTGATGCAAATGTAATCAATCCAGACCAAAGATCTAACCGTTCGTCCTCTGGTTTGCCTATTACAACTTCTGATGTGAGATGAGCTAATAATTTTTCAAATGACGGTTGTGGAAGATTGTCAAGATGATCGACAAGTTCACAAAGTTTGCCTATATCACTCCCTGCCATATCGACGGCCGTGTCGGCATAAAAAAGAACTTGGTCCCAATATTCTTTCTGGGGGACTTCTTGCAACCAGTTTTCTGGAATGGTATTGCGCCACTTAGGTTTATGAGAACCCCAAGATGTCTGGTGCTGGTTTGGTAACAGACTTAATAAGAGTTTCCATCCAATGTCCGGGACTTCCTTCTGAAGTGTTTGAATTGCAACCTTCCTTTTTTCAATTGATGCCATTGTTTGTGGAAGCCAAGGGAGAAAAATGGTTGTAAGAGAATTAGAAGGACGATTAGCCCAATTACCCCCGGTGTCGCGGGATGCAAGTTCACTTAGAATTACAGATACATGAACCAAGTACTGTTCATCCCATGCCAGTGTTTCTAAGGCCCAAAGTAGTCCAGTGAGGTAATTCCTTCCAGTAATTCCATTACCTTCTTGTGAGAAGAGCTCATCGAAGGGACAAGGAGTTCGCCTCAGTGCAACTTCAACTGCGCTCAAAAACTCATTGGGAGCCGCTTCGGCCAGCAGGATCAGCAGATCATTTAAACTTCCCCAAAGTTTCCAATCGGTATCCTCAAAGATTTCACGGACCGCTAAAACTGCAATCGTTTCTGGTTTATCCAACGAACAGTGTGTTAAAGCATCAGAAAAATTTCCAAGAAGAGCTAGACTTTCAGCGAGGCCTTTTCGGAGGTAGTTTGAATGCTTTGGCATCTTGCCATGAATGCTAGCGGCATATCGGTCTTCTGGAAGGAGATCAAACTGAGGATCGCGCTCTTTTAAAACATCTACGACACACCGTTTGAAAAGATCTAAATTGTCATCGAATAGCCTTGCCCCGACTGCTTGCCATAACTGTTTGCGGTCGATAACAGTCCATACTCCATTTTTAAGAGTAATTGGGCTTTCCGGTTGTTGAAGAATTTCTCGAATCTTAGAAATCCAAGTGGAATACTCTTCATTTGTAAGTTGAGTAATTATAGCGGTGTCCGAAACAGTTTTTTCATCCCATGAACCTAGAAGGTTAGCAATTGCTAATTCTGAAGCATATGTATGGTGTTTCCAATCCACTTTAGCAGCGGCTAAAGGTGATTGAATAAGATCATTAGGTATTGCTGCAGTAACCTTCCTCTGAAACGCGGAGCGGATATTATTTGCAAATGAATCTGATGTTATGTAACCAGCGTTTTCACTCTCCAGCGCAACTTTACTCTCTATCTGGGTCCATAACGCCGAAACATTGTCTTGAGAATATTGCCCGATAAGAGAATGAAGTAAAGAAAGTATTACTCCCTCTATGTCCAAATCATAGATAAGAAGGTGAAAGCTTTTCAGAAATCGCCATAACTGGTCGTTCGTAAGATCAATGTTGTTATTGGCGGTCTTCAAATGAAATTTAATTGTATCGAGCTTAGTTCTTTGCTGATTGCTGGTGAAATTGGCAAGCTCGATCCTTTTGATGAAATCCTCGGCATCTTCGGAATGCTTAGCTTGCCTAAGTAAGGTCCGGCCGTCTTGAGTATCTGTAGCGCTAAGTGGTCCGGTTATTAGAGCAATAATGTCTGTACCCTCACTAAAAATATCTTGATTATTAAAGTCATTCCAGGCATCTCGGATAACCCGAGAAAATTCCTGGTCACTCTTAGTAATGCTGATTGAATGTTTGATTTGACCCAGAAGCTTGGCATGCCTGTTATTGCCAGGTTGCTTTGTATAAACAATCAGATCATCAGTATCGAAATTTTGATATTTCCCCTGAAGTTTTATCTTCTGAATTGGCCATGGCCTTAGTGAAGGAGCAAATCCCCCTGCAAGCATTAGAACGACAAACGAAGCCTGGACACGGTTTTCAAAATGGGGGCCAAGCCCACCGGTAGATGCTGGATTACTAAGTTGTTTGCTCGTAGTGCTGTTGTCATTTTCATTATGCTTATTGTCCAACAAATCTATTTTGTCAGCTCCATTTGGACTCACCATAGGTTGGTTGCCTGGTGAATCATTGCAAGCATCATTTGAGTTGTTATTAATCTGATCAACTAAGCTACTCAGATCACAATTCAGACAAGTAAGTAACTTAACCATTTGATCGATCGTCTTTGAATAATTAGCAGGGTCCAAGAGACGATATAGTTGAGCTGGAGAAGTGTTAAGTTTTCTCGCAATTTCTCGTATGCTTAATTGCGATACTTCAACAACCTGAATTGCCTTTAACGTCAGTTTATAGAGAAGCAACTTGCGAAAAAAATCTGGATCACGGTTATATTCGAGAAAAGCATCAAGATGAACAGTATCGTGTTCTCCTGACTGTACAGTATAGGTGATTGCTTCGCGGCCCAACTCTTCATCAATAAAAACCGATACAATTCGATTTTCTGCTGAGGGAATGAGGCGGAGCTTTGAAAATGGGAGTACAAAATGTCCCTTTTTGGTGTCGATTTCCAAAGTCTTTTTCCTGTTATTAACTTTAACCGACAGTATCTTCACAAACGGTTCTCCCTAACCAACTCCGAAATCAAGTCTTTTATTTTTGGGGTGGCCTTACCTTCCATGACTCTATTGTTTTCCAGATCCCATTTGCAGATCCGCTTTCCATCCTTTGCTACATGAACATGTCTGGGTGAATGATCCCCTTTCCACGTGACAAAGATATAGCCGCCTCTCCGTATCTTTCCCATTTTGATTAATCTGCCGCTCCATTGAATTGAGAGGCGTATAAAATAATGTTATCATACATGATAACGGTTAGCAACCCGTATTTTAAAATTAATATGGCTTTATTTGGAGAAAACTTTGATAATCTAAGTCTATATAATTCCTTGTTAATTTTAAATATTTTAAAAGGAATTGATTTTATGATTTTCAACTTCCCAATCTTTACTTTCCCTCCATTTCCCTTCCTTCATTCAAATCTTGAATTCCCTTTAGATCAGGAATTTCGTGAGAATAATCCAAGGTACTGGTTTTTATTTGCTCATGTTGCACCTGTTCTTTGAGATCTTCCTTTGAGTCGGTGAAAATCTTGGCGTCATCTCTCGCCCGCGTGATGGAGACATAAAATGAATTGGCGGTATTCATCTCCTTAAAGGCATCTTTTGCCTGGGTGTTCCAGATGACGGCATCCACGGTTTGCCCCTGTGTTGGTGTCATGTTGGTGTCAGGCATGCATTTTTGATCTTTTTTTTCCTTTTAAGAAAGGTATATTCAAATCCTGGAAACATCTCAAGAATATTTATTTGGGGGTTCATTGAAATAACGTCGAAGGTTGGAGGGTGAAGGTTGAAGGTAGGCCCATAAAAGAAATTAAATCCTGGATTCCCGATAAAATTACTCGGGAATGACGGCACTAGAAAAACCATATAAACGAAAAAAACGAAACAAACCAGATAAAACAAAATGCGTGTTGGTGTCAGGCATGCATTTTTGATCTTTTTTTTTCTTTTAAAAAGTATATTCAAATCCTTGAAACATCTCAAGAATATTTATTTGGGGGTTCATTGAAATAACGTCGGAGGGTGGAGGGTGAAGGTAGGCCCATAAAAGAAATTAATTCCTGGATTCCCGATAAAATCATTCGGGAATGACGGCACTAGAAAAACCATATAAACGAAAAAACCGGAACAAACCAGATAAACCAAAATGCGCGAGGGGTAAGGCGTTAGGGGACAAAACCACTCTACCTCCCTTTTGTCCCTCCTTACAAAGGAGGGGAATCTGAAATGCGTTGGAGGGAAAGCGTAAAAAAATTGATGAATGTTCATTTCGTAGAGGGAATAGAAAAACGGCCGGTCCCGCGCGGAATGCGGAACTGTTTTTCCAACCCCCGGGCCGGACCGGAATGACGGCCCGGACCTCCTTCCAGGGCCTTCCAATTTTTCCTTTGAAAACGCCCGGGCACTATGTTACAAGTGTATCAGACCTGATTGATGCCGGCTCGATCGATGATCGCGTCATGAAGGAAACAGAAAAACGCGCTTTGAACTTAGCTGGGTGTTGAAAAAGGTTGTATGTGTGCTTTAGGTCGTCGTTCCTGCGGAAGCAGGAATCCAGGATTTAATGATTTTCGAGGCTCTGGATTCCCGATAAAACCATTCGGGAATGACGGATTCAGATTTTCTCAACATCCTCCTAGTGTGATGTCTCGGAAATACCTTGAATCATTGAGGCCGTCATTCCCGAGAAGCCTGTCCTCGAATGACTCTATCGGGGAGCGGGTTCGGCCGGAATGACATGGATAATATTCATGTTATTTGTGAGACGCGAAACTAGGAATGGTTGATGAAAAAACAAACCTTGAAATTGAAAGCAAAGAAGATGAACTTGTGAAGCAGTTAAGCGGATTTCGTTCTTCTTTAAAAAAAATTAATCGTTAAAAGTTATGAGTTAAAAGTGATGCTTCGCATCCCCGGAGAGGTGGCCGAGTGGCTGAAGGCAGCCGCCTGCTAAGCGGTTATGGGGGTAAAACTCCATCCAGGGTTCGAATCCCTGCCTCTCCGCCATTTTTTTTCGGAAAAAAATAAAAGGAGTTGAAATGAGTCTCGCTCTCTCTGTCTTTGTCATCCTGGCCTTGATCATTTCCATAAGGGTTTGGAGAAAAACCTCAGATTTAAACCAAGAAATCAACCGGATGAAGGCCCTCCATCACGTGATTGAAACCCGCCTCATGGAGATTCCAGAACAAAATACGGAAGCAATGAATCGTTTACGCATTCAACTTCTTCGACTGGCATCGGGTAAGCCGGTTACCAAAGAAATGATTCTCTCCGGGCAACCCTATATGGACTTAGAGACATTTGAGGCCAAAAAGTTTTACGAGGAAGAAAAAAACAGAGTTTTCTTATTGGATGTCAGAACCGCCCAGGATTATAATAAAAAAAGAATCCCCGGGGCCAAGTTGATCCCGGTTCAGGAATTAGAAAACCGTTACCAAACAGAGATTCCGTTAGACGCGTCTAAGATTCTGGTATATTGTGCAAGAGGGGAACGCAGCCGGACCGCTTGTGAGTTTTTATCCCGACAGGGTTACACGAATATTTACAACCTTAAGGAAGGAATCAATCAGTGGCCGGGTCCCACGGAAGAAGAATCCGAATTTCAATTAATCCATATTGAAAGCCATCCCTGAGTTCACTTCTCATTTCTTGCCCTTTTGATGTTCACCCTTTTGGTGTGTGATAAACATTAAAATCTCATGAACCATTCCTCGGAATAACCGGATCTCTGGATGGGTTAAGCCCGTTCTGGAAAAAACTCTCCGAATTTTAAGTAAGGCACTCTGGCCTTGTTTGCCTTTAATAAATCCAATTTTTCCCAGTAAGGAGCCCAATTCCTGATAAAATCGATCAATCTGATCAATGGGAGCTAGGACGGTCGGGGAATTTTTTTTCTTGAGTTTTTTTGAATTCCCCACCGTGCGTAGAAGTTCATATAGCACAATGATTACCGCTTGTGCTAAGTTAAGTGACGTATGATCAGAAGCAGTGGGAATCAAAGCAAATCGATTGCAGGCTTGGATTTCATTTTTGCTTAACCCCGTGGCCTCCGACCCGAATAAAATGGAAACAGAATGGGTTTTAGCCTTGGAAAGAATTTCCGGGGCCAATTGGTGTAACGGAAGAGGGGCTTCATAATGTTGGTACGCGTGTCCCGTTAAACCCACTGCAAATCTGGTTTTAGAAATGGCCTCGGATCACTACTGTCCCAACGTTATACAAATAAATTCAATTGGTTATCGTCATCAATGGTTTCATCTTCGTAATCAATCGAAGAAAGCGCTTGTAATATTGGGGTTTTTTCGAACAGCGACACACTCA
>Ga0214471_10000101_pt1 | contig 88502 bp, 68 predicted proteins | sample RVTome_5_FD_207665 | JGI IMG/M metagenome (GOLD analysis project Ga0214471, IMG submission 207665) | Soil microbial communities from uranium-contaminated site in the Upper Colorado River Basin, Wyoming, United States - RVT142D155 | ecosystem: Environmental > Terrestrial > Soil > Contaminated >... | reverse complement strand
GACGGCTACGTCAACCAAGGTGGCTGCTACAGGGTTCCGCCACGCTGGAAGCCATGGGAAATACGTGGAACAGCATCAGAATGATCGGCGAGGTCCAACACGGCCTCATCACCCGCCGCCAGCTGGGTGAGCTCGGCATCGCCGATGGCCAGATACGGTCGTTCGAACGGCGCGGCGTCCTCGTGCGAATCGGCTGGGGCGTGTACGGCCTGCCCGGAGCGGTCCCGACCGTCGACCGGCGGGTGATGGCGGCGTGTCTCGAGGCGGGGCCGTTGGCGGCGGCGTCGCATGGAACGGCCATGTACCTGTGGGGCCTCTGGAACGAAGAGCCTCGCCGGATCGATGTGGTGCGGCGCGGTGGCCCGGGGCGTCGCTCCCCATCCAGGCCGGCCGGAAGCGACCGCCAAAGCCGCGACGTGCGGCTGCACCGCACAGAGAAGCTCGATCCGCTCGACTTCGCATCGGTGAGGAACATCCCCGTCACCACTGTGGCCCGAACCCTGGTCGACCTGACAGCAATGCTCGAGGTCAAGGTCCTGAGCCGGCTGGTCGACGAAGCCGATCGCCGTGGCCTCCTCGATCATGTCGACCTGGCCCGGTGCGCTGATGGCATCGGGAACGGTCGCTGGCGTCACCGGCGGAAGCTCGCACCCGTGCTCGCCGCCCGGGCCAGCCGGGGGCCAGGAGCGAGCCCGCCGGAGGTCGACGTCTTGGGCTGGATCGTCAGTGCCGGACTACCGGTTCCCGAACAGAACGTGAGGATCAAGGTCGGCGGGGTGCTTGACGAGCTCGATCTGGCCTACCCCGAGCTGAGGATCGACATCGAGTACGACGGGTGGAACCCTCACCGGACCCGCGAGCGGTTCGACGCTGACCGAGCCCGAGATCGACGCATGGCGGCGGCAGACTGGGACGTGCTGCGCGTGACGTCCGCCACCCGACGCGCCGCCTTCATCGACGAGCTCACCGCCGTCCACTCCCAACGACTCGACCGCTGTCGTGCGGCGTGAGTCCCTTCGTTGACCCAGCGTTGCTGGGTGAGCAGCTGGGCAAACGAAGGATGGGAGGGGTGGGGGCAGGAGTCGGGTGAGCATGTGACGAACGTGTGAGCCGTGGCTCATCAGGTGACTCGGCGTCGGTTCATCCAGGGAGCAGGCGCCATGGGTGCGGCGGCCTGGGCGATGCCATCGGTGGGTCGCCGAGCATGGGCGACCCAACACGGCGGCTTCGACGACCCCGATGCAGGCACGGGGCTCTCGCTCGGGGTGGCGAGCTTCGATCCCACGCCCGACTCGGTGCTCCTGTGGACCCGGGTGGACGACCCGGCGGATATGGGCACCGTCGAGGTGAAGATCGTCGACCCCGATGCAGGTGGTCTGACGGTGGGGCCGGCGTGGATGGCGGTGGATCCCGGGTTGGTGGCCGACCCCCAAAGTGCAGATCAGACGATCACCGTGGACGTCGCCACCTTGCTCGCCGCCAACGGCATCTCTGGTGGGTTGGTCGACGGCCGGAGCTATACCTACACCTTCCGTGCCGGGGCAGATGGTCACCATGAGAGCGCAACCGGTACGACCCGCACCCTCAGCGGCGATCCGCAGCGGCTGCGGCTCGCGGTGGCGTCTTGTCAGGACTGGCAGCTGGGCCACTATGCCGCCTGGCGGGATGTTGCCGCGACTGATCTCGACGCCGTGCTGTTCCTGGGCGACTACATCTACGAGTACGGCAGCTATGGCGTCGGCGAGGAGTTCACCCACGCCGACGGCATTGCCTACCCAACGCACCACGGCCGGACCCACGTGGTGCGACCTCACCGGCCGGCGACCTCCACGCCCGGCGGGATCGTCGTGGGCACGACGTCGGTGCCCGAGGCTCAGCACCTCGACGAGTACCGGGACAGGTACCGTCTTCACCGAACCGACCCTGCCCTCCGCCTCGCCCACCGGGCCCATCCGTTCATCTGCGTGTGGGACGATCACGAGGTCGCCGGTGACCGCTACGCCGACGGAGCGGTCAACCACGGCGACGACGAGAACGGCGATCCTCGCGAGGATCCGGACTCCGAGTTCCATGTTCCCTACGACGACCGGCGAGCCAACGGCGAGCAGGCATATCAGGAGTACCTGCCAGGTCGACTCGGAACCCACCCCGACACCGACGAGCTCACGACCTACCGGTCGCTGCGGCTCGGGAGCCTGGCCGAGCTGACTCTGCTCGACAGCCGCACCTTCCGCGATCGCAACGCCTCCGATGCGTCGAACCGCGACTTCAACCCGCTCAACAACCGGGACGTTCCGGCCATCAGCGACGAGGGCCGAACCATCCTTGGCGAATGGCAGAAGGAGCAGCTCAAGAACTCCTGGAGGAACGCACAGGATGGCGGCGTGCGGTGGAAGCTGGTGGGCAACCAGCTGATGATGAGCCCGCTCAACCTGGCCAGCTTCCCCGACGTGGCTGGCCAGGTGGCCGAGGACTTCACCAAAGGTTCGGGTGAGCCGCTCCCCGTCACCTGGCACCGCGATGGGATCCCCGTGAACATCGACCAGTGGGACGGCTACCACGCCGAGCGGCGTGAGCTCCTGACCTTCCTGCGCCACGGCGTAGACGGCCGCACCGGCGACGGGGAGCACGCGCTCAAGCAGGTCCACGACGTGGTCCCCGGTGCAAGCGGCATCCAGAACGTGGTCTTCCTCACCGGTGACATCCACATCCACTGGTCGATGGAGTGCCATCTCGACTGGGGCGATGCCGGCGTCGACGACCCCGTCGCGGTCGAGTTCGTGGGTGCCGGCATCAGCAGCGAGAACTTCAACGAGCGCATCGGCGACCTCAGCATCGGGCGACCGCTGCCCCACGGCAGCAGCGGGGCCATCAGCCGAGCAGCCATAGCCACCAACCGCCACCTCCGCTTCGCCGACTTCGACAGCAACGGATGGGTCTACGTCGATGTCGACCGCGACCGCGTCCATGCCGAGCACCGGGTGCTCATCGACGCGCCGGGCGCCAACCCCGTCGAGAACCCGATGGCAAGCTCGCTCACCGCCCCCGGGGCGTCGTGGATGGTCACACCGGGATTGAGCCGCTTGCTCCCCGACCTGCCCCGCTTGGCCTGACGAGGCGCCGGTTTCGAGTCACGCCGCTCGGGTGGGTGGGAGCGGCCTGGAACGCGGGGCGCCGACCGCTTCGTTTGCCCAGCGCTGCTCCATGAGCAGCTGGGCAAACGAAGCCGGAACCGGGGTCGTGCGACAGACCCTGGTCAGCCCGCACCGCCTGGCAGGTGGTTGCCGCTCCCTCGGCGAATGACAGCCCGTATGGACGCAGCGCACGGACCGACGATGATCGACCAGTGGGATGCCCGCACCAGGCAGATGAGCCGGCGCCGGTTCCTGACTGCCGCGGCCGCTACCGGTACCGCAGCCGCCCTCGGCCCCACGCTCTGGCGCCAGACCTGGGCGGTGGAGGTGGCCCCTCCCGCCGACGCTCACGTGGCGGTAGGGGGCGACGCAGCCCGCGAGATGGTGGTCTCCTGGCGCACCCCCGGGACGGCACCGGTGGGCAACGCGCAAACCTTCCGGTACCGCCCGTCGGGAGGGTCGGACTGGGTGGACGGGGTGGACGGGGATATCGAGGAGCGGACGGTCGACGGTGCGGCTTCCGTCTACAGCCATGTGCAGCTCAGCGGGCTGGCTCCCGATCAGGACTACGAGTACGAGGTGCTCCACCAGGGCGTCCCCGTCCTGGCTCACACCATCCGCACCGCCCCCCGACCCGACGACCTCACGTCGTTCACGTTCACCGCCTTCGGCGACCAGGGCGTCGACGCGGTCAAGGTCCCGGCGGTGAACGACGCGGTGATCGCCCAGCAACCCGCGTTTCACTTCCATGTAGGCGACCTCTGCTACGCCTACCGGGTGGGGATCGGTGCCCCGGCCGCTCCTCTCGAGCCCGCCTTCGATCCGATCGCGGCCGGTCAGCTCGACCAGCGGATCTGGGACACCTGGTTGGGACTCATCAGCCGCCCCCGCGGTGGCGCCGGGCCCGTGGGCGCCGCAGCCATCCCCTGGATGGCGACCATCGGCAACCATGAGATGGAGCCGACGCTCGGTCCGATGGGTTACCGCGGAGCGACCGGGCGCATGTGGTTCCCGCCGAACGGTGTCCCCACCGCGGCTGGTGGGGGTCTCCTGCATGATCGAGATCGCGTGACCTACTCCTTCGACTACGGCAACGTCCGGGTGATCGCGCTCGATGGGAACGACGCCAACTACGAGATCCCCGGCAATCAGGGTTACCTCGGAGCTCGCCAGGACGAGTGGCTGGCGGAGCAGCTCGCCGCCGCCCGCGCCCCGGAATCATCCATCGATTTCATCGTGGTGGGTTGCCACCAGTGCTCCTACTGCACGAACCTGCTCCACGGTTCCGACGAGGGGCTCCGAACCCGGTGGGACCAGCTGTTCCGGGACTACCAGGTCGACCTGGTGATCAACGGCCACAACCACTCCTACGAGCGGGCCCATCCGTTCCACAGCGACATCCTCGACCCGGCCGCGCAGCGGCTGCCGAGCGGCTCGACGGTGACGCCCGCGGCCGGACCCGTCTACATCACCGCCGGCGCATCGGGAAACGAGCGGGTCGAGCTGTCGGGCTACGAGGCGGCGATGGCGTCGTACCGAACCGTTGAGGGCGGCGTGCGGGTACCCGAGGTGGCCCACTGGTCGGCGGCGCGGGATCTCGGACCGTCGAGCTTCATCGCCGTGGAGGTCGCCTCATCGGACGACGGTTCGACGATGACCATCCGGGCCATCCGATCCGGCGAAGCAGACCCGTTCGACACCATCACCATCGCGCGTTGATCGGGCGGGTGCGGCCGGCCCCGACGTTGCTAGTGTGAGCGCTCCCTCGGGGGTGTAGCTCAGCCCGGTAGAGCACTTCGTTCGCAACGAAGGGGCCGTGGGTTCAAGTCCCATCACCTCCACCGTCTCGCGCCGCGCCCTCGGTCGTCGCAGCCCCTCGGAACCGGCGGGTGGGCCCGGTGGCTGGCAGCTCGGTCGTTGTCCCTGTGACCAGGGCGGCGGCTCAGGCGATGAACGTGGTGTGAAGGTCGACTCCGGTCGGGGTCCCCTGCCACGAGCTGTCGCTGCGAAAGGCCAGAAGCTCCACTTGGTTGGGGCCGACGGCGACTGCGGAGCCGGTCAGGACGGCCACCTCTACCCCGCCTCGGTGCAGCACGATCTCCCACACCGCGGAGCGGGCGAATCCTTCGGCATTGCGGATGGAAGCCCACCCGGCGTATGTCCCGTCGGGCGCTTGCGCGACGGCGAGAGACTCGAGGACGAAGCGGTCGGACTCAACGGGATCCAGAAGCAGAGCACCGTCCTCTCGCTGCTCGAGATCGGGACCGGCTATGAGGGTGGCGGCACCGGCATCGGTCGGGGGGACCGATCCGTCGAGCAGCGTGTCGCCGCTGGAGCCGAAGTAGTAGCCGCCACTCAGGGCGATCAGCGCGATGGCGACGACCGCGGCTGGGGCGACACCTCTCGGTCGAGACTTCTGAACCTTGGGCCGGCCGACTTCTTCGGCCTGGGCTCCGGCCCGGGACTTGGCGTCGGCGTCGGCCTTGCCGATCTCCCGGGCCTTAGCCTCGTCTGGGGCCTCGTCTTTGGCCTCGTCGGCCGGCTCACCGGCGGCTCTGGCTTTGGTTTCGTCGGTGTCCCGACTCGACGCTGGCGCCGGAGAGGGCGGATCGGGCGAGGGTGCCGGCGGCGCAAGATCGCCCGACGGGTGATCTCGTGCCAGCTCGGACGCGATGGCGAGGGGATCGATTGCGCCCGGGGGAGTGGCTGGCGTCGGTTCGACGGCAGATGGCGTGGCCTCGTGCTCGGTGACGTCCGGTGCGTTGTGGTCATCGGCTCGCCGAACGATCTCTGCGGGCTCGGTCGCCGTTGCCTGGTCCTTGTCGGCGACGGGCTCGCCGGCGACCGGCTCCTCGGCGACGAGCGGTTCCCGGGCGACGAGCTGGCGGGCATCCGCGCCACTGGGAGGTCGAGGCGCCGGCAGCGTCTCCCGTTCGATGTCGTCCTCCCACGGACCCTCGCGTGCCATGGTGAGCAGCGTCCCGTGGCGGTCGAGGTCGGTCCCGCTCCCGTTGGACCTCGGCGAAGACGGCACGGCTCCCGACCGGCCCGCCGCGGGGTCGTTGGTCAGACCGTGTGCCTCGGCGAGGTGTCGGTCGTAGTCCTCGGGCCCGGCGACCTCGCGGTCGCAGAGCACGCACCTGTCTGTCACGTCGGTCCTCAAGTGTCCGCGGAGTCCATTCGTGTCTCTACGGACCATCGGCAGAAGACGGCTTCGACGTGAGCCGCGGTTGGCGTTCACCGATCGTCACGGCCGCCGGATCAGCCGGATCATCGATCTGACGCTCCGTCAGATGCCGCGACAGGATGACCGGCGTGGACTTCGACGACACCCCCGAGGAGGCGGCGTGGCGGGCGGAGGTGGCGGCGTGGATGGACCGCCACGCCCCGCTCGTCGAGGAGGACCACCGCCGCTTCGACCCGTTTCGTGACACGTCGAAGGAAGGGGAGAGGGCACACCTCGCCGCCTCCCGACGCTGGCAGAAGATGCTCTACGAGGGCCGTTGGGCTGGGCTCACCTGGCCCACCCTCTACGGCGGCCGCGGGCTCACCAGTCACCACCAGGGGATCCTCAACCAGGAGATGGCCCGGTACCACGTGACGGTCGGTGCGTTCGCAGTGTCGATCGGCATGGTCGGCCCAACCCTCATCGCCCATGGCACCGACGAACAGAAGCAGCGGTACCTCGATCCGATGCTGCGAGGCGACGAGCTGTGGTGCCAGCTGTTCAGCGAGCCTGGCGCCGGCTCTGACCTGGCGTCGTTGCGCACCCGCGCCGAGCGCCACGGCGACGAGTGGGTGATCACCGGTCAGAAGGTGTGGACGAGCGGAGCCCACGTGGCCGACCACGGAATCTTGCTGGCTCGCACCGATGCCGACGTCCCCAAGCACCGGGGCATCACCTACTTCATCGTCGACATGTCATCCCCCGGCGTCGAGGTTCGGCCTCTCCGACAGATCGACGGCAGTGCCCACTTCAACGAGGTGTTCCTCACCGACGTGCGCATCCCTGATGCTCACCGGGTGGGCGAGTGCGGCGAGGGGTGGCGAGTCGCCCAGACCACACTCGGCGCCGAGCGAACTCTCATCGGGGGTGGCCAGCGTCTTGGCTTCGGCGAGATCGTCGAGCTGGCCCGCAACCATGACCGGACGACCGACCCCGTCATCCGCCACGACCTCGTCCGCTGCTGGTCGCGCTATGAGATAGCCCGCTTCCTCCGCTACCGCGTCCAGACGGCGGCCAGCAAGGGTGAACGACCGGGTCCCGAAGCCTCGGTCATGAAGCTGGCCCTCAGCCGCCACCTGGAAGCCAACGGCGATCTGGTGATGGCCATCGAGGGGCCGGCGGCCCTGCTCTACGACCGCGATGCCCCCGACAACGGCTTCTGGCAGATCCAGTTCATGGGCCAGTGGCGAAGCCGGATCGGTGGCGGCACCGACCAGATCCAGCGAAACATCGTCGCCGAGCGAGTGCTCGGGCTTCCCCCCGAGCCGCGCCCGGACAAGGACATGGCCTTCCGCGAGCTTCCCACCGGCACCTGACCGGCCCGGTCGCCGCCGGGACCCGACGTCAGACTCGTTCGGTGCCGACGATGCCCACGAAGCTGAGCATCTCGCCGGGGTAGCCACCCAGGTTGTGGACGAGGGCCAGGGAGCGGTCGTTGGCGATCCGACGCTCGGGGGGTACCTCCCCTCGAAGCTGGAGGAAGCACTCGAAGAACATCCGTAGCCCCGACGCCCCTACTGGGTGCCCGAAGCTCTTGAGCCCGCCGTCCGTGTTCACCGGCAGGTCACCGTCGAGGGCGTAGGTGCCAGCCAGCACCTCCTTCCATGCCGTGCCCCGCTCGGCGAATCCGAGATCCTCCATGAGCACGAGCTCGGTGGGCGTGAAGCAGTCATGCACCTCGGCCATGGCCATCTCGCGGCGCGGGTCGGTCACACCGGCTTGGGCGTAGGCGTCGAGTGCCGTCGCCTCGACCTCGGGGAACCAGGTGAAGTCGTAGTCGGGGTCGATCACGCCCGCTCCGGTGCCGGCCACGAGGCTCAGCGCTTTCACGAAGACGGGCTGATCGGTGTAGCGGTGGGCATCCTCGGCCCGGCACACGATGGCCGCCGCGGCGCCGTCGGCCACGCCTGCACAGTCGAACACGCCGAGGGGACCGGCGACGGCGGGCATTGCACAGATGGCATCGGCCGACATCTCACGGCGGAACTGCGCCCGTTGGTTGCGGGCGCCGTTGTGGTGGTTCTTCTCGGCGATCTTGGCCAGCACGAAGCGCAGCTCATCGGAGTCCACGCCGTACTTCTTGGCGTACGCCGGAGCGACCAGGCTGAACATCGCGGCCGCGGTGAGGGTGCGGCCGGTCCCGTCGTTGGGTGGCTGCCAGCCGTTGAGGCCCTGGTAGCCGGCGTCCTTCACCTTCTCGACCCCCACAGCCATGGCGACGTCGTAGGCTCCCGATGCCACCGCGTAGCAGGCTTGGCGCAGTGCCTCGCTGCCCGTGGCGCAGTAGTTCTCGACCCGTGTGACGGGCTTGTGCTCGAGCTTGAGGGCGCGCGCCAGGGTGATGCCCGACCAGCCGGATTGCGCGGTACCCAGCCAGTAGGCGTCGATGTCGTCACGGCTTACGCCAGCCGAGTCGTAGGCCTCTGTGGATGCGTCGATGATGAGGTCGTCGGTTCCCTTGTCCCAGTGCTCGCGGAACGGGGTGCATCCCATGCCGACGATGGCGACGCGGTCGCGGATTCCGTTGCTGCCCATTGCTCAGCCCTCCCCCGAGGCGGGGACCGGCCGCGCCTTCCAGAAGTAGTTGTGGATGCCGTCGGGGCTGGTGAACATCCGCCGGAACGTCATCTCCACGCGGGTGCCGATGCCGACCTCGTCGGGATCGGTGTCGGTGAGCTCACACGCCATCCGGCCGCCGCCGTCGAAGTCGACGACAGCGAACACCACCGGGGGGCTGGGGGAGTACACGAGGCGGTCGACGGTGGACGTCACCACTGTTCCGACCGCGTCGGCCATCGGCGCGGGGTCCATGTCGTCGATGGTGTGGTCGCCGGCCATCGACGCGCGTGCGGGCGGGAGGTGGATGGCGCCGGTGCTGCGATCTCGTGAGCCGACGAACCCATACTTCCAGTCCTCGGAGCGGGCGGACGCGCTCGATGACGGCCGGTCGGGGGACGGCCGGTTGGGGGGTTCGGGGGTGACGAGCCCGCGCCACGACAGGAAGCGCGAGTAGGCGACATCGGTGGCGGCGTCGATCTGTGCGGTGACCGGCCGTGCCGGCTGGTGGTGGGCCAAGGCGTCGGTGGTACGGAACATGAACACGTCGGCACCATCGGACAAGACGACGAGGGCGATGACCTGGTGCGGATCGGCGGCCTCGATCGCCTCGGTGAGAGCGAGCAGGGGATGGGCCACCCCGGTATTGCCGACCGCACCTGACAGGGCATCGCGGATGGTGCCGTCGGCAACATCGAGACGCTTGGCGAGTGTGGTTGCGGCCCGTGCGTGAAGTCCGGCTACGACCACGACGTCGACGTCGCCGGCCGCCACCCCGGTGGCCTTGAGGGCTCCGCGCCAGGCTTCTTCGCCGAGGGGGACGTAGCGGGTCTCGCCGAACCGCTCCTCCCAACGATGGCTGTGGGCGTCGCCCGGACCCCGCCACCGGTCAACGAACTCCTCGGTGGCCGACCACCCTCCCAGCCACTCGGCGATGACCGGTCCGTCCGCCGACGATCCGATGACCATGGCCGCGGCCCCGTCTCCGCTGTCGGTCTCCTCGGCCGAGGTGGGAAGGCCGGTGCGGATGTCGGCAGCCACCAGCATCGAGACGCCTGGGGCGCTGAGGGCGGAGCGGAGCAGACCGGCGGTGGAACGGACGCTGGTTCCGGCGTCGAAGGCCGGCACCTGGGAGTCCAACCGGACTGCCGCGTGGATGGCGGTGGCGTTGGTCTTGTCGAGGTAGGCGGGGGCGCCGGTTGCGAACCACAGCACGGCGGGCTCGACCCCTTCGGGCGCCGACCGCAACGCCAGGCGGGCGGCTTCGGCGCCGATGGTGGTGGTGTCCTCGTCGAATGACGCCACCGAACGGGTACCACGACCGCCGCCCTTGCCGAACAGCGCGGCGATCTCGGATCGCGGGAGCCGCCTCCGGGGGACGTAGCCACCAGCGGTGATGATTCCTGGCACGTGGCGCAGCCTACGCCCCGACTCCTGTTTCTGACGAAGCGTCAGAACTTCCTGAGAGGCCTGTCACGGAGCGCCGTCAGGGAGCGCGGTCAGGGAGCGCCGTCAGGTGAGGGTGACGAGGTCATGGGCGCGAGCGATGGTGGCGTGCGGAGACTCTCCGACGAAGTGGACGGCGCCACCGATCCGCAGGTCGCCCGGGAGCGAGCTGTCGGACCACCGCTGCCGGAGTCGGGTGGCCACCACTCGGGCGGCCCGGTCGTCTCCTCCCCGGAGGAGGGCGACGACCGTTCCGTCGTCCTGCTCGATGACTGCGTCGGGGGGTCGGGTGACCATGCGCAGCAGGCGTCCGGCCTCGACCTGGCACCGGGTGACCATGCGGGCACCCATCCGGGACTCGACCAGAGCGTTGTCGACGAAGGTGACGATGAGCACGGTGTCGCCGGGCTCCACCAGGCCGAGTCGATCCACCAGGGCGCTGGCCGGTTCAACGCCATGCGGAGTCGATGACTTTGCGTCGAGCCGTTCGACGTGGCGCCGAGGTGCGCGCCGCTCTCGTCGGGGAGGGGCGACGTGGTCGGTGTTGTCACGAACCGCGACCAGGACGCGGACGAGCTGTTCGAGGTCGGGCTTGATCACCGACGAGTGCACGCCCAGGTTCACGGCCTTCCATCCCTCGAGGGGAGTCGACGTGAACATGACGATGCGGACGTCGGGACGGGCGACCCGGATCTCGTCGAGGAAGGCGTCGACGGCGCCGTCGAGCAGCGCCCGCTCGGTGACGACGACGTCAGCCCCGTACCGCCGGACGACCTCGACGAGATCGACGCCCAGATCCACGGTGGTCGTGACATCCAGACCCAGGTTCTGACAGGTCTGGGCGATGACATCGCGCATGACCGCGTCCTTCTCGGCGACGACGACAGAGGTCATGGTCCCTCCTCCCTTTTGAGTCGGTTCGAGGACATGGTGCTGTGTGAACCTGATCGACTGGTGCATGGTCGGCCAGACTCGGCATTCATGGACCTCGGAGAGACATGGACCTCGGAGAGATAGCCAACCCCGATGCCGCGGGCGCGGCGGCACCCCTCGAAGGGGTGCGGGTGCTCGCCATCGAGCAGATGCAGGCCCTGCCGTTCGCCACCCAGCTGCTGGCGCGGCTGGGAGCTGACGTGGTCAAGGTCGAGCACCCCACCCAGGGCGAATCCGGTCGCGGCGCCCAACCATCCATGCCCGATCCAGACGGCCGACCGCTCGGCGCCACGTTCCTTCGCAACAACCTGAACAAGCGGTCGGTCGGCATCGACCTCAAGGCCCCCGAAGGCCGCCGGCTCATCCTCGACCTCGCCTCGAGGTTCGACATCGTCTGCGAGAACTTCAAGGCCGGGGCCATGGCCCGCATGGGGCTCGGGTACGACGATGTCGCCGCCGTGCATCCGTCGGTCATCTACCTGTCGGTGAGCGGGTTCGGGAACACAGTGGCCTCCCCCTACGACTCGTGGCCCGCCTACGCCCCCATCGTCGAAGCGATGAGCGGTCTCTACGAGTACAAGCGCCCACCAGATGAACCCCCGGTGGTCGGGCCGGCGGGGGCATTGGGCGACATCGGGACGTCGTTGTTCGGAGTGGTGGGTGTGCTGGCCGCCCTGCGTCATCGCGACCGGACCGGCGAAGGCCAGTACGTCGACATCGCCATGCTCGACGCCATGGTCGCCTTCGGTGACATCGTGACCAACTTCTGGTCGATGGGGTTACGACCCGATCCCGACCGAGGCAACCGTCCCAACCTGATCATGGATGGGTTCCGTGCCTCCGACGGCTGGTTCATCGTCCAGGTCGGGCGAGAGCACCAATTCGAACGGCTGGCCAAGACGGTGGGCTGTCCCGATTGGCTCTCCGACGAGCGGTTAGCTGATCGCTCCGGTTGGGTGACCCACCTCGACGACGTGATCCGCCCCGCCATCGAGGGGTGGGCCGCCGACAAGACGAAGGTCGAGGCATGCCATGCGCTGTCGGCGGGCGGCATCGCCGCCGGTCCGTGCAACGATGCGGCCGACGTCATCGACGATCCGCACGTCGCCGCCCGCAACATGCTGATCTCGATCCCTCACACCGCCGGAGGCGATCCGGTGCTCGTCCCTGGCAACCCGGTGAAGATGACGCACCTCGTCGACGGGGGTGACACCCGCTTCCCCTGGGTAGGCGAGCACACCGAGGAGATCCTGGTCGCCGAGCTCGGTCTCTCCGGGGCCCGGCTGAGCGAGCTGCGCGAGTCCGGTGTCGTGAGCTGACACCGGATCCACGAACCTGAGCCGGCGCTGTCACAACCCGGTTGGCCGCCGTTGCGTGGCCCGGTACCTTCGCTCCCGACGGCGCGTCGGGCGGCGCCGCTGATGAGGGAGCCACCGTGGGTCACCCCGCGCTACGTCGACTGTTGAGGGACGGCCTTCGCCCCCGCGCCTGGCCGGTGTCCTTCATCGTGATCTCGGCCATCGTGTCGATCGCGGCGGCGTCGGCGCAGCCGGCGATCATCCAGACCGCCATCGATGGCCCGATCAGCGACGGCAACCCGGGTGGACTGGTTCCGCTGGCCGTTGCCGGCGTCGTGCTGGCGGTGATCGAGACGTCGCTGGCGTGGAAGCGGCGGGAGCGGCTGGCCGTGGTGTCCACCGCCATCGAGACCGACCTTCGCGACCGCCTCTACGCTCGGCTCCAGGCGCTGGACGTCGGCTTCCACGACGCCTGGCAGTCGGGCCAGCTCGTCCAGCGGTGCATCGGCGACCTGTCCTCCATCCGCCGCTTCGTTGGGTTCGGTGCCATCTTCCTGGTGATCTTGTCGGCCCAGGTGGTGCTGGTCACCGTGCTGCTGTTGCGGCTGAACGTCGCGCTGACGGTCATCACGCTGGTGGGTGCCGCGCCCATGTTCATCGCCACCCGCCGTCTCCAAGGGCGCTACGAAGCGGTGTCGCGGCAGGTGCAGCAGCTCGAGGGTGAGCTCACGTCGGTGGTGGAGGAGACGGCCACCGGTCTCCGTGCCGTGAAGGCCTTCGGGCGTCAGCGGGAGATGACCGCTCGCTTCGAGGTGGCGGCCACCGACGTCTACGAAGCCAAGCTCGAGCGGGTTCGCCTGCGCACCTTGTTCCGTTGGGCGCTCGGGTTCCTTCCCAACGTGATGATCGCCGCCATCCTCGCCGGGGGGGCCATCGCCGTCGGCGACGGCATCATGACCATCGGCGAGCTGGTGGCCTTCGTGTTCTACGTGCTCATGCTGCGCTGGCCTCTCGAAGCACTGGGGTGGATCCTCACCATGGCCGAGGAGGCGTCCACCGCTGCTGAGCGGCTCTACGAGGTGCTCGACACCCAGCCCACCATCGTCGACCTCCCCGGAGCGCGCCCGCTGCGGGCGGCGCGCGGCGCGCTGGTCTTCGATGACGTCCGATTCGCCTATCCCACCGCGCCCGACACCGAGGTGCTGAGCGGCATCGACCTCTCTCTCGAGCCGGGTGAGACGGTCGCCCTGGTCGGCGCCACCGGATCAGGCAAGACCACGATGGGTCTGCTCGTCCCCCGTCTCTACGACGTCGACTCCGGTGCGGTCCGCATCGACGGCCTCGACGTGCGCCGGATCCGACTCGCCGATCTGCGGTGCCACGTTGGTGTGGCCTTCGAGGATCCCACCCTCTTCTCCATGTCGGTGCGGGAGAACCTGCTGCTGGGAAAGCCCGACGCGTCCGATGACGACGTGTGGGAGGCGCTTGCCACCGCCCATGCCGATGACTTCGTCAGCCGGATGCCGTGGGGCCTCGACACCCGCATCGGCGAGCAGGGCATGTCGCTGTCGGGAGGCCAGCGCCAGCGGGTCGCCCTGGCCCGGGCCGTGATCGGACGTCCGAGGCTGCTCGTCCTCGACGACCCGCTGTCGGCACTCGATGTGCACACCGAGGCCGCGGTCGAGGCGGCGTTGCGCAGCGTGCTGGCCGAGGTCACGGCGCTCGTGGTCGTACACCGGCCGTCGACGGTGGCGCTGGCCGACCGGGCAGCACTCCTGTGGGACGGGCGCATCGTGGCCACCGGCAGCCACACCCGGCTCATGGCCGGCGATGATCGCTACCGAGCCCTGCTCGCGGCCGAAGCCGATGACCTCGTCGTCGATGATGCGGCTCTCATCGCCGGCGACCTCGATTCCGTTGCCGCTTGGCGTCCTCGAGGAGGTGAGCGATGACTGCCGTGGTGGGCGACGAGCACCCCGACGACGGAGCGGATGAGCGCGAGGACGACTGGAGAGGTCGTCTCGACCACGCCGACGTCGAGGTCGAAGCCGAGGTCGGCGCCATCCTGCGCGGCCGAAGCCGCGAGCTCCTCGGCGAGCTGGTGCGGCCACACCGCCGCCCGCTGGCCTTCTCGGCGCTGCTCATCGGCCTGTCGGTCCTGGCCGAGCTGGCCGGCCCCTGGCTGGTGCAACAGGCCATCGATCGAGGTGTCCCCCCGCTGATCGAAGACGGCGACGCCGGAACCCTCATCGGAATCGTGGTCGCATACCTGCTGGCCGCCGCTCTCTCGTCGGCCACCTACAACTGGTTCTTGACGGTGAGCGGCCGGGTCGGCGAAGAGGTGCTGCTCGAGCTGCGGATGCGGCTGTTCGATCAGGTACAGCGGCTGAGCATCTCCTTCCATCAACGGTTCACCTCCGGTCGTGTCATCTCCCGCCTGACCTCCGACGTCGAGGCGCTCTCGGAGCTGTTGGGTCAGGGGCTCACAAGCCTTCTCACCGCCGGGCTGCTGATCCTGGGCATCGGTGTCGTGCTGCTGGTTCAGGACGTGAAGCTGGCCCTGGTCGCGCTCGTCGCCTTCCCGATCGTCGTGGCCATCACCGCCTGGTTCCGTCGTCATTCCGAGCGCGCCTATCGGGAGACCCGTGAAGCGGTGGCCGGGGTCATCGTCCACTTCACCGAGAGCCTGGGAGGGATCCGGGCCGTACAGGCCTTCCGCCGCGAGGCTCGGAACCAAGAGCTGTTCGACGCGCTCGACGAGCGGTACCGCGACGCCAACCGCTGGTCGTCGGGCTTGGCCGCGGTGTTCGGGCCGAGTGTTCAGGCCGTCGGGCGGGTCACCACCATGGTCGTTCTTGCCGTCGGCGGGTGGCAGGTGACGCAGGGCAACGTGACCGTCGGCACGCTGGCCGCCTTCCTGCTCTACCTGCGACGCTTCTTCGAGCCGCTCCAGGACCTCAGCCAGTTCACCAACCTGTTCCAGGCTGCGTCGGCGGCGCTGGAGAAGCTGGCGCTTCTGCTCGACGAGCGTCCATCGGTCGCCGAGCCGGCCATCATCGACGCGGTCGAGCTGGCCGAGCCGACGCCCGGCGAGCTCCGGCTGGAGAACGTCACCTTCGGCTACGCCGGCGAGCCGGTCCTCCGAGACCTGAACCTTGTCATCCCACCGGGTCAGACCGTCGCCCTCGTCGGTGAGACCGGAGCGGGCAAGACCACGGTGGCCCGGCTGGTGGCGCGCTTCTGGGACCCAACCGCAGGTCGGGTCCTGCTCGATGGCGTCGACCTACACCTTCTCGCCGATGACCGGCTGCGGCGCGCCGTCGCCATGGTCACCCAGGAGAACGTGCTGTTCCGGGGGACGGTTGCCGAGAACATCGCCTTCGGCCGTCCCAGCGCGACGCGTGCCGAGATCGAGGACGCGGCCCGCGTCATCGGCGCTGACGCCTTCATCCGAGCTCTACCGAAGGGATACGACACGCCGGTCCAGCGTCGGGGCGGTCGCCTCTCGGCGGGCCAGCGTCAGCTGGTGGCGTTTGCCCGGGCCTTCCTGGCCGACCCGGCGGTGCTCATCCTCGACGAGGCGACGTCATCGCTCGACATACCGTCCGAGCGCGCCGTGCAGCGGGCACTGCGAACCCTGCTGGCCGAGCGGACGGCGATCATCATCGCCCACCGGCTCACCACGGTGGAGATCGCCGACCGTGTTCTGGTCATCGATGACGGCCGCCTCGTCGAAGACGGCTCGCCGGCCGAGCTCATCGAGTCCGGAGGGGCGTACGCCGACCTCCGCCACGCCTGGGCCGACAGCCTCGCCTGAGCTTGGCGCCGACCGGCGTCGCGTGCCGTTCAGCGACGCAGGAGGAAGTCGATGTTGCGGCGATACAGGTTGGCGCCGGCCACATCATCGAGGCGACCGGCCGTGGCACGCGTGTAGTCGTCGAGCGGATGGGGGATGCCCTCGGCATGAGGCCAGTCGGAGCAGAACATGAACGTGCCGGTGCCGACCTGTTCGATCAGGGTGGCCGGATCCTCGTAGGCGAAGGCGGCGACCCGGACCCGCTCGAGCAGGTATGACGATGGGCGGCGGGGGAGCTCGGTGAGCGGAGCGCCGTTGAAGCGGGCGTGGAAGTCGAAGCCGCCGTCGACCATCAGCAGGAACGAACCGAACCAGGCGGCCGAGAGCTCCATGACGCCGATGCGGAGGTCGGGGTGGCGCTCGAAGACACCGTGGATGGCGAGATCGGCCAGGCAGAGCGCGGCGGGGGTCCACAGGAACACCGAATCGAGGACCGGGTTCACCTGATCGGGATCGTCCTCATACCAGGCGTCTCCGAACGGGTGGGGGAACGCGGCGACGTGGAAGCACGGGGTCACGCCGTGATGGCAGAACGCGGCCCAGGCATCATCGAGGTCGGGGTGGCTGAGCCGCTGTCCATCGACGAGCGACGGCGGCACCATGGCCAGCCGCAATCCTGCCGCCGCGACCGAAGCGAGCTCGAGGTCGAGCCGGTCGAGATCGCGCAGGCTGACGTGGGCGACGGGATGCAGCCGATCACCGCTGTCAGCTCGCACCCCCGCCGCCCACCGGTTCCAGGCCCGCTGGTTGGCGTGGAGGACGTCGGGACGGTCCGCCAGCGGCCGATCGAGCAGCAGGCCGAAGTTGGGGAAGCACACCGCTTCGTCGATCTCCCACCGGTCGAGAGCCGCCAAGCGGGCGGCCGGGTCGCTGGTGGCGGGATCGAGGAGGTCGTCGTAGCTGACGTCAGCCGGTTCCCCCCGCTCGATGGCGGCCTTGCGCCGCCCGGTGGTCACCACGTCGCCCGAGACGTGGACGATCGCCGGCTCGATGCGCTGGCCGCCCGGCGCGGTGAGCCACGGGTTGGCGTTGTCGTCGTCGACCAAGTCGAGAGCCAGGTGCCGATGGCAGGGATCGATGTGGTCGGCCCACATCCCCCGGGGCTCGACGAGGTGCTGGTCGGCGTCGACCGGTGAGCTCACGGGGGCGGTGTCCATCCGGCCAGTCTTGCTCGTGTCAGTCTCGCTCGTGTCAGTCGTCGAGCCCGAAGTTCCGCTCGAGCAGCGCCAGAGCCCTCTCGACGCGGGCGCCGAGAGCGTCGCGAGCGCCGCCGGAGACCCAGGTGTCGACCGCGGCTCCGAGCGCACCCACGATGGCACCGCCGACGAGCTTGGGGCGGAGATCGACGTCGGGGTCCACCCCCAGCCGCTCGGCGACGCCGCCGGCGATCAGATCCGACAGCTCGTTGCGCAGGTGCACCGACCGGGCCGCCACCGACGGCGACTGGTCGACCAGCTCGGCTTGGAGGAGCAGGCGGTCGCGTTCGTCCTCGAACACGTGCACGAGCGACAGGAGCGCCTGGCGCACCGAAGTGAGGACCGCCTCGTCGGCGGGTCGCGCCGCCAGGGCCTCGCCCAGCTCGCCGACCCGGTCGGACATGCCGGCGAACACCACGTCTTCTTTGGACGAGAAGTGCCGGAAGAACGTCCGGGCTGACACGTCGGCCGCCTCGGTGATGTCCTCGACGGTGGTGGAGTCGAATCCCTTCTCGCGAAAGAGCCGGGCGGCGGCGTCGATGAGAGCCTCATGGGTCTGGAGCCGCTTGCGTTCCCGGCGGCCGACCTCGGTCATCGTCACCTGGCGAGAGTACGCACCCTGTCAAGTGTCAGTGAGTGACATCTTTCACACACAAGGATTCGAGCTGCGGTGGTTGAATGATGTCAGTAGCTGACACCGATACCGGTCAGTCGCTGGCGACCTCATCGGTCGCTTTTCGACCACATTCACCCCATTCCTCTCGCTGGAGCACCCCGTGGCCAACGCCCTGTACCGACTTGGACATCTTGCGGTAGAGCGCAAGTGGCGGTTCATCGTCGGCTGGGTGGTGGCGGTCGTGGCCGTGGCTGCCGCGTCGGGGACATGGGGTGCCGAGCTCACCCAGAACCCCCGGATCCCCGGGACCGACACCCAGCGCGCCTTTGATCTGATCCAGGACCGATTCCCCGAACGATCGGGAGAGGACGCCCGCATCGTGTTCGCCGCCCCCGGCGGCGAGACCCTGCGCGACAGGACCAACGCCGCCGTCGTGGAGGAGGTCGCGTCGTTCATCGAGGGAGCTCCCCACGTCGTGGGCATCGAGGTCTTCACCCGCGGGGGCCAAGGCCTGTTCCAGGTCAGCGACGATGGCCGCATCGCCTTTGCCACCGTTCGCTACGACAGCGACCACAACGAGGTGGGCGAGCTGGCCATCGAATCGCTGTACGAGGCACGCGCCATCGCCATGGAGGGCGGAATCACCGCCGAGCTCGGCGGCGACATCGTCGAGTTCAACTCCAGCGAGATCGGGGGAGCGGCCGAGCTCATCGGCCTGGGCGTCGCCGTGATGGTGCTGCTGGTGGCTTTCGGATCGGTGGTGGCCATGGGTCTGCCGATCCTCACCGCGCTGTTGAGCCTCGGGGTCGGCCTGATGCTGGTGGGGATCGTTGCCAACTTCTCCGACATCCCCGAGTTCGCCCCCACCATGGCGTCGATGGTCGGCATCGGTGTGGGCATCGACTACGCGCTGTTCGTCGTCACCCGCTATCGAGAGAACCTCGATCGGGGCCAGCGTCGTTCCGATGCCATCGCCCGGGCCATCGCCACTGCCGGCCAGGCCGTCGTGTTCGCGGGAGTCACGGTGGTCATCGCCATCCTCGGGTTGATGGTCGTCGGCCTACCGTTCGTGAGCGGGCTTGGCCAGTCCACCGCGGTCGTCGTCGCCGTGGTCGTGGTCGCCTCGATCACCTTCTTGCCCGCGTTGCTGGCCGCGGTGGGATCGGGCATCGACAAGCTGAAGATCCCCACCCGCCGGTCCCTCGAACCGAGCGAGACGGTGGCAGGGAGATGGGCCGCTCGCGTGAGCCGCAATCCGATCCCGTACCTCGTCGGCAGCTTCGTGATCCTCGCCGTGATGGCGGTTCCGTTCTTCTCGATCCGGCTCGGGCAGAACGACGCCGGCACCTTGCCGCCGTCGTCGACCATCCGCCAGGCATACGACCTGCTGGCCGAGGGCTTCGGTCCCGGGTTCAACGGCCCGCTCATCACCGCCGTGGATCTCAGCAACACCGACAACCGTGTCGCGACGGCAACCGAGGTGGCGGCAGCAATCGGCGCCGACGAAGGCATCGCCCTGTCCCTGCTCGCCGAGGTGAACGAAGCCCAGGACACCGCCATCGTCTACTCGCTCCCGACCACGAGCCCCCAGGACGAGGCTACTGAGGTCACTCTCGCTCGTCTCCGCCACGACGTGATCCCCGTCGTGACCGAGGCCAATGGGTCGCGCAGCTACATCACCGGCTCCACCGCGGCGTGGATCGACATCGGCGACAAGATCCAGGAGCGGTTGCCGTACTTCGTGGGAGCCGTGGTGGTCATGAGCTTCCTGCTGCTCATGGTCGTGTTCCGATCGTTGCTGGTCCCGGCCAAGGCGGCGCTGATGAACTTGTTGGGCATCGGCGCCAGCTATGGCGTGCTGGTTGCGGTGTTCCAGTGGGGCTGGGGCAAGGAGCTGGTCGGTCTCCAGGAGACGGTGCCGATCCTGCACTTCCTACCCATGTTCATGTTCGCCATCCTCTTCGGTCTATCCATGGACTACGAGGTGTTCCTGATGTCCCGCATCCGAGAGGACTACCTCGACAACGGCGGTGACAACCTCCGCTCGGTCGAGACCGGCATCGCCACGACGGCTCGCGTCATCACCGCCGCCGCCATCATCATGGTGAGCGTCTTCGGCTCGTTCGCCATCAACGACGACGTGGCCGTGAAGATGTCGGGCATCGGGCTGGCCGTCGCCATCTTCCTGGATGCCACCCTCATACGCCTCGTGCTGGTTCCGGCCACGATGGCTGTGGCCGGCAAGGCGAACTGGTGGTTCCCCGAGCGTCTCGACCGCTGGCTTCCGCGCCTCGACATCGAGGGCGAGGGCGGGCTTCCTGCTCCTGTCATGCGGTGGGACACCCATCCGAGCCAGGGCATCGACCTCGACTTCCATGGCGATGCCGGCGTCTTCCCGGTCGATCCGGCTGTCACCTTGGATCGCGCTGTTGACGGCGAGGCTGTCGACGCCCCGGCTGTCGTGGGTGGTCGATGATCAGACGACTGCTCAGTCCTCGGCGTGGCCGGCGGCGTGCTTGGAGAGGCCAGCGAGGGCATCGTTGAACGACTCGACCAGCCCGGCCAGGTCGGGGACGTGCTCGGGGCAGGCGATGGCCGACACGTTGAGCTGGTCCAGGTAGCTCCACACGGTGACGTTCAGCCCGATGCCCTCGAGGATGGGGCCGACCGAGTAGAGCGACACCAGCCGTGCGCCGGCGAGGTACAGCGGCTGGCGGGGGCCCGCAACATTGGACACCACGCAGTTGATGACCGGCCGATGCCGCGAGGCCAGGCCGTGTTGTGAGTACTTGCGCCAGAAGAGCGCGTACAGCTTGGGGGGAGCCCATTCGTTCCAGTCGACCAGCATGTCGGCACCCAGCAGGTTGTTGAGGTTCTTCGCCTCCTTGGTGACCTCGTGGATGGCGTGCAGGCGCTCGACGGGATCGGCGATGTCGGTGCGCAGCGACGTGAACATGTTCGACACCGCGTTGCCCGAGAGCCGATCGAGGTTCCCGGTGGCGACGGGGATGCCCGCCACCAGCGGCCGGTCCGGCAGCTCGCCCTGTTGCTCGAGACGGTCACGCAGGACCTCGGCGGTCAGGCCGAGCACGACGTCGTTGATCGACACGCCGAACGCCGACTTCACGGCACGCACCTCGTCGAGCGGGAGGGTCGTGGTGGCGAACGACCGTCGCCGGGTGAGGCTGGTGTTGAACGATGTGCGGGGAGCGGTGAAGGGTGCCGGCGGGTGGACGTCGGACTCACGTCGCCGGCCGCTCACCGCTCGGATTCCACCGATCGTTCGTCGCATCAGTGACGGGAGGGCCAGGACCAGACGCCAGATCGACGTGATCGCCCCCACGACCAGCCAGGCTCTCGACGGCACCGCGTCGGGCTGCCACCTCTGGGTGGGAGGTGCCGGGTCGTGCTCGTCGGGGTCGCTGGTCATCACGTTGGCCAGGAGGGCCGACGCCGCCACCCCATCGGCGAGCGAGTGGTGGATCTTGGCCACGAAGCCGACCATCCCGCCCCCGAGCCCTTCCACCACCCAGATCTCCCACAGGGGTCGGGTGCGGTCGAGCTGGGTCGAGGCGATGTCAGAGATCACCTGGTCGAAGTCGTGGTGATTGCCGGGAGGGGGACAGCCGATGCGACGGACGTGCCAGGCCAGATCGAAGTCGGGATCCTCGATCCACACCGGGTGGTGCAGGCCGAACGGCACCGTCACGAGCCGGCGTCGGAAGGGCGGCAGCAGGTGCAGTCGCTTCTCGAGCTCGTCGACGACCCGCTCGAAGCTGTAGCCACCGGGGACGGTGGACGGGTCGACCACGCCCACCTTGAGCGTGTGCATGTGCAGGGTGGGCGTCTCGGTGTAGAGGAAGCTGGCGTCCAGCCCGCTCAGGCGCTCCATCTCGTCCCCCTCCGATCGTCCCCCCGGATCGTCCCCCCGGATCGTCCCCCTGGGACCAAGGCGTTCATCCTCGACGGCGTTGCCCAACCTACTTCGGGCCCGGGTGCACCTCAGGCGGCGGCGGGAGTGGTTGCGTCATCGCCGACGAGATCGGGGTCGCCGACGAAGCCGGACTCGATGAGCTTGGTCCGCACGAACTCGTGGGCACGACGGTTCCACATGAAGCCGATGTGGCTTCCAGGGAACCAGCACGTCTCGGGACCGCCCCAGTGATGCCAGAGCGAACGGGGCTGAGGTGGGGGGACCATGCGGTCACCGAGCCCGGCGTAGATGAAGCGGCGTCGCTCGGGCACCTTGGTCGGCAGCGCCAGAGGTGAGATCACCTGGTGGGCGTCGGTGGCGTTGGACCCCAGCAGGCCCTGCTTGTTGGCCGCTCGCTCCACCCGGTTCGGGGCGTGGTGACGGAACAGCTCGGGGAAGTCGACGGCGGGGATGCCCGCGATCATCAGGTCGAGCTCGGCCTGGGTCGAAAGCAGCGAGCCGGTGTAGCCGCCGAGGCTGATGCCGTAGGCCCCGATGGGCTGATCGGTCTGGGTCCGGAGCCAGCTGAGCAGGCGCCGCGTGTCCCAGATGGCCTGGCCGATGCCGAACACGGTGTTGAGGAGGTCGAAGGAGAGGAGGTCGTTGGCGCCATCAACGGCGCGGCGGCCGTGCAGTGGCATGACGGGAAACACGAGGTTCAGCCCGAGCTCGCGGTGGAGCATCTTGGCCCGGAAGGCCTGGAAGTCGGCGGCAACGTAGCCCATGCCGAACCCGTGGAGGCACAGCAGCCACGGCCGGTCGACATCGTCGCGGTGGCGCAGAACATGGGCGTGAGCGGTGCGCGGCGCTTCGTAGCCGATCCATCGTTCGCGGGCCGGCTCGTTGGGGTGGGGCTCGAAGCCCGACTCCCAGGTCAGGTGCTCGTAGTGGTTGAGGAGCCACCGACGAGTGGTGATCTGAGGATCGGTGAGTGGGGGAGGCGTCCGGTGGTAGCGGTCGGGTTGGGCCGTCCAGCCCTCGGATCGGTAGAGGCGGGCCGCCTCCGACAGCTCCTCGCCGACCCGCTCGTAGTCGGCTGTGCTGGGGAACTTCGATGGTCGCATCATCACGCCGAGGATTGCTTCGTCCATGGCCACCTGGGTACCCAAGCGCAGGGTGGGAGCGGCCGTGGGCAGGCTGTCGTCACGGCCCAGCTGGGTGCGGGTCCACGACTTGACCGCCCACTCGGTGGTCTTGGGCGGGACGCGCAGCAGGCCGGCGCCAGGTATGCGGGTCATCAGCCAGTTGGCCCGGCGGTAGACCCGGTAGGGCGTGCTCCGCCGCATGACCCGGAAGGCGCGGCGAAAGCTCGATCCGATCACGGACGGAAATCTAACGCCCCGTCAGGTTCGGGAGCGGCATCGGATACTGTGCTCGGGACCGAAGACGTGATGCCCGAGGAGCTCCGGTCCATGGCCAGCTACAACCTGTCGGAGCTGTTCGAGGTCATCGTCGATGCCTCGGCACCCGATCGTGAGGCGCTCGTGGTGGGCGATGGGCGTCGCCTCACCTACCGCCACCTCGACGAGCGAGCCACCCGCTTGGCCAACCATCTGCGGGAGGCCGGCATCGGCCGCGGCGATCACATCGGTCTCCAGCTCCTCAATGGCAGCGAGTACGTCGAGGCCATGCTCGCGGCCTTCAAGCTGTCCGCGGTTCCCGTCAACGTGAACTACCGCTACGTGGAGAAGGAGCTTGCCTATCTCTACGGCGACGCCGACCTGAAGGCGCTGCTGTACCACCGTTCGATGGCGCCGCGGGTGGCGGCAGCAGCCCCCGACATCAGCGGGCTCGACCACTTCATCCACGTCGACGACGAAGGTTCCGGCGAGGCGCCGGTCGCCGGCAGCGTCGAGTACGAAGCCGCGCTGGCCGCGGCCTCGCCCGAACGCACCTTCTCCGGCCGCAGCTCTGACGACGTATACATCGCCTACACAGGCGGCACCACCGGAATGCCCAAGGGTGTGATGTGGCGCTGCGAGGACATCTTCTTCGGCGCCATGGGTGGCGGCGACGTCTTCCAGACCGGCGACGTTGTCTCCTCGCCCGACGAGCTGGCGACGCGGATGCCCGAGGCCGGCCTCGTAATCCTCCCCACGCCACCGTTCATGCACGTGTCGGCGCACTGGGGTGCGTTCATGGGCTTCTTCGGCGGCGGCAAGGTGGTGATCGTGCCGCACGGCCGATTCGATCCGGGCACCATCTGGTCGCTCGTCGATCGCGAAGCGGTGAACATCCTCATCGTGGTGGGCGATGCCATGGCTGTCCCGCTGGCCGACGAGTTCGACGTGTCCGGCCCCTATGGGCTGCCGGGACTGATCGTGATCGGATCGGGTGGTGCGGTGCTCAGCCCCACGAACAAGGAGCGCCTCGCCGCCCTCAAGGAAGGGTTGATGATCATCGATGGCATGGGCAGCTCGGAGATGGGCGCCATCGGGACAAAGGCAACCGCGGGAGGCGAGAAGGCGACCGGTCCGCAGTTCGCCGTCAACGCCCAGACCGCCGTGCTCGACGACGACCTCCGACGCATCGAACCGGGAAGCGACACGGTGGGCCAGCTCGCCCGAACCGGTCACATCCCGCTCGGCTACTACGGCGACGTCGACAAGACGGCCACGACGTTCGTCACTGATCCCGAGGGCACCCGCTGGGCTCTGGCCGGGGACATGGCGCAGGTCGCCGAGGACGGCACGGTGGTCCTCCTGGGCCGCGGCTCGGTGTCGATCAACAGCGGGGGTGAGAAGGTGTACCCCGAAGAGGTGGAGGTGGCGGTGCGCCATCACCCCGCCATCGCCGACGTGCTGGTGGTCGGTGTTCCCGACGATCGGTGGGGCAGCCGTGTGGTGGCCGTCGCCTCGCTCCGGTCGGGTGAGTCGTTGACCCTCCCCGAGCTCGAGTCCGTCTGCCGTGACCACCTCGCGGGATACAAGGTGCCGCGCCACCTCATCGTCGTCGACGAGGTGGTCCGCTCACCGAGCGGCAAGGCGGATTACCGATGGGCCAAGCAGACCGCACTCGATGCCCTCGGCGTCGGTGGGGGCTGACGCTCCGGGTCCTGATGTCGGGGGTCAGCTGCCGCGACGCATCCAGAGGCGCAGTGTGGTCTGGAACCTGGCGACGAAGCGCTCGTAGACGTGGCGCAGCTCCCGTCCGGGCCAGTCGGCGGGCAGCAGAAGGTCGGGGAGCAGCGGGTCGGCACCGGAGTGGCGGAGCACGGCCGCCGCGCACTCGAACGCCGGTGCCAGGGCGGTGGGGTGGTCGCCCGACATCTGGGGCTCGATCTCCGCCATCTCTGCCAGCAGCGAACGGGCCCCGTCGCTCCAGGCGGCCAGGTCCCACAGCTCGGTGGCATCGAACCTGAGCCCACAGGAGGGATCGGGCCGTGCGCCCCCGATCACCGCACACTGCTCGTCCCGTCGCAGCCGCGATGTGCCGGCGCGCCCGGCGGGAAGGTTCTCGGGTCGGACCCACACGCCCTCGCGCCACTCGGCGAGGCGCAGATCCTCGAGAGCGCGCCGGAGCGCGACGCGATCGGCGGCTGATCGGGCTCCATTGGCCACCACTGCCATCTCCCACGATCCGTCCCAGTCGCCGGTGTCGCCTCGGCGGCTCTGCTCCTGACGCTCCTGGCGGGCGACGAAGGGCCCGGCCAGCCGGTAGCCGTCGCTGTCGGGCTCCAGCTCGCCTTTGGCGACCATGCGGGACATGGCCACGCGCATGGTGCCCTCGTTCACACCGAACAACGATCCGGTGCGCACCAGCGACGAGGTCGGGAGCCGGGGCGGATCGACTCCGAGCAGGGTGCTGGCGACCACGGACCGGGCGGTGAGCGGCTTCCGGTCACCCCTGCCCCGGCCATTACGTGGTTTCGACATATGAGGAAAACATGTAACATAGACGCCGTGACCGCGTCGACCACTCCTGATGGAGCTGCGCTGCTGCCGCGCCTCGCCGAGGGCACGGTGCTCCCGGCGCCCGACGCCCTTCCCGACGTCCTGCCCACCGACCGGCTCAACGACCGGGGCGTCGCCACCCGCCAGCTCCGCGACGAGCTGCGCCGGATCCCCAACATCGGCAACGTCTGGACCGTGGCGATGGCCCTTGGTCAGGTCGTCGCCACCGCCGCCATCGCCGTGTGGGCCGATCACCCGCTGGTGTGGATCATTGTGTTCGTGGCCATGGGTGCGGCCCACGCCCGGATGGCGATCCTCATGCACGAGGCGGCGCACCGGCTCCTGTTCAGCAACCGGCGGCTCAACGACTTCGTCGGGAGGTGGGTTGGTGGCTATCCGGGGTTCGTGCCGTTCGAGCTGTATCGACGCACCCACTTCGCCCATCACCGCGACGAGTTCGGGCCCGACGAGCCCGACATCGCCTTCTACTCGGGTTACCCGTCGGGGTCCGCCACCTTCCGCCGACGGCTCATCCGTGACATCACCGGTCAGACCGGCTGGAAGAACCTCAGGGCCTTGGCCCAGGCGCTCCGCAGTCCCGGCGCCCGCCCCATGGCCACGAGGATCCTCGTCGCCCAGGTGTTGGTGGCGTCGGGCTTCGCCCTCGCCGGCCACCCGTGGCTCTACCTCATCCTGTGGCTCGGACCCTGGCTCACGGTGTGGAAGGTCATGAACCGGCTGCGGTCCATCGCCGAGCACGGGGGGATGCAGCGGAGCGACGACCGGCGCGAGACCACCCACCACGTGCGCCACCAGGCCTGGTGGGCGAGGGCCACGATCGTGCCCTACAAGACGGGCTGGCACCTCGCTCACCACGTCGACATGGGTGTGCCCTTCGGAAACCTTCCGCGCCTGCACGCCGAGCTGGAGTCGGCGGGCTGGGTGAACGAGGCCAACACCCACCGCACATACCTCGACCTCTGGCGCGATCTCGTCGGTCGCTGACTCGAGACGGGGTGGGGTGGACGTCGCGTTGGCGCGGGGTGACCACGATGGAGGACGCTGGGGGGTCCACAGCAGCAACGGACCAGGAGGCTGACGGTGGAACGAATGCGCGGGATGGATGCCTCGTTCTTCTACATGGAGACCCCCGACATGCACATGCACGTCACCGGGGTGATGATCCTCGATCCGGCCACCCGCGAGGGCGGCTACTCCTACGAAGCGGTGAAGGAGTCGTTCACCGAGCGGCTGCACCTGATGCCGCCGTTCCGTCGCCGTCCGGTGTTCGTGCCGTTCGGTCTCGGCCATCCGGTGATGATCGAGGACGAGAGCTTCTCCATCGACCAGCACATCCGCCGCATCGGCTGCCCTCAGCCCGGTGGAATGGCCGAGCTGGCCGAGCTGGTGGGAGACATCGCGTCCCGACAGCTCGATCGGAGCCACCCGCTGTGGGAGCTGACCGTCATCGAAGGTCTGGAGAACGGGCACGTCGCCCTGGTGTCGAAGATGCACCACGCGGTGATCGATGGCGCCAGCGGGGCCGACCTCATGGCCAACCTCTTCGACCTCTCACCCCAACCCGAGCCGCTCGCTCAGCCTGATGAGGAGTGGCAGGGGGAGTCGGCACCTTCCGATGCCGCTCTGGTGGCCCGCGCTCTCGCTCAGCAGCTCACGAGCCCGGCTCGCATGGTTCGCACCATCACCAAGACTGCTCGCAGCGTGGTCGACGTCGTGAACCAGGTGCGGGCCGGATCCGATGCGGCGATGCCGCTCACCGCGCCAAACACCCGGTTCAACGGAGCGCTCACCCCTCATCGCTCAGTGGCCTTCGGGCGCACCGATCTCGAGGACATGAAGTTCGTGAAGCAGGCGTTCGGCGTGAAGGTGAACGACGTCGTGCTGGCCTGCTCCACCTATGCCTTGCGGCGGTGGCTCCAGGAGAACGACGAGCTGCCCGACAAGCCGCTCATCGCCTCGGTGCCGGTCTCGGTGCGAACCGAGGAGCAACAGGGCGAGATGGGAAATCGCGTGTCGTCGATGTTCGCCGCTCTGCCCGTGCAAGAGGCTGACGCTGTCGAGCAGCTGCTCTACATCAACAAGCGCATGAACAGCGCCAAGGAGCTGCACAACGCGCTGGGCGCCGACATGCTCCAGGACTGGTCGGAGTTCTTCGGCCCAGCCATCTTCACCCGGGCCATGCGCGCCTACTCGGGAATGAAGTTGGCCGACCGTCACCGGCCGATCCACAACCTCGTCATCTCCAACGTGCCCGGCCCGCCGATCCCCCTCTACACCGGCGGCGCCAAGGTGGAGGCCGTCTACCCGATGGGTCCGCTGGTGATGGGTGCCGGGATCAACATCACTGTCTTGTCGAACATGGGCCACGTCGACATCGGTGTCATCGCCTGTCGCGAGCTGGTGCCGAACGTGGCAGACATCCCCGAGAGGTTCATCGAAGGCCTCGGCGTCCTCAAGAAGGAAGCCGAGGAGCGGCTGGGCAAAGCGCCAGCCAGTTCCGGCGCCTGATCCCGTCGCCGACCCACCTGCGGGTTGGCGACGGCGTCACTCCTCGATGATCGACGTACTCGTCGTCGGCGGCTCGCCGCACTCGGCGTTGACCCCGCGCTCGAACTCGTTGCTCGTCGCCACATAGCTGGCCAGGGTCCCCTGCTCTCCGGCGAAGGTCTCCCGCAACGCCGTTTCGGCCGCGGCGACGTCGTAGTCATGTTCCTCGAGCGTCGTTCGTAGGGTCTCGAGGCCGTCGAGCACCTGTTGGGCACCGGTGCGGAGGCTCTCGGGTGCCACGTTGCGGGCTCGTTCGATGGTGCCGATGAGCTCATCGAGCGTCGCCTCGGTCCGTTCGGGATCGTCGAGGATCACCTGTTCGTAGGATGACGACGCTCGCAGCTCGTCGACCAGGGCGCAGAACGCCTGGGGGTCGGGCTCGGGTTCGTCGCCGCTACAGGCTGCGGCAATGGTTGAGGCGAGCGCGACGAGCGCGGTGGCGATGAGTCGGCGTGGGGGCATCGAAGGCATCCTGCCGCACGAGTGGTCGGTGGTCGCGCACGCTTGGGGTCAGGCCTCGTGCAGCCGGTCGACGGGGACACCTCGGCGCACGACATAGCTCCGGTGGGACTCGAGGCCCGGTGACCACATCCCCCACACGCCCAGCAGGACGCGACGGGTCGGATCGGTCCACGAGATGGCGTCGGCGGCAGCGACCCGATGAACCGTCTGGCGGATCCCGCTCTCGTGCACGACGTAGCCCGCCCAGGTTCCGGGGTAGTCGCGGGTGGACCCCACCTCGGAGATGGTGATGGAGCCGTGGTGATGGCGCCGGTGCCGATGGGAGTGACCGGTGGTGACGACGGTGCCGGGGGCGGCGCGGTCGAGCTGGTCGAGGAACGGCCGGGCCTCGGGACCGGTGATGCCGGGTGGCCAGAAGGCCGGGATGCGAAACCGCTGGGGCTGGTGGTGCATGGCCACGATCACGCTGGTGTCGGCCTCGGCCGCCGCCGTGCACACATCGTCGGCTACGTGAGCGATCCGGCCCCAGTTGATCCCGGGTACCGACGTGTTCACCACGATGATCCTGATGCCAGGTCGGTCGACGACCTCGATCTCGCCCACCATGTCGATGCCGGCGTCGCCTAGCGCCGCCGTGCCATCGACGGCGCCGTCCTTGACGTCGTGGTTGCCGAGCGTCGTGATGGTGGGCAGCCCACCTCTGGCCAGCTCGCGCGCCAGGGTCTCCCACTCCTCGGCGAGACCGTTGTGGGTGAGGTCGCCCTTGCCCACCACCATCTCCGCTCCGAACTGCCGAGCCTGCGCCAGTGCCGAGCGAAGGCAGCGGATGGAGAAGTCGGGATCGGTTCCCTCGGCCTCCTCGAAGGGTCGCAGGGTGCCGAAGTGACTGGCCCCGATGTGCACATCGTTCACGGTGGCGAACCGGAACAGCTCGTCACCGGGCAGCTTGTCGAGGGTGGTGGCCGCCGAGCGCGCCGCCACCACCCCGTCGTCGCTGACCAGGTCGAGGATCACCGATGAGCTGGCCGGTAGGCCACCGAGGAGTGCGGCGCCAACAGGAGACCTCCCTTCGATGCGGTGGGATGCGACCGGGCGGCCATCGTGGGTCGCCACCAGCTGCCACGACCCGTCCGGCACACCGCGCCACACGACCTGGATCTCGTGGTCCTCGACCGCGAAGACCTCCAGCCGGGTGCGAAGTGGGCGGGCCATGGCGGCCTAGGCGAGCGCGCCGGCCAAGCGGGCCGCCTCGCGCTGGCGCAGCGCCATGTTGACGATGTTCCGCTCCAGCAGCTGATCGAGGGTGGTGGCGGACTGGGGGATGGGGTGGTCGGCGAAGAAGGCGTGGATCTCGCTCGACTGCTCGGGCCGGGTCATCGAGGCGATGGGCTCGACCATGTAGATGATCGTGTTGCGGGGAAAGGCGGCGTTGAGCTCGTCCCAGTGCTCGACCATGAAGCTCCATGCCACCGGGGCGACGTAGCGGTTGGCCAGGGCGCGATGCACGACGAAGGGCCCGTTCTGGGTTCGGATGCTTCCGTCCAGGCACCATCGGAGCGTGATCAGGGCCAGAGCCTCGTCTCGCAAGGCGGGCAGCGCCCACAGGTATCGCAGCTCCTCCTGTGGGGTTGTGGCGTTCCGATGAGCGGTCCAGAACCGCTGATGGGTGTCGGCGTCTCCGTGGACGGCGACGGCCATGACCGCGGCCGAGGCCAACTCGGGCTCGAGGCCATCGCCCTCATCGAGGAGCTTGGCGGCCCACGAGGCAACATCGCGGTCGTCGCCGAGATCGGCGGCCTCACGCACCAGCAACGCCCGGAGCCGCCGAGCGTCGCTCGAGTCGTCGGGGCGCGGCTGCCGGCCGAGGCGTGCGAGTGCGTCGCAGAGCAGGGTGCGGATCCAGGTGGCCATCTCGGCATCGGCGTGGGGTGGAACGATGCGCCGCAGGGCCCCGAGCCCGCCGACCACGGCCGACCACACATCGGGATGCCGTTCGAGGGTGAAGCGCCGCGCCAGGTCCATGAACTCCGGCCCGGTCATCGTGGCGGCGCTCACGGCCGCCCACGAGTCGTTGACGAGGGCCAGCCGCTCGACGGTGGTGAGCTCGCCGAGTCGTGCGGCGATGGCGTCGCGGAGGTCGCGGCTGTAGCCGACGCGGTAGAAGCCCTCGGCTCCGGTGTTGCCGACGACGGCGTCGATCGGTGCCCCGACGTCGATCACCGCCATCTCGGCATCGAGGACGAGCCGATGTTCCGATCTGGCTCCCTGACCCAGGGTTCGCATCATGATCGGCACCGACCACTGTGGTGGCTCGACCTCGTCGAGGGATGCCCCAGCGAAACGGAAGCGGCGCTGAGAGACCCGGAGCCGCTGATCTGAGTCGGCTGGCTCAAGGGTGATCAGTGGGAACCCACCTTGGTAGATCCACGAGTCCATGATCCGGCGGCAGGGTTGGCCGGTGGTTTCCTCCAGCGCGTCCCAGAGGTCCGACGTCTCGGTGCTGCCGTAGGCGTGCTGGTCGAGATAGGCGCGCACGCCGTCGCGGAAGGCGTCGGGCCCGAGGTACTGCTCGAGCATGCGAAGGACCGCCCCTCCCTTCGTGTAGGTGAGGGTGTCGAACATGCCTTCGGCATCCGCGGGGTGAACGACCTCGAACTCGATCGGTCTGGTCGCGGTGAGCGAATCGATGGTGTAGGCGTGGCTCCGCCCTAGCTTCTCGCTGGTCCACACCTCCCACTCCGGCTTCCACGCGTCGAGGGCGAGGATCTCCATGAAGGTGGCGAAGGCCTCGTTGAGCCAGATCCCGTTCCACCAGCTCATGGTCACCAGGTCCCCGAACCACATGTGGGCCACCTCGTGGGCGATGACCTCGGCCACCCGCTTCAGCTCGGAGTGCGTGGCCTGGGCCGGATCGACCAATAGGGCGTTCTCCCGGAAGGTGACGGCACCCAGGTTCTCCATCGCCCCCGCCGCGAAGTCGGGGATGGCCAGCAGATCCAGCTTGTCGCCGGGGTAGGCGCGGTCGAAGTAGTGGGTGAAGAAGTCGAGGCAGAACGGCGCGCACTCCAGCGCGAAGTCGGCGAGGTGCGTCGCCCCCGGACGGGTGACCACCCGCACCGGGACTCCCCCTTTGGTCATCACCGCGCTGGTCACGTCGAGATCACCCACCACGAACGCCACCAGGTAGCTCGACATCTTCATGGTGTCGGCGAAGCGGACGCGCCGCCGGCCGTCGCCGACGGGCTCGCTGCTCACGTTGCGGGCGTTGCTGATGGCGGTGTGGCGCTCGTCTACCACGAGCGTGATCCCGAACACCGCCTTTCGGTCGGGTTCGTCGAAGCAGGGGAAGACGCGGCGGGCGTCGGTGCTCTCGAGCTGGGTGGTGGCGATGACGACCTTCTCACCCTGATCGTTCTCGTAGGTCGAGCGGTAGAAGCCGCGCAGCTGGTCGTTGAGCACGCCACGAAAGCGCGTGTGCAACGTCACCCGCCCGGGCTCGAGCGCTGTTTCGACCGTGAACGTCACCCGTTCGGCGTCGGCGTCGAACGTCATCGCCGGCCGGATGGCGTCGACGGCGGATCCGGTGACGGTGGCCTCGTCGATCTCGAGGTCGACGGCGTTGAGCACCAGTCGGTCGGTGGCGTCGATGATGTCGATCTCGATCTCGGCCGACCCGGTGAACGACGCAGACGAGATGTCGGGCTCGATGACGAGGTCGTAGCGTACGGGCGCGGCGAAGCGAGGCAGGCGGTGATCGCCGGTTGTGGTCACGACCCCTCCGGTGGGCTCGACGGTCCGAGGAACGTTACCGTCAGCCCGCTCGGACCCATCGGCTCGTCACAGACGGGCACCGCTCGGAGGACAACTTGGACACTCGCTACGACGTCTGCGGCATCGGCAACGCCCTGGTCGACGTGCTGACCGACGCCACCGACGCCGACATCGATCGGTTCGGCCTGGCAAAGGGCACCATGCGACTCATCGACGCGGACCAGGCGTCGGCGCTGTACGCCCAGCTCGGTCCGGCCTCCGAGCTGAGTGGCGGGTCGGCCGCCAACACTGTCGTGGGCGTTGCGTCGCTCGGCGGGTCGGCCGCCTTCGTGGGCCGGGTGCGTGACGACCAGCTCGGTGAGGTGTTCGCCCATGACATCCGCGCCGCCGGCGTCCACTACGACGTGGCGATCGCCACCGACGGCCCACCGACGGGCCGGTGCCTCATTCTCGTCACCCCCGACGCCGAGCGCACCATGAACACGTTCCTCGGTGCCAGCCAGGACCTCCATCCCGACGACCTCACCCCAGACCTGCTGCGAGCGGCCAACGTCACATACCTCGAGGGCTACCTGTTCGATCCGCCCGAGGCGAAGGAGGCCTTCCGGGCCGCGGCGGCCATGGCCCGGGAAGCGGGCCGGCTGGTGGCGCTGTCGCTCAGCGATCCGTTCTGCGTCGATCGGCACCGCGATGACTTCGTCGACCTCATCGACGATGTCGACCTGCTGTTCGCCAACGAGCAGGAGATCGTCTCGTTGTTCGGCGTCGCGACGCTCGACGAGGCGCTGGACACCGTGGCCGAGCACTGCCGGCACGCGGCGGTCACCCAGGGGGCCGATGGTGCCACGGTCATCGAGGAGGGCCGGCGCATCGACATCCCCGTCCACCCCGTCGACCACGTCGTCGACACCACTGGTGCCGGCGATCTGTTTGCCGCCGGGTTCCTGCGGGCCTACACCTCGGGCGCCGATGCCGAGACGTGCGGACGGCTGGGAGCGCTGGCCGCGGCCGAGATCGTGAGCCACACCGGTGCCCGCCCGGCACGCTCGTTGGCCCAGATGGCGGTGGACGCCGGGATCCGCCTGTGACCGCGGTAGCGGTGCGGGCGCGTGTTTCGTGTGGTCTTGGCCATCGCGCCTCACCTCCTCGCCGCCTCTGAGTTGCGAGAACAGGCGAGGTGACGGACACTCATCGATGCCAACCGCTGATGCCGCGGCGTCGCCTGTCACGGGCAGCGCCTGTTGCTGAGGCACTTCCCACTCTACTTCCCATGATCGACTTTGGGAAGTAGAGTGGGAAGCATGAAGGTCGACTCTCCGTTCGGACTCGCCGTCGAGTCGGTGCCGCTGCCCCGCTCTCCGCTTGCCTTCGTTGTTGCTCAGGTGCGGTTCCCGTTGGTGGCTGCCATCGCCGAGCAACAGTTCATTGCGCCCTTCCAGGAGCGCATCCGGTCGACGTACTCGGACCTCAAGGCGGAAACGGAGGCGCAGGTGACCTTCACGCCCGACGGTGTTCAGGCGAAGGAAGGCAACCGAGTATGGCGTTTCACCGAGAGCAACGGTCCTTGGGAGGTCACGCTGTCGTCGGAGTTTCTCGCTCTCTCGACTCGGAGCTACACGAACCGGGACGACTTCCTCACGCGGCTCGGAGTGCTCCTGACCGCGCTCGCTGAGTGGATCGACCCCAGGACGGTCCGACGATTCGGAGTCCGCTACATCGATCGGGTGATCGGGTCCGAGGCAACGCGCGAAACCATGACGACGCTCGTGCGCCCTGAGGTCCTCGGCACGACCGCAGTCGAACTGCCCGACTCCGTCGGTCTGAACCACTCGTTGACAGAGTGTGAGTATCGGTTCCAGGAGGACCCGCCGTCCTCGCTGCGAACGAAGTGGGGCTTTCTCCCAGCGAACGCGACATTCGATCCAGCCGTCGAGCCAGCGAACGAGAGCTCTTGGGTTCTGGACGTGGATTGCTCCCATAACGAGCGCCCCTTCGACCCCGAGGTGATCCTGAGCGCCGGGAAGTCCTACACGGACCGCATCTACCGCTTCTTCCGCTGGGCCGTGAAGGAAGAGTTCCTGACGCACTTCGGAGCCACGCAGTCATGACCGCGCATACTCGAATCATCCGCGGCAAGGACATCCTCGACACTGACCCCGCGTCGCTGATCGTCGCGCCAATCGAGCCCTTCAGCTGGTCGGGAACCAGCGCCCACATCTGCGTGATCGCCGCCTCCCCATGGGTGTCGGAGACACGGACTCAAATCCTTGGCGCCGATCGGACATCGTGGCCGGCCACCTTCAACGAACCCTCGGCGTCCAAGTCCGAGGAGGTCGAGCGGCTACGCGACGAGATCTCAAACTCATGCGGACTCTCGCGTCAGGACATCGCCCGGGCGATGGGCGTCGACCGCCGATCCCTGTCGGGATTCGTGTCGGGAGAGATCCAGCCGACGCCTGAACGGCTCGCGTTGCTCCGCGTGCTCGCCGATGTCGCTACGTGGACTGCGGAACGGTTCGGGAAGCGCGCCCGTGAGGTGCTCACCGCCGACGGCGAGCAGGGCTGCCCCCTCGATCTCGTAGCGGCTGGCCTCACCGATCTCCATGGCGCAGTCGAGGCAGCAGCACACGCCGCAGGCGTCATCGCTCGCGCTCCCGTCACGATCCGGCACCGCAAGCACGGAGAACCGCTCTACCTCCGAGCCCGCGAGGTGTGGATTGGCCGTGCGGATCTGCCCACTCGGGCTGGTGTCCTGCGTGATCCCGATGTCTACGAACAGGACCTCGCCGAGGCCGCAGCGACAAGTGACACCCGCGGGCGCGCGAGGCGGCGTCGAAAGTCGATCTGACGTGAGCGCGGAGTTCTTCGTCCCCGCAGTCGGCCCGCTCAACCAGGGCGACATATTGATCGCGCCCATCGCCCGTGTTGCTGCGCCAGACCTTTTCGTGCCGGACAAGTGGGACCGCCTCGACCAGGACGAGCACCACACCGACCGCAGCGCGGTCGACGGCGAGGACATCTTTCTCCTGAGCGGCCGTGAGCTCGTGATGGTCACTTCGCACGACTGCCACCACGACAAGGAGTGGAACACCGAGGTACGGCGACTCGTCCGAGCAGGCGAAGCCCAGGAAGACGCCGAAACGATCGCCGAAGCCAACACCTCGCTCGACCGCAACTTCCACGCGAGCCCCCTCGTTCCTCTCACTGACTGCCCAGCCGACCACCAGGGCAACCTCCGGGCAGGAAAGGTCGTGGGCTACTTTCCCATCCCCGCCTCGTCGGACGGTTCCTTCCCCGACTGCGTCGTAGATCTCACGTATCGCTGCACCGTCGACCGGCTCGCCATCTCCAATCGACGCTGGTGTCTGTCACAGTCCGCCCGCGACCGACTCCGCTACGCCATCGCTCGGTTCGACTCATTCCGGTCTGTGGAGTTGAGCGAGCAACTCGAGTCGGCGATCGGACGCGAGATCACCGATGTTCAGGTGGACAAGGGCTCCGGCATCAGAGTCACACTGACGCTCGACGACGGGACGACACTCGACCTCGTGCAGCCGCCGGCAGAGCCCGAACCCGGAGGCCGGACACATCTTTAGCCGTGGCGCTCGATTCGCCGCTTGCGGAGATCGACGACGGTCGCTCCAGCTCGCACGTTCAGCCTCCCTTACGCGAAATGTTCGGTAGAGATCGGGGGTCTTCGGCCCTCCGACAAGCCCCTGACCTGACATGCACGTTTACCGTGGGCGAGCGGGGACTTGAACAAACCCACCATCCGTGGCCTCCAGCGGCAGCGAGCGGCCTCCAGCGGCCTCTACCTCGGGGTTCCTGGGGCCGTTTGCCGGTCCAGGCCCCTGCGGGGGCTGGAGGCCACGACCTCCCATCAGCAGAACATCAGCACAGCGACACCCCTTCATCCCGTCCTCCCAACGAGGCGCAGATCGGCATCCAAGGCTTCGGCGATCCGTTGAAGGGTCCGAGCGGTCGGGCTGGTCGAGCCTCGCTCGATGCGACTGATGTCGGCCTGATCGATTCCAGTGCGCTCGGCGACACAGATCGACCGGTCACTCACCGGCTACATCACCGAGGCCAGACTCGGCACAGCTGCATGAACTCTTGTCACAAAATCCCCGGGGCTCCGCCCCAAGAGATCTAGCAGTCCTCCGGAAGGAACTCGGCCTCCATCTCGCCGTTGTCGACCGCCTCGAGGAACAGCTCGCAGATCTCCAGTGGCGTCGGGACGGGCTCGCCGCCGAACTCGGCGGTACCGGCGCTATCGACGGTCCCCTCGACCGTGAAGCTACTGACCTCTTCGTAGCCTCCGAAGGTTCCGAAGGCGAGCGTGAAGAAGGCCTCGGCGAGGGGTTCACCGTTCGTGGCGAACCAGCTGACCGCGTCGTCGTTCAGCGAGGACAGCACCCGCTCCACCGTGTCCAGCGCGGTGGCCGTCGGACTCAGGTACCAGGCGCCGTCCACACGGACCACCTCGAGTCCGATGGTCCCGAGACGCTCGAAGTCGATGGGCAGCTCGGCGAAGAGGGCGGCGGCGTCGGGGCCCAGCCCACCGGCGTCGTAGAGCTCTTCCAGCCCGAACAGGGCGCCATCTCCGGTGGCACAGATCGGCTCTCCGAAGCCAGTGAACCCAGGTATCGGGAAGGGGAGGAAAGCGTCCTCGCTACCCGCCGGAGGTGGTGGGTCGATCGTCACCGTGCTGCACCCATCGGCATACTCCACACCCATGGTGACGCCCTCGGTCTCAACCGCCAGCGACATGCCATGGAAGGTGAGATGGGCGCGGTCGCCGTCGGTCTCCGTGACGACGTCGAAGTCGAGATCGAACCGGTCGACGCCGAGGCCCGCCCAGCCACCTTCGGTGACCTGTTCGGCTTCCGCCACCCAGATGGGGGCGAAGGCATGGATCGGATCCATCTCGCCCGGCGCCAGGGCGGCGAAGGCCGCAGCGGCGTCGAGGTCGGCCAAGGCCCCGGTGAGCAGGTCGACGACGCCCTCGGGGGTCTCGGCGCCGGCTGGCTCGAGCCAGTCGGCGGGGGCGGGGAAGGCGAGACCCTCGTCGCGTCGTGCCGCGTCGGCGATGCTGAAGCCGACGCTCACCCACCACGAACCGTCGCGGCGGATGGCGACCAGTGCCAACTCCTCCTCCGCGAAGTCCTCGGTCTCGGTCTCGGCGTCGTCGGGCGGGATCACGCCGAGCTCGTCGAGCGCCGGGCCGGCCGGCAGCTCGGAGGGCACGGCGGTGGAGGTGACCGTGCCGGCCACCACCCGGACCGTGACCAGATCGTCGGTCAGCGCCTCGGTCTCGTACTCGAGTCCGCTGAACTCGAAGTCGATGCCGGCGATGCCGTTGAGATCGAGTGCGTCCGACACGATGCCCAGGCGCCCGAGCTCGTCGGCGATGCCCTCGACGCCGGGTTGGATGGCCTCCCGCTCGCGGGGGTCGATGGCGGCCATGGCCCCCAGCAGGTCCTCGTCGGATGTGGCCTGGAACAGGCGGTCGACGGCCTTGGTCGGGCCGTCACCACCGCCTCCCACGATGTTGGCGGCGAGGAACCCGCCACCAGCGAGGATGGCAACACCCAACAGCAAGCCGAAGAGCCGTCCGTTGGAGATGCCCGACCTCACGGTGGAGGGCGTCGGCGTGTCGCTCGTCGTGTAGGCGGACGGCGGCTCGGGGGACGTGACGGAGGGTGGGTTGTCGCTCACTCAGGTCACACTACGGGTCGCCCTGGCTCCGTGTCCGGTTCATCGGGCCACGAAGCCGCTGCCACCGAGAGCCCCACCACCACGGCGATGGTCCCCAGGACCGTCGCGGCAACCGGCCCAAGTTCGGTGAGCAACGGAGTCCGCCACACGACGATCGAACCGGCGATCGCGACCACGCCCGCCGTCGCACACAGCACCCCGGCCAGCCTCCGACGGTGCAGCGAGGCCGCAACCAGCACTCCGCCCACCTGCGCCGGCAGCAGGGCGGAGGCCCACAGCAGGCTGCGCTCCCAGGCGGCATCGGCCAGGCCGAGCCGCTGGGTCAGGTCGATGAGCTCGACCGCGTTGCGGGTGCGCTCACCGCTGGTGGCCCACGGCAGCAGGATCGTTGCCGCCACGGCCGCGGTGGCGGCGACCACGGCCAGCATCGACGCCCGGCCACCGCTCCCGCCGGGCGGTGGCCGCTCAGGAGTCGGCTGCACCAGGCTTGGATGGGGGATGGAACTGGAGCGAGAGGTCACCCAGCTTCACCAGTGTCGATGCCACCCAGCCTCCGAGCGCGGCGAGCTGGCGATCGACGGCCGATCCGTCGGTGAGCGTTTCCTCGTCGAGCTCGACGGTGCCTTCGTAGTGCACCTCGATGGCGTGATCGTCAGGACCCTCGGGGGTGAGCAGCTTGGTGAGCATCGGTGCCGACCGCTCGAGGCGTTCACGTCCGAGCTGGGGTGAGGAGGTGGGCAACGCGGCGAGGACCACTGACGGATCGGCGGGCTCGGCCAGACGTTGGATGCGCACGGCGATGTCCATGTCGATGCGAGGTGGTTCGTCGAATGGTTCGCCGATGTACCACGACCGGTACGCGGTCTGCGCCCATGTGGGCCAGTCGAGGGTGATCTCGGCGACGATGCGCGGGGGGAGGCCCTCCCCCGGAAGCCCGTAGGCGGTCTGCCACTCGACGTCCCCGAGAAGGACGTCGACCTTGAACCCCTCCTCGAACGCCTGGCGCTCCAGGAGTGCCTGCTCGAACGCGTCACGCAGGGCGCCGATGGCGTCGAGGAAGACGTGGTCGAGCACAGTGTCACGGTACCCCTCGCTGACCCGACGTCCCGCCTCGCGCGGTCCGCCGCCGGCCAACGGGAGCGCGGTGGGCTTCAGCCATAGGCTCAGCTCCGTGTCCGGTTCGCTGCGGGTCGCCGCGCTCATCAAGCAGGTTCCCAGGTTCGAAACGATGACGCTGGGCGACGACGGGCGTCTCCAGCGTGACGGGCTCGAGCTCGAGATGAATCCCTACTGCCGGCGTGCGGTGGGCAAGGGGACCGAGCTCGTTGCCGCCCGGGGAGGCTCGTTGACGGTGATCAGCCTGGGGCCACCGGCCGCCGGGAACTCCGTCCGTGAGGGAGTGGCGTGGGCCCTCGCTCACGGTGTCGACGCCCGGGGAGTGCTGGTGTCCGACCCTGCCTTCGCCGGTTCTGACACGCTCGCCACCGCCCGGGCGCTGGAGGCGGCGCTGGGCCGGCTCGGCCGCTTCGATCTCGTCCTGTGCGGACGCAACTCCGTCGATGCTGACACCGGTCAGGTCGGCCCCGAGCTGGCCGAGCTGGTGGGCCTCCCCTTCGCCGGCCCGGTCCGCCAGCTCGACGTCTCATCCGACGGGATGTCAGCCGATGTCGAGTGCGAGCTCGACGACGGCTCGATGGATGCCACCCTTGCCCTGCCCGCGGTCCTCTCGTGCGCTGAGCGGCTCTGCGATCCGTGCAAGGTTCCACCCGAAGGTCGGGCAGCAGTCCCCGACGACCGAATGACCGTCCTCACTGCGCCCGAGTGCGGACCCGGGCCCTGGGGTCAGGGGTGCTCGCCGACGTCGGTGGGTGAGGTACGCACGATCGACGTCCAACGACTTCACCGGATGCTCGAAGGGTCCGTCGGTGAGCAGGTCGCCCGCTGCGCCGCCCTGCTGGCTGAACGCGGCGCACTCGATGCGGCGAGCCCGGACTCGCCCGGCTCGGTGCCGGTTCCCACGGCACGGCTGGGTGGGCTCGTCGGAGTCCTCGTCGAACCCCGGCGCGAGCGCCTCACCCGCGAGCTGCTCGGCGCCGCGGCCACGCTGGCTACCGGGATCGACGGGCGGGTGGTCGCCGTCGGCCCCGACGTAGACGCCGCGCCGCTGGGTCCGCAGGGAGCCGACGACGTCCTCTCCATCGTCGGCTCCGATGCCGAAGAGGACGTGGCCGCCGCGGTGTCGGGTTGGGCGATGGAGCGTTCGCCGTGGGGGGTGCTGGCACCCAGCACCGTCTGGGGCCGCGAGGTTGCTTCGCGGGTGGCGGCGCGACTGGGAGCGGGGCTCACTGGCGATGCGGTGGAGCTGGAGCTCGACGAGGGTCGTCTGTTGGCGTGGAAGCCGGCATTCGGCGGGGCGATGGTGGCTGCCATCCGTGCTTCGTCGCCCACCCAGATGGTCACCGTCCGCGCCGGGATGCTCCCGGTCCTCGACGAGCGTGACGTGGTGGCGACGCTGACCAAGCTCGAGGCCGAGTCCCGAGGTCGTGTCGTCGTCCATCGGCGACGGCGCGACGACGACGTCGATGCGCTGGCCAATGCCGAGGTCGTCATCGGAGTCGGCCAAGGCGTCGACCCCACCGAGTACCACCTGCTGGAGACGCTCCGCGCCGCGCTCGGGGCCGAGCTGGGCGCCACCCGAAAGGTCACCGACAAGGGTTGGATGCCCCGCGCTCGCCAGATCGGCATCACGGGGCGGTCGATTCGATCACGCCTGTTCATCTCGGTCGGCAGCTCTGGCAAGTTCAACCACACCGTCGGGGTGCGCGCTTGTGGCACCGTCGTAGCCATCAATCCCGATCCGGATGCTCCGGTGTTCGACGCCGCCGACATCGGCATCGTGGCCGACTGGCACGACGTCGTCCCGTCGCTTGCCGAGGCACTGAGCTCACCCCGGCGCTGACGACGCGCGGACTTCAGGCGAACTCTCTGGTGAGCTGGCCGCGGTCGAGCTTGTCCATCGCCGTGCGGGGAAGGGCCTCGGCGATCTCGAGGGCCTCGGGAAGCTTGTGGTTCGACAGCCGCGTCGCCCCGAGCTCACGCAGCTCGTCGAGCGAAGGGGGACGCGCCGTTGAGCGGGGCACCACCACGGCCACTCCGATGTCGCCCATGACGTCATCCGATCGCGGCACGATGGCCACCTCGGCGACGGCCGGATGGGCGGCAAGCACCGCCTCCACCTCCATCGGGTACACGTTGTAGCCACCCCGCACGAACATCTCCTTCGTTCGCCCGACCAGCTGAAGGCACCCCGCCGCTGCTCCACCGGTGAGGACGCGGCCCTCGTCGCTCATCCGGACGAAGCCGTCGGACCATCCCAGCGCGGCCGATGCCGCTTCGTCGCGCCAGTAGCCGATGCAGGCGGCAGGAGATCGGAAGCAGACCTCGCCGACGTCGCCATCGGCCACCACCGTTCCGGTGTCGTCGCGTAGTGACATCTCGACGGGGCCACGCGGGCGCCCAACCGTCTCGAGCCGCTCCTCGTCGGCGGCGTCGAACGAGGTACCGCAGCCGACGCCGCCCGACTCGGTGGACGAGTAGCGGATGGAGAAGGGGGCGCCGAACCGCTCCTGTGCCTCGGCGACGAGGGCGGGGGTTGCCGGCCCGCCACCGGCGACGATGCCGTGCACATGGCTCCAGTCGTGGTCGTCGAAGGTGGGGTCGCGCAGCATGAGCGCGATCTGTGGCGGCACACCGGCGACGACCGGCACCTTCAGCTCTGCCAGCTTGGCCAGCGCGTCAGCGGCTCGCCAACGAGCGAGAAGGTGGAAGGTGGCGCCGGAGCGCAGCTGCCAGGGGAGCTTGGTCATTGTGCCGACGTGAGCGAACTGGGTGGCCGCCAGCTGGTCGCTGCCCGCGCCCCAGGTGGCCGTGCCTCCCGTGTCGGCTGCTTCGATGGCGGAGAGCTGGGTGTTCGTGAACACGGCCCCCTTCGGGTTCCCGGTGGTGCCCGATGTGAACACGACCGAGACGACCCGGGTGGGGTCGACGTCGAGTACCGGCACGGCCGGAGCGGTGATGCCGTGCAAGCGGAGGTTGGGCAGGATCGAGTCCACGTTGGTGGCACGCTCGACCTCGAGGACCTTCCCCGCCTCGCCAGGGAGGAGATCGGTGGTGGCCAACGTCAGGGTCGGGCGGGCGGCGGTGAGGCAGGCCGATCGCTCCGCGGGGGTGAGCCGAGGGTTGACGCCGGCCGTGGCGGCCCCCACCTTGGCCACCGCGGCATAGGCGACAACGTACTCGGGTGCCGAGGGGAGACACAGGGCGACCACGTCGCCGGGCCCCACCCCACGATGGATCAGTCCGGCCGCGGCCTCGGCCGAGAGCGCATCTAGATCGGCATAGGTCAGCGTCCACCCTACGCTCGACACGACGGCGGCGCGATCGCCGTACCGTTCGGCTGCCTCCGCCACCACCTCAGGAATCATCGGCGGCGAGTTCGACCGGTTCGTAGGGCGGCGCGTCGTCGGGCGAGAACGACTGGGTCGCCGTCGTCCATGACAACACCGACATCACGTCGTGGCGCGATGCACCACCGCCTAGCAGCAACCGGCCGCCGATCACGCCGAAGCCGGCGCCATGCACGGGCAGAGCGCTGCGCGAGGACGTGAGCCAGGCCGAAGACCCGAGTCGCAACACGTAGTGATCGCGGATCACGCCGCCCAGCAGGCCCGCCTTCTCGCCCCCGACGACGTGCAGCTCCGACCGCCCGTCAGGTCCGTCGAGAACGCCCACGGCCATGGCGCTCATCCCCTTCGGCAGCGCGGGGCCGCGCCGCCAGGTATCGGTGCTGGGAGCGTAGATGTCGACACGATCAGAGAGGGATCCGCCGCTCCGCCCTCCGAGCACCCACACCTCTCCGTTCCACTGCGCCGCGGCGAGGTGATCGCGCCCGACGGGAATCGGTGCCCGGCGCGACCACCCCTGCACCGGTTGCCAGACGAGCGTGTCATCGGAGCCGCCTTCACCCCCGACCACGACGAGGCTGGCCCCGATGCCCACGGCGGCGTGGCCGTAGCGGCCCTCGGGGAGGCGCTCGATCGGTGACCACTCGCCGTCAGCCTCGCTCGTGTCCAGTGCCCACGCGTCGGTCTGCGCCGTCCAGGTCCGAAGCCCGGACACCCCTCCGGTCACCACCACGAGCTCAGCCACGCTCCCCATGGCCGCGTGGTGGCGAGGTGCAGGGAGGTCGGGCCCGATCTCCCACTGGTCGGCGCCGGGATCGTAGGTGGCCAGCATGCTCGACACACTGCTGAGCCCACTCAAGCCGCCCGCGACATGGAGCCGGCCGCCGGCCGCCACCGACGCCACCTCGCCGCGGGCGGAGGGCATGGGGGTGTGGAGCGCCCAGCCGGGTGACGGCCGGGGGTCGGGCGTCGTGAGGTAGAGCACCGCCCCGGCGAGCACGACGAACGAGACGACGACCACGCCCGCGGCCAGCACCGCCTTGAGCGCACCGATCGCCGTCCGTTGCCAGCGCGGGCGCCGGTTGGGAAGGACGCGAGGCCGTTCAGGAGGTTGCCACCTCGACATTGCCCCTCGACGGGCGTCGCCCTCGGGTTCGACCTCGTCGCCGTCGTCGCCTTCGTCAACCCCGTCGGCGGCGTCGGCCAGGTCGCCACCGCCCGACGGAGGTGCGCCCCGTCTGATGTTGTCGCCCACCGGTCGCAACCTAGTGGGCCGGCGTCGCGCTACCGTCGGGCGCCGTGCGCTTCGGCATCACCTTCGGCCGGCTCAATCCCAAAGCCTGGCTCGATGCTGCCGTCGCCGCTGATGAGCTCGGCTTCGACTCGGTGTGGCTTCCCGAGCATCTGGTGTTCCCGCTCGAGATCAGCGGCCAGCTCGTGCCGGGCGAGGATCATCCGCCCGTCCCCCCCACCGTTCCCGTTTACGACGTCGCCGCCTACCTCGGGTTCCTGGCCGGACAGACGTCGCGAGTGCGGCTCGGCACCTTCGTGTACCTCCTGGGAATCCGTCACCCCTTCGTGGGAGCTCGCGCCTTCGCCACCCTCGACGTCATCAGCGGCGGGCGGGTCGAGGTCGGAATCGGCGCCGGGTGGCTGCGAACCGAGTGGACGGCTGCGGGCCTCGATCCGGCCACCCGGGGCCGAAGGCTCGACGAAGCCATCGACGTGTGCCGGCGACTGTGGACCGAGCCGACGATCGAGCACCATGGCGAGTTCTTCGACTTCGATCCGGTGGCCTTCGAGCCCAAGCCGATCCAACAACCCCACCCTCCGCTGATGGTCGGTGGCGAATCGGCCGCAGCGCTCGGGCGAGCGGCGAGGGTGGGCGACGGGTGGCTGGGGATGTCGCACACCCCTGAGACCGCCGCAGCCCAGAGCCGCGAGCTCCAACGGCTGCGTGCCGACGCTGACCGTGCCGATCACCCCTTCGTCGCCACCTGCGCGGGAGAGGTTGGCGGCGACACCGACATCGACCGTTGGACCGAAGCGGGGATCGATCGGTTGGTGGTGGTGCCGTGGACCTCATCTCGTGATGCGGTCCGGGGCATGGAGCGATTCGCCCGCCGCTACCTGGCCTGAACGCGCTGGCCTGAACGCGCCGGCCGCCCCCCGGCCGCCCTCCAGCCGCCCCAGCGGCCATGATGGGCAGTGCGTGGCGCGACGGTGCCGTGTGAAAGGAGCGCCAGCGTGCGTCGTGTGATCTCCTTCGTCATCTCCATCGTGTTGCTGGCCGGAGCCTGCTCCAGCGACTCCGACGGCGACGCCGTGGGCACCGGTTCCGAACGCGGCGATCTGGCCGCCACCCTGGCGTCGGCCGGCGCTGCGGTGATCGAAGCCGGCTCGGCGCGCATGACCATGACCATGGAGGCCGCCGAGATCTCTCTGGTGGCCGAGGGCGTCTTCGACTTCGTTAACCAGCGCGGCAGCCTCACGATGGACATGTCAGCCGCGGTGGCCGGCATCCCCGGCGATCCCGGCGGCTTCGTGATCGACACCATCACCGATGGGACGATCATCTACATGCGCATGCCGTTCCTCGCCGGGCTCGGCGTCCCCGGAGTGTCCGAGGACACGTGGCTGCGCATGGACCTGGAGTCGATCGGCGAGCTGTCGGGGTTGGATCTCACCCAACTCACCACGCTCAACCAGGATCCGACCCAGTTCCTCACCTACTTCGAATCTCTGGTGGGCGAGATCGACATCGTTGGCACTGAGACGATCGACGGAGTCGACACCATCCACTACCGCGGAACGGTCGACATGCGCGCCGTGCTCGAAGCGGCGGGGGCGGTGACCGACCCCGCCGCCTTCGAGGAGCTGCTGGACGCCATCGGCTCGGAGACCCAGGACATCGACGCCTGGATAGACGATGATGGGCTCCTGCGTCAGATGAAGACCACGGTTCCCGATGGCACCGGAGGCGTGGCCACCATCAGAATCACCATGTCCGACTACGGCACCGAGGTCGACATCGCGCCGCCGGCCGAGTCGGTCGACTTCCTCGATCTGATGTCGGGGTTCGGGGCGTGACCAAGGCCGATCCCACCATGGTCACCGACGACATGGTCACCGACGACATGGTCACCGACGGCGAGGACCTCGTGGCCGCCGATGGCCGTCGCCCGGGGCGGCGCGGTCGCGCCACTCGCCAGCGGCTGCTGGAGCGCACCGCCGACCTGCTGGCCACCACCGCCTATCGCGATCTGAAGGTCGTCGACGTCGCCCGTGGTGCCGGCACGTCGCCAGCGACCTTCTACCAGTACTTCGCCGACGTCGAGGGCGCCATCCTGGTGCTCGGCGAGGGCATCATCGCCGATGCCACCGATCTGGCCGGCCACGTGGCCGGCGACTGGGGCGGCCGCCCGGTCGAGATGGCCGGTGCCATCGTCGATGAGTTCCTGACCTTCTGGGATGATCACGCCAGCGTGCTGCGAGTGATCGACCTGCTCACCCTCGAGGGCGACGGCCGGTTCCGCGACCTCCGCACCCGCGCCCTGAACGCCATCACCGACGCCTTCCAGACCGTGCTGGTCGATGGCCGGCGCTCGGGTCGCCTCGATGCGAGCGTCGACCCCCAGGCCACCGCCGGGGTGATCGTCGCCATGCTGGCCCACGTGGCCAGCCACCGCCCGGGCATGGAGGCGTGGGGTGTGTCCCGCTCGGCTCTCGTCGCCAGCCTCACCCGGCTCGTCTCGCTGGCCGTGAGCGGGGTCGCTCCATCCCGCCGATGACACCGTGGGTTCGGTGCATCGGCAGGTGCATCGGGGCCAGGTGCATCGGGGCCAGGTGCATCGGGCAGAGCGGACGTCACCGTCCACCTAGACTGCGCGGCCATGGCTCGCGGCAACCACTATCTCGATCATCTCTCCGGTGTCTCGCTCTTCACGGCGTGCTCCAAGAAGGAGCTCAGAGAGGTGGCCAAGCGGGCGGAGGACGTCGAGGTCAGGGCGGGAAGCGTTCTCTGCGAGGAGGGCAAGTCCGGGCGGCAGTTCTTCGTGATCGTTTCGGGTTCGGCGAAGGTCACCCGCAAGAAGCGGAAGGTGAACGAGCTCGGACCGGGCGACTTCTTCGGTGAGCTGTCATTGCTCGACCAGGCTCCTCGCAGCGCCACCGTCACCGCCACGTCGGACATGGAGGTCGTGGTCCTCGAACGCCGCGCCTTCAACGACCTGCTCAACGACGTCCCGACACTCGCCTTCAAGGTGGCGGCCGGGTTGTCGCGCCGGCTGCGCGAGGCCGACAGCAAGGCGCTGCACTAGCCGCGTCCGCCGTCAGCCTCAGCCGTCAGTCTGTCGGTGCCGTGCACGTCGTCGTCGACTTCCGATGCCGCCCGCCCAGCGTGGAGCTGAGCGAGCCCGACGACTTCGGCGTCCTGTCGGTGCGCATCGTCGGCGAGGCGGATCCGGCCGTGGCCGCCGTCGCCCTCGCCCGCTATGGCTGGTTGGACGGGCGCCGTCACGCCTGGTTGTCCGTCGATGGGTTGCGGGAGCTGGCTGAGGCGAACACCGAGGCTGAGCAGTGGGTACGTGGCTTCGAGTCCATGCTCGACGTTGCCGCCGATCACGGTTGGCTCGGGCCGGACCGGGCAGAGGTTCGGGCTCACATCGAGTGGATGTGAGCCGGATTCGAGGCGGCTGACGAGCCGTCTGTAACCTGACGCCCCGTCAGAATCTGCCCCCTTTCCCCTCACACACGGAGCGAAGCACACATGGGTCTGCTCGACGGCAAGGTCGCCATCGTCACCGGAGCAGGCCACGGCATCGGCCGTGGTCACGCCCTCGAGCTGGCGAGGGAGGGTGCCCGAGTCGTGGTGAACGACCTCGGTGGCTCGGTCACCGGCGAAGGGAAGGGACGCGACGCTGATGTCGTGGTCGGCGTCATCGCCGGGCGCGGTGGCCAGGCAGTGGCCAACTACGCGGATGTGGCTGACTTCAGCCAGGCCGAGGAGATGGTGCAGCAGGCCATCGATACCTACGGGCAGCTCGACATCCTGGTCAACAACGCAGGAATCGTCCGCGACGGGATGCTCTGGAAGATCACCGAGGACGACTGGGACGCCGTCATCCGGGTGCACCTCAAAGGCACGTTCGCCCCGCTGCACCATGCGGCCAAGCACTGGAGCGCCCGTTTCAAGGAGACGGGCCGAAAGGTGGGTGCTCGAGTCATCAACACGACGTCGGGCGCCGGGCTCGAGGGAAACATCGGCCAGATCAACTACACGACGGCCAAGGGGGGCATCGCCAGCCTCACCATCACCGCCAGCCTCGAGCTGTTCCGGATGGGAGTGACGGTGAACTGCCTTGCTCCCGCCGGCGCTACCCGCATCTCAGCCACCATCCCCGGCGCGGGCATCGAAGCCAAAGAGCCGGATGAGTTCGGCGAGTTCAGCCCGATGGATCCCTCCCTGGGTTCGCCCGTGGTGGCCTGGCTGGCGTCGGAGGAGGCGGCCCACGTCACCGGCCAGGTCATCCGCGTTGTGGGCGAGGACATCAACCTCCTCACCCCGTGGGACTACGGGCCGGGCATCTCCAAGCCAGGCGAGCGCTGGGACCCCGCCGAGCTCACGGCGAAGATGAACGCCCACGTGTTCGGAACCCGCCATCCCGGCCTCCGCTCGATGAACAAGAGCTGACCACGAGCCGTGCCCGCCCGCACCCACCTCGACGGGCATTCCGCTGTCTGACGATCTGTCAGATCGGCGTAGACTCACCGGCATGGCAGAGATCCCCAGGATCATCTCGGTCGACGACCACGTGATCGAGCACGCCAACGTGTGGCAGGACCGCCTCCCCGAGAAGTACCGCGAGGTCGGCCCCCGCGTCATCCAGGAGCGGGGCCACATGACCTTCATCGGTGGCAACTTCAGCTACGAGCCGGCTTCCGATGGCGATCTCTGCGACTGGTGGGTCTACGAGGACAAGAAGATCCCCCAGACCCGGCTCTCGGCCGCGGTGGGCTTCGACCGTGACGAAGTCAAGGTCACCGGCATCACCTACCAGGAGATGCGGCAGGGTTGCCATGACCCCAAGGCCCGCATCGACGACATGGAGATGAACCATGTGGAGGCCAGCCTGTGCTTCCCGTCATTCCCCCGCTTCTGCGGCCAGACCTTCATGGAGGCGTCCGACCATGAGCTCGGCCTTCTGTGCGTCGAGGCCTACAACGACTGGATGGTCGACGAGTGGTGCGGCGACTCGGGCGGCCGCCTGATCCCGCTGTGCATCGTCCCGCTGTGGGATGCCGAGCTGGCCGCGGCCGAGGTGCGTCGCAACGCCGATCGTGGGGTGAAGGCGGTGACCTTCAGCGAGATCCCGCCCTTCCTCGGGCTGCCGTCGATCCATGACGCCGACGGGTACTGGGAACCGTTCGTGCAGGCGTGCGAGGAGACCCACACCGCCATCTGCATGCACATCGGGTCGTCGTCGAAGATGCCGTCGACATCAGCCGACGCACCACCGGCGGTGGGTTCCACCCTCACCTTCAGCAACGCCATGATGTCGTTGAGCGACTGGCTCTTCAGCGGAATGCTGCCCCGCCACCCCGACCTCAAGATCGCATACAGCGAAGGGCAGATCGGCTGGATCCCCTACATCCTGGAGCGGGCCGACAAGGTGTGGGAAGAGAATCGCGGCTGGGGTGGGGTGGCCGACAAGGTTCCCGATCCGCCCAGCTCCTACTACTACCGCCACGTCTACGGCTGCTTCTTCGACGACGTCCATGGCCTCGACAGCCTCGAGAAGGTCGGCGTGGACAACGTCACCTTCGAGACCGACTACCCCCACTCCGACTCCACCTGGCCTCACAGCAAGGACGTCGCCAACAAGCTCATGGGTCATCTCGACCAGGAGACGGTGAACAAGCTGGTGCGTGGAAACGCCATCAGGATGCTTGAACTGGATCTAACGCCCGAGGGCTGACATAGCGATATACCTGCGGCCCCGACGTTCCCATCGGCCCCACCTCCCTCGATACTCGGGTTGAGCTCGTTGTGTCGCGTCGAGTCGAGGGGAGCGTCGTCGGTGAGTGGAGCCAGGGTGAGCGGCGAGTCGGCCTCCGACGATCGCCTCGGCCTCGAGGCCCGCGCCAGGAGTCCCGCCGAAGTGGTGGTGGCGTGGGCCGCCGACTCCACCATCGTCGCCGTCAGCCAGGCGGTCTCGGTCATCGCTGACCATCCTGCCGCCGACCTCATCGGCCGCCCTGCCGACGACCTGTTGATGGGAGTCGACGACATCGAGCCATCAACGCGGCCGGATCGCACCACCGAGTTCCGGGTTCGGGCTCGGACCGGCGCCAGCCGGTGGATCGAGGGGACCATGGAGTCCAGTCCGGCCATCGCCGGGCTCACCATCTTTCGAGGTCGCGACATCACCGGGCAGCGGGCGGCCGACGAGGTGCTCCAGGAGTTCGCGTACACCGACTCGATGACCGCACTGCCCAACCGAGCCGGGTTCCTCCGGCTGCTCGCCGACGGACTGAAAGAGGAGCACATCGCCGGTCTGCTCTTCGTGGACCTCGACGCCTTCAAGACCATCAACGACAGCCTGGGCCACACGCTTGGCGATCTGCTCCTGGTCGAGGTGGTGGGCCGCCTGCGGGCAATCATCATGGCCTCCGATGTGCTCGGCCGCCTCGGCGGCGACGAGTTCGGCGTCGCCGTGGCCGGAGTGCCCGGTGATGTCGAGGTGCTCGAGGCGGCGGCGGTCGCGGTGCTACGGGCGCTCGACGAGCCGTTCAGCATGGGCACTCGCAGCCTGGCGGTGACGGCCAGCATCGGTGTTGCGCCCGCCGAGGCCGGGATCGACTTCACCACGCTCATCCGTCGGGCCGACACCGCCATGTACAAGGCCAAGGCGGCGGGAAAGGCGTGCCGCGTCGTGTTCGATGACCTCCACGAGGCGGCGGCGCAGCGACGGATGGAGCTGGAGCTGGAGCTGCAGCAAGGACTCGAGGGTGGCGAGTTCTTCGTGCTCTACCAGCCCGAGGTCGGGCTGGAATCGGGACGCATCGAGGTGGTGGAGGCGCTCGTCCGCTGGGACCACCCCGTTGACGGTCAACGTGGTCCGGCCGGGTTCATCGACATCGCCGAGGACTGCGGCCTCATCGTGCCGCTGGGTGAGTCGGTGCTGCGGATGGCCTGCGGAAAGGCGGCCGAGTGGCGCCGGCGCTTCGGGGTCGAGGCTCCGGCGGTCAGCGTCAACGTGGCGACGCCCCAGCTCACCCAGACGGACTTCGTCGAGGTGGTGCGCAAGGTGCTCGCCCAGACCGGGTTGCCCCCTCGCCTGTTGCGACTCGAGCTGACCGAGTCGATGTTGGCCGATCCGGCGTGGGCGGGTCCCCTGCTCGCTCGACTCCGCGACCTCGGGTGCAGTGTCGCCATCGACGACTTCGGCACCGGCTACTCGTCACTTGCGTACCTGCACACTCTCGATGTCGACACCCTCAAGATCGACCGGGCGTTCATCATGGAGGTCACCGATGAGCACAGCGACACGCCACTCGTCGCCGCCATCATCGCCATGGCCCGGTCACTCGGTCTCCACGTCGACGCCGAGGGCGTGGAAACCGCGGGCCAGATGGCCTACCTCAAGCGCTACGGATGCGACCGAGTGCAGGGCTTCCTGCTCGGCCGGCCGATGGCCGACCACCAGATCGAGGCTCTGCTGGAGCGCGCCGAGGCGGCGGCGGCGCGGCGCACGGCTCGCCCGGTCATGGACCTCGGCGCCCCCCGCTGACATCCTCGGCGACCGTCGCTGGTGACCGTCGCTGGTGAGACGGCGGCGACTTCGTGCCGAAACTGGAACCTGTTCTAGCCTCGGGTCGTGGCGTTCGACACCCCCTATCGCTTGTTGATCGGAGGTGAGTGGGTCGACGGCGAGTCCGGCTCCGTTCCCATCCGGAACCCGGCCACCGGCGACGTCGTCGGCGAAGCGCCCGAAGCCAGCACCCTTCAGGCCATCGACGCCTGCGACGCGGCAGCCGACGCGTTCGAGGGTTGGGCCTCCACTCCCATCGCCGAGCGGGCGGCGGTCGTCGGTCGGGCTGCCGCGCTGATGCGCGAGCGGGCCGACGACTTCGTCCCGCTGGTGCAGGCCGAGACCGGTGCCACCCTGCGGGTCACCAAGACGATGCAGGTGCCCTCCGCCATCGGTCGCCTCGAGTACTACGCCCGTCGGGGGCTCGAGCCGATGGACATCCCCATCGCCCCGGCGTCAGCTCCGTCGACGGCGCTGGCGCCCGGTGGGCTCATCGGAGCCCTGGTCAACCACGCTCCGATCGGGGTGGTCGCCTGCATCACTCCCTACAACTTCCCGATCGTGAACATGGCCGGGAAGATCGGACCGGCCCTGGTCATGGGCAACACGGTGGTGGTGAAGCCCGCGCTCCAGGATCCGCTGGCCGTCATTCGCATGGTCGAGGTCATGGCCGAGGCTGGTTTCCCATCTGGCGTCATCAACCTCATCACCTGCACCGAGGTGCCGCCGGCCGAAGCCATCGTGGCGTCACCCAAGGTCGACATGGTGTCGTTCACTGGATCCACCGCTGTCGGCTCACGCATCGCCGAGATGGCCGCGCCCCGGATGTGCCGGCTGTTGCTCGAGCTGGGTGGCAAGGGCGCGTCGATCGTGTTCGACGATGCCGACATGAAGGCGGCCATCGGGGGAACCTCGAGCACATGGTCGTTCCACAGCGGCCAGATCTGTACCTCGCCGACCCGGGCCATCGTGCACCGATCGGTCTACGACCAGTTCGTCGAGGGCATGGGCCAGATGGCTTCCGCCCTCAAGGTCGGCGATCCGCTGGAGGCCGACACCGTCGTCGGGCCCGTCATCTCCGAGGCCCACCGAGACCGGGTCGAGAGCTACGTGGCAGCCGGCAAGGGCGAGGGGGCAACCATCGCCGCCGGCGGCGAACGATCCGACCTTGCCGGTGCCTATGTCGTGCCGACGTTGCTCGCCGACTGCACGCCGACCATGACCCCGGTCCGGGAGGAGATCTTCGGCCCCGTCGTGGTGGTCTTGCCCTTCGACGACGACGACGAGGCCGTTGCCATGGCCAACGACACGCCGTTCGGCCTGTTCAACTACGTGTTCTCGAGGGACTCGGCGAGGGCCGCCTCGGTCGCCCGCCGCCTCCGGAGCGGCAACGTCGGCATCAACACCCTCCAGCGCAACCCCGAGGCGCCCTTCGGCGGCATGAAGATGTCGGGCGTCGGGCGCGACGGCGGCGTGTTCGGGCTCCACGCCTACAGCGAGATGCAGTCGATCCTCTGGAACGGTTGAGGAGCCCGCTGATGCGAGCCATCGTCTACTCCGGACCCAACGAGATCGCCCTGCGAGACGACGTCTCGTTCAAGGACCCGCTCGGATCGGGCCAGGTGCGGGTGCAGATCGTGAACGCCGGGCTCTGCCACAGCGACGTGTCACTGATCGACGGCACCATCCCCTATCCCACCCCCGCGGTCATGGGCCACGAAGGGGCGGGCGTCGTCACCGAGGTGGGTTCGGAGGTCACGCACGTGGAGGCGGGTGATCATGTCGTGCTCACCACGCTCACCAGCTGCGGTCTTTGCCCGGCCTGCGCCGACGGTCGGCCGGTGCTCTGCAAGAAGTCCAACCGGTTGGCCCGCACGCTCGTGGTGGGGGAGGACGAGGCATACAACTTCGCCAACTGCTCGGTGTGGGCGGAGGAGGCGGTGGTCAACGCGGTGCAGGCGGTCAACATCCCTCGCGACGTGCCGTTCACCACCGCCTGCCTGGTCGGGTGCGGGGTGCTCACCGGCGTCGGTGCGGTGCTCAACCGGGCCCAGGTCCGACCCGGAGACGCGGTGGCGGTCATCGGCGTCGGCGGCATCGGGCTGTCGGTCGTGCAGGGTGCCCGGCTGTCCAACGCCTCGCGCATCGTCGCCATCGACACCAATCCGGCGAAGGAGGAGATCGCCCGGCGGTTCGGTGCGACCGACTTCGTCAACCCGGCTGATCTTCCTGACGGCACCGACGTGGTCGCCGCTGTCAGGGCTCTCGACGGTCTGGGCGACGGAGTGGACCACGCATTCGAGTGCGTCGGCGCTCCCGCCCTCATCCGCAACGCGGTCGACCTGCTCGACTGGGGTGGCCAGGCCGTGCTGCTCGGCGTCCCCAAGCTCGGCACAGAGGCTTTGTTCGTGGTGCAGAGCCTCTACCACGACAAGTCGATCCTCGGGTGCCGCTACGGGTCGTCGTCACCCCAGCGCGACATCCCGCTGCTCATCGAGATGTACCGCGAAGGCAAGCTGCTGCTCGATGAGCTGGTGACCTCCACCTACGCCCTGGCCGACATCGGTACCGCCCTGTCCGAGCTGGCTGACGGCAAGCTCGCCCGGGGGGTGCTCGAGGTGACACCCGCCCCCTGATCCGGGTCCTCGCCGGGCAGAAACTAGAACGTGTTACAGTTTTGGACGTCGGGCCGGCCGGGCCCGATTGGAGCGCCTCATCTCGCCATCACGTCCCGGAGGAACCCCGATGGAGTTCTCGATCTTCGCCCAGGGCCACGTGCCGGCCCACGAGTCCGCGGCTGACCCCCAGGCTGAGCACAAGCGGCTGTTGCGCAACGTCGACATCGCCGTCGTCGCCGAGCGCACCGGTGTGAAGTACGTGTGGTGCCCCGAGCACCACTTCCTCACCGAGTACAGCCACATGCCGGCACCCGAGGTGTACCTGTCGGTGGTGGCCAGCCGCACCAACCGCATCCACCTGGGATCGGCCATCTTCAACATCACCGCTCCCGTCAACCACTACTTCCGCTCGGCCGAGCGGGCCGCCACCATCGACGTGCTGTCGGAGGGTCGGTTCGAGCTGGGCACCGGACGAGGCAGCTCGACCACTGAGGTGTTCGGCTTCTGGCGCGAGGGCGATGACATCGCCATCACCAAGGAGATGTGGGACGAGGCCATCCGGGAGATCCCGAAGATGTTCGAGGAGGGTCTGTACGGCCCGTTCAAGGGGAAGTTCGCCGACCTGCCCGAACGCAACGTCCTGCCCAAGCCCTGGCAGAAGCCGCACCCGCCCCTGTGGGTCGCCGCCGGATCGCCTCCCACGTTCGCCAAGGCGGGTGAGATGGGGCTGGGCACCTTCTGCTTCACACTCGGTGCGCCGGAGCGGATCGCCACGCTGGTCGACAACTACAAGACCGGTATCGCCAGCTGCGAGGAGCCGGTGGGCAAGTTCAAGAACGACAACATCATGGGTGTCACCAACATGCTGTGCCTGGAAGACCGCAACGAAGCGTTCGAATGGGCCACCAAGATCGGCCTCAACTACTACTCGTCGCTGGCCTTCCATTGGCTCGACAACATCCCCAAGCCCAAGGGTCTGCCGGAGTGGCCCGACATCATCCCCGAGCCCACCGTCGATGTAGTCGAGGCACTGTCGGCCGACGGCACCTTCGTGGTCGGCGATCCCGACGACTGCGCCCGGGCCGTTCAGAAGTGGGTCGACATCGGCATCGACCAGCTGTGCTTCAGCCCCACGACCAACACCCTGCCTTACGAGAAGATCGTCGAGAGCATGGAGACGTTCGGCAAGCACGTCATCCCGCAGTTCGACAAGGACATCGTGCACCGCACCACACGGCAGCGTGAGGAGTGGCTCGCCAAGAACAAGGGGTGACCGGTAGATGGCGAGCGACGCCTTCCTGAGCCTGACCGAAGAGGTCAGCAACTGGGGTCGATGGGGAGACGACGACGAGCGCGGCGCGCTGAACTTCATCGATGAGGCGGCCCGTGGTCGGGCCGCGGCTGCCGTCGTGTCGGGCGCAGCGTTCCCGCTCAGCCTCCCCATCGACGCGACCGTGCCGATGACGTTGGGCAACAAGCGGCGGTTCGCGCCCGTAGCCACCCTGATCTCCCACGACGTCCGGTTCCTCGGTGACGACGACTCGGCGTGGTCCGAGGACGCACTCCACCTGCCGCTTCAGACCGGAACCCACTGGGACGCGCTTGCCCACGTGTCGTGGCGCCAGCAGATCTACAACGGCTTCGGGGTCGAGACCATCACCCTCGACGAGCGCGCCACGCGCTGCGGCATCGACAAGGTCGCGGCCCTTGTGTCGAGGGGTGTGCTGCTGGATGTGGCGCGAGCGCGAGGGGTCGAGTACTGCGAGAACGAAGTGGCCGTCACCGCCAGCGATCTCGAAGCCGCCTGCGCGCTGGCCGGTGTGGACGTGGAGCCGGGAGACATCGTGCTGGTACGCACCGGTGCTGCCGGCCGATTCGTGCGAGGTCCCGGCGCCGAGCGGAAGGCCTACGTGTCGGGGGCGCCCGGGTTCGCCATCGCCGCTGCCCGTTGGTTCCACGCCCGCGGCGTGGCCGCGCTCGCCGTCGATGCCCAGAACCCCGATCTCCTGATGGTCGAGGAACCCGACATGCTGATGCCCTTCGGTGTCCTGGCCCTCCGCCAGATGGGCATGCTCCTCGGTCAGAACTGGCTGCTGGAGGATCTCGCCGATGCATGCTCGGTCGACCGCGAGCGCGAGGGTCGGCCCGCGACCTTCCTGCTCGAGGCGTCACCGCTTCCCATCACCGGGGGTCTTGGCAGCCCGGTCCAGCCCGTGGCGATCCGCTGATCGCGACTTGCCGCCGTGCCTCAACGGCGCTGGTCGCCTGGGTTCGTGCCCTGGGTGCTGCGCTACCTTCTGACGGACCGTCAGAAGACAAAGACGTAGCAGACAAGGACGTACGCGGGCACGGAGGGCAGGGGTGATGGCTGAGCGGATCGAGGCGGCGACGCTGTGGGAGCTGGTGGAGCGGCGAGCAGCAGCAACACCCGACGCCGTCATGTTGAAGGACGACCAGGGTCGTCAGCTCACGTTCGGGCAGTACCGCGACGAGGCCGAGCGGGTGGCGGCCGGGTTCGCCGGCCTCGGTCTTGGCGAGGGTGACTCGGTGAGCTGGCAGCTGCCGACGTGGAACGAGACGCTGGTGCTCGCCGTAGCGCTGAGCCGGCTCGGCGTCGTCCAGAACCCGATCCTGCCCATCTACCGCGAGCGCGAGGTCGGCTTCTGCGTTCGTCAGACGCGGGCCAAGGCCCTGATCGTCCCGTCCGATTCCACCAACGCTGATCTGGCGTCGATTGCGAAGGGCATCGCCGCGCAACAGGACGGCCTCCAGATCCTCCACGTCGACCGCGGCAGCATCGCCACCGGCGACCCGGCATCGCTGCCGCCAGCAACTGCCGTGCCGAGCGCTGATCGGCCGCCGGTTCGGTGGCGGTTCTACACGTCGGGCACCACTGCCGATCCCAAGGGCGCGCAGCACACCGACGCCACCGTGGCGGCGAGCGCGGTGGGGATGTGCGAGGCCTACGAGCTCGGTCCCGACGACGTGCACGCCCTGCTGTTCCCCTTCACCCATATCGGCGGCCTCGGTCTGCTCATGGCTCAGCTCATGAGCGGCATGCGCCAGATCGTGATCGAGAGCTTCGCCGACCCCAACACGATCCCCATGATGAGCGCCGAGGGCGTCTCCCTGCTCGGGGCAGGCACCTTCTTCCACCAGCAGTACCTCACCGCGCAGCGGCGGCAGCTCGACACCCCGCTCTTCCCCAAGGCGAGAGCGTTCATCGGTGGGGCCGCACCCAAACCGCCCCAGCTCCACCAAGACATCGTCAACGAGATGCCCGGCGACGGGAACGTGGGCATCTGCTCGGGTTACGGCCTCACCGAGGCCCCCATCATCTTCTGCGCGTCGGTGCGGTCGCCGTCGGAGAAGCTGGCCAACACCGAAGGTCAGGCCACCCCCGGCGTCGACTGCCGCGTCGTCACGCTCGACGGCACGATGGCCGGACCGAACGAAGAGGGCGAGATCCGGGTCAAGGGCCCGATGGTCATGGCGGGCTACGTCGATGCGTCGCTCGATGCCGCGGCGTTCGACGAGGACGGCTACTTCCGCACCGGTGATCTCGGCTACCTCGACGAGGACGGGTTCGTGGTCATCTGTGGCCGGCTCAAGGACGTGATCATCCGCAAGGGCGAGAACATCTCGGCCAAGGCGGTCGAGGACGTGCTCCACACGTCGCCCAAGGTGGCCGAGGCGGCCGTCATCGGGCTGGCCGACGACGACACCGGTGAACGGGCGTGCGCGGTGGTGGTCACCGCGCCCGATGCCGAGCCGCTCAGCTTCGACGAAATGATCGAGCTCTGCTCGAACGCCGGCCTGATGAAGCAGATGTACCCCGAGCAGCTCGAGCTCGCCGACTCGCTGCCCCGCAACCCCACCGGCAAGGTCCTCAAGCACAAGATGCGCGAGATCTACGGCGAGCGTCCGTTCTCTCGAGACTGACCGATGCCTGATCCCTCCACCCTCGACCCGCAGGTCCAGCCGATCATCGATCTGTTCCGGGCCTACCAGGAGTCCTCGCCCTCGGTGTGGGACGTCAGTCCTGATGAGCTGCGACGGTCCTACTCGGCGTCGAACGCGGCGACGCCGCCCGGTCCCGAGCTGGTCACGGTGCGAGATCTCGAGGTGCCGGGCGCGGTGGGCAAGATCGGAGCCCGCCTCTACTGCGCCGGCGATGACCCCGCCGGCCGGCCCGCCATCGTGTTCTTCCACGGTGGCGGTCATTGCATCGGCGACCTCGACAGCCACGACGCCGTCTGCCGCCACCAGGCCGACCGTACCGGCGCCACCGTGCTGTCGGTCGACTACCGCCTGGCTCCCGAGCACCCCTTCCCGGCCGCCCACGACGACGCGGTTGCAGCGACGCGATGGGTGTGTGGGCACCACGACTCGGTGGCACTGCTCGGCGACAGCGCCGGCGGCAACCTGGTGGCCACGGTGGCCTTGGCCCTGCGGGCCGATGACTCCTCCCCAATCGCCGCCCAGGCGATGGTGTACCCGGCGGTGGACGTCCGCTCGGAGCACCCTTCGGTGGTGGATAACGCTGAGGGATGGATGCTCACCGCTGAGCAGATGAGGTGGTTCGCGCACCACTACCTCGGCGCCGATCCCAGCCCGGAGCGACGAGCCGATCCCCGGGTGTCGCCACTGGCGGCCGGCGACCTGTCCGGTCTCCCGCCGGCGTTGATCGTCACTGCGGGGTTCGATCCGCTCCGGGACGAAGGTGACGCCTACGCCGCCGCGCTCGAGGCCGCCGGCGTCGAGGTCGAGCACCACCGGTTCCCCGGGATGATCCACACGTTCTTCAACCTCATCGGGTTCATCGACGAAGCCGAGCGGGCCCATGCGCTCACCGCCGACTTCCTCCGGCGCCACCTGGGCCTCTGAGCCCGCCGCGTCAAAGGCGGATGATCGACGACGAGCCGGTGGCGAGGGCCACCGACTTGCCGTCGGCGCTGGTGATCGTGGCATGGGCCACCGCCAGCGATCGGCCTCGGTGGGTCACCTCGGCGGTGGCCGAAAGGAGGCTGTCATCGGGAGCGACGGGGCGGAGGTAGTTGACCTTCACGTCGAGGCTGACGGCGAGCTCGTCGACCGACGTGGTGGTGTCCACCGCGGTGTGCAGCGCCGCTTCGGCGAGCATGGCGGTGAAGCCGCCCTGCACGTTGCCGGTCGGCGCGCTGAGCCATCGATGGGCGGGGAGCACGACGGTGGCCCGGCCCGGGCGGACGGAGACGGGACGAAGTCCGGTGAGCATCGACAGTGGCGGGCGGGGATGCGAGCCGTCGATGATGCCCTGCTGGATCTCCCGCCCACCGCACCGATGGCGAACGTCGGGCGCCAGGCACGAGCCGACGACAGGTCGCTCCCACGGGTCGGGCGAGTCGTAGATGGGTTGAACGACGGTGGGCAGCGGGTCGGGCACAGCGGGGAGCGCGCCAGGAGGGACGGTGGGAAACACAGCCAGCCGTGAGGTACCGGCCGACACCATCCGCCCGTCGGCGTCGCGCACCGACGCCCCGGTCAGCCCGACGGGTCCTTCGGCCCCGATCTGGAAGCCCTCCGCCCGCAGCAGACCACCGATGTGGGGCGAGGCCAGGCGAGTCAGCGACAGCTCAGCGGTGGTGAAGCCTCCTCCGAGGGGGAGCGAGTTGCCGAAGGACAGCCCGAAGGCCAGGTCGGCGACCACGCACTGGGCTCCCAACGGGATCTCGCCGTCGGTCCAGCGGAGCCACTCCGATGCCGGCATCAGGCCGGTCATGGTCGTGGCCGTGAGGTCGTTCTCCCGATCGGGGACCACGCCGCAGAGGTGGTAGCACGGTGGCGGGAGGGTGATCTCGAGGAACCGCTGCTGTCGCTCGAGGCCGCCCAGCGACGCGAACCAGTCCGGCGGGTAGCCCCCTCGCGCCGGCTCCTGCCACACCTCGACCGGTCCGGTTGCATCACCGGAGACGCGGGCCGCGGTCATCAGGGCGTGAAGGTGGCGGCGGCGATGATCTGCTCGCCGAGCTCCGCGTCGCCACCGATCTCGATGGTGCGGGGGACGTCGCGGCCGCCGGCCAGGCTGACGAAGTCGGCGAAGGGGAGGGTGATGGTCACCGCCGGCTGGTCGGGAACACCCACCGGCGGTCCCGCCTCGGCCAGGTCGAAGCCGAAACTGCGGGCGGAGGGCCCGGTGATGTGCACGGCCACGGGCGTGGGTCCGTCCACCGCGACCTTGGTGGGGATGACGCGGGTCCAGCCGTGGACGAACCGGTCCCTGGTGACCTCGGCTGCCAGCCCCTCGAGATGACCGGGCCGGCTCAGAGCTTGGCGGATGTCCTGCTCGTGCATCCACTGGTCGAGGATCTGGATGGGAAGGAACTTGCGGAGGGTGACGCTCATCTCCAGCGGACCCGGCTGCTCGACGTCCAGCTCGTCATCGGAGAGTGAGCGATGCCGGTCGATCGTGGCCGTCGCTGAGCTGGCCAGCTCGGCCCGAACCTGGTCCCCGGACCGATCGGCGCGCTCGACGATGGCCTGCTCCATGTACCGGCCGAAGTCGTCGCGCACGTGGGGTAGGTCGTCGGGGACCTCGACCGCCGGCTGCTCCTCGCCTCGCTGGATGAGGGTGCCCCAGATCATGTGGCTGGCCACGTCCTTCACCGTCCACCCCGGGCACGGGCTCGGTGCCGCCCACTCGTCATCGGTCAGGTCGGCGACGGCGTCGAGGGTCGACTTCCACACCTCGTCCATCGCCTCGATCAGCTGTCGTGCATCGTTCGCCATGGCGCCGGATCGTAGAGGCCGCTGGGCCGTGTTCTACAGTCCGGCGCCGCCCGGCCGAGCGCTGACCGACGGGTGGGCAGGAACCGTGCGGCGTGGTGGCGAACTGCTGGGGTGAACAACTTTTCTTCCAGCCACCAACGAGGTCGTTCCCGTGCCCATCTCCCGCCGCAAGTTCATCACGTCCGCTGCCGCCGGAGTCGGCGCTGCCGCCATCGGAGGCAAGATCGCCAAGGCGACCTCCGACTACGTCAACATCACCCACCCCTCGAAGTACCTGTTCCCCGAGGCGTCGAGGACGTCGATCGAGAACGTGGTGGTGGTGATGATGGAGAACCGGTCCACCGACCACTTCCTCGGTTGGTGGGGCGATGAGATCGGCTATGGCAACTTCGCGGCCCGGACCACGCTGGGCCCCGACGGGCCGATCTCCAACCCGGAGGGCGATTCGTTGGCCACGTTCGACTTCGGTGCCGGTGGCGAGGGCAACTTCTCCGGTCACCCCTTCGGCGACCCCAACCACAGCCACCGGGGAGGTCGCCACCAGCTCGGAGACGCGTATCACGCCAATCCGCAGGCAAGTGACATCCCCAACGGTTGGCTCACCGAGGGGAGCGGGACGGACCGATACGCGCTCAGCTACTACCGCGGGGAGGATCTTCCGGTGCTCGCCCAGATCGTCAAGGACTTCACCGCCTTCGACAACTTCCACTGCTCGTGGATGGGCAACACCTATCCCAACCGCTACTACATGCACTCGGCTCAGTCCCACGGCATCGACAACAACGACTTCCCCCCCCAGCGCATCGGCGAGAACCCCGAGTGGGCCATCGGGTTCGACTGGCCGACGTTGTGGGACTACCTCACGGTCAGGGGCATCACCTGGAAGTACTACTTCTCGAACCTTCCGGCCATCGCCCTGTTCGGCGCCCGCAACCTCGCCAACACCCGCCACATCACCGAGTACTACGCCGATGCCGCCGCCGGAACGCTGCCCCAGGTCAGCTTCGTCGACCCGTTCTTCGTCGCACCCGAGGGCCTGGCGAACGACGACCACCCTCACGCCGACATCCGGCTGGGCCAAGAGTTCTACAGCGATGTCACCACCGCTTACCTGAGCGGGCCGCAGTGGCACAGCGGCGCCATGTTCATCACCTACGACGAGTGGGGCGGGTTCTGGGACCACAAGGTCCCACCGAAGGTCGGCGTCGACATCGATCCGCTGGCCAACGACGGCACCCTGGAAGAGTACAAAGCCGGTGATGCACCACCCGACATGGGGCTCTACGGCTTCCGGGTACCCACCGTCCTGCTCAGCCCCTACGCCCGCGCCACTGAGAACGATGGCAAGTCGTTCCGCACCGTCAGCGATCAGCACGACTTCACCAGCATCCTGAACTTCATCGCCCACAACTGGGGCATCGCCAGCACCGGTGAGTGGGACCCGGGCTTCAGCCGGCTGAAGACGTCGACGGTGGAGGCCGCGTTCGACTTCGTCAACCCCCCCGACCCCGAGGTGGATGTCGACCTCTACGCCTACGAAGCGCCGCCCGAGATCCGTCTCGAGCCCTACGGGGCCAACCCATCGAGCAGCGTGAGCGACCTGTGGAGCGTGGCCGACTGGATCGAGGACCAGGGCTTCACCATCAACACCCGCTTCGCCGACGCGCTGCCTTCCACCCGCTGACCATCCGAGTCGCCTCCAGCCGGCGGTATCACCCCGACCGCGGCCGGTCCGCTGATCCGTGCACGTCCTAACGTTGTCGTTCCGTGGCCGGCACCGAACCCGACGCTGAACGAGACACCTCCGGCGAGCCGCCGGCGTCGATGGCCGACGTGGTGGCGCGCCGCTTCGGTGACTCGAGGCGAGGGCTGCTGTTCGAGGACCGGGAGTGGACCTGGGCCGAGGTGATGGCCGCGGCCGATCGCCGCGCCCGCTGGCTGGGGTCCATCCGCCTCGACGGTCCGTTCCACGTCGGCGTGCTCATGGAGAACACGCCGGAGTACCTCTACACCGTGGCCGGCGCGGCGGTGTGCGGGGCGGTCGTCGTCGGGCTCAACCCCACCCGGCGCGGGGCCGAGCTGGCCCGTGACGTCGCCACTACGAACTGCCAGATCGTGCTGGTCGACCACGCTTGGAGCCCCCTGGTCGACGACCTCGATCTCGGACTGGCGGCGGAGCGCATCATCAACGTCGACGAACCGGGTCACGGCGACCGGGTGACCGCTGCGGCCGCGGCATCGACCGCGGGGACGGACCTCTCGCCGCCGGAGCCCGACGATCTGTTCCTGCTCATCTTCACCTCCGGCTCAACCGGCCACCCCAAGGCGGTCCGCATGAGCCAGCGGCGCGCCGCGAGCCGGGCCGACCAGTTCCCGTTCACCGATGACGACGTCATCTACTCGGCCATGCCCATGTTCCACGGCAACGCCCTGATCTCGGCGGTGATCCCCGCCCTGGCCACCGGCGCCACCCTCGCCCTGGCCCGCCGCTTCTCGGCCTCGTCGTTCATGGACGACGTCCGCCGGGTGGGCGCCACCTACTTCAATACCGTCGGTCGTGCCATCGCCCACCTCAACGCCACCCCCCGCCGGCCCACCGACAGCCACCATCGAGTGGGATGGGTGCTGGCTCCGGAGACCTCCGATCGGGACCGGGTGGCCTTCAGCGAACGGTTCGGGGTGCCCATCTTCGGGGGCTACGGATCGAGCGAGAACGCCATCGTGCTCTACCCCGTCGACGGCGCCGGCCCCGGCGCGCTCGGCACGGCGCCGCCCGGTCACGACATCGTCGTCGTCGACCCCGCCACCGGGCAGGAGTGCCCGACCGCCCGCTTCGACGATGGCGGTCGGTTGCTCAACGCCGAGGCCGCCATCGGCGAGCTGGTCGGACGCAACGTCGTGTCGTCGTTCGAGGGGTACTACGGGGATCCTGACGCCGAGGCTGAGCGAACCCGCAACGGCTGGTACTGGTCGGGCGACCTCGCCTACCGCAACGCTGATGGCGTCTTCTTCTACGCCGGCCGCACCGGCGACTGGCTCCGCGTCGACAGCGAGAACTTCGCCGCGGGTCCTGTCGAGCGCATCCTCGGGCGCTACTCCCGCGCTCGCGAGGTGGCGGTCTACGGGGTACCGGACACCACCACCGGCGATCAGGTGATGGTGGCCCTCGAGCTCATCGACGGCGAGGTGTTCGATCCCGATCACTTCCGGTCGTTCCTCGACGCTCAGCCCGACCTCGGCCCGAAGTGGCACCCACGCTACGTGCGCGTCGTCGACGAGATGCCAGCCACCGGCACCGACAAGGTCGACAAGAAGCCGTTGCGCGCCACCGCGTGGCGGACGACCGATCCGGTGTGGCATCGCCCACCGGGCGGCGACGGCTATGTCCGTGTGGCCGCCGACACCATCTCGGGGCTCGATGCCGCCCTCGAGGAGCACGGTCGCGCCCACCTGCTCGGCCCTCGGTCGCCCCACGACCACTGAGCGGTTAGTCGTCGGTGTCGACCGTGCCGCCCTCGCGGTAGTCGATGTGGTCGAGCGGGTCGATCAGTGACGAGGCGATCCCACCGAGATTGGCGGCGATGCGCTTCACGTAGCGATTGAAGAGCGCGCGCGGCACCGCATCCGCCGCCGGCCGCGAGGAGTGGATGAGCTGACGGAGCGCCGTCTCGGCCTCCGCCGACAGCTCGTCGGCGCGCTTGCGGAACTCAGCCGCCGCCCGCTCATCGGGTTCCTGGAGGAGCCCCAGGACCTCTCCGAACGCGGTCGAGATCACCGTGCCGAAGCGGCGCAGCTCGTCGGCGTCATCAGCCGAGGTGAAGCTGGCACCCTCCTGGGCCAAGTCGAGGATGTTCTTGGCCTGGTCGCCGATGCGCTCGATCTTCTTGACCAGCAGGAGGTAGGCCAGAACCGTCGCCATGTCCTCGGCCCCTCGAACCGTCGCATGGACGAGCAGGAGCCGCCGTACCTCCTTCTCGGCCTTGTTGATGCGTTCGTCGGTGAGGTGCACCTCGTCCTTGATCGTTGCCGGGTCGACGCCGAGCACCAGCGGACTCATGGCGAGATCGAAGCTGTGACGCGCCTCGGCCAGCATCAGCGCCATCTGCTTCTCGATGTGTTCGAGGCCGTTCCCGCCGCCCCTGAAGAAGGACATCACCATGGTCTGCTCCGATCAGCCGAGTAGCACGAGCCCGATCAAGGGCACGATCACGAACGCCCCGAGCGCGTAGGCCAGCGCGAGCGAGCGGCGCCGGACGGCGAGACCACCCAACGCCTCGGCGAGGCGAGGCGGGAGGTCGCGCAGCGCCGGCACAGGATAGAAGATCATGATGCCAAAGACGTTGAACAGCGTATGGGCAAGCGCGACCGTCAACGCCTCGGGACGGTTGGTGGCAAGCGACGCCAGGAGGGCGGTGACAGTGGTGCCCACGTTCGCGCCCAAGGTCACCGGATAGGCGTTGCGTAGGGTCAACACCCCTGAGGCGGCGAGGGGTACAAGGATCGATGTTGTGATGCTCGACGATTGCACCGCGATGGTGATGATGATTCCGATGGCCATGGCGACGAGGCCGCCGCCTCGCCCGAGCACGGCGTTGACTGATCGCTCGACGCGATCGGCGACCAGCGACCGCATGTTCTTGGTGATGAGGGCGAGGGCGCCGAAGATGAAGGCGAGTCCCACGACGAGCAGGAGGATTGCCAGAACGTTGCCCTCGGCCCCCACGCTGTCGAGGCCGTCCTGGATGCGACCGACGGGTTCCTTGACCCATTCCTTGAACGGGCTCTTCCAGGTCGCACCCGAGGTGCCGGCAAGACGGTCGGTCAACCACTCGGCCGGGCGGGACACCGCGCCGAAGATCAGCTCGAGCGGAAGCAGCACCGCAACGCTCAGCACGTTGAAGAAGTCGTGCACAGTGGCGGCGGCGAACGCCCGCTTGAACTCGGGACCGTGCCGGAGATGGCCCAGGGAGGCCAGGGTGTTGGTGACGGTGGTGCCCATGTTGGCGCCCATCACCATGGGCACCGCGTCGTCGACCCCCAGCAGTCCGCTGCCCACCAACGCCACGATGGTCGACGTCGACACCGATGACGACTGGACGAGCACGGTGCCGAGAAGGCCGACGAACACTCCGGCGAGCGGGTTCGACACCCGTCCGAACAGGCTCTCCTGCACGTCGGACCCCAGCGCTGCGATGCCGGCCTCGAGCAGCGACACGCCCACCAGGAACCCGTAGAGCAGCACGACCACCACGAGCACCCGAACGGCCGGACTGAGACCGGCCTGGTGCTGCATCTGAGCGAGCTGGTGACGGTAGGCGGGATGGCGGCTTCGGTGATCGTGCTCGTCGGTGTCCTCGGTCACGCGGCCCGTAACTTAGGCTCGGACCGAGGTCGAGCGGCGCACCCACGCCTGCGGCCCGATGGGCTGGCTCGAGTGTCCAACCGACTCGATGCCACGACCTTCACGCCCGATCAACCGCACGATCACCCGGGAGCCGCGGTGAGCGACACCGTCACCACCACCGTCGATGATCGAGTGCTGGTGGTCACCATCGACCGGCCCGAGGTGCGCAACGCCGTCGACCGCGACACCGCAGCAGCGCTCCACGATGCCTTCGCCACCTTCGATGTCGACGAAGGCCTCGATGTCGCCGTGCTCACCGGTGCCGGGGGGACCTTCTGCTCGGGTGCCGACCTGAAGGGGGTGAACGAGGGGCGGGGCAATCGCGTCACCGAGGACATGGCGGGCCCGGGACCGATGGGCCCCACCCGGATGCTCCTGGACAAGCCGGTGATCGCCGCTGTCGAGGGACACGCGGTGGCCGGAGGGCTCGAGCTCGCCCTGTGGTGTGATCTGCGGGTGGCGGCGTCCGATGCCGTCTTCGGTGTGTACTGCCGGCGGTGGGGGGTACCACTCATCGATGGTGGCACCGTCCGCCTGCCTCGCCTCATCGGACAGAGCCGTGCCCTCGACATGATCCTCACTGGCCGCGGGGTGAGTGGTGACGAGGCCGTGGCCTTCGGTCTGGCCAACCGGCTGTGCGAGCCGGGCACCGCGCTCACCGGGGCACTCGATCTGGCCCACGAGCTGTGCCGGTTCCCCCAGCTGTGCCTTCGAACCGATCGCCGGTCGTCCTACGAGCAGTTCGGGTTGGACCTCGACGACGCCCTGGCCAACGAGACGGCGCTCGGCCTGAAGCCGATCCGGGCTGGTGACACCGCGGCGGGTGCCGCCCGCTTTGCTGGCGGCGAGGGCCGTCACGGCGACGGCGTTTGAGTGCTCCACCTGTGTACAACCAGTGGATGACACGTGGGAAACCATGTCCCGATTTGGGGATTTCGACGAAATCCTGGGGACAACCCTGTGGACTTGAAAATACCTCTTGACCTGGGCATTTACACGGTGTTGGGTGTGCGTCAGCCGGTTGGACAGGTCGGTGCGGAAGCCGAAGCAGGCGACGGGGCGACCCGGCGCCAGCGGCGGACGAAGCGCCGGAGTGGAAGGTCGGTGAGGGATGAGCCCGCCGGGCCTGCCGATGATTCCCAGCCGCAAGGCCGAGGATCGGAGGAGGCAACGGTCTACCCCGGCCGCAAGGCCGCGGTGGATCGCTGATCAAGCCGGGAGACCGGTGAGATGCCCGGCCCGAGACCCAGAGCTTGCTCGGGGGCTCGGGCAAAAGATCGAACGCCCGCCGGGCGCAAGCCCAACGAGCGTTCGATCACACAGACGATGTTGGGACGGACGGTACTGCCGCTCAGAACGACATCGGCGGATGCTCAGACCGACGGAGCGCCTCGGAGGCGAGGAAGGGTGAGAGCCCGACCCAACCGCCGAGGCGCTTTCGCGTCTGCCGCCGGGCTCGGGGCCTCCCATTCGGGGCCTCCTCCTGGGACCGATCCACCAACCTGACATGTGTGTCAGGTTGGTGGCCTATCCTGGGTGGCGGTAGCCGCCAGGAGGTGCCCCGAGATGACCCTGCCCAAGATCATCAGCGTCGACGACCACGTGGTTGAACCGCCCCACGTGTGGCAGACGTGGCTCCCCGAGAAGTACCGCGAGCAAGGGCCGCGGGTGGAGCGAAAGAAGTGGGGAGACTTCGTCCACCGCCCCGGCGCCAAGTACGAGATGAACGAGGACCCCGACGGCTTGTGGGGTGATGCCTGGTACTACGAGGACCGCCTCGTCTACGTGCACAAGCGGTTCGTGGCCATCCCGCTCGAAGCCACACCCGACGGTGACGTGGCTCGCTTCGACCGGACCAAGATGCAGATGACCGCCGTCACCTACGACGAGATGCGTCCCGGTTGCTACGACCGCGACGCCCGCATCGCCGACTTCGAGCTGAACTGGGTAGACGGGAGCCTGCCGTTCCCCACCTTCCCGCGGTTCTGCGGGCAGACGTTCTACGAGGGCGACGATCTGGACCTCGGGCTGGCATGCGTGCGCGCCTACAACGACTGGATGGTCGAGGAGTGGTGCGAGCCGTCAGGCGGCATGAACATCCCGCTCGGCATCATGCCGCTGTGGGATGTCGAGCTCGCCGCGGCTGAGATCCAGCGCAATGCAGATCGGGGCGTCCGCGCCTTCTGCTTCTCCGAGCTGCCGACCCGCCTTGGCCTGCCCTCCATCCACTCCGGTGAGTGGGATCCCGTCTTCAGTGTCTGCAACGACACCGGCGTCACGCTCTGCATGCACATCGGGTCGTCGTCATCGAACCCCGCCGCCTCACCCGACAGCCCCGAGGGGGTGGGCGGCACGCTGGCCTTCAACAATGCCATGGCGTCGATGGCCGACTGGCTCTACAGCGGCAAGCTCATCGCGTATCCCGAGCTGAAGCTGGCCTACAGCGAGGGCCAGATCGGGTGGATCCCCTACGCCCTGGAGCGGGCCGACACGGTGTGGGATCACCACGACGCTTGGATGAACAGCAAGGCGCGCATCCCCGATCCGCCGTCCACCTACTACTACGGCCGGATCTTCGGCTGCTTCACCGCCGACCACCACGGTCTCGCATCGCTCGAGGAGGTTGGCGTTGACAACATCTGCTTCGAGACCGACTACCCCCACACCGACACCAGCTGGCCCAACAGCCGGGAGTACGTGGAGAAGATCATGGCCGGCCTCGATGACGAGGTCGTCTACAAGATCCTGCGCGGCAATGCGATACGCATGCTCGAGCTCGACCGGGTGTGACCCCATCGAGAGTTGAAAGAGGGACGCGCATCCATCGAAAGTTGTGAGCGCCCCGATGACCGCCGCGAGTCGGCCGCCTAGTCCAAACCGCTAGTCCTGGTCGAAGCGGACCCCTTGGGCGAGCGGCAGGTCGGGTGATGCGTTGATGGTGTTGGTAGCCCGCCGCATGTAGCCCTTCCAGGCATCCGAACCCGACTCGCGGCCACCACCCGTCTCCTTCTCACCGCCGAAGGCGCCACCGATCTCGGCTCCCGACGGGCCCGCGTTCACGTTGGCGATGCCGCAGTCGGAGCCTTCGGGGCCCAAGAAGCGCTCGGCCTCGCGCAGGTCGTTGGTGAAGATCGACGACGACAGACCCTGTGGCACGTCGTTGTGGATGGCGATCGCTTCGTCGAGGTCCGTGTAGTCCATGACGTAGAGCAGCGGCGCGAACGTCTCGCGCCGGACCAGATCCGTCTGGGCCGGCATGGCCATGAGGGCGGGGGTTACGTAGGCGGCGTCGGGCGCGTCCTCGAACAGCACCCTGCTCCCGCCGGCCAGCAGGGTGCCTTCGTGGTGGTGGGCGTGGTCGATGGCCGCCGTCATCCTCTCCGCCGCCGCCAGGTCGATGAGTGGCCCGACGAGCGTTCCGTCGTTGAGGGGGTCACCGATCGGGAGCGTCGAGTACGCAGTGGTCAGACGCTCCAGCAGCTCGTCGCGCGCATTGCGATGGACGATGAGGCGCCGGAGGGTCGTGCAGCGCTGACCGGCCGTGCCAACCGCCGCGAACACGACCGCCCGCACGGTGAGGTCGAGGTCGGCCGATGGGGTCACGATCGCCCCGTTGTTGCCGCCGAGCTCAAGGATGAGCCGTCCGAAGCGCGCCGCCACCACCGGCGCCACCCGCCGTCCCATGTCCGTCGATCCGGTGGCCGAGACAGCGGCGATGCCGTGTCTGGCCACAAGGTCCGCCCCGGTCTCCGCTCCACCCACCACCACCTGGGTCACATCCCTCGGCGCGTCGGTCTCCACGGCTGCCTGCCGGAGGATCGAATTGCAGGCCAGGGCGGTGAGCGGCGTGCGGTCTGAAGGCTTCCAGACGACGGGATCGCCGCACACCAGAGCCAGCGCGGCGTTCCACGCCCACACGGCGACGGGGAAGTTGAAGGCACTGATCACGAGACATGGGCCGAGCGGGTGCCAGGTCTCGATGAGGCGGTGGTCCGGCCGCTCGCTGGCGATGGTCAGCCCGTGCAGCTGGCGGGACAGACCGACAGCGAGATCACACACGTCGATCATCTCCTGGACCTCGCCCAGACCCTCGGAGCGGATCTTCCCCGTCTCGATCGACACCAGCTCACCAATGCCGGCCTGGTGTTCCCGCAGCAGCTCCCCGAACCGGCGCACGGTGGTGCCGCGGACCGGAGCGGGGGTGCGCCGCCATTGCGTGAACGCATCCTCGGCCCTCGTCACCACCTCATCGATCGCCTTGGTGTCGCTCACGTCGCCGGCCGGACCCAGGGATCCTCCGGTGATGGGAGTGCGAGCCGCGAGGTCACCGCGGCGGTCGTCGACGCCCACGGCCACCAGGATCCGGTCAACTTGTTCGACGAGCTCAGCCGTGGTCGGCAGCGTCACGCGCTCCAGTGAACCAGCACGACGCATCCTTCCGCGTGACGGTCGGCTCCCGATGTCGGGGTCGAGGAGTGAGCAGTCGTTCGCGCAGCTCCGAGGACTGATGTGTCGGATTCCGATACCTGAGTCCTCAGCGGTCGTGGAACGATCGTTCAGTCCTTGACCTTGGGATGTGGTCGTACAGTCGGATTCGATGGTCGATCAAGACGGGGTGGGCCCAGGCATCACGGGTGGCGACGACCTCGGCGACGACGAGGTGGCGCTACTCGGCGCCATGAGCGATCTCGAACCAACCGACGGTCGGGTGGCGATCGACGGGCCGCTGGCGACGATCGATGTGCGCACCCTCTTCGACGACCAGGTCACCAGCCGGTGCCTGGATCACTCGGCCCGGTGGCTCCGTTCGATGGGGCGGGGGTACTACACGATCGGCTCATCGGGCCATGAGTCGAACGCGGTCATCGCCGCCATGGTGCGACCCACTGATCCGGCGCTGCTCCACTACCGATCGGGCGGGTTCTACTTGGCCCGAGCCCGCCAAGCGGGATGCACCGACGCTATCGACCACGTGCTGCTGGGCGTGATGGCCGCGACGTCCGAGCCCGGATCGGGCGGGCGGCACAAGGTGTTTGGGCATCCCGATCTGGCCGTCATCCCCCAGACCTCCACCATCGGCTCGCACCTGCCACGAGCACTTGGCGTCGCCTTCGCCATCGCCCGGGCCGAGCGCTTGGGGGTCGACCTTCGCTGGCCGCCAGGTTCGATCGCCGTGTGCTCGTTCGGCGACGCGTCCGTCAATCACTCCACGGGCCAAGGCGCGCTGAACGCCATCAGCTACACCGCGCACCAAGGTCTGCCCGTCCCGTTGCTGTTGGTGTGCGAGGACAACGGGTTGGGCATCAGCGTTCCCACACCGGTCGACTGGGTGGAGATGTCGGTCGCCCACCGTCCCCACCTCCGCTACGAGCAGGTGGACGGATCCGATCCCGCGGCGGTGGCGCACGTCACGTCCGAGCTGGCTGGGGCCGCCCGCGACGGCCAGCCCGCATTCCTGCACCTGCGCACCGTCCGCTATGGCGGCCATGCCGCCACCGACATCGAGGTCGCGTACCGGAAACCGGAGGAGATCCGGGCCGATCGGGCCCGGGACCCGATCCTGGCCGTGGCTCGCGTGCTGGTGGAGGCCGGTCAGATCGAGGGAGCCGACCTCGCCGAGCGCTACCGGCGCATCCGGGCCGACCTCGCCGAGCGGGCGGCGGAGCTCGTCGGTGGCGCGCGTGGCTTGGAATCTGCGGAGGAGATCATGGAGCCACTTGCTCCTCGTCGCCCCCATGCGGTGGCGGACCGGGTCGCCCGGCTGGACTCAACTCGCTCGAAGGTCGGATCGGGATCGGGATCGGGATCGACGTTGGCCGAGGCGATCAACCGGACCTTGGCCGACCTGCTCGAGGCCGAACCGAAGATCTTGCTCTTCGGCGAGGACGTCGGGCGCAAGGGCGGAGTGTACGGGGTGACCCGGGGACTCCAGAAGCGGTTCGGCGCGGCCCGGGTCTTCGACTCGATGCTGGACGAGCAGTCGATCCTGGGCCTGGCCCTGGGGTGCGCCGTCTCTGGGTTCGTCCCGATACCCGAGATGCAGTACCTCGCCTATCTGCACAGCGCCGAGGACCAGCTTCGGGGTGAAGCGGCGACGCTGTCGTTCTTCTCGAACGGGGCGTTTCGCAACGGCATGGTCGTGCGCATCGCCGGGTTCGCCGACCCCCGCGGCTTCGGTGGCCACTTCCACAACGACAGCTCGATCGCCGTGCTGCGAGACATCCCTGGCCTGGTCATCGCCTGCCCGTCGGGGCCCGACGAAGCCTCGGCGCTGCTGCGCACCTGTGTTGGGGCGGCCCTCGAAGATGGCACGGTGAGCGTGTACATCGAACCCATCGCGCGGTATCGATCACCGAGTCACTCACCGCCGCCCGCCAAGTCCCCCACCGGAGGCCATGTCCCCATCGGCGAATCAGCCGTGGTCAGGGAAGGCGGCGACGTGGTGGTGGTGACCTTCGGGAACGGTGTGCATTCGAGCTTGGACGCCGCTGACCGGCTCGAGCACGAGGACGGGATCAGCTGCCGGGTGATCGACCTCCGATGGTTGGCCCCCCTCGATCACGATGCCATCGCTCGTCATGGCGGCGACGTCGGTCGGATGGTCGTCGTTGACGAGACACGACGCACCGGCGGTGTAGCCGAAGGGGTCGTCAGCGGCATGGTCGACCGTGATGTCCGCGCCAGGCTGTGCATAGTGGCTGGCCGGGATTCGTTGGTGCCCCTCGGGCCGGCCTCGGAGCGGGTCCTGGTCACCGCTGACGATGTCACCTCGGCGGTTCGACGGCTGTTCAGCCGAGAGGCATGACCCAGGCGGTGTAGGCGGGCTGGCGACAGGCGGGATGGGTGAAGCGGTCACGATACGACCCCACGATCGCGATGGGAGATCGTGACTATCGTCAGAGGACTCTTGGGACCTCTGGCACTGACGCCAGGATCCCTCCAAACCGGATGATCACGGGGAACCAAGTCGCGCTCTGGAGATGACGATGCGTCGAATCGCAATGATCACTGCACTGATCCTTCTGTCCGCCAGCTGTTCGACGGGCTCGTCGGACGTCCCGAAGGTCGGGCCCGCGGCCAGCTCGGCGGCTGGTGCCATCGAATCGATCTTCCCCGACCTGACGCCCAAGGCCGACCTCGAACAAGCCGATGAAGGGGAGGAGCATGTTGCCTACGCGCCATCGGTTCCCGCTCGGTCGGACCGTAGCGATCAGCGGATCTTCGACGTACGTCTCGAGGTGCTCGAGGGCGTCTGCCCGCTCGACCCGGCCAACAGCATCGACACCGAGATGTGGGGCTTCCGGATCGCCGGTGACGCCGACGTCGTGTGTGGATCTCCGGGGCCGGTCCTGCGCGGCCGGGTCGGTGACGTCGCCCGCATCACGCTGACCAACCTCGAGGGGAACTCACACCCCCACAACATCGATTTCCACGCCGTAACCGGACAGGGTGGCGGAGCTGCCGATCTCACAGTGGCGCCGGGCGAGACGGCGGCAGTCGAGGTGCGCCTCCTCTACCCAGGCGCGTTCATGTACCACTGCGCGTTCGGCGACGTCCCGATGCACATCGCCAAGGGCATGGTCGGCATGTTCATCGTCGACCCCTCCGAGCCGCTCGGTCCCGTCGACCACGAGTGGGCCGTGATGCAGTCCGAGTGGTACGTCGGCGAAGCCGTTGACGGCCTCGCTCCATTCGACCCTGATTCGCTGCGGCTCGAGCATCCTCGGTACGTCACCTTCAACGGTCGCACCGACGCACTGGCCGGAGACAACGCCCTCGAGATGGCGGTCGGCGAACGAGCCCGCATCTACATGGTGAACGAGGGCCTCAACCTCGACTCCAACTTCCACCCGATCGGATCGCACTGGGACGTCGTCTATCCCGAAGCAGCGACCCACCCGTCCAACCGAGTCATCCGCGGGTCGCAGACCACGCTCGTGGTGGCCGGTGGCGGCACCGTCACCGAGATCGTCGGCGTGGTTCCGAGCACGATCCTTCTCGTCGATCACGCACTGGTCCGAACCTTCTACAAGGGTGCGATCGGCCAGATCGTCATCACCGGCGACGAGGACCCCGAGATCTTCGAGGTTGCCGATGTCACCGATGATCCGGGTGCCGACGACGACACGACCGACGACGACACGACCGACGACGACACGACCGACGACGACACGACCGACGACGACACGACCGACGACGACACGACCGACGACGCGGTGATCGCCACCGAAGCGGCGGTCTCGATCACCGAGGGGGCGTGGAACCCCGACAACGCCGCCAATGCCTTCAGCCCGGCAAGTGTTCGGGTCGCATCGGGATCGACGGTGACGTGGACCAACGATGACACCCTGGGCCACACGGTCACGTCGGGTACGAGTGACGGGGCAACCGGAACCCCCGACGGCCGGTTCGACAGCGGCAACCTCAATGGTGGAGACGACTTCGAGGTCACGCTCGACGAGCCCGGCACCTACACCTACTACTGCACGCCCCACCCCTGGATGCGGGGCGTGATCGAGGTGGTGGCCCCCTGACCCTGGTTGCAGACCAGGTCAGGCCACGTCGTGGTGAGGAACGACGAGGACGGGGCACGGGGCATGGGCCACGCACTTGTGACTCACCGAGCCGAGCAACATGCCCACGAACGTGCCGTGGCCGCGGCTTCCCACGACGAGCATGTCGGCATCCTTGGCGGCGTCGAGGAGGACGCTGGCTGGCTCGCCCTCGATGACATGCTCGTGCACGATCACGTCGGTGGTGTCGCACCCCTCCACGATCTCGTGGAGGGACTCGGTGGAGTTTGCTTCGAGCGAGTCGCGCTGCACCAAGGGGGCGACGACGAGCTCGGTCGAGCCGTAGTACACGTGCCAGGCCCACACCGCGTGGATCTCTGCTCCAACTCGCCTGGCCAGGTCGACCGCCGCTCTCAGCGCGGCGGCAGAGGCGTCCGAGCCATCGATTCCGACGACGAATCGGTCCATGGTGACATCCCTTCGATCACTCGGATTGACGATTCGAGGGTATCGTCGACGCTGTGGTGGCGGGCATGCGGGAGAGGCCATCACCAATGAGCACCAACGAGTCATGAGCGCATCCGCGTCGGGGGCGGCGATCCGCACTGAGGGGCTCACCAAGCACTTCGGTGACATCACGGCGCTCGATGGGCTCGACCTGACCGTTGAGCGCGGCGAGGTGCTCGGCTTCCTCGGCCCCAACGGTTCGGGCAAGACCACCACCATCCGGCTGCTGCTCGACTTCTTGCGACCCGATGCCGGACGATCGGAGGTTCTGGGAGGCGCGGGCGCCGACCCGGAGGTGCGGCGCCGGATCGGCTACCTGCCCGCCGACCTCCACCTTGACCCCAACCATCGTGGCGTCGACGTGTTCGAGCTGTTCGGTCGACTCCGTGGCGTCCCCGACCACGGGCGGCTGGCCGGGCTGGTCGACCGCTTCGACCTCGACCCCAGCCGGCCCATCGGCGAGCTCAGCACCGGAAACCGCCGAAAGCTGGGCATCATCGCCGCCTTTGCCCATGCCCCGGACCTGCTACTCCTCGACGAACCGAGCTCCGGACTCGATCCCCTCCTCCAGAATCAGTTCCATCAGCTGGTGGCGGAGTCGGTGGATGAGGGAGCCACAGTGTTCCTGTCGTCGCACGCGCTGGCCGAGGTCGAAGCCCTGGCCACTCGGGTGGGGATCCTGCGACAGGGGCAGCTGGCCACGGTGTCGACCATTGACGACCTGCGCCGCCAGGCCCGCCAGCGGATCGACCTGCACCTCGCTGACAGCGGCCGCGACATCGCCGTCGAGGCTTTGACGGCGGTGGCGGCGGTGGCGGGCGTGGTGGAGGCGACCGCCTCGCTCGGCGTGCTCCACCTGGTCGTGGAAGGCAGCGTCGACGCCGCGCTCAAGGCCGCTACCCGCTTCGACGTGCAACGGATCGTCACCCACGACACCGACCTCGAGGACATCTTCCTGCGCTACTACGCGACGGAGTCTGACGGATGATCGTCTTCGAGCGGCTCCTGCGCGACCGGCGCCGCTCGACGATGGGGTGGGTGCTGGGCATGGTGGCCTACAGCGTGTTCACCGTCGCGTTCTATCCAAGCCTCCGGGGCCAGACATCCTTCGATGACGTCTACGAGGACCTCCCCGAAGCGATCAAGGCCTTGGTGGGAACGTATGGAGAGGTGAGCATCAGCTCGGCTCCCGGCTACCTCCAGGCCCGCTACTTCGGTCTCGTGCCGGTCCTGCTGCTCATCTTCGGGATCGGTCTCGGCGCCCGCGCCATCGGCGGCAGCGAGGAGGACGGCACGCTCGAGCTGCTGCTTTCGAACCCCGTGACCCGACGCAGGGTGGCGCTCGAGCGGCTGGCGGCTGTGATCGTTCTCGTCGCGGTCGTCGGAGCGACCGGCGTGATCAGCCTGCTCGCACTCGCCCCGCCCGTGGGGCTGTTCGACGGCTTGCGGCTGATCAACGTGGTGGCCGCAACCGCAGCGGCGACGGCGCTCGCCCTCGCCCACGCAGCCATCGCGTATGCGGTTGGCGCAGTGACGGGCCGTCGCGGGACCGCGGTGGCGGTCGCGACCGTGATCGCCGTCACCGGCTACCTCCTCCAGGGACTGGCGACCGTGAGCGACGCAGCCCAGCCTCTGCGGTGGCTGTCGCCCTGGTTCTGGTACTTGCGCGGCAACGTGGTGATCAACGGCCCCGGTCCCGAGGCGTTCCTCCTGCCGGTCGCCCTGCTCGTCATGGTCGCGGCCATCGCCACGGTGCAGTTCGAGCGCCGCGACTTACGTTGAGGACCTGAGCGGCGCCGACCCGACCCGTTCTTGACTGCTGAATCGGTAGGGAGGGGTCAGACGCGGCAGAATCTTCGTTGTGCACCTATCACGACCTGTCGATCCGCTGCCCAACGACGACGACGAGATCCTCCGGGCGCTCGATGATGCAGTCCTGCCGCCGCTGCTCTGTGCCCTTGCCTACATCAGTGGGGACCTGAGCCTTCTGAGCGACGACGTCCGCATCGACGCCCTCCAGCTCCTCGATCCCACAGGCGGCCTCCGTCCCGACCAGATCGAGGCGGGCCGCCAACTGGCCTTCGAGGCGCTGACCCGCTTTCGGGACTCAGGCGCCCGCCAGGCCCCGCCGCCCACCCTCGACGAGCTCAAGGAGATGATCGACTACACGTCGGGCGGCATGTCGATGGACGAGTACATCCCGATGCTCAACGAGGAGCTTGCCGTCGCCGGCGAGGATCTGCGCGCCCCGGAGTGGGAGCGGTCCGAGCTGGCTCCCGGCACCGATCTCACCGTCGCCGTCATCGGTGCGGGCATGTCGGGTCTGGCGGCGTCCTACCGCTTGAAGCAGGCCGGCGTCGATCACGTGATCATCGAGAAGAACGATGACGTGGGAGGAACCTGGCTCCAGAACACCTATCCGGGATGTCGCGTCGACGTTCCCAACCACCTCTACAGCTACTCGTTCGCCCAGACCGATGATTGGCCCCACCACTTCTCCACGCAGGGGACACTTCTGGGCTACTTCCAGCGTTGTGCCGACGAGTTCGGGATTCGAGAGCGGATCAGGTTCAACACCGAGGTCACGTCGGTCGTGTTCAACGACGGCACCGCCACCTGGACCGTGCAGCTCGATACGCCCGACGGTCCCGACACCCTCGAGGTCAACGCCGTCATCAGCGCCGTCGGGCAGCTCAACCGTCCGCTCATGCCCGACATCGAGGGGATGGATCGGTTCTGTGGCCCCTCGTTTCACTCGGCCGAGTGGCCCGTTGGATTCGACGTGGCCGGCAAGCGGGTGGCGGTCATCGGCACCGGCGCCAGCGCCATCCAGATCATCCCCGCCATCGCTCCCGCCGCTGACCATGTGAGCGTCTTCCAGCGCACACCGCCGTGGCTGGTGCCGACACCCGACTATCACGCAGAGGTTCCCGAGGGCCTGCGCTGGCTGTTCCGCCACGTGCCCACCTACAGCCAGTGGTACCGCTATTGGCTCTTCTGGCGGATGGCTGACGGTCTGCTGCCCACCACCGAGGTCGATCCGGGTTGGCCCGAGGATCTGGAGTCGGTGAGCGCGCCCAATGAGTTCCTGCGTCAGACGCTGCTCCAGTACTACGAGGACCAGTTCGGCGCCGACCCCGATCTGCTGGCCAAGGTGCTGCCGCACTACCCGCCATCGGCCAAGCGGGCCCTGAGGGACAACGGCATCTGGGCTTCCACGCTGATGCGCGACGACGTCGATCTCATCGGTGAGCCGATTCAGTGCGTCACGGCCACCGGGGTGCGAACCACCGACGGGACCGACCACGACGTCGACGTCATCGTCTACGGCACCGGTTTCACGGCATCGAGGTTCCTCACTCCCATGAAGGTGGTGGGCCGCGACGGCGTCGACCTTCACCAGTGGTGGGACGGTGACGCTCGCGCCTACAAGGGCATCACCATGCCGGGGTTCCCCAACCTGTTCCTGCTCTACGGCCCCAACACCAACATCGTCATCAACGGGAGCATCATCTTCTTCTCCGAGTGCGAGGTGCACTACGTGATGGCATGCCTGCGTCACGTCCTGTCGAGCGGCAAACGAGCGATCGACTGCCGGCCTGAGGTGCACGACGCCTACAACGAGCGGATCGATGAGGCCAACCGGCTTCGAGCATGGGGCGCGTCTGACGTCAACAGCTGGTACAAGTCGGCCAGCGGTCGAGTGGCACAGAACTGGCCGTTCACCCTGCTCGAGTACTGGCAGCAGACGACCGATGTGGATCCGGCCGACTACGAGCTGATCTGAACCGGCAGGCTGGCGCGAGGGGGCGCGGTTGATGTTGCAGCCGATGGCACAGCGCTACCAGCGACCCGGCTGGGTGCGCCGACTCAACGTCATGGCCGACGCCTGCGGCTCGGCGCAGTCGGTGGTTCCGATCGAGGTGGACGACCTCTTACGATCGGCCCGCCAGGCGTCGGGGCTGGACCACTTCGGTGATCTCGGTGACGGCGACTGGCACGCACGTCTGGCGGCGTTGGTGGAGGCGTTGAACGCCACCGATCTTCACGTAGTCGGCCGGCTCATGACCCGCCAGGAGCTGGTGCGCGGCCTGGTGACCCGCCTGCGCCTCGCCGACGAGCGCCGTCGAGTCCCGTCGGTCGCCGATGAGGAGATCGTGGCACCCATCGTGGTGACGGGCCCGGCTCGCTCGGGCACCACGATCCTCTTCGAGCTGTTGGCGCTCGACCCGTCACTTCGCAGTCCGCGGGCGGCCGACGTGCTGCACCCCGCGCTCCCGCCCGCCGTCTCCGACGACCAGCGCCTGGCCCGCACCGAGTGCGAGCAGGAGCTGTGGGCCGACGTGCAACCCGAGTTCGCGGCCATCCACGAGCTGCGGTCGGATCTACCCGTCGAGTGCGTCACCATCAACTCTCCGTCCTTCGCCGGCTCGCACTGGTCGATGGTCATCCAGGAGCTGGGAGAGTGGGTCCCCGACGTGGGCGCCGACTTCGCCTGGCACCGGGCCGTCCTCCAGTCGCTCCAGCATGGCGAGCCCCCCCGCACCTGGGTGCTGAAGACCCCCGGCTACCTGATCATGCTCGACGACCTGGTGGCTGCGTACCCCGACGTCCGCATCGTGCTGACGCACCGCGATCCGGCCAAGACCATGCCGTCCACGGTGAGCACGACAGCGATGGTGCAGTGGATGCGGACCGACGCCGTCGACCTCGATGCGCTGTCCGAGCTCATCGGCGCCGTGTTCTGCGACGCTCTCGCTCAGGTAGCTCAGCGACGCGCCGACGGGTCGTTTCCGGCGCCGGCCGGTGACATCCGGTTCGCTGACCTGCTGTCGAACCCTGTCGGTTCGATACGTGCAGCCTTCGATCAGATCCATCAGAAGCTCCATCCTGATCACGAGGCGGCGATCGACGCCTACCTCAGCGACAAGCCGCGAGGGAAGCATGGCGTGCATCGATACACCCCGGAGGAATGGGGGTTCTCGTCGGCTGAGCTCCACGACCAGCTGGCTTGCTACGTGTCGTACTTCGGCATCGAGCTCGGTGTGTGAGGCTGAAGGGATGGGCACCACGATCGTCCGGCTGGATCCGCTGCTGGGAGCCGAGGGTGCCGAGCGAATGCTCGCCGGGCTGCGCGCCTATGGGAGCTACGGCCAGTACAGCAACGAGGGCTTCGACACCGGCTACGCCCCCGAGCTTCCCCAGCGATTCGACGCGGCCCTCAACTTCATCAGAACCGGCGGTCGCTTGGGAAGCAATGACGACGTCCGTCGGGCCGCGGCTCGAACGAACTACGTGCGAGAGACCTATGCCTACGGCGACGACGTGTTCCTGGCCGGGATCGAGGAGCTCCGCGACCACGAGGCACTGCGATCGGCCGCCGTTGCCGTCCACGATCGTCCGCTGATCGAGCCGGCCATCGTCTACGCCAACGTGCTCCTGCCCGGCCAGGAGCTGGCCACCCACACCGATGTTCCCGAGTTCCGGGGTGCGAATCGCACCACCACGCCGCAATGGCTGCTCGTGGTCATGGCCCACTCCGGCTTGTTCGAGACCTGGCGCATGCCCATCGCCACCGCCATCGCCTACTTCGGCGGCGGCGATGGCGGAGCGCTCCATCTTTATCCCGACGGTGCCGATGGGCCGGTGGACACGGTGGCTACTGCCCACGACACCGCGGTGGTGCTCGACACCGACTCGATCTTCCATGGCGTCGACCGCGTCGACGGCGACGACTCGTGGTTGGACTCAGCCTCGATCGGTGACCGCCTCCACCCCGCCGACGGCGGGGGATGGCAGCTACGAGGCGATGGCGGTGAGGTGCGCGGTCGCTTCGGAGCCGAGACCCTTCGCTTCAGCGTCTCGTGGAAGGCGTACTGCTTCGCCGACCACGCCGACCGGGACCGGTGGCACCACCACCGGGACGACCTCGGACTCGACCAGATCCTCGACACCCTCGAGGACGATCTGCGGCGGCGTCAGGACCTCGACGGGGACCGCCCGAAGCCGGTGGACTTCGGCCGGCTTCTGGTCGACACCTACATCCGATTTCCCGTACCGACCACCTGAGGAAGGGACAGACCGGCGGCGTTGTCGTACATCATCCGGTTGGCGTCGGACTGGCTGAAGCCGGCATCGTCGAGATCCTCGACGTAGGTCAACGGGTCGGCCAGCCCCTCGGCGTGGGGCCAGTCCGAACCGAACAGGATGTGATCGACGCCGATGAGACGGGCGAGCTCGGCCAGGTCGTCCTCGTAGAACGGCGACACGAACACGTGGCGGCGGAAGGTCTCGCATGGATCTTCTTCCCACATCGGTCGCCGCATCTTCCACGACTTGCGGAGCTTGGAGAACAGCGGCGGCACCCACTCCGCGCCGTTCTCGATGGTCGCCAACCGGATGTTGGGGTACCTGATGAATATGCCGTCGGCCAGGAACGACGCCACCGTGTCGCTGATGGGAGACATGGTCAGCAGGGAGAACAGCGCTGGGAGCCGGAAGGCCTGGAAGTCGGGGTCCACACCCCACCTCTCCAGCATGAACCCGTAGCCAGTGTCGCCGGCGTGGGCGGCAACCGTGATGCCAGCCTCGTTCACCCGGGCCCAGAACGGATCGTGATCGGGATGCCCGAACGAGCGGTTGGCGCCGGGCGTCACGATGGGTCCGGGGCGGATGTTGATGATCCGTGCGTCGTGCTCCAGCGCGAACTCGAGCTCTTCGACGGCCCAGGCCGGATCGGCCAGCGAGATGTAGGGCGCGGCGAAGATCCGGTCCTGGTAGTTGAACCGCCAGTCGTCGAGGAGCCACCGGTTGAACGCCCGGAAGGCGGTGCACATCGCCTCGATGTCGTGGGCCAGGGCGCCTTCCATCCCCACGCCGAGAGTGGGGAACAGGAACGCACCGTCAAGACCTTGCTCATCCATCACCTTCACCCGGGCGGCCGGATCGCGGTAGGCGGGGTTGATGGGTTCGAGCTCACCGAATGCATCGTGCAGGTCGGCGATGGAGACCTTGCCCCGGAAGTAGTCGATGAGGGCACCGGGTCGCGAGCACGGGTCGAAGGTGGGGTTGGGGATGAAGCGGTTGATCTTGCCCCCGACCAGGAGACGCTGCTTGCCGTCGAGGTCAGCCCACCTCATGCACCGGTTGCGCATCCGCTTGTCTACGTGGCGGGTGAAGGCGTCGGTGGCCTCGTAGTAGTGGTTGTCGGCGTCGAAGGCGCGGGTTGGTCGGTCGAGCATGTCCCCTCCTGGTCGGCGGCTCGACGCTACCCGCCGGACTCAGTCCCCGGTCCAACCACCTGCCGAAACGTAGGAGGGATAGGAGACGAGCCAATGGCTCGCCGTAGGCTCCGGCCCATGTCCGACAACAACGTCAAGGTCCTGGACCAGCACATCGGCACCCTGCTCGATGCCGTCGATCACAACAAGGTGTCCGAGCGCCAGTGGTTGGAGGCCCGCTACGAGCACGGCCTGGGATGGGTCCATCTCCCCGAGGGCCGAGGAGGGCTGGGGTTGCCTCCCAACCTCCAGAAGCACCTCGAGCGGCGGCTGGCCGAGACTGGCGCCCCCAACGACCCCGGCGCTCGTTTCTTCGGGATCGTCATGGCCGGGCCCACCATCGCCATGCACGGCAGTGACGAGGTCGTTGAGCGACTCCTGCGCGACACGTACACAGGCGCCCAGGTTTGGTGCCAGCTGTTCTCCGAACCGGGCGCCGGTTCCGACCTGGCCGGCCTGAGCACCAAGGCTGTGCGTGACGGCGACGAGTGGGTGATCACCGGTCAGAAGGTCTGGAACACTCTGGCCCACATCGCCGACCGGGCGATGCTGGTGGCCCGCACCGACCCCGACTCGCCCAAGCACAAGGGCATCACCTACTTCGCGCTCGACATGCACGCACCGGGAGTCGAGGTGCGCCCGCTGCGTCAGATCACCGGTGAGGCCGAGTTCAACGAGGTCTACATGACCGAGGTGCGGGTGCCCGATGCCGACCGGATCGGCGACGTCGGCGAGGGATGGCGTGTGGCGATGACAACGCTCATGAACGAGCGGGTCGGTATTGCCGCGCTGGGTGGCGGAGGCGACCGCGCCGCGCCCAAGCCCGGAACCGGTCCCATCGCCCGCTGCCTGGACCTGTACCGCGAGCGAGGTGGCTCCTCGGCGGCCCGCGAGCGGCTGATGCAGCTCTACAACCGGTCCGAGGCCCTCCGCCTCACCGGTATCCGCGCTGGTCAGATGGCCAAGGCTGGAACACCGGGCCCGGAAGGATCGGTCGCGAAGCTCATGATGGCGGAGCTCAACAAGAAGATCTTCGAGCTGGCCCTCGAGCTGATGGGCCCTGACGGCTTGGTCGGCTATCGCTATGAGATGGGCCGCGAGCTGGCGCAAGGCTTCGACGGTCCGCCCCGCAAGATGTTCCTCCGCACGCGGGCCAACTCCATCGAAGGCGGGACGTCGGAGATCATGCGCAACATCCTGGGCGAGCGGGTTCTCGGACTCCCCGGCGAACCCCGGGTCGACAAAGACATGCCCTGGTCAGCCGTACCGCGCAGCTGAAGCGGTTGCGGTGGCGACGTGACCTCGCTGCTCAGTGGAGCGAGCGAGGGAGCGTGGGCGACTGGGCGCAGAGCACCTCGATCTCGTCGGGGTCTTTCGGCACCGCGGCGGTGAGCACCTCGACGCCATCGGCGGTGACGACGACGTCGTCCTCGATTCGGATCCCGATTCCGACGAGATCCGGTGGAACCTCGTGGTGGATGACCGGGGCCTCGTCGCGCGCCTGCGCTTCCAGCTTCTTGGCCGCGGTGGCTCCCAGGCGGGCCCGACGGATCCGCCATGCTGTGACGTCGTACTCCAGCTCAGCCAGCTCGAGCGTGGGCTGGTAAGGCGAGATGTACACGCCCGGCTCGATGGTGAAGGCCATGCCGGGCTCGAACGGCCGGGGCTTGCCCGCACCCAGCTCGTCGAGGGTGGGGCCGACGCGTTGGGTGCCGACGTCGTGCACGTCGCGGCCGAGCCAGTGGCTGAGCGAATGCGGGTAGACGGCGCGATAGTGGTGCATCGCCAGCGCCCGATCGATGGGCCCCGGGATGACGCCGAGCTCGACGAGTCCCTCGGTGAGCACTTCGGTGGAGCGGGTGTGGAGATCGGGTAGTGACGATCCCGGGCCGGCCGCGGCAGAGCACTCGGTGAGCGCGGCCAGCACCACGTCGTACACCGCCCGCTGGGCGGGCGAATAGGAGCCGCCGACGGGGAAGGTGCGAGTGATGTCAGAGGCCATGCCGTCCACTTCGGTGCCGGCGTCGATGAGGAGGAGATCACCGTCAGCCATCGTGCGGTCGTTGTTGACGTAGTGGAGCGTGCAGGCATTGGGGCCCGACGCCACGATCGACGGATAGGCCTCCCGTGGCGCGCCCCGGTGGCGGAACACGAACTCGATGGCGGCTTGCACCTGGTGCTCGGCCAGGCCGGGAGCGGCATAGCGCATCGCCTCACGATGGGCCTCGGCGGAGATCGCGGCGGCGCCGCGCATGGCCGCCAGCTCGATGTCGTCCTTGCGGAGCCGGAGGTCGTGCAACGGGGGGAGTGGATCCTCGACCCGGAGGGCTCCGACGCCCAGATGGGTCCACCCCCGAGCCCGGTCGACCACCGGGTTGACCATCGAGTCGCCACAGCCCACCCCGGGTCGCCAGTAGAGCGTGGGACGGTCGAGGAGCTGCTCGGCCAGCACGTTCCCCAGATCGTTGATGGACCGGGATTCATCGACCCCGTAGACGTCGACCGCCTCGTCAGGCCGGACGCGGCGCCCGGTGTAGACCTCGATCTCGGGGTCGGGCTCAGGGAGGAACAAGAAGGACCGAGGCTCCCCCCCGGCGATTCCCACCAGCAGGACGGCATCGGGCTCCTGGCAGCCGGTCAGATAGGAGAAGTCAGAGGACTGCCGGAACAGGTGCTCGGTGTCAGCGTTGCGGTAGGTGATCGACCCGCCGCCGAGGACGAACACTCCGTCACCCAGGCGGTCGGCCAGAGCGGCGCGTCGTCGGGCATGCACGCTCGGATCCACCACGACGGGCAGGGTAACGGCACCACGGATCTCACGTGGCTCTCGGGAGGCTGGAGGGCGTGGCGGGCGAGTCGGTGCCGGTGAACTTGGACCTAGTTGCCGCCGGGGACCAGCCAGCGGCCGGGGCGTTCGGCCGTGGTCAGGTCAGCGGCCACTGACTGCCCGTCGGTGGTGATGGGTGTGCCGTTCACCACCACGTGGCGCACGCCCGACGGCTGATCGGCCACCAGGCGGCTGGTGTCGGCGGGGAAGTCGCAGACGCGGCGGACGGGTCCCGGATCGAGCGTCTCGGGATCGAACACATACACGTCGGCGAACGCTCCGGGGCGAAGGTGGCCCCGGTCGGTGAGCTGCCAGGCATCGGCGAGCTCGCCGGTCATCTTCTTGATCGCCTGCTCCATGGTGAGAACTCCCTCGTCGCGGACCCAGCGCGACAGCACCTCGGTGTGCATGTGGGCGTCGCACAGCATCCCCACGTGGGCACCGGCGTCAGTGAACGACAGGGCGACGTGATCAGCGGCGAGGATCTGGCGGACCGAGGGATCGTGGTCGTTGATGAGCACGATGCGGAAGCGGGTGCGGAGGTTCTCGGCGACGGAGAGATCGAGCAGGATGTCGAGCGGATGAACACCACGCTCCGATGCCAGTCCGGCCAGATCGCGCCCGACCAGATCGGTGTGGACGGTGGTCTCGTCGACCGTGGTCTTGTCCCACTGGATCGGCACCATCGTCTCGTCGAGGTCAACGCGAGCGCGGCCACGCCATCGGGCGTCGGAGAAACGGCGCCGACGCTCGTCGTCGGATTGGCCGATGAGCTCGGAGAAGCACGGGGCCTGCGTCAACCCGAACGGTGAACGTACGTCGAACTGGAATGTGATGGGTCGAGGCGTGACTTGGGGCCAGACGTTGGATCCCTTGGCCTGTTCGTCGCGGTGGATTGCCAGCAGCTCGGGCGTAAGGCCCTCCATGGCGATCAGCGCGCCATAGGTGATCGGCACCCCCACGTCGCGTTGGAGGGCGTAGATCTCTTCGAAGCTGAACATCTCGCCGACGGCGAACTCGATCATGCCGTGCCCGTGGGCGCCGACGCGGTGGCACAGCGCGCTCACCTCATCGACAGTGGCGGAACGGCTCGGGACCTTGTTGCCCTGCCAGGCCGAGTGAGTGGGTGCGAACGAGGAAGCGAACCCGCACGCCCCGGCCTCGATCGACTGGTCGACGAGCTCACACATCGTCGAGATCTCGTCATCGGTCGCCCGGCGGCTGAAGGCATCGAGGCCCATCGCCGCGATGCGGACGGCGGTGTGACCCACGTAGCCGGTGAGGTTGAGGGCCGTGCCCCGTCGCTCGATGGCCGCCCGGTAGTCGGCGAACGACCCGAGCTCGTCCCACGGGACGCCGTCGAGCAGGCAGGCGGGATCCATGTCCTCCACCTGCTCCATGGTCTCGACCATCGGCGTCACGTGCTCCTCGGCGATGGGCACGATCGAGTACCCGCAGTTGCCCATCACCACTGAGGTGACACCGTGGTGGCACGACGGGGTCAGCGCGCCGTCCCAGAACACCTGGGCGTCGTAGTGGGTGTGCACGTCGATCAGCCCCGGTGCCACCACGCACCCCTCGGCGTCGAGCACCCGCGCACCCTTGGTGGCGAGGTCGGGACCCACGCCGACGATCCGGTCGCCGTCGATGGCGACGTCGGCGGTCACCCCTGGAGCGCCGCTGCCGTCAACGACGGTTCCACCTCTGATGACCAGGTCTGCACTCACTGCTCTGTGCCTCCTCGATCGACGGGCTGATCTGGTGGCGAGTCTGCCCCACCGGGCAGGCCGGGCGGTTCAGCCGGCGACGACCTGCTCCTCGAAGTGGATGCCGTGTTCGAGGGTCTTGTGCACCGGGCAGCGGGTAGCGATGTCGGCCAACCGGGCACGGGCTTCATCGGTGAGGTCGCCGTCGAGGAAGATCTCGGTGGTGACGTGGTCGAGCCAGCCGGTGGCGTCGTCGTCACACGTCGCGCAGTCGTCGGCGTGAATCTTGGTGTAGGTGAACCGGGCCGACACCGCGTCGAGCCCCCACCCCTTTCGCTCCGCGTACATTCCCAGGGTGATCGCCGTGCATGCAGCGAGCGAACCCAACAGCAGCTCGTAGGGGTTGGGGCCCAGATCTGTCCCGCCGGCGTCGATGGGTTCGTCGGCCGCCCAGGTGTGGGTGCCGGTCGAGATGCGTACAGCGGTTCCATGGGTCAGGTCTGCGGTGACGGTGTGCATGAACCGAAGCCTAGGGAGAGGCGGCACCAGACGTTCGAGGCTGGCAGGATCGTGGCGTGGACGAACCCCGCCATCGCGCACCATCGGGCTACTGGGACAGTCCCTGGCCCGCGGAGGACGGGGGCCCAACCCGCCGAGCGGTGCCCCACCGTCGCGGAGGCACCGGGCTCATCCCGGGCGGAGCGGTGGAGGTGGTGCACCGTGAGGTGTTCGCCGCCACCATGGTCGTGTTGCGCGACCCGGGCGAGACCTACCTGCTGCGCCACACCATCGGCGCCGACGCCACCTGTTGGGTCGAACGCATCGACGGCGATTCGCTCGAGGAGGTCGAGCGCTCGCCCGACCTGGGGGGCGGGCCCTGGTGGCCGGGGGGCGTCGCCGTCCACGCCAACGGCGATCTCTACGTGGTGTTCGACCATCACGCCCACCGGCTGGCGC
>Ga0214471_10000100_pt1 | contig 89006 bp, 93 predicted proteins | sample RVTome_5_FD_207665 | JGI IMG/M metagenome (GOLD analysis project Ga0214471, IMG submission 207665) | Soil microbial communities from uranium-contaminated site in the Upper Colorado River Basin, Wyoming, United States - RVT142D155 | ecosystem: Environmental > Terrestrial > Soil > Contaminated >... | reverse complement strand
GCGACCGCCGCCGGCGCCCAGCCGGCGATGTCCTCGAACCAGCGGAGCCCGGGGATACCGAGGCCCTCCACGACCGCGAAGCACGCGATCGAGTCCGGCGCGCCCGGATAGGTCGCCATCCCGTCCACATGCGCAGGTCCGAGGCCGGCGTCGGCGAGCGCTGCTCGGCAGGCGTCGAGCGTCAGCGCGGTCACCGACCGGTCCGACGCGCGGACGATCTCCGAGCAGCCAACACCCGCGATCGCGATGTCCCGGGGCTTCATCGGCCGGCCTCGGGACGGAACACGGGAAGCCACACGTCGTCGGCCGCAGGCTGGAAGGTGACCTCGACCCGCATCCCGATACTCACGGCGTCGGGTTCCACGCCGATGACGTTCGAGATCAAGCGCAGGCCGGGCTGTTCGTCCAGCTCGATCATCGCGACCACGAACGGCTGCTCGAAGCCGGGCACCGCCCGATGCGTCACGGTGAACGTGTGCACGTGTCCGCGGCCCGAGACCTCTGTCGGGGTGAGCGAAGCGGCGCCGCAGAGCGGGCACGCGGGCTTCGGGTAATGGACGTAGCTGCCGCAGGCTTCGCATCGCAGGATGAGCAGCTTGCGTTGCGCTGTGCCCTCCCAGAAGAACGCGGTGTCCTGGTCGGGGAGCGGGAGCGGCCTCATGACTCGTAGGAGCGCCGGTCCTCCAGGCGCTTCGCGTCGTCCGGGATGATGCCCGCGCCGACCAGCTCGACGTCGGGCCTGACCCGTATCAACTCCCTCAGCTCGCCGGCCAGACGCTTCGCCAGATCCTGGGTCTGTGCCGATGTCTCGACCTCGACGAGCAGGTCGTCGGACCCGCCGGCGCTGCGCGACACGATCGCGCGCCAGCGCGCGACCTCGGGGTGGCGGGCCATGACGCCGGCGATCTGCTCGGGATACACGAACATCCCGCGCACCTTGGCCGATTCCTCGACGCGGCCGGCCACGTGCGCGATCCTCTGCCCGGTGCGGCCGCACGGGCACGGGTCCTCGCGCAGCACGACCAGGTCGGCGGTGGCGAAGCGCAGCAGGGGCCGGTTCGGGTTCGGCAGCGTCGCGGTTGCTTCCCCAGCCTGGCCCATCGCCACCGGCGCGCGCGTCTCGGGATCCAGCACCTCGAGCAGCTGGTTGGGATGCACGTGCATCCCCGTCGACGCCCAGCACTCGTACGCGGGAAGCAGCCCGTCCGCCGAACCATAGATCTGCCGAACCATCGCGCCGGTTCGCGCCTCCAGCTCCGCGCGCGCGTCCTCGGTCAGCTTCTCGGCGGTAACGAATGCGACCTCGAGCCCCCAATCGGTTCGCGGATCCTTCCCGGCGTCACGCGCCTTGTCGCACAGGATGCGCAGGAACGTCGGCGTGCCGACGTACCCGGTCACCGGCAGGCTCGCGAGGATCTCGGCTTGCAGCGCGCTGTCGTGTGGGCCCGCCGGGATGACCGCGCAGCCGGCCGCGTTGAGCTGATCCTCGAGGCCGAACCCGCCGGGCGAGAGGTGGTAGCTGAACGTGTTGAGCACGATGTCATTCTCGCGGAACCCCATCGCATGGAACGCGTACGCGAGCATCGTCTCCCCGGCCTTCGGCGCCGCGTCGCTGCGGCGCTGCGACGCGTAGAAGTGAGGGCCTGGCGAGATGAAGATCCGCTTGGCCTCGTGCAGCGGGAACGTGCCCAGCCCCGCGCGTGCGGCCTGTGCCTCCTTCTTGGTCGTGACCGGGACGCGCGCGACGTCGTCCAGCGATCCGATGTCGTCGGGCGAACTGATCCCGGCCGCGGAGAGCTTCTCGGCGTAGATCCCACCGGTTGCCAGGCAGATCTTCACGGTCCGGCGCACCAGGTCGAGGTGGTGCGCGCGCCGCGCCGGGTCGTCGAGCGTCTCGCGCTCGTCGAAGACACCCGTCCGCCGATCCATGACTCGGCGCAGCCTAATGGAGCGGGCGGGCGGGCGGTCTCGCGCTGGCCAACCTCGGGATGAGGGTCCCCCCGACGTCGAGGAACACGGTGCTGAGTCGAACCACGTCACTCGAGCGCGGAAGGACCGCCGTCGAAGAGCTTGTCGATCTCGCCGGCGAGCTCGCCGGCCTCCCAGCGCCCAGCCTTCTGGATCTGCGGCCCCGGCGACCACGGCTTCTCCAGGATCACCGTCCCCCCGTACACCACGAAGGCGTTCCCGCTGATGTGCCCCGCCGCGTCCGAAGCGAGGAACGCGATCAGCGGGGCCACGTTCTCGGGCGCGAACTCATCGAAGGAACCCTCCTCGGACGGCGCGGCCATCACCGAATCGCCGAACGTGTTGGTGATCATGCGCGTGCGCGCGCGCGGCGCGATGCAGTTCGCCGTCACCCCGTAGCGCCGCAGCTCGCGCGCGGCGACCATCGTCAGCGCGGCGATGCCCGCCTTCGCCGCCGCGTAGTTCGCCTGGCCTGCCATGCCGATGAAACCCGACTCGGAGGCCGTGTTGACGATGCGTCCGGCGACGACGTCCCCGGCCTTGCTGCGCGCGCGCCAGTGGTTCGCCGCATGGTGGATGACCGCGAGATGGCCCTTCATGTGGACGCGAACCACGGCGTCCCAGTCCTCCTCGGTCATGTTCACGATGACGCGGTCGCGCAGGATCCCCGCGTTGTTCACGACGATATCGAGCCGACCGAACGTATCCACCGCCTGCGCCACCAACGAAGCGGCGCCGTCCCACGACGAGATGTCATCGTAGTTGGCCGCGGCTGTGCCGCCAGACGAGACGATCTCGTCCACCACTTGTTGTGCGGGCCGGTCGTCGGTCCCGGTGCCGTCCCAGTCGCCGCCCACGTCGTTGACCACCACGCTTGCACCTTCCGCAGCGAGCAGCAACGCCTCGCCTCGTCCGATGCCGCGCGCGGCGCCGGTGATGGCCGCGACCTTCCCGTCGAGTGATCCCATCATCGCCTCCGTCTATCGCTTGTCGTTCTGGGTCAGCTCGGTGATCGCATCGACCAGCGCCTTCTGGTGCAGCGCAGCGACGAGCGCGCCGAGCGGTTCGGCCGCGTGCTGGATGAACTCCTCCATGTCGAACTCGGCGAGCCGGCGCATCATGCGCACCATCTCACGCGCCTCGACGCGCGCGAGATCGGTCAGGTGCTGCCGGTAAGCCCGGATGATCTGCGGGGATCCCGCGAAACCGCGCTCCAGCGTCGCGCCGGCCCCGCGGATGCTCGCCATCGCCATCGCGATGCGCACGTCGAGAGGGGAGTAGACGCGCATGCCGTCCAGATCGCTTGCGTCGAGCAGCTTCACACGCCGCAGGGCTTTCAGTTCGTCGCTGCTCAAACCGGTTCGAGAGACCAGCTCGTCTTCGGTCATCGGCTGCTCGGACGCGAGGCGCAATCCTTCGGCGACCGTCCGGGTGATGCCGGTGAAGCGCTCGATGTCGATGCTATCCACGGCGTCCTCGGGCATCGCGTCGAGGGTCTCCTTGATCACCGCCAGCGGCATGTGGGCCTTCTTCTGGAGCGCCTTGATCAGCTGCGCCCGCCGCACGAAATCCTCGTCGTAGATCGCGGTGTTCCTGCCGGTCTTGTGCGGGCGCGGCAACAGACCCTCGCGGATGTAATGATGGATGGTCGAGCGCGCGAGGCCGGTGCGCGCACACACGTCGCGCATCCGGAGCACCTTCTGGGTCACGGCCACGACCCACAGTTTCGCCGAAATGGTTCGCTGCGGAACAACTTCGGCGCTTTGCCGGAGCCGAACCGGGCCCGTAGATTGCCGCTATGCCCAGGCGCAAGGTCGTGATCGCCGGCGTCGCCGAGTCCCGTTTCGGCGAGGTCCCCGACGCCACCGCCCTGCAGCTTCACCAGGAGGCCTCGGCGGCTGCGCTGGCCGACGCCGGCCTGTCGCCAGCCGACGTGGACGGGCTGTTCTCGTGCGGCGCCGACCTGATGCATCCGGTGGTCCTTGGTGAGTACCTCGGCCTCCGCCCCGGGTACGTCGACGGCACCCAGGTCGGCGGCTCGTCCTGGGAGTTCTTCGTGCATCACGCCGTCGGCGCGATCGAGGCGGGATTGTGCGACGTCGCGCTGCTCGCTTATGCGACCACGTCGCGTTCGGATCTGAAGCGGCGGGTCCGCAGCGCGAACGTGGCGATCGACGCGCGCGGCCCCGCGCAGTTCGAGTCGGCGTACGGCCATACCGTGATCGGCCGGCACGCGATGGCCGCGACCCGGCACATGTTCGAGTTCGGGACCACGTCCGAGCAGCTCGCCGAGATCGCCGTCCAGGCACGGTACAACGCCTCGCACAACCCGCTCGCGATGTATCGGGATCCGCTGAGCGTCGAGGAGGTGCTCTCGTCACGGATGATCGCGTCGCCGCTGCATAAGTTCGACTGCTGCATCCGCTCGGACGGCGGCGGCGCGGTGGTGCTGGTGGCCGAGGATCGCGTGGCCGATCTGCCGCGCAAGCCCGTCTGGGTGATGGGGGCGGGCGAGGCGATCAGTCACCATACGATGAGCGAGTGGGAAGACTTCACCGAGTCGCCGGCGAAGCGGAGCGCTGCTCGCGCGTTCGGGATGGCCGGCGTGAAGCCCGGCGAGATCGACGTGCTGCAGGTCTACGACTCGTTCACGATCACGGTGTTGCTGACGCTGGAAGCGATGGGGTTCTGCGGGAAAGGCGAGGGTGGCCCGTTCGTCGAACGGGGACGGTTGCGCCTCGACGGCGAGCTGCCGACCAACACCGACGGTGGCGGGCTCTCGTCGAACCATCCGGGCATGCGCGGGCTGTTCCTGGTGATCGAGGCCGCGCGCCAGTTGCGCGGCGAGGCCGTCGGGCCGCAGGTCGTGGACGATCGACGAGCTCGAGGAGGGCGTGCGGATGACGACCAACATCGAGGGCATCGATCCCGGTGAGCTTCGATGCGGCTTGCCCGTTCAGGTCTCGTTCCGCGCCGAGCAGCGCGACGAGGGTCCCGTGCACCTCCCGGTGTTCCGCCCGATCTAGGAACGGGCAGCCGCGGTCAGGCCTGGGGCGCCATCTCGATGGGCTCGTCCTCGGCGGCTAGGCTGGGGGAGTGGAGACGGCGCGGATCGATCAGCGGCGCGTGATCTGGAGCCTGGTGCGGCTCGCGGATGTGACGGGGAGGCGAGCATGAGCGACCTGACCGGGCAGACGACCGAGCTGCTCCAGCAGTTGATCCGGAATCGCTGCGTGAACGACGGCACGATCGCATCCGGCGAGGAGATGCGCAGCGTCGACACCCTGGACGTGTATCTCGCCGAGGGTACGAGTATCGACCTGCAACGGTACGAGCCGCAGCCCGGCCGGGGCAGCGTGATCGCGCGCATCGAAGGCTCGGATCCGTCGGCGCCGTCGCTCATGCTGATGGGGCACCTGGACGTCGTGCCGGTCAACCCCGACGGCTGGGAGCGTGATCCGTTCGGCGGCGAGCTGGTCGACGACGTGGTCTGGGGTCGCGGCGCGGTGGACATGCTCAACACGACCTCGTCGATGGCGGTTGCGTTCAAGCAGCTCGCGGCCCAAGGCTGGAAGCCGCGCGGGACGCTGGTGTTCCTCGGGGTCGCCGACGAGGAAGCCTTGGGGACCTGGGGCGCCAAGTACCTGACCGAGCACGAGCCCGACGACGTGAGGGTCGATTACGTCATCACCGAATTCGGTGGGATGCGGTTCCCGCTGGAGACGCCGGGAGGGCCGAAGCTCGCCGTCAGCGTGGGCGAGAAAGGCACCTACTGGTGCTTGATCCGTGTGAAAGGCACGCCGGGCCATGCGTCGATGCCCTACCGGACCGATAACGCGCTCGTGAAAGCCGCCCAGGTGGTCGGTCGCCTCCACGCGTATCGGCCGCAGACGCAGGTGCACGACATCTGGCGAGGCTTCGTCGACGCGATGAACTTCGACCCCGAGCTGAAGGCGATGTTGCTCGATCCGGGGAGCCTCGAAGGGCTGATCGCCGGGCTGGACCTGGGGCTCTCACGGATGCTGGAGGCAGCGACGCATACGACCTTCGCCCCGACGGTCATGCACGGCGGGGTGAAGACCAACGTGATCCCCGATACCGTCGAGCTGCAGGTGGACATCCGCACCTTGCCGGGCTCGAGCCACGACGACGTGCGCGCGCAGCTCCGCGAGGCGCTCGGCGATCTGTACGACCAGGTCGAGATCGCGGCGTTCAGCGATGATGCCTCGAGCGCGTCGCCGGTGGACACGCCGCTGTGGGACACGCTGCGATCGGTGTCGGCGACCCTGGTGCCCGAAGCGGTCACGGTGCCGTTCCTGATCGTCGGTGCGACCGACGCGCGCTACTTCCGGCGGATGGGCATCCCGGCCTACGGCTACGGGATGCTCAGCGAGCAGATCGCGTTCAACGACTTCGCGCAGATGTTCCACGGCGACAACGAGCGCGTCGATACCGAGTCGCTGCGGCTGGCGACCGAGCTGTGGATCCGAACCGCCACGGCGTTCCTCGGCTGAATCGTGTGCGTGTGCGGTCCGGGGTGCACACGCACACGTTCCCGGGCCGGTATGTCCAGGTCGGTGACGCGCTCGTCCCGATCGCGGTGACGACTCGGCCGGTTCGGCCCCATCGGGACGTGCGCGCATAGAATCCGGCTCGTCATGGATCTCGCCTTCACGGCAGACGAAGAGCGGTTCCGCGCGGAGATCCGCGCCTGGATCGCGGGGCACCTGCCCGCCGGCTGGGGAGAACCCGGGTTCCGCGAGCCCGACTCGTTCGAGGAACGGCTCGAGTTCGCGCGCGCCTGGGAGTCCACGCTCGCCGATGCCGGCTGGGCGGGCATCTCGTGGCCGGTCGAGTACGGCGGGCGCGGCGCGACCCTGTCCGAGCAGATCATCTTCCACGAGGAGATGGCGCGCGCCCGTGCGCCCCGGATCTTCATCAACTTCGTCGGCATCAACCTCGCCGGTCCGACGATCATGGCGCACGGCTCGGAGGAACAGAAGCGCCGCTACCTGCCGAAGATCCTGGACATGAGCGAGATCTGGTGCCAGGGATTCTCCGAGCCGAACGCGGGCAGCGACCTGGCCGGCCTGCAGACGCGCGCGGTGCTCGAGGGCGACCGGTTCATCGTCAACGGGCAGAAGATCTGGACTTCGTTCGCCCACGTCGCCGACTGGTGCCTGCTGCTGTGCCGCACCGATCCGGACGCGCCGAAGCACAAGGGGTTGTCGTACCTGCTCGTGGACATGAGGACGCCGGGCATCGAGCCTCGTCCGATCAAGCAGGTGACTGCGGAGGCCGAGTTCGACGAGGTCTTCTTCACCGATGTCGAAGTGCCCGCCTCGAATCTCCTGGGCGAGTTGAACCGTGGATGGCTGTACGCGGGAACGACGTTGTCGAACGAGCGCGGCCCGGCGTTCCTCGCGCACCAGATCAGGTTCCAGAACGTGCTCGCCGACATCCTCGACCTGGCCAAGCGCACGACCCGAGACGGCGTGCCGGCCAGCCAGCATCCCGCGTTCCGCGAGCGCCTGGCGAAGGCGTACGCCGAGGTCGAGATCATGCGCTACATCGGCTACCGGATCGTGACCGCGATCAAGCGCAACGGGCAGCCCGGCGTCGAGGGCTCGGTCGCCAAGCTGTATTGGTCCGAGATGGTCCGCCACTTCCAGGAGACCGCGCTGGCGGTCACCGGGCTGGCCGGGCTGCTCGACTTCGACGACGCGCCCGACCAAGGCAAGTGGCAGCGCGGCTACCTGATGAGCTTCGCGCAGACGATCGCGGCCGGCTCGTCGGAGATCCAGAAGAACATCATCTCCGAGCGCGTGCTCGGCATGCCGCGCGGCGAGGTCTGGGCGCCGAAGGAGCGGGTGTAGATGGACTTCGACTTCTCGCCCGACCAGTACGCGCTGCGCGACGAGGCGCGCCGGTTCCTCGCCGAGCAGTGCCCGACCTCGCACGTGCGCGGCTTCACCGACGACACGGGCGCGTGGTCCAAAGACCTGTGGAAGCGGATGGCCGACCTCGGCTGGATGGCGTTGCCCTTCCCCGAGCAGCACGGTGGCCTCGGCCAGTCGCCGCTGGACCTCGTGCTGTTGGTCGAGGAGCTTGGGCGCGCGATCGCGCCTGTGCCGTTCCTCTCAAGCGTCGCGTTCGCAGGCCAGGCGATCCTGCGGCACGGCAGTGACGAGCAGCGCGCGCGCCTGCTCCCGTCGATCGCCGCGGGTGATCGCGTGGCGTGCCTGGCGATCGCAGACGACGCCGATACCTTCGACGAGGCGCGCGTCACCTGCCGCGCCGAACCGGCAGGGGAGGGCTGGCGCCTGAGCGGCGAGAAGCGGTACGTGCTCGACGCGCCGGCTGCCGACCTGTTCATCGTCGCCGCGCGCGCCGGAGACGAGGTCCGGTGGTTCGCGGTCGATGAGCCGGCGGCCGTGCATCCGAAGCGCGCTTACGACCGGACCCGGACCATGGGATCGGTGGTGCTGGACGGCACGCCGGCAGAGGCGCTTGCCGTACCCGGCTTGCAGCCCGCCCTCCGGGTGGCGACCGGGCTGCTGTGCGCCGAGATGGTGGGCACGGCCGGCAGGATCCTGGAGATCACAGTCGAATACGCCGGTCAGCGTCAGCAGTTCGGCCGTCCGATCGGATCGTTCCAGGCCATCAAGCACAAGTGCGCCGAGATGGCCACCGAGCTGGAGGCCGCGCGCGCCGCCGCGTACTACGCCTGCTGGGCTTCCGCGTCCGACGCCCCCGACGCCGAGGTCGCCGCATCGATCGCGAAGTCCTACATCTCCGACGCGTTCGGGCATCTGGGGGGCGAGGGCGTGCAGATCCACGGCGGGATCGCCTTCACCTGGGAGCACGACATGCACCTGTATCTGCGACGGCTCAAGACCGCACAGGTGCTGCTCGGCGACGCGTCGTACCACCGGGAACGGATCGCGCAGCTGGCGGGGCTGTGAACGTCGATCGCTTCTACATCGGCGGCGGGTGGGTCGAGCCCGACGGCGAGCGCGTCGTCGACGTCCTGAACCCGGCAACCGAAGAGGTCATCGCCACCGCGGTCGAGCCGAGCGCGGCCGACGCGCGGCGCGCGATCCAGGCCGCGCGCGCCGCCTTCGACGACGGCCCCTGGCCGGGGATGGCGCCGAAGGAACGAGCAGCGCACCTGCGTCGTATGGCCGAGATCCTCACCGCGCGCAAGCGTGAGATCGGCGAGCTGCTGATCCGCGAGGTCGGTGCCACCGTCATGCTGGCCAAGACGTTCCAGGGAACATGGGCGATCGAAACGATCGCCAACGCGGCAGATTGGGCCGAGGTGTTCCCGTGGGAGGAGGAGCTGGCGCCGCGCGATCAGCCGGTGACTGTGCGCGCGCTCGCGATCCGCGAGCCGGTCGGCGTGGTCGCCGCGATGACCCCGTTCAACTACCCGTTCTACGTGAACTGTCTGAAGGTCGGGCCCGCGATCGCGATGGGCAACAGCATCGTGTTGAAGCCGTCACCGTGGACGCCGCTGGACGCATTCGAGCTGGCGCGCGCAGCGGAGGAGGCAGGGATCCCAGCCGGGGTCGTCAACGTGATCGGCGGCGGCGGGATCGAAGTCGGGCAAGAGCTGGCGTCCAACCCGCTGGTCGACATGGTCTCGTTCACCGGCAGTGTCGCCGGCGGCCGCGCGGTCGGAGCCACGGCGATGCAGACGATCAAGAAGGTCCAGCTCGAGCTGGGCGGCAAGTCCGCGGTGATCGCGCTCGACGACGCCGACCCCGCGACGGTCGCAGGAAACGTGATGAACATGTGCATGCTGCACGCGGGGCAAGGCTGCGGCTGCACCACCAGGCTGCTGGTCCCGCGCGCGCGGCACGATGAGATGGTGGATGCGGTGGTCGGGGCCGCGCGCGCGCTCCCGATCGGCGATCCGTCTGATCCGAGCGTGTTCGTCGGGCCACTCATCCGTGAGCAGCATCGCCGCCGGGTCGAGTCCTGCGTCGAGATCGGTCGGGCCGAGGGAGCGACCGTCGCGACCGGCGGGAGAAGACCCCCGCAGCTTCCGAAGGGATTCTTCTACGAGCCGACCGTGTTCGTGGACGTCCAGAACTCGATGCGGATCGCGCAAGAGGAGATCTTCGGCCCGGTCCTATGCGTGATCGCCTACGACGACATCGACGACGCTGTGCGCATCGCCAACGACTCGATCTACGGGCTCGGCGGCGCGGTGCTATCGGCCAGCCGGGAGCGCGCCACCGAGGTCGCGCGCCGCCTGCGCACCGGATTCGTTCAGATCAACGGCGCCGTGCCTCCGAACTACAACGGCTCATGGGGCGGTTACAAGCAGTCGGGCCTCGGCCGTGAATGGCGGCTCGGCTTGGAGGAGTACACCGAGCTCAAGCACCTCGGCTGGATGGAACTGTGAGCCCGGACCACTCCGACCAGATCCACGACACCGCCGCGCGCGGGTTCGACGCCGGCTCCGATGCCTACGAGCGCGCGCGCCCCGGCTATCCCCCCGAGTGCGTCGAGTACTTGATCGAGCACCTCCGCATGCGCACCGGCCGGGTCCTCGACCTCGCCGCGGGGACGGGGAAGCTGACGCGCGAGCTGCTCGCGCGCGGGATCGAGTGCGTCGCGGTCGAGCCCGTCGAAGGGATGCGCGCGCGGTTCGCCGCGGCCCTTCCGGGCATCGAGGCGCTCGACGGGACGGCCGAAGCGATCCCGCTGCCCGACGGCAGCGTCGTCGCGGTCACGGTCGCCCAGGCGTTCCACTGGTTCCGCCACACCGAAGCGATCGCGGAGATGCACCGCGTGATGGGGCCCCGCGGCCGGGTCGGCATCGTGTTCAACGTTCGCGACGAGACCCACGACTGGGTCGCGCGCATCACCGAGATGATCGCGCCGTACGAAGGCGCGGGCGGGGTGCGCATCCCGCGGCACCGTCGCCTCGAGTGGAAGCGGCCGCTGGATGACAGCGCGCTGCTCGCGCCGGTGGAGGTGAGGCTGTTCCCGCACGCGCAGCAGATGACGCCCGACGATCTGGTGGACCGGGTGGCTTCGATCAGCTTCGTCGCCGTGCTGCCCGACGACGAGCGTGCGCAGGTGCTCGAGCAGGTGCGCGCGCTGGCGATCTCACATCCCGATCTGGCGGGCCGCCCGTCCTTCTCGTTCCCGTACTTAGCGGAAACCCACGTCTACGAGGGTGCCGAGTGATGGTATGATGGCACTATCATGCGGTACAGATCCACGCAGGTCTACCTCGAGCCCGAGCAGCACGCTCGGCTGAAGGCTGAAGCGGCGCAGCGGGGCATCTCGCTGGCCGAGCTGATGCGCCTGCTCGCCGCCGCGCACGTCGGAGAGCATGCGCCCGCGTATGGCGACAAGACCTGGGACGCGATCATCGGGCTGACCGGCGACGACACCCCGACCGACATCGCGGGTGAGCACGACCGGTACGCCCGCGATGCCGCCGACGCCTCGTACGACAAGAAAACGGGAGCCGCGAGGAAGAGGGCCAGGAAGCGCGCGCAGTGAAGGTCTTCATCGACACGGGCGTGCTCTACGCGGCGGCCCACGCAGGGGACCGCAGCCATGCCGCCGCCAGACGGATCCTAGGCGCGCTCGGCGCGGATGAGGCTGTGACCACCGACCATGTGCTGATCGAATCCTGGTCTCTGCTGAACGCGAGGATCGGACGACACGCCGCGATGCGCTTCTGGCGAGGCGTGCGCTACGCGCCGCTGGGGATAGAGTTCACGACCCGCGCCGACCTGGAGCGTGCCGAGGCGATCGCTGAGCGCTGGGAGGATCAGAGCTTCTCGATGGTGGACTGCACCAGCTTCGCCGTGATGGAGCGGCTCGGGTGTCGGCGAGCCGCGGCGTTCGACCGCGACTTCGCCGTGTACCGCTACGGGCCGGATGGGACGCGCGCGTTCGAGATCCTGCGCTGACATGGCAAGGAAGAAGGCGCCGGCTGGTGCCGACGCCTCCTCCTGGGGTGGCTCTTACAGGCCGAGCACGGTGAACGTGACCACTTCGACGGTCGATCGCTGACCGGCGCCGTCGATCGCTCGGACCTTCACGTGGTAGTAGCCGGGGCGCAATCCTTGCGGGCGGTGCTGCCAGGCCGCGTCGGTCGCCGGGCAGAGCCCGCAATCGGCCGACTGGTGCAGCACGCGCTCGTCGCCGAGCCAGTACTCGAGCACGACCGCGACCGCCTGCCGGTCGTCCAGGACCGAGCCTTCGATCACGATGTCCTGCGTCGGGAGGAACAGCGTCTCGTCTCCGGTCAGGTTTGCCAGGCTCGGCAGTTGCGCATCCACCTCGAAGCCGATCAGGTCGGACCATGGGCTGAGGTTCCCCTCGTCGTCTTCCGAGCGCGTGCGCACGCCGTAGCGGCCGGTCGGCAGCTCGACCGCGAACTCCCAATGACCGTCCTCGTCATCGTCGGCCGCGAATCCGACCGTGCCGAGGCCCTGCACTTCTTCCTTCACCTCGACCGTGGATCCGGGCTCAGTCGCGCCGGAGAAGACGACCGGCTCCTGCTCGCCGGGTACAACTTCACCTTCGTCGGGCTCGAGCAGCGTCGGGACCTCGGGCGCGCCGTCGACCGGCGGCAACTCGGGAGTGCCGATCGGGACTTGGCCGAGGCCGCTGACCAGGAAGCTCCGCGTAGCGGCCGAGGACCGGTTGCCCGCGGCGTCGTAGGCGTATGCCTTCAGTTGGTAGTAGCCCGGCTCCAGCGGCGGCTCGTTGTACCACTCTGAAGCGGATCCGACGCCGCAGCTCTCGCATGTCGCGAGCTCTGCGCGGTGCAACTCGTTGAACCGCCAGTACTCCAGGCGGATGGCGTGGATCGTGCGCTCGTCGGAGGCGGACCCCTGGATCACCAGGGGCTCACCCGCGCCGAACGCGTGACCGTCATCGGGGGAGCTGATCTGAACGGCCGGTCGAACGGCGTCCACCTCGAACGTGACGGGGGTTGAGGGGGGGCTCGCACCGTCTGCGTCCGAGGCTACTGCGGTGATGGTGTGCGATCCGTCGGTCATTGCAACGTTCAAGCTCCAGTTACCGTTCGCGTCCGCGGTCGCCGAGCCCAAAGGCCCGGCCGTCGCGTCGGTCACGGCCACGGTTGCACTCGGCGCGGACGTGCCGGCGATGCGGACGGTTGCGGGGGCGATCCCCGAATGGATCGATCCGTCCGCCGGCGCAGTGATCGCAGGCGCGGCCGCCAGCGCGCTCGAGGCGAGCGGTATCGAGACCACGGCGAGCGCGCCGAGCAACAGCACGGCGACACGGAGATGGCTGCGGGGGGCGGCGCCGCCCGCTCGGGGGAGGGTTCGTATACGCATAGTGGTCGCTCGATTCCATGGCGGTACGCGCTCCTCCTGCTCATCTCACGCCCGGTTCGCGTAGTCACGCCGCTTCGCGATGGAGAATGGAGAACGCACCGGTGCGCGCGCATCTGAGGGGTTCGTGATTCCGTTTCGTCCGGCCGATCCGGACAAGGAAGCTACGCGTCGGGCTGATGCAACATGAAGGTTCCGAGGGCCTTCGCCACGAGTTGATCCTTGTTCATGACATCGACGTCGGTGACTGCGATGCGTTTGCCCAGGTGCAGCAGGCGCGCGATCGCGGTCATGTCACCCTCGACGACCTTGCGCAGGAAGTTCACCTTCAGCTCGATCGTGCCGTCGAGCGCGCGCATCGGGTCCTCGAACCGCCGTGCGATCACGATCCCGCTGGCGATGTCCGACAGGGTGGCGGCCATCCCGCCATGCGCCCACCGCGAGCCGAAATGCACCTCGCGGTCCACCTCGATCCAGGCGACGCCCTCATCGTTGTCGCCGATGCCGACCTTGATGTTGAGTGCGCGGTGCAGCGGCGGAGCGTACGCGTCGGGAACCGGGGTGATCTTCATCCGAGCATCGTGGTCCCCGCGTCCACGGGGAGGACCTGCCCAGTGATCGCGTCGGACTCGTCGGAGGCGAGGAAAACGGCGGCCGAGGCGATCTCCTCGGGCTCGAGCGTGCGGCCGAGCGCGCTCATCATCTTGATCATGCCCAGCATCTGCTCGGGCACGTGCTTGCGTGTCGCCTCGGTCATCGTGGTGCCGGGCGCGATCGCGTTGACGTTGATACCGAACTTGCCCAGCGCGGCCGCCATGAAATGGGTGAGCGCGTTCAAGCCGGCCTTGGACAGCGAGTAGTGGAAGCTCGGCAGGACGTCGGAGTCCTTCGGCATCGCGTAGCCGGCCATCAGGTACATCCACGCTGCGCCCGAGGACTGGTTGATGATCTTGCCTTTCCCTTGCGCCTTCATCGCGGGTACCACCGCGCGCGCGCCCAGCCACGGCCCGATCATGTTCACGTCCAGCACTTTGCGCAGGTACGCCAGCGAATGATCCTGCTGCTCGAGGTCGTAGAAGATGCCCGCGTTGTTCACCAGGATGTCGATGCGCCCCCAGCGGTCGAGCACCGTCGCCGCCATCTGCTTGGTTGAGTCCTCGTCGGCGACGTCGACGTGGACCGCGATCGCCGCTTCGCCGATCTCGCCGGCGACCTTTTCGGCGTTTTCGTCGTTGAGGTCGGCCACGCCGACGCGCGCGCCCTCCGCGGCGAAGCGCTGCGCGTACGCGCGCCCGATGCCCTGGCCGGCGCCGGTGATGATCGCGACCTTGCCGTCGAGGCGCATCATGTGCTCTCGAGCAAGGTCTTCATCTTCTCGAGCTCCAAGCGAACGTTCTTCGCAGTGGACTCGCGGACCATGTCCTCGAGCCCTTCGGCGCCGTCGGGAAGGTCGATGGTGACTTCGAACCGCACGTGTGTCCCGTCACCGGCCGGGGTGAACGTGGTGGTCTCGCGCGCGGGCAGGCCCGCGTCCATCACGTTGGAGACCGTGCCCGGATCCTCCGCCTCGGTGACCGTCAACGTCGTCGGCATCGTTCCCATGCCTTCGATGGTGGTGTCGAACTTGTACACCGCGCCGACGCCCGGCTCGGTGCCGCCGTCGGTGCGTTCGATGTTGGCCACGTTGGGGTTGATCTTGGCGAGCTCGAAGAAATCGAGCCGGTGCGCGTAGACGCGCTCGGGCGGAACGGCGATGTCGATCTCGTCGACGTGCACGACCTGCAGGGCCATCGCTCAGCCCTCCTTCTTCTCGCCGTCCTTCTCTGGCTTACGGATCTTGATGTCCATCCCCGGCGGGGTCATGTACTGGCCGAGGATGGTGTCGAAGTTGGCGGCGATCTGCTCGGCCGTCCAGCCGCCGGGCTGGAACATCCCCGAGCGGATCCCGTACTGCTGGAAGATCGTGAACGTGTAGCCGCGCCGTCCGAGCACCTGGCCGTTGACATGCGCGGCTTGCTCGGAGGCGAGGAAGGCGATCATCGGCGCGTTCAGCTCGACGTTCATCTCCGGCGGGATCTTCTCGGGGTCGGCGGTCAGCAGGCCGGTGGTCATCCGCGTGACGCCGCTGGGTGCGAACGCGTTGACGGTGATCCCGTACTTGCCCAGCTCGATCGCCCAAGTCAGTGTCATGCCGGCGATCGCGGCCTTCGCGGCGCCGTAGTTGGTCTGCCCGAAGTTGCCGCGCAGGCCGGCGCTGGAGGTGATGTTGATGATACGGCCGTAGCCCTTTTCCTTCATGTGGCCCGCGGCGTGGCGCGTGCAGTTGAAGGTGCCCTTCTGGTGAACCGCGATGACCGCGTCGTATTCCTCCTCTGACATCTTGAGCAGCGAGCGGTCACGCAGGATGCCGGCGTTGTTGACCAGGATATCGATGGCGCCGAAGGCCCCGAGGGCTGAGCCGATGATCCCTTCGGCCTGATCCCACTTGGAGACGTCGCCGTAGTTGGCGACCGCTTCGCCGCCGGCGGCTTCGATCTCTTTGACGGTCTGGGCCGCTGGGTCCTCGGAGCCGCCCTGCCCATCGACGTCCACACCGGCGTCGTTGATCACAATCTTCGCGCCGTTGCGAGCCAACTCCATCGCGATCGCTCTGCCGATCCCACGTCCCGAGCCCGTGACGACCGCGACCCGCCCGTCCAGAAGACCCATCGATACCTCCCCGAAGCTTCGTGTGGGCCGGACGCTAGCAACGCGGCAGGGGCCCGTGCAATCATCGGGTTCTGAGCAGGCAGGGGAGAACGTCATGACCATGGATCCAGAGCGCGTCGTCAAGGAACTCGAAGCGGTGATGAACGAGGAATGGTTCGAGGACCGCCCGTTCATCCGCGACTTCGCCGACGGCAAGATCCCCAAGGAGAAGCTCGCCCGCTTCGCCGAGTCGTACTGCTTCCAGGTCGACAACTTCAAGCGCTGCGTCGCCGCGGTCTATGCGGCCGCCGAGCCCCGGGATGTGCGCGAGTTGATGCTCGAGAACCTGGAAGAGGAGCACGGCGAGGGCGATCCGTCGCGGGATCACACGCAGTTGGTGGCGAAGTTCGGGCGCGCGCTCGGCGCCGACCTCCCCGACCCGTTCAACGTTGAACCCATCCCCGAGAGCCGCGAGTGGGTCGAGCGCATCCTTCGCGTGTGCCGCGACGAGCACTTCGTGGTCGGCCTGGCCGCGCTTTCCTACGGCATCGAGGCGCGCACCCGCACGATGGCGTTCCTCGGCGAGATCTATCGCGACCGCTACGGACTGAGCGAGGACGATCTCGAGTTCTTCTTCATGCACGTGGAGACCGACGAGGATCACGCCGCGCGCGCGATCGAGATGATCCGCAAGTACTGCACGACCGAGGAGCTGCTGGAACGGTCGAAGTGGGCGGTGCGCGAGGTGCTGGACGCGACCCGGGTGAGCGCGCAGGGCTTCGAGCGGGTCTGCTCGTGAAGTGGTTGCAACGGCCAGGCGCTTCAGCTGAGACGTCCATGTCGCCGTGATCAGGGCGGTCATCTTCGATATCGGCGGCGTGATGGCGCATCTCGACGACCGCGCGCTGCTCGCGACGTGGCCATCCTTGGGGGTCGATCGGCAGGGTCTGTACGACGCCATGTACGCGGGCAACGACGCGACCGCGCTGATCGGGCGAGTGTCGGCTGAAGTCTGGTGGAGAGGAACGGTCGCATCTCGCCTGCGGATCGATGACCACCAGCTCGAGCGGTTCCTCAGCGATCTGGGATCGAACTGGCATTGGGACGAGCAGCTGTTGGCCGTGCTGCGATCGTTCACCGGTCGCTATCGAACCGCCTTCTTGACGAATGCGTGGAGCGACATGCGGGAGCTGATGCGGGCAAGGGGGGTGCTGGACGCGGCGGAGGTCTTGATCAACTCGGCCGAGGTCGGCGTGGCCAAGCCCGAAGAGCGGATCTTCAGGATCGCACTCGAGCAGCTCCAGGTCGAGCCTTCCGAAGCCCTGTTCGTCGATGACGTGGAGGCGAACGCGATGGCTGCTCGAACCTTGGGCATGACCGCGATTCTGCATCGCTCAACGCAGGAGACGCTGCGGCGACTGGACGACGTCCTGAGCTAGGCGCCCTCGTATGAGGGCAGGCGCGCGGATATGCTCGCGGCGGACTGTCCGGCGAGTATCACGCATACAAGTGGTGTCAGGTGCGGCCGAAGGGGGCGCGCGTTTCTGGAACCGCGCGGCGTCGACTCATTCGCGCGTGGGCGCGCGCGGGCTGCTGATGAGCGTTCTGCCGCGGTGGCGGAACGCGATGGTGCCGTCGTCTTGCGGCTCGATCCTCCAGCGGTGGCGATGCACGCGTCGGTGGCAGCGGCGACAGAGCAGAACCAGTTCATCGATGCCGCAGGTCTGTGGCCCGCGTCCTTTGATGTGATGGACGTCCGTCCACGCAGCCGGCATCGAACAACCGGGGAACCTGCACCGGCCGTCGCGTGCGAGCAGCGCCGCGCGCGCGCGCGGTGAAGGGTCGCCCTGGACGTCGCCGACCGTGATGGGACGAGCACCGTCGAAGATGATCGGCTGCACCTCCGCGTCGCAGAGCAGCGTCTCGACGGCGACGCGGCTGAGCCGGCCGGAGGTTCCCCTCGCGCGCCACAGAACGCGCGCGATGGGATCCTCGTCGTCGTCGAGGTCGCGCGCGTCGAGGGTTACGAGGAACCGGGGCCGAGGCCTGCGTTGGGAGGTGCCACCCAGGGCTGCCTCGCATACCGCGACCAGCCCGTCGAGGCGCTGGCGCGCGCGGGAGCGGGGATCATCCAGGGCGTCCGGTCCGATGGGCCGCGGGGCGGCGGTGTCGATCGCCTCGCAGATGGTTGCGAACGCCTCGGTGTCGGCTTCGGCGTACAGCGAGCCGCCCTGGCCGTCGAGGCGCGGCTGGATGGACAGGAAGCTGTGCTCGATCTCTCGGTCCTCGCGCGCAACGATCAGGTCGCTTCGCAGTCGAGTCACTTCGTCGCGAACGCGATCGATCAGCATCTCGGGCTCGGCGCCGCGCGCGAGCTCGTGTTCGATCACACGGTCGATCCTCTCGCGACCGGCGCCATCGACGCGGCGAAGCTCGTCGATGAAGATGCGGACGGTCGGCCACGACAGCTCGCCGCGCGCGAACGCGCGCGCGGCCGACGGCATGCCTCGAAGCACGGACGCGGCTTGGCAGAGGGCGCGCGCATCCGAGCCGGGGCGATGTGCGCCCAGAGCGACCGCTAACTCCGCGGGCAACCCGGTCGCGCGCTCGATTTCTCCCGAGGGCATCAGGCGACCGAGGGTTTCGACGGCGGATGCGATCAACTTATCGGCGCGCTGCAATGCTGCCATCATGTCGTTGACTTGGGCGCGCACGGCCGTTCGAAGCATGATGCGAATCTAACAGGGGGGTGTGACACTCACCCCCTGAATCGGGGCCCTACGCAAAGAAATCTCGCCAAGAAGTTTGGGCGCATCGCGCGAGCGCGTCAGATCGAAACGCTCGGGTCGGTCGTCCGTGTTCGTGGTGTGTTCGAGCAGCGCGTGATCGCGAGTCAACACGACGTGATGGTGGTCGAAGGGCTGGCCTCAGCGATCCCAGATGTTCTCCGAACCGGCCGGGTCTGGCCCGGCGCTCGATGGTTCCGCCCCGTCGTTGGGCCCCGACGCGTCTGGTGGTGCGCCGACGAGCGCGGCGGCGAGCCGACCGCGAAACCAGAACAACGCGAACCCGATGCCGACCCGAACCAATGACGAGAGAACCGATGCGATGTCCTCACGCACGAAGAAGCCGTCGCTTGGATCCAGGAACTGTTCGGCTGGTGTGCCTAGTTCCCGGATGATGATCCTGACGATGGTGTGCGAGACGTGGACACCACCGATCGCGGCGAACACCACGCCGGCGACGCCGAACGCGATCGCGGCGAGCCCGACACGATCGGCGGCGGGGCGCGGGACCGCCGTCGCCTGATCCTCCGGCCGCAGCTCGTCCGCATCGAACATGATCTCGTCGGCGATCCGCTCGGATCCGAACCACACCAGTCCCGCGATGACGAACCCGACGACCGTCGCGATGATCTGGGGCCACCGGCTGTTCCCGGCTTCCCAGATGAACCCCACGTTCGCGATGAAGTTGACGGCGATGAAGAGAGCGAAAGCGATGGCGGTGATGCGAGCCGCGACGAACCCGATGTCCCAGAGCCTCATGACCGCTCCTCTCTCGGCTCGCGTGCACGTATGCTCGCACAGACGGCACCGGGGAACGGGGAGGAACGTCAGTTGCGGTTCGGGATCCTGATCCCACAAGAGGGCGCGCGCTACGCCGACGTGCTCGCGCACGCGCGCCTGGCCGAGCAGCTCGGCTACGACAGCGTTTGGATCGAAGACCACCTGCGCGTCATCGCCGTCCCGCCCGGCTCGCCGGCGTACGAGGGCTGGACGACCCTGACGGCGCTGCTCGCAGGGACCGAGCGCATCAAAGCGGGACCGCTGGTGCTCGCGGAAGGATTCCGGAACCCCGCGTGGCTGGCGAACGCGGCGGCGACACTGGATCACCTGTCGAACGGCAGGCTGATCCTCGGCATCGGTGCGGGCGGCTATGAGGCTGAGTTCGGCTCCTACGGCTACGAGTGGCTCGAAGGGCCCGAACGCGCCGAGCGGCTGGCGGAGGCGTTGGAGGTGCTGCTCGGCATGTGGGAGCGGCGGCCGTTCGAGGGCCGGTGGTATCGGGCCGACGGCATCGCGGATTGCCCGGCGCCGCTGCAGCAGCCGCACCCACCGATCTGGATCGGCGGCAAGGGTGACCGGCTGCTGCGCGTCGCTGCTCGCTACGCCGACGCGTGGAACGCGCCGCTGCTGACGCCCGAGGAGACGGCGGCGCGCGCCGAGCGCCTGCGCGCCTTCTGCGAGGCCGAGGACCGGCCGATGCCCGAGGTCACGGTCTACTGCCCTGTGTGGGTCGACCAGGACGCCGATCGGGTCGAGCAGCGCGTCGCCCGCGCGCGCGTCTCCGAGAACCGCAACGTCGCGCTGTACGGCCGGGTCGTGGTGGCCGGCACGCCCGAGCCGGTGATCGCGCGCCTCAAGGACTACGAGGCCGCGGGCGTGACCCACTTCGTCTGTCACTTCGGCCGGGCCGATGTGACGACGGGGACCGAGCTGTTCGCGCGCGCGGTCCTGCCCGCGTTCCGATAGGCGCGCGCGCGATATGCTCGCGCGCGATGACCGAGATTCGGTACGCGCGCAGTGGTGACCTCTCGATCGCCTACAGGGTCGAGGGGCAGGGGCCGCCCGACGTCGTCGTTGTGCCGGGGTACGTGTCTCACGTCGAGATGAGCTGGGAAACACCTCCGACGGCCCGCGCGTGGGAGCGGCTGACGTCGTTCTCGCGCACGATCACGTTCGACAAGCGGGGGACCGGGCTCTCGGATCCGATCACCGACGACAATCTCCCCGGACTCGAGCAGCGGATGGACGACGTGCGCGCCGTCATGGAAGCGGTCGAGTCGAAGCGCGCGGTCCTGTTCGGCCACTCCGAGGGCGCGATGATGTCGATGCTGTTCGCGGCCACGTATCCCGAGCGGACCGAGGCGCTGATCCTCTACGGAGGGATGGCCCGCGCGACCTGGAGCGAGGATCATCCGTGGAACACGCCGCGGGAGGCGCTGATCGGCAACGCCGATGAGCGCGAGAGCTACTGGGGCACCGGGATCGGCCCCGAGATATTCGCCCCGTCCGTCGCCGACGATCCGGGCGTCAAGGAGTGGTCGGCGCGATACGAGCGCGCCTGCGCGAGCCCGAGGAACTTCCGTCTGCTGTCCGAGATGTTCCTCGACCTCGACGTTCGCGAGATCGTCTCGTCCATCCATGTGCCGACCCTGATCCTGCATCGGACCCACGACCGGGTCGTCAACATCCGCTCGGGACGCTGGCTCGCCGAACACATCCCGGGGGCGAGGTTGGTCGAGATGCCCGGAATCGATCACAGTATCTGGGTCGGCGAAGCCGACCGGGTGCTGGACGAGGTCGAGGAGTTCGTCACCGGGAAACGTGAGCAGGTCGAACCGGACCGCGTCCTGAAGACGATCATGTTCACCGACATCGTCGGCTCGACCGAACGCGCCGCTGCGATGGGCGATGGCGCGTGGCGCGACCTGCTCGCCTCCCACGATGCCTTCATGCGGAAGCAGATCGATCGGTTCCGAGGGATCACGGTCAAGCAACTGGGAGACGGCGTCCTCGCCTGCTTCGACGGGCCGGCGCGCGCGATCCGCTGCGGCGCGTCGGCCGCGCGCGCGGCTGCGGACGCGGGATTCCCGATCCGCGTCGGGATCCACACCGGAGAGTGTGAGATGGTTGGCGACGACGTCGCCGGTTTGACCGTGCACATCGCCGCGCGCGTCGGCGTGCTCGCCGATAAAGGCGAGGTCCTTGTGTCGCGCACGGTAAAGGATCTGGTCGCCGGATCGGGCATCGCCTTCGAGCCTCGCGGCACCCACGCGCTCAAGGGTGTTCCCGACGAGTGGCAGCTCTACGCGGTAGCCTCGGCATGAGCTTCGACTTCTCGACCGACCCCGACTTCGAGCCGCAGCTCCAGTGGATGCGCGACTTCGTGCGCGACGAGATCGAGCTGCTCGAGACGCTTGATCTGACCGACGAGCAGCTCCGCGCCATCACCTCGCCGTTGAAGCAGCAAGTCAAGGAACGCGGCTTGTGGGCGTGCCACCTCGGCCCAGAGCTCGGCGGGCAAGGCTTCGGGCAGGTGAAGCTCGCGCTGATGAACGAGATCATCGGGCGCGCGCGCTACGCGCCCGAGGTGTTCGGGTGCCAAGCGCCGGATACCGGCAACGCGGAGATCATCGCGATGTACGGCACGCCCGAGCAGAAGCAGCGCTACCTGCAGCCGTTGCTCGACGGTGAGATCCGCTCGGCGTTCTCGATGACCGAGCCCGGTGCCGGGAGCGATCCGACCCTGATCACGACGCGCGCCGAACGTGACGGCGACGGCTGGGTGATCAACGGGCACAAGTGGTTCACCTCGAACGCGTCGATCGCCGAGTTCCTGATCGTCATGGCGGTGACCGACCCGTCCGTGCCCGCACACCGGGGCTCGTCGATGTTCCTGGTACCGCGCGACACGCCCGGCGTGGACATCGTTCGAAACGTGGGCGCGATGTTCGGACGGCATCTGCACGCCGAGATCCGCTACACCGACGTGCGAGTGACGGGGGACGCGCTGCTCGGACCGGAAGGCGAAGGGTTCGTGATCGCGCAGAAGCGGCTGGGACCGGGGCGACTTCATCACTGCATGCGCTACCTCGGACAGATGCAGCGCGCGTTCGACATGCTGCGCGAGCGCGCCGTGTCGCGATACGCGCACGGGTCGCTGCTCGCGGACAAGCAGACGGTCCAGAACTACATCGCCGACTCGTGGATCCAGATCCACGCGGCGCGGCTGCTGGTGCTGCACGCGGCGTGGGTGACCGATCAGAAGGGCTCGAGCAGCGCGCGCACCGAGATCGCCGCCGCGAAGGTCTTCGTCTCGGGCGCGCTGCACGACGTGATCGACCGCGCGCTGCAGGTTCACGGCGCGCTCGGGTACTCGACCGACATGCCGCTGGAGGGGATGTACCGCCTGGCGCGCGCGCTGCCGATCATGGACGGCCCCGACGAGGTTCATCGGGTGACCATCGCCAAGCAGGCGCTCAAGGGCGTCGAGGCGCACGAGGGGTTGTGGCCGTCCGAGCATGTCCCCACCCGCCGCGAGGCTGCCTTGAAGCGGTTCGCCGCGTATCTTGAGAACCTATGACCGACCTGGTCGACTCCGAACTGGTCGACATCGACGCGCTCGATGCGTGGATCGGAGATCGCTTGCCCGGCGCGCGCTGCGAGCTGGCGAAGATATCGGGCGGCGCATCCAACGAGATGTTCGAGGTTCACCGCGAGGGGCACACGTGGGTCCTTCGCCGGCCGCCGCTGCACCCGGTCGCTCCCGGCGCGCACGACATGAGCCGCGAGTTCCGCATGTTAACCGCGCTCGAGGGATCCGATGTCCCGCACCCGCAGCCGATCCTGCTGTGCGACGACGAGAGGGTGATCGGCGCGCGCTTCTACCTGATGGAGCGCGTCGTCGGCTTCACGCCGCGCGACCCGCTGCCGCTGCCGTTTCACACCGATCCGATCGTCCGGCGGGATATGGCGTTCCGTCTGGTCGACGGCCTGGCGGCGATCGCGTGCGTCGATTGGCGCGCGAGCGGCCTCGAGGGATACGGCAAGCCCGATGGGTTCCTCGAGCGGCAGGTCGGCCGCTGGCTCTCGCAGCTCGAGCGGTACCGCACTCGCGAGATCCCGGGCCTCGACGAGGTGGCGCGCTGGCTCGAGGCGAACCGGCCGGAAGGATCCGCGCCGGCGATCATCCACGGCGACTACCAGTTCATCAACGTGATGCTCGCGCCCGACCCGCCGGCGCGGCTGGCGGCGATCGTAGATTGGGAACAGTCGACTATCGGCGATCCGCTGCTCGATCTCGGCTGGCTGCTCGCGGGATGGAGCGAGGAGGGCGAGCCGCCGCCACTGCGGTTCGGCTCGCGGTACCTGACCGACCGTGAAGGGTTGCCGATGCGCGCCGAGCTGGCCGAGCGCTACGCGCGCAAGACGGGCCGCGACCTGTCGCATCTCGCGTACTACGTTGTGCTCGCTTTGTTCAAGCTCGCGTGCGTGCTGGAAGGCTCCTACCACCGGTTCGCGACCGGCAAGAGCGCCGACCCGATGCACGAGAAGATGGGTCCGCTGGTCCTGACCTTGGGCGAGCAGGCGCACGAGGTCGCGGGGACGGGGCGGATCTAGGTTTCCGAAAGGCACCTATTGACCCGAAAAGCACCACGGCGTAGGCTCGATGCCACTGTTGGCGCGCTAAGGGGGCCACTCATGAGGGGGCGTCTAGCGAGGTCCGTCGCGGTTGTCATCATGCTCGGCGGTGCACTTGTCGCAGTTGGCGGGGGCACTGAACAGGTTCCTAAGCGGTACTTGTTCCAGGATCGAAGCGAGTTGGTGCCATCGGAACCAAGCTCGCTTGGCACTGCGGCTTGTGCAGATCCGGCAGGAACCCTGCACCCATGGACGGTACCAATAACACCCAACGACGCAAGTGAGAAGTACTACATCGACGTGTCAGGTGCACCTTCCGACTTAAGCGGCGAAGACGTGAAGTTCGACGTTCAGTCTGGGTTCGCCTCCTGGAACAACGAGTACAACGACTGCGGTCGCTCGGACTCCTCTAACTTCGTATTCGCAAGCCTAGGGGCTACCACTCGGTACCCGAGTTTGTTTGAAGAGGGTTCAGGGTCCGACAATTGCCCCGAACAGCCGAATGAGGGCATGAGGCTCGACGGGTACAACGATGTGGCCTTCATCTCGTTGGATGGTCCCGGCGGGACGCTTGCCGAAGTGCGAGTCTGCGCTGAGTTCAATCCGTCCGGTCGGGACCGCGTTCTCGAGTGGGATATCGCCTTCGACTCAGCGGAGGACTGGCAAACTACCATCTCACCATCGGCCGGTGTGATTGATATCTACAACGTGGCGACACATGAAGCCGGCCACGTGGTCGGAGTGGCGCACGTAAGTGGGGATCCAGACTCTTGCGTTTCGCTGAACCCTCAGTCCGTCCATAAGTACCTCACGATGTTCAGGTGCAGCTGGCCCGAAGCCATTGTGCATCGGACGCTCGGCTTAGGTGACATGCTGAAACTCGAGTACATCGTCGGGGTGAGACCGTGCGATGACCCAGCCGAATGTTGAATTGCTGAACTCGCGATCCCAGAAGAGGTATATCGGGATGCGAATGCGACGCGCTCAGGTTGTGCTAGTAACAATCGCGCTGCTGGCGCAGGTCGCCTCCGCAAACGTTACGCACACGCCCCCCTATCACGAGAAGATTACGAATGTCGTTTGCTCGAAAGATCCTGCCTCGGAAGGGCGCTGTTGGGGCACGGCAGATCTCGAGACGGGCTTCGTCGACGCAGGCGTGGACATGACGTCGCCGGACGGCGGATCTAGCTCTGCATACGGAGGCGGTTACGCCCTCGCCGAAGCCTATGTTCGCTATCCCTTGACGGAGCCCGCCTCTCGAATCGATGTTCAGGTGGATCTAACAGTACATCATGCCGAGGTGACTCACACCGGATTCTGGACCAACTCGTTGGGTCTGGTCCTTGGGTCGTACCGAGGGTCGGCACTCGTGTACATCATCTCCGATGCCGACGCCGAAGGTTGCAGCGTCCAGGTCCGGTGCACGGGCAGCGCGATCCGCAAAGTCGCGTCATTGGCGACGGCCCAGCGGGTCGAGGATCTCGAGGCGACCTTGAACTTCTCGGTTATTCCCTCTCGCGATGAGCCGATCCCACCGGGTGATGTGGTCGTCGGAGGAGGGGTATGGATCTATGCCTCGCTGGGGACGCCGGCCACCGCCGACAACGGGACCGTGCGTGCGCTGATCGACCTCACGGTGACCGAGATCCGGATCGAGGTCGTCCCGGCCGAGCAGTAGGGCGCGCACGGCGGTTGTGGCGCGCGCGGGCGCTGTGGCGCTAGCGTGCGCACGTGCCAGCCGACGATGCAGTCATCGTGTCCGCGTGCCGGACGCCCGTGGGGCGGGCGGGCGGCGCGCTCGCATCGGTGAGCGCGTGGGATCTGGGCGCGCTGGTCGCGCGGGAGGCGATCGCGCGCGCGGCGATCGACCCCGCGCTGCTCGACGATGTGATCATCGGCGAGACGGTCGGCGGGAGCGGCAGTGCCGGGCGATACGTCGGCCTTGCGGCCGGCGTGCCGCGCGAGGTGCCGGGCCTCACCGTGATCCGGGCGTGCGCGACCGGTCTCGAGGCGGTCGCGCAGGCCGCGACCCAGATCTGGGCGGGTGTCGGCGACGCCTACCTCGCCGGGGGCTGCGAGTCGATGTCGCAGCAGCCGTTCCTGATGCAGCGGCCGCGCGGGCGGAGGCCACCTGAGGTCATCGTCGCGCCGCCGACGCATCCTGCTGAGATGGGCCACCTCAATGTCGGCTTCAACACCGGTGAGAATGTCGCGGAACGGTACGGCGTGAGCCGCGAGCAGCAGGACGCCTGGGCCTACCGGAGTCACATGCGCGCGGTTGCCGCGATCGACCAAGGCTTCTTCGCGCCCGAGATCGTCCCGGTTTCCACGCCGAAGGGGGCCGTGGACACCGATGAGCATCCCCGCCGCGACACCACGCTCGAGAAGCTCGCGGCGCTGAAGCCCGTTTACAAGGAAGGCGGCACCGTCACGGCCGGCAACGCGAGCGGCATCAACGACGCCGCGGCCGCGCTGATCGTGACCGGCGCGCGCAAGGCCGCCGACCTCGGTCTGGCGCCGCGCGCGGTGATCCGCTCGTACGTCGCCGTCGGTGTCGATCCGAACCTCACCGGGATCGCGCCGGTCGAGGCGGTGCCGAAAGCGCTGAAGCGAGCCGGGTTGACGCTCGGGGACATCGATCTGATCGAGCTGAACGAAGCATTCGCCGCGATGGTGGTCGCCTGCGTCCGGGAGCTCGGCCTGGACGAGGAGAAGGTGAACGTCAACGGTGGCGCGATCGCGCTCGGCCATCCGGTCGGCGCGACCGGCGCGCGCATGACCACGTCGCTGCTGCACGAGCTGGAGCGGCGGCAGGGCCGCTACGGGGTCGTGACCATGTGCGCCGGCGGTGGCATGGGCGCGGCCGCGGTGATCGAACGCATCTAGCTGGAGGGACCATGGGCTACAAGATCGGCATCGACGTCGGCGGCACCTTCACCGACTTCTTGCTCGTCACGCCGTCGGGTGAGTTCGTGGTGGACAAGAACTTCACCACGCCGCGCGACGAGTCCGCCGGCGTGATGTCCGGGCTGGGGCGGCTCGCCGACCGGCAAGGCGTGTCGCTGAAGGAGCTGCTCGGCAAGACCGAGCTGATCATCCACGGCACCACGACTGCCGACAACACCATGATCGAGCTGAACGGCGCGAAGACCGGCCTGCTGGTCACCAAAGGCCATCGCGACGAGATCGAGCTGCGGCGTGGCTACAAGGAGAACATCTGGGATCAGTCCTATCCGCCGCCGCCGTGGATCGTGCCGCGACGCTACCGCCTGTCGATTCCCGAACGGCTCGACCACAAGGGCGAGGTGCTCGCACCGCTCGACGAGGACGTGGTGCGCGCTGCGGTGCGCCGGCTGAAAGCCGCGAAGATCGAGTCGATCGCGGTCGTCACCCTGTTCAGCTGGGTCAACCCGGTGCACGAGCAGCGCATCGCCGAGATCGTGCGCGAGGAGTACCCGGACCTCGAGATGCTCTCCCTCTCCCACGAGGTGAACCCGGCGCCGCCCGAGTACGAGCGCATCTCCACCACCGTGGTCAACGCTTACGTCGGGCCGCGCGTGCAGTCCTACCTCACCAAGCTGGCCGAGCAGCTTCGCGCCGCCGGCTTCACCAAGGAGCTGCTGATCATGCAGTCCTCGGGTGGGATGGTGGGCGTATCCGCGGCAGTCGAACGGCCGATCGCGACGCTGGCCTCGGGCCCGGCCGGAGGCGTCATGGGTGCCGCGCAGGTGGGCGAGCAAGCCAAGGTCCCCGACTTCATCTCCGTCGATATGGGGGGCACGTCCTACGACGTGTGCCTGGTTCGGGGCGCGGAGCCGAACGTCAAGACCTCGTGGAACTGGGTGAACCGCTACCTGATCGCGCTGCCGATGGTGGACGTGATCTCGATCGGCGCCGGCGGCGGCTCGATCGCGCGCGTCAAGGCCGGCGGTTTGCAGGTCGGCCCCGAGTCGGCGGGCTCGGATCCGGGTCCGATCTGCTACGGCCGCGGCGGCGTCGAGCCGACCGTGACCGATGCGAACCTGATGCTCGGCTACCTCAACAAGGATTACTTCGCGGCCGGCACCTACCCGCTGAAGGAGGACACCGTCGCCGAAACCATCGAGCGCGAGATCGGCGCGCCGCTGGGGATGGATGCGGTCGAGGCAGCGTGGGGCATCTACCGGCTCGCCAACGCGAACATGAACAACGCGATCCGGAGGGTCTCTGCCGAGCGGGGTCTGGATCCCCGGGAGTTCGCGCTGCTCGTGTTCGGCGGCAACGGCGCGGTGCACGCGCTTGCGCAGGCCGAGGAGCTGGATCTGACCAAGGTCGTGATCCCGAAGACGGCGCCGGCGTTCTCCGCGCTCGGGCTGCTGGTCGCGGATCATCTGGTCGACCAGGCGCGCGGCTCGCTCAGCGCTTCGAAGGAAGCCGAGCCCAAGAAGCTCGATGCGATGTTCCGGGAGCTTGAGAAGCGGGCCGAGGCCCAGCTCCGTCAAGCGAGCGTGCGGGTCGGGCGGTTCGAGCACCGGCGTTTCGCCCAATGCCGGTACGCGGGGCAGACCTGGGACATCGACGTGCCGGTCGCGCGCGGCGCGATGACGCGCAAGATGATCGAGCAGCTCGCCGACGACTTCCACCGGATCCACGAGGCCGAGCACACCTACGCGCGGCGCGAGGAGGACGTCCTGATCGCCGGGGTGCGCGTGCGCTCGCGGGGGTTGATGGACAAGCCGTCGATGCCCTCGTTCAAGACGGGATCCGGCACCCCGCCGAAGAAGGGCACGCGCAAGGCCTACTTCGGCCGCGGTTTCCGCAACACGGCCGTCTACGCGGGTGAGGGGTTCCGCGCCGGTCAGAAGGTCGCCGGCCCCGCGATCATCGAGGAGCCGTTCACGACGATCGTGGTGCCGCCGGGGTGGACCGTGAAGCTGGACCGGCAGGGCAACTACGTGGCGACGAGGGGCTGATCGGACATGGCGAGCACCAAGACCGGCAAGCCGAAGAAGAAGGTCACCTCGCGCGGAGCGGCCGCCGCGCGCACGGGGCCGAAGAAGACCACCGCGCGCAGAGCACCGAAGATCGATCCCGTCACGGCCGAGGTGATCCGCGGCGCACTGGAGACGATCGCCTTCGAGATGGCGACGCACGTCTCGCGCACGGCGACCACCCCGATCCTGAACCAGTCCAACGAGCGTAACGCCACCATCATGGACGCCGATGGGCGGCTCGCCGCTCTCGCGGTCGGGATCCCGCAGTTCATGCTTTCCTCGATGGGGCCGATCCGTTTCGCGCTGGACTTCTTCGGCGCAGACGGCTTCGAACCCGGCGACGTGATCGCCTGCAACGACCCGTACCACGGCGGCGGCCACCTGCCGGACTGGAGCATCTTCTCGCCGGTGTTCGACCGCAAGGGCAACCTGGTCGTGTTCGCCTCGATGCAGGCGCATCATGCCGACACCGCCGGCATGATGCCGGGTGGCTATCCGGCCGACGCGATGGACATCTGGGCGGAGGGGTTCCGGTGTCCCGCGGTCAAGCTCGTCGAGGGCGGCCGGTGGCGCAAGGACGTCATCTACCTGTTCCACACGAACAACCGGGTGCCCACCTACGAGGGCGACCTCAAGTCGCAGATCGGCGCTGCGCAACTGGGAGCGAAGCAGTGCGCAGAACTGATCGAGAAGTACGGGACCGAGACCGTGCGCGCGGCGCTGGACTACATGATCGAGCTATCCGAGCGGCGGTTCCGTGAAGAGATCGACTCCTGGCCCGACGGCGTCTACGAGGCGGACTCATTCTTCGACCACGACGTGAAAGGCAACAAGGACGTCAAGATCCACGCCAAGGTCACCGTCAAGGGTGATGAGCTGGAGATCGACTTCCACGGCTCGGACGACCGCATGTTCCTGCAGGCGTGGAGCACGCGGGGCAATACGCGCTCGATGACGATGGCGCAGCTGTGTTCGATGATCGATCCGTCGATCCCGAAGAACGAGGGCCTGTTCAAGCCGGTGAGCATCGTGTACGCGCCGGGCACGATCGTGGATCCGCCCGAGGGCAAGCCTGTCTCGATGGGCACGCATCATCCGGGGTGTGAGATATCCGAAGCGGTTGCGCTGGCGCTCGCGAAGGCGATCCCGCAGCGCAGCGTCCCGCAGGTCTACAAGGCGGCGATGCCGACGGTCGTGTTCGGCGTCAAGGAGAACGGTGAGTTCTTCGTCGACCACTCGGTGGACACGACCTCGACGGCCGCAGCGGCCGGATACGGTCAGGACGGCTGGGGGTGCACGAACGCCGGCTTCGGCAACCTCATCATGGCCACCGCCGAGATCAACGAGGCGATCTTCCCCAACCGACATCTCGGCAACGAGCTGATCACCGACACCGGCGGGCCGGGGCAGTGGCGCGGCCAGTGCGGATCCTTCTACGTCAAGGAGGCCGTGCTGCCGCAGTCGATCTACACGTTCGTGATGGGGATGAAGCATCCGTCGAAAGGCGTCGCCGGGGGCCATGACGGCGCACCCAATGACCTGTGGATCAAGGTCGGCGGCGAGGGCGCGTACAAGGTCGAGCACACGTGTCTGTACGTGCCGCTCGATCCTGGTGAGCGCATCGAGTACCGCTTCGGCGGCGGCGCCGGCTGGGGAGACCCGCTCGAGCGCGAACCGCAGGCCGTGTGCGACGACGTGCTCGACGAGTACATCAGCCGCGAGGCAGCCCAACGGGACTACGGCGTGGTGCTGACCGGGGAGGTCGATGACTACTCGCTCGCGGTCGATACGACGGCGACCAAAGCACTGCGTAAGAAGATGCGCGCGTGATCGAGCGGGAAAGGATCAGGGAACGGTTCTGGTACCGGATAGCGTTCGTATATGGGTGCCACCCGGTACCAGAACAGACGAAAGGCGGCTGACATGCGTGACGCGGTGATCGTCGGGGCGGTTCGGAGTCCGATCGGGAAGAAGAACGGCAAGCTGGCCCAGACGCACCCGACGGATCTGCTGGGGACGGTGCTCCGCGCGCTGCTCGAGCGGACCGGCGTGGATCCGCTCGCGGTCGACGACGTCATCGGCGGCTGCGTCACGCAGACCGGCGCGCAAGGCGTCAACGTCACCCGCAACGCGTGGATCGCGGCCGGGCTCCCGTGGGACGTCCCTGCGACGACGGTGGATCGCCAATGTGGTTCGGCCCAACAAGCCGTTCACTTCGCCGCGCAGGGCGTCATGGCCGGTGCCTACGATCTGGCGATCGCGTGCGGGGTCGAAGTCATGTCGATGGTGGGGCTCGGCACCAACGCGGTGAACCCCGGGTTCGCGTTCAGCGACTCGTGGTTCGAAGCCGTCGGTGGCAAGGAGTTCCTCTACACGCAGTTCCAGGCCGCCCAAGAGATCGCGCGCCGCTGGGACATCTCCCGCGAGCATATGGACACCCTCGCGGTCGAATCGCACCGCCGCGCATGGCAGGCGACGCAGGAAGGCCGCTTCGAGCGCGAGATCGTGCCGATCAAGGTCACGCTGCCCGGCGGAACGATCGAAGAGATGACCACCGACGAGTGCATCCGGCCCGGCACCGACATGGAGACGCTCGCGCGCCTGCCGGCGATCATGGAAGGCACGCCCGACATCACCGCCGGGAACTCCTCTCCCATCTCAGACGGGGCCGCAGCGATCATGATCGCGTCCGCCGAACGGGCCGAGCAGCTCGGCCTGGCGCCGCGCGCGCGCCTGGCCCATTTCGCCGTCGCCGCCTGCGAGCCGATCGTGATGCTGCAGGGACCGGTGCCGGTGACCCGCAAGCTGCTCGACCGGACGGGGCTTCGGGTCCAGGACTTCGACCTGCTGGAGTGCAATGAGGCCATGGGATCGATCGTGCCGATGTGGGAGAAGGAGTTCGGTATCGATCACGAGCGCGTCAACGTCAACGGCAGCGGTATCTCCCTCGGCCACCCGGTGGGCTGCTCGGGCGCGCGCATCATGGTCACGCTCTTGCACGAGCTCGAGCGCACCGGCGGCCGTTTGGGATTCCAAACGATGTGTGAGGGCGGCGGCCAGGCGAACGCCACGGTCCTCGAGCTGCTCTGAGGGACTTTCCGGGACCGATCGGACGAATCGGCCGCGATCGGCCACGGGCGCGAGGAAGTTTGCATCCCGGTGAAAGGAAACCTGTTCTAGTTCGTCGAACCTTCACCCGACCCCAACGGTGGGGCCCGCGGCCGTGAGTCGCGAGGGGATACCAAGGAGGGGGAGCGTGGTGAAGAGGATGCGGATCCTTATCGCATCGGCCGTCGTCGTATCGGCCGCGTTCGGCTTCAGTGCGGGTCAGGCGGCGTCGAGCCGTTGCAACGGTGGGACGAGCACGCCGGCCGGCGTGAGCGTTCGGAACTCCGGCGACCCGGCGGGTGGCGCCGGCTGGCTGGCCGTGTGCAACAACGGCAGCACGGTCCCGGCGCCGGGCAAGGGCAGCGCCGAGATCGGCGGCGACGCCAATGCACAGCGCGGGTACGTCGACGTCGATGGCGACTCCGACAACGCCGGCAGCGAATGCACCGACGGGTTCATCGGTGCCGAAGCCGACAGCGGCGGGGTGAGGTTCTACAGCGGCCCGAACGGCAGCAAGGCCGACACGAACCCGAGCCAGACGGGCGCGCAGCCGGCGCAGCCCAAGTCGGCCGATCAACTTGTCATGGACACCGCGAACAACTGCGGCTGATCGTCACGACGGACTGGAGGGCCCTTCGGGGCCCTCCACTGTTTCTCTCAGTCTGAGCCGGCCTGTTCGAGTCGGTCGAACAGCACCCGCAGCCTCGCCTCCAGCGCCGGCTCGATCTCGTCGATGTCGGGCGCCTCCACCACCTGGCTCAGGATGGCGTTGGCTTCCTGCGCGGCCAGCAGAGGCTCCATCCACTCCGGCTTCAGCTCCTGCGCCAGGTGGTAGGTGAGGCGGAGGTACGACCAGATCACCTCGCGGAGCGCGTCGCGATCTCCCGTGCGCGTCTGCGCGAGCAGCTCGGCTTCCCGCTCCGGTGCAAGCCGTTCGATCTTCGAGATCTGCTCGACATAACGCTCGTGGGTGGTCTCGTGGGCCTCCATCACGCCTCCGGTGGTCGCTTCCCGATGCGCTCGTACACCGACGCCGGGATCAGCGACGGATCCTTGTAGATGTGATGGGTGCAGATCCCGCCCGGCTCAGTCTGCGGGTACACGATCGAGGCCGGAACCCCGTCCCATTCGATGGGCTGGATCTCGTTGTTGACCGGGCAGTGGGCGCAGTACACGGGGATCGACTCCTCCCCGTAGGTCAGCGGTCCTTTCGCGGTGAACACGAGGTAGTCGCGCGGCGGCGCGTACGCGCCTTCGTCGATCAGCGTTCCGCCGCTGCCGCAACGGAAGCGCAGCTCCCATCTCTGGTCGTCCTCGTCCAGCTCGACCGAGGCGCCGTTGGCCTTCATGGCGCGCGCGACGTACTCGACCATCTTTCGCGGTTCGGCGCCGCCGCCGCGGCGCGCACGCAGGTAGCGCTCGCCGAAGTCACGCAGGGCTTCCTCGACCGCATCGTTGCCCATGCGCCGCCCGATGAACGACAACAACGACGTGATCCAGTTGATGGAATAGTCTTTGTTCCTCGTCCAGTCGCCGACCATCAGGCCCAGCAGCCTCTTCGCCTCCGCTTGGTCGCCGGCGTCGATCGCGGCCTCGATCTGCTCGACCATGGGAGTGACCAGCTCGCGCTTGTTCATGATCTCAGCCCGCGAGCAGGCCCTCGATCTCTTCCAGATCCTTCTCGGTCAGCACCAGATGGCCTGCGCGCGCGTTCGTGCCCGTGTGCGCGGGATCGCGCGATCCGGCGATCGCGCCGGTGACGCCGGTCTGGTGGATGTTCCAGGCGAGCGCCAGCTCCGCGAGGCTGACTCCGAGCCGGTCCGCCACGGGTCGCAACGAGTCCACCACGGCGAGGTGCTTGGCGCGAGCCTCCGGCGCGAAGAGGCGCTCATAGTTGCCGAGGCCGGTCTTGCCGGCGCGCCAGTCCTCGTCGTGGAACGTGGTCTCCATGGTGATCGCACCGGTCAGCAGGCCGAACCCGAGCGGACCGTACGCCACCACGCCGATACCTTTCTGATCGCAGAAGGGAAGCAGATCGTCGCGCGCGTCCCGCTTGAGCATGCTGAAGTGCGGCTGCAGCGAATCGACGTGGCGCACGGCCAAGCATCGCTCGAGCAGCTCGACGTCGAAGTTCGAGACGCCGATGTAGCGGACGATGCCCTCAGCGGCGAGCTCGGCCATGGCGCCCCAGGTTTCCTCGATGGGGACATCGCCGGAGGGCCAGTGCAGCTGGTAGACGTCGATCACCTCGCGCTGGAGACGCCGCAAGCTCTTCTGCGCCGCCGCGCGCACCTGCTCGGGCGTGAAACCGGATCCGGTGGGGCTCGGTGCCACCTTGGTGAACACGAGCACGTCGTCGCGGCTCCCGAGCACGCGGCCGATGACCTCCTCGGAGACGCCGTTGCCGTACACCTCCGCCGTGTCGATCCAGTTCATGCCGGCGTCAAGCCCGGCGTGGATCGCGGCGCCGAGCACGTCCTCCTCGGGGTTGGGCCCCCAATGGCTGCCGCCCATCTCCCACGCGCCGAATCCGACGACCGAGATCTCCGGCCCGTCGGCGCCTAGCCTGCGCATCTTCATGCTCGGATGCCCCTTTCGCTGCAGTCTGGAAGGCCGAGTCTACGGTCCCGCGACCTGACATGGGAGTCAGGCACGAGGCTACACTGCCCGCCGGATGAGCATCTCCGGGGACACCGCGATCGCCGGCGTCGGCACCACTGCGTTCGGCAAGCTGCCGGGACGCTCGGCGTGGAGCCTGCAGGCCGAGGCCGCGCGTCTCGCGCTGGAGGACGCGGGACTGACCAAGGACGACGTCGACGGGCTGTTCACCGAGTCGCAGTTCTCCGAGCCATTGCTGTTGCACGGGCACGTGCTCGGGCGCATGCTCGGGCTGCGGACGAACTACCTGTCGACCAAGTCGATCGGCGGCGCGACGGCGATCTCGCTGGTGCAGGAGGCCGCGATGGCGATCCATGCGGGGATGTGCGAGGTGGCGTTGTGCGTGTTCGGCGAGAACGCCAAGACCGGGATGCCGATGCTGTTCGGGCTCGCGCAGATGGGGCGGGGTCAGGCCGACGAGATCGCCTACGGGATGGCCGGGGGGCCGGTGATGGAGGCGCGCAGCGCGATGCGATACATGCGCGAGTACAGCGTCACCGCCGAGATGTTCGGCTCGGTCGCGATCGCCTGTCGCCGTCACGCCTCGCTGAACCCGGCCGCTACCTATCGAGATCCCCTGACGATGGAGGAGTACCTCGCGTCGCGCTATGTGGCCGAGCCGCTGCGGGTGCTCGATTGCACGATCGCCGCAAGCGACGGCGCCGTCGCCCTGGTCGTCACCAGCGCGGAGCGCGCGCGAGATCTGCGGCAGCCGCCGGCGTATATCGCCGGGATGGGCGCCGGCGACAACCTCGACGGCTTCCGAGACCCCACGCACTACACGCACTTCGCCGGCGCGCGGTCCTCGGCGCGCGCCTACGCCATGGCGGGCATCGGCCCCGAGGACGTCGATGTGGCGCAGCTCTACGACTGTTTCACCTCGACCGTGCTGATCACGTTGGAGGACTACGGTTTCTGCAAGAAGGGGGAGGCCGGACCGTTCGCGCTCGAGGGGAACCTGATGCTCGGAGGCGCGCTGCCCGTGAACACCTCCGGCGGGATGCTGTCGGAAGCGAACATGACCGGCTGGAACCATCTGGCCGAAGCGGCGCGCCAGATCCGCGGTGCGTGCGGCGAGCGGCAGGTTCCGGCCGCCGAGGTCTGCGTCGTCTCGGGCCACGGCGGGTTCCAGGCCGCGCACGCCACGCTGATCGTAACCAACGAGGTGCGGTGACCGATGGCCCACACGCTGACCGAGCTGGTGATGGGCACCTCGCCCGTGGTGATCGACGAGACGCGCGGCTTCTGGGAAGGCACGCTGGTCGAGCAGCTGCGCATCCAGGTGTGCGGGGCATGCGGCAACCGGCAGCTGCCGGGTGGGCCGTGCTGCTCGAGCTGTCTGTCCCAGGATCTGTCCTGGCAGCCGGCGTCGGGGCACGGCACTGTGTTCAGCTTCACGGTCGTGCGACACGCATTCCATCCCTCGTTCGCCGACGAGGTTCCCTACGTCGTGGCCGACGTCGAGCTCGACGAGGGGCCGATCATCACCAGCAACGTGACCGACTGCCCGGCCGAAAGCGTTCGGATCGGGATGCCGGTCAAGGTCTGGTTCGACGAGCAGCTCGAGGACGCGTTCCACCAGCCGCTGCGGCTGCCGAAGTTCCGCCCCGCCGAGGAGGCCTGAATGGATTTCGGATTCACCGAGGAGCAAGAGGCGTTCCGCGAGATGATCCGGGACTTCATCAAGCGCGAGTGCCCACCGGACCTTGACCGTCGCCTCGACGATGAAGGGCGGTACCCGATCGAACTGACGCCGAAGGTTGCCGCGACCGGCCTGCTTGGGCTTCCGTTCCCGGAGGAGTACGGAGGGACCGGCGGCGGTGTCATGGAGTTCGTGATCGCGGCCGAGGAGCTCGCCTACGGCAGCGCCGCCGTCGCGAGCATCTTCATCCTGCCGGCCTTCTTCGCCGGCGAGATGATCGTGTACAACGGTTCCGAGGAGCAGAAGCGGGAGTGGCTGCCCCGCGTCGCCGCCGGCGAGATCCGTGGCTGCTTCGGCCTGACCGAGCCGAACGCCGGCAGCGACGCGGTGCACATCGAGACGCGCGCGACCCGGGACGGCGACCACTGGGTCATCAACGGACAGAAGACGATGATCTCGGGCGTCGACGTGGCTACCCACATCATGCTGGCGACGAACACATCTCCGGGCGCGGAGTACTCGGGGATGACCATATTCATGGTGCCGATGGACACGCCCGGCATCACGTTCAGGCGGCTCGGCAAGATCGGCAGCGAGCTGATCGGACTATTCGAGGTCTGGTTCGAGGACGTGCGCGTGCATGGATCGATGGTCATGGGCGGGCCCTCGATGGCGGATCAGGGCTGGCTGCAACTGATGAAGCAGCTCGACCTGGAGCGGATCATGATCTCCGCGCAGTACACCGGCATGGCCAGGCGCGCGACCGAGGATGCGATCGCCTACGCGAAGCAGCGCGTGCAGTTCGGCAAACCGATCGCCGAATACCAGATGATCCAGCAGATCCTGGCCGACATGACCATCGGTGCCGAGACCTGCCGGCTGATCACCTACTACGCCGCCTGGCTGAAGGCGACCGGCCAGGACTGCAACGTCGCGGCTTCGCAGGCGAAGGTCTATACGACCGAGACCGCGCGCAAGGTCTGCATCGACGGGATGCAGGTCATGGGGGGCTACGGGTACCTGCGCGAGTTCGACATGCAACGGCTCGTGCGCGACTCGCTGCTCGGCCCGATCGGCGGCGGGACCAACCAGATCCAGCGCCTGATCATCGCCAAGAACCTCTGACGCGTGGCGATCGCCCCGTTCTCGCCGCGCCGGCGTCCTGCCCGTAGCATGGTGCAGAACTGACGCCGACGTCAGCCCGGAGCGAGGGATCGGAGCAGGGCAGGTGCATCACGACATCGCACCGGAGATCCGCGAACTGGTTTCGTCGGTGCGCGCGTTCCTCGAGCGGGAGGTGCTGCCGCTGGATGCGGCCAACCACGAGCTGCTCGCGTCGGGTGAGGTGACCGACGAGACGTTCGAGCTGTGCCGCGACGTGATGAAACGCAGTATCAAGGCGGGGTTCTTCGCGATGTTCATGCCCGAGGAGGTCGGGGGAGCAGGGCTCGGCGAATACGCGATGTGTCTCGTGCGCGAGGAGGTCGCGCGCGCGGGATCCCATCTCGGGATGCTCATGCTCGGGGAGCTGCCCTTCGGGCCGAACAAGATGCTCTATCACCTGGCCGACGAGCACCAGCGCGACAGGTACCTGATGCCGCTGATGCGCGGGGAGGCGACGACCGGGATCGCGCTCACGGAGCCGGAAGCGGGGAGCGACCTCGCGGCGATCCGAACGACGGCGTCGGCTGCCGAAGGCGGCTACGTCCTCACGGGGGTCAAGCACTTCATCTCCAACGCGCCGTTCGCGGACTTCCTGCAGGTGCTCGCGCGGACGCCGGAGGGCGGATACAGCATGCTGCTCGTGGATCGAGACGCGTATCGCGTCGGCGAGGTGCAGCGATCGATGGGCGGCGACGACATCCAGGCCGAGGTCTGGTTCGACGATTCGTTCGTGCCGGCCGAGAACCTGATCGGCGAGCCGGGCAAGGCGTTCCAGTACGCGATGCAGTTCCTCGGCAACGAGCGCCTCACCATGGCATCGCTGTCGATCGGGATGGCCGACCTCGCGCTGGGGCTTGCGAAGGCCTACGCCAAGGAGCGCAAGACCTTCGGCAAGCCGATCATCGAGAATCAGGCGATCCAGTGGATGATTGCGGATTCCGACACCGAGCTCTACGCCGCACGCGCCATGTGCTACGACGCGGCGCAGCGTGCCGATGCCGGCGAGGACGTGTTCCGCGAGATCTCGATGGCCAAGCTCTTCTGCACCGAGATGGTCGGCCACGTGGTCGACCGCTGCGTGCAGATCTTCGGCGGCGCCGGCTACATGCGTGGCAACACCGTCGAGCGGCTCTACCGCCTGGCGCGTGTGATGCGCATCGCCGGCGGTTCCAGCGAGATCCAGCGCATGATCATCGCGCGCGGCTGAGGGCGCGCGGCTGAGGGCGATCGGCTGAGGGCGCGCGGCTAACGCAGCGAGCGTGCCGTCAGCGGGGTCTCGATCACCTGGTCACCGACCTTCTCGACCCGGTAGGCGGTCGCGCCGTCGCGCGCGCTCACGACCTCGCCGACCTCGCTCCCGATGAATCGGATCGCAGCGTCGTCGTCGATCGCATACCCGGCGGGGAATCCTTCGCCGATCAGCCGGTGGTACAAGGGGCGGCGTTGCACCTCGCCGTCGTAGTGCGGGCAGTGGCTGCCCGGCAGGAACCCGAGTCCGTCGTGCAAGGGTTCAAGGTTGAACAGGTCGTAGGAGTCGGTGGTCCCGCACTCGAACCAGCACAGCGAGCCCGCGCTGCCGCCGGTCAGGATCACCCCGGCCTCCCAGGCAGCCCGCAGGGCCGTGTCCACGCCGTGCGCGCGCCACACCGCGAGCAAGCTGACGGTGTTGCCGCCGCCGACGAAGATGACGTCTTGCTCGCACAGGAACGACGTGATGTCTCGCACCGTGCGGTTGAACAAGGCGAGGTGGGTGCGTTCGGCGCGTGCCGCGGGGATGCGCTCGTAGTAGCGCGCTAGCGTTTCGGTCGCATCACCGGTCGCGGTGGCGATATTGCACACCTTGGCGCGCGGCTTCTCCGTCAGATCGAGCAGCCAGGTGATCAGGTGATGTGTGCTGCCGTCGGTGGTCGGACGCATGCCTCCGAAGGGAACGATCTGGCGCTCGGGCATGAGCCCAGGCTAGCGCGCCCATCGAGCCGGGTCCGCGATTGGCTCGCGGGCCCGGCTCAGATGTGAAGGTCTAGCAGAAGAACGCCAAGCCTACGGGTGGGCTCCCCAGGTGGACGTGCTGGTGGAAATTGTGGAGCGCCTGATGGGCGCGTCCTCCCTCGCCGAAGATCTCCGGCACCCGGCAGAACCCATCAGCTACCAGCACTTGCTTGCCATTGGGCGTTGTCAGTTGGTGCTGGTGCAACGGGACGGCCGAGGCCGAAGCCGCACCCAACCCGAAGATGAATACAACCGTCAAGAGCATGACCGCGACGGATCGTCGCATGATCGTTCACCCCCTTCCGGAACGAAGCCGGCTGCGGGCCGGCGCGGCGAGCATAGCTGGGGATACGGCGGACGTGCTGCGCTGAAGTGCGCACATCTCCTCAGGAAATATCGGCGCCTCCCCGACGGACGAGCGAGTAGCGGACAGCGTTCCTCGACTCGCCGGGTCCGGTCTCGATCACGCCCTCGAGCACCTCGTCGCGTCGCATCCCGAGCTGTTCGGCCACCCTCATCGACGTCGCGGTTGTACGGTTCGATCAGCGCGTCGAAGCGCCGAAGGGAGAGCTGCTCGAAACCGAAGCCGACGACCAGCGGCGCGGCTTCGGCGGCGTAGCCTCGCCCGCGGTAGATGGGCGCGCGCGCGGCGGAGCGCTGCTCGAGCAGCCAGTCACGGAGTTCCTCGCGCGTGCGGGCGAAGCCCGGGGGACCGAAGATCTGCGTCTCCTCGGCGACGATCGGCCAGACGGCGTCGGTCATCGACGGGTCCAGCTCGCGCAGTCGGAGCCTGTTCCGGTCAGCTCGACCGGATACAGCGCGCTACCCCAGGTTCAGCACGCGCATCGCGTTACCGGCGCAGATCTTGTGGCGCTCGTCCTCGGGGATGTCGCCCATCTGCTCCTTGATCACGCGCCGGGTTTCCGGCCACGACGAATCGGTGTGCGGATAATCGGTGCCGAGCATGATGTTGTCCACGCCGATCAGGTGGCGCATCTCGACGCCGGCCTTGTCGCTGATGAAGTTCGCGTAGATGGACTGGCGGAACAGTTCCGAGGGCATCACTTCGATGTTCGATCCGGTCCAGAAGCGGTGCTTGCGGTGCGCGTAGTCGGCCCGCTCGATGAAGTAGGGGAGCCAGCCGATGCCGGACTCGGCGGAGATGAACTTCAGCTTTGGGTGCTTGTGCAGGATGCCGCTGAACAGCAGGGTGGCGACCGTGGTCATGTTGGATGACGGCGCGAGCGCCACGAAGATCTCGGTGCCGGCGCCGGTCGCCTGCAACGCGGAGAGGTCGGCCTTGCCGCTGACGATGTGGATCTCCGCGGGCAGGCCCGTCTCCTCGAGCGCGTCCCACAATGGCTCCCAGGCTGGGTCGGGGAAGTTCTTGCACCCGGGGATCGTGCCGGGGCTGGACGGCAGCGAGACCACCCGGATCCCGCGTCCGGCGACCCGGCGCACCTCGGCGGCGGACGCGTCCAGGTCCCACAGGGGGAGGATGGCGGCCCCGAACAGACGCTCGGGGTCAGCGGCGTTCCACTCGTCCACCAGCCAGTCGTTGTAGGCGCGGATCAGCGCGAGCGCGTAAGCCCGGTCCTCGATCTCGATGAAGTCCATCCCGGCCAGCCCCGGGAGCGTGGGGAAGCACACCTGGGCGTCCACGCCGTCGATTTCCATGTCCTTGAGGCGCTCGGCGGGGTCGTAGCATCCGGGGCGCATCTGCTCGAAGGTCTTGGACTTGGGGCTGAACTCCTCGACCTTCTGCCCGGCGGCTGTAGACAGGCCGCTCATCTGGATCGGCTTCTCGATCCCCGGGACGTGCCAAGCCGAGCCATCCTCGCCGTGCTCGAGTCGGGGCGTCCGGTCGGCGAACTCCGCCGGGAGCCTGCCGTCGAACAGGCCTTCGGGTTCGATGATGTGGTCGTCGGTGGAGATCACCTGGTACTGCCGGGCCATCGTTCGCCTCCTCGGACGAGCTCGGGTCGGCGGCCATCCTACTGCGGGGTGCTCGAAGCGTGACAGAAGCGTCAGGTTTCGCTCTGAGCCATTTGCGAGGTTTGGTCCACGGACTGGCGGGTAACCTGAAACAGGCAATCCGGACCCGCCGGGAGGGAAGCACGTTCTCCGGCCCGAATTGGGACTGAAGTCCCAGCGAAGGAGGTCGTCACGTGAGGAAACCCGCCGTCAGATGGTCCATGGTTCTGGCCGCCGCAGTTATCGGTGCGCTGACCGCCAGCCTCATCGCGCCCGCCGGCGCCACCCATCAGCCTGCCAACAAGGTGGTCGCTGCCGGCTCCACGATGGAGGTCATGACCGCCCCGCTGGTCGACGGTGCCGCGTCGGAGGAAGCCGTCCTGCTCAGCGGGACGATGCGCACCTCGTCTCCGACGGATCTCCTGATCGAGGTCAACGCCGAGTGCGCACTGTTCACCGACACCATCATCCGCACCCCGGCGGGCGCCGGCGAGTCGGATTCCTCGGAGGCGATCGCCAAGATCGAGGTGTGGGTCGAGATCGATGGGACGCCGGTGCCGGTGACCGAAGGGGATAACGGGCGCGTCGTGTTCTGCAACCGCGCGCAGTTCAACCAGGTCACGATCGGCCCCGACGACGACGACGAAGACGATCACGAGTTCCGACAGTACCTGGACACGCGCGCAGCCAACAGCTTCAGCTGGATCTGGCTCAACGTCGGATCAGGGATCCACGAGATCGTGGTCAAGAGTTCTCTGACCGCCAACGTGACCGGGACTGGCAACGCGAAGGCCATCGTCGGCAAGCGAACCATGGTGGTAGACGCCGACATGATGGCGAACGACGCAACAATCTAGACGCCGCTGAAACCGACGGCGGGGGCTGTGCCCCCGCCGTCGTCGTCCCGGGTTCGCCCCAGCCGGCAGCGCTCTGTCATCCTTGCGAGATGGACTTCGACCTCTCCGCCGACGATCTCTCCTTCCGGGACGAGCTTCGTGGGTGGCTGGCCGAGCATCCGCCGCCGGACATCGATGTCGCCTCGGACTTCCGCGAGGTGGAAACGCTGCGCGAATGGCAGCGGACGCTCGCCGCCGGCCGCTGGGTCGGCATCCACTGGCCCTCCGAGTACGGAGGCCGTGGCGCATCGCTGGTCCAGGTCGCGATCTACAACGAGGAACTCGCGCGCGCGCGCGCCCCGCAGATCCTCGGACGCGCCGGCGTGAACCTGGTCGGTCCCACGCTGATGGCCCACGGGACCGAGCAGCAGAAGGAGCGATGGCTGCCGAAGATCCTGGATGCGAGCGAGATCTGGTGCCAGTTCTTCTCCGAGCCCGGGGCCGGCAGCGACCTCGCCGGGCTGTCCACGCGCGCGGAGCGTCGCGGCGACACGTTCTACGTGACCGGTCAGAAGGTATGGTCGTCCTACGCAAAGGTCGCCGACTTCGGGATCGCGCTCGTGCGCACCGACGCAGAGGCGCCGAAGCACCGGGGGATCTCGATGGTCGCCGTCCCGCTGGACGCATCCGGCATCGACGTGCGACCGCTCCGTCAGATCACCGGCGAGTCCGAGTTCAACGAGGTGTTCTTCGACGAGGTACCGGTCCCGGCCGAGAATCTGATCGGCAACGAGAACGAGGGCTGGCGCGTCGCCGGAACGACGCTGGCGAACGAGCGCGGGACCAGCTTCGTGTGGAAGGAGCAAGTGCTACAGGAGGTTGCCCGCGACCTCCTGCTACGGACCGCCGTCGCGCGCGGCCTGTACGACGATCCGCTGGTACGGCAGAAGGTGGCGCAGTCGTGGATGGATGTCGAACTGTTCCGGCTTCACAATGCGCGCACGCTGACGAGGCTCGAGAAGGGCGAGCAGGTCGGGCCGGAGTCGTCGATGGTGAAGCTGTTCTGGACCGAGACGACGCAGCGGATGGCCGAGCACGCGGGCGCGATCATCGGATCGGACGCGCTGCGCCTCGCCGAGGATCCCCTCGCCGTGGACGGCGGACGCTGGGCGCGCGCGATGTTGTGGTCGCGCGCGGCGTCGATCGCAGGCGGCACCAGCGAGATCCAGCGCAACATCATCGCCGAGCGCATCTTGGGCCTGCCCCGCGAGCCGAAGGCCTAGCCCCCTCTTCGGCGTTTGCGGCCGTGCGGCGCGGATAATGGGGCGTGACCTTCGTCGAGGAGCTGCTCCGATCGCTGAACGAGGCCCGGGTGCGCTACCTGGTCGTCGGCGGCCTGGCCGTGGTCCTGCATGGGCACGCTCGCCTGACGCTTGACGTTGATCTCATCGTCGACCTGGAGCCCGATAACGCCCGGCGGACGATGGATGCTCTCAGTGGGCTGGGGCTCACGCCCTCGGTACCTGTCGACGCCGCATCGTTCGCAGATCCTGAGACGCGACGACGCTGGATCGATGAGCGGAACATGCAGGCCTTCCCCATGAGAGACGTTCACGACCTCACCCGCAGGGTGGACGTGTTCGTCGAGGAGCCGTTCCCGTTCCAGGAGATGTGGGCGTCGTCGATCGTTGTTCCCTACGGAGTCACGGAAACGCGTATCGTGTCACTCGAGCACTTGCTCGCGATGAAACGCGCGGCCGGACGGCACCAAGACCTGGCCGATATCGAAGCGCTGGAGGCGATACATCAACGTGAGTGACTGGCCGGTGTCGTGGGACGAGCACCGACGCGCGCAACTGCGCGAGATCGCGCGTCTTCCGGTTCAGGAGCGCGTGCGCTGGTTCGAGGAGGCACGCGAGCTGGCGCGAGCGTCGGGGGCGCTCGAGAGGTCCTGCCGCGTGCGCGAGCAGCAGATCCAGCGCCGTTGGGCCGGGGAGGATTGATGGGCTACCAGACGTTATTGGTCGAGCGGCGCGGCGCCATCGAGCTGGTGACCATGAACAGGCCCGAGGTGCGCAACGCGCAGAACACCGCGCTGATCGACGAGCTGGACGACGCGATGCGCGTCGCCGACCGTGACCCGGACGTTCGAGTGATCGTGCTGGCCGGTGCCGGCGACCACTGGTCCTCTGGGCACGACTTGAAGGCCTACGTCGGCGAAGCGCCCGCCGACGAGTGGCACGAGAAGCGACTGACGCCCGAGGGCAAGTTCGACCACGAACGCACCCAGTACTTCGACAAATGCCTAGCGATCCGCGACCTGCGCACGCCGACGATCGCGATGGTGCAGGGCCACGTGGTCGCTGCCGGATGGATGCTCGCGGCGATGTGCGACCTGATCGTGTGCGCCGACGACGCGGTGTTCCAGAACCCGGTCGCGCGCATGACGGCGGCGGGGGTGGAGCTGCTCGCGGAGATCGAGTTGGGACCGCGGAAGGCGAAGGAGTTGCTGTTCACCGGCGACGCGTTGGAGGCTCCCGAGGCACACCGGCTCGGGTTCGTGAACCGGGTGGTGCCGCGCGCGCTGCTGGAGGAGGCGACGTTCGAGCTGGCCGAGAAGGTGGCGCGGCTGCCGGCGATCACCGCGCAGAACATCAAGCGCTCGGTCAATCACGCGATGGACCTCGGTGGGTACCGCGCGGCGCTCGAGTACCACTTCATGGTCCACCAGTTCCAGCACAACACCAAGACGTCGCTGGACGCGCTCGCTGCTCGCCAGCAGAAAGGTTCGATGAAGGACGTCTTCCGCGATCGCGACGCAGGCTACGAGAGCTAGTCGTCGCCCGGCGAGTCCTCGTCGGCGATCACGATCGAGCCCCAGGGCCGATCGGCGAGGACCATCGACGAGCCGCTCGCGATCACGACCGGCTTGCCATCAGGGTTGAGCAGCTCGGCCTGCGTCACCGCGAACCGGCGCCCCCGATGCACCACGAACGCGCGGCATTCCAGCTCGCGCCCGTCGGCGATCCCCGGCCGGAGGAAATGCACCTTGACGTCGAGCGCGGCGCACGAGCCGCCGGCGGGGATGGTCGAGGTGACCGCGAAGGTCATCGCCGCGTCGACGAACAGGGCGAGGAAGCCACCGTAGATGGCGCGCGCCGCGCTGTTGAGCCATTCGCTCGCGTGGATCACCAGCCGCACCGAGCCTTCCTCCGCTTCCGTTAGACGCATCCCGAACAGATGCATGAACGGGCCGCCGGGCGACTCGCCCGAGGCGATCCTGCGGAGCGCGTCGATGCCCGAGGTTTCCCCGGCGCGCAGGGGCCCGAGCGCCGCCGGAAGCGGGCGCTCCCACGGATCGGGCGTGTCGTAGACGGGTTGCTCGGGCAGCGTGAGTTCGTCCGGTGGGCCGGGCACCGGGGTGATGGTCTTGATGAACAACCGGGAGGTCATGTGCGCGACGACACGGCCGCGCGCGTCCGCCACGGTCGCCTCCGACAGCCCCTGGGTGCGGCCGACATCGATCAGGCGCGCGCGCGCCACCAGCTTCTCGCTGGCGACCCCGGCGGGGCGCAGGAAGCTCATCGACAGCTCCGAGGAGGTGGGGTAGGCGCCGGGCTCGAGGTGCGGGAACAGGACTCCGCCCAGGGGTGCGTCGGCCGCGAGCGCCGAGATTCCGCCGAGGAACGGGCCGGCCGCGGTCTGGAACCAGGGGCTCGCCGGCAGTTCCCAGGCGACCTCGTCCTGCTCGATCGCGACCGGACGCAGACCGGTGAGGTGATGCATGGGGGGACGGGGGATCTTCAGCGCGCGGCCAGTGCTCATCCGGTCCCGACCGTGCAGCCCGAGCCACGCCAGTGAGGGGTAGGTGCCGCGGACGGGCTCGTCGTAGATCGGGGTGAGGGGCTCGGTCACGCGCGGAGCATAGCCACGCGGGGGTAGGCTGCGACTGACACCCGCGTCAGGCGAACCGGGAGGAGCCCGTGGCGACCGACCAGCCAGTGCCCGGGGCGACCGACCAGCCGGGGGCGTCGGCGACCGGCGAGGTCGATCTGCTCGCCGCCAACATCGGCGACGATCGCGACCCGTACCCGCGCTACCACGAGGCTCGGCGCGCGTCCCCGGTCGCGCCGGCGAAGCATCTGGGCGTGCCGGTCACGATGGTCTTCTCCTACGACGTCGCATCGATCGTCCTGCGCGACGAGGAGACCTTCTCGGCGCGGATCAACGGCGCGTGGATGCGACCGCTGCTCGGGCGAACGATCCTGGAGATGGACGGCCGCGAGCATTTCGTGCACCGCAAGCTGATCGGGCACGCCTTCCGGCCGACCGTGGTCAAGCAGTGGGAGGAGACCCTGATCCGTCCGGTCGCCCACGAGGCCATCGACCGGTTCGCCGCGCGCGGCGACGCCGAGCTGGTGCGCGAGTTCACCTGGCAGGTGCCGGTGCGCGTCTTCGCGCAGATCCTGGGCGTGCCGGCGATCGATCTCGAGCGCTGGCAGCGCTGGGCGGTATCGCTCGAGAGCGCCGCGGTGGACTGGGATCGCGCCGTCGCGGCCGCCAAGGAAGCCGAAGCCTACTTCGCGACCGTGATCGAGCAGCGCCGCGCCGCGCCCGGCGATGACGTGATCAGCGATCTGGTCACCGCTGAGCTCGACGGGCAGAAGCTTCCCGAGGATCTGATCCACGGGTTCCTGCGACTGCTGATCCCGGCGGGCGCGGCGACCACGTATCGGCTGCTCGGCTCGATGACGCTCGCGCTGCTCGAGCAGCCGTCGCGGCTGGAGGCCGTGCGCGCCGACCGGAGCCTGATCGCGAAAGCGGTCGAGGAGTCGCTGCGTTGGGAGGCGCCGGTGCAGTTCGCGATGCGCGAGGCGACTCGGGACACCGAACTGGCCGGGGTCGCGATCGCGGAGGGAACCCCGGTGTTCGTGAACCTGGGCGCCTCGAACCGGGACGAGGCTCGCTACGACGCCCCCGACGCCTACGATCTGTCTCGGACTGGTCCGCCGCCCCACGTCGCGTTCGGCGACGGGGTGCACCGCTGCCTGGGTGAGCATCTGGCCAGGCTCGAAGCGGCGGTTTCGCTGGACGTGCTGCTCGACCGGCTGCCGGATCTGCGGCTGGACGCTGATGGACGCGACCCTCATGTGCTCGGCTACGCGTTCCGTTCGCCCAACTGCGTCCCGATCAGGTTCTCGCCGTCGTGAGCGACTGGCCCGACGACCTCGACGCGCTGATCAAGCTCGCGGTCGGCGACGCGCGCGATCCCTACCCGGATTACGCCTGGGCGCGCCGGGAGGATCCGGTGATGCAGCAGGATCCGGCGGGAGCGTGGTTCACCATCTTCCGCTACGCCGACGTGGAGCGGATGCTGCGTGACCCGCAGACATTCTCGTCGCGCGGCTACGAGGACTCGGTCGGTCTGGCGTTCGGCCCGTCGATCCTGCAGATGGACGGCGCCGAGCATCAGCAGCATCGCGCGCTGATCGGCGGCACCTTCCGCCGGCGCGCGATCGAGCGGGTGCTGCCCACCCTGATCGAGCCGACGATCCACGACCTGATCGACCGCATCGCCGGACACGGGCGCGCCGAGCTGGTCTCGGAGGTGACGATCCGCTATCCCATCCAGATCATCGCCGAGTTGCTCGGGATCCCGCGAGAGGAGTATCCACGGTTCGTTCGGCTGTCGATCGCGATGCTCGGGCTCTCGGAGACCTCGATCGGATTGCAGGCCGCCGAGGAGATGCGCTCCTACCTCGCGCCGATCGTCGAGCAGCGTCGTCGCGACCCACGCGAGGATCTCATCGGCGAGCTTGCCGGGGCCGAGATCGACGGGCGGCCCTTGCCCGACGAGGAGATCTTTGGGTTCCTGCGGCTGCTGCTGCCGGCCGGCGCCGAGACCACCTACCGGTTGCTCGGCTCCCTGCTGTTCGCGCTGCTGCACGACCCGCGGCAGCTCGACGCCGTACGGGATCAGCGTGACCTTCTACCCGCCGCGATCGAGGAGGCGCTGCGCTGGGAGACCCCGGTGCAGTTCATCGAGCGGATGACGACCCGCGACGTCGAGGTGGGTGCGGCCGTGATCCCCGCCGGCGCGCACATCGGATTGGTGCTCGGCTCGGCCAACAGGGATGAGGCGGTGTTCGAGGATCCGGACCGCTACGACCTGTTCGCGGTGCGCGCGCCGCACCTCGCGTTCGCCGAAGGGCCGCATCGCTGCCTGGGCGAGCACCTCGCGCGCGCGGAGGTGACCACGGCGATGAACGCGCTGCTCGATCGGCTGGAGGACCTGCGGCTGGACGCGGACGGCGGCGAGACGTACATCCAAGGGGACGCGTTCCGCTCGCCCAACCGCCTCCCCGTCCGCTTCCGTCCCGCGCGCGTGGTCGCATCGGCCTAACGGAGGCTGCGCGCGGACGTCGCGTGTGTGGAGGACGTCGCCGACGCGGTGGTAAATCGCCCCGATGTGCTCGACCCGGTCACCTGAGCGCGACATCGCCATGCGCCCGTGTTAGTTCTCGTCCGGGATGGTGCCAGTACAACCTGCAGAACTCGGACAAGCTCGGGGGGATGCGGGCGTGGCGCGCCTTGCGGAACGCCAGCACGGGGTCTTCACGCGGGCACAGCTGAGGGAACTCGGCGCTACGCGTGGCTTCATCGACCACCGGCTCGAGGTGGGCCGGTGGGAGCGATGCGCGAGCGGGGTGTTCCGGCTCGCCGGGGTCCCGCCGTCATGGCGCCAGTCTCTGCTTGCGGCTTGCCTCGCGTGGGGTGACGGCGCCGTCGCGTCGCATCGCGCGGCTGCCGCCTTGCCTCGTCTCGCAGGCTTCGAGCCGGGGCCGATCGAGCTGACGGTGCCCCGGCGCCGGGACCGCATCGCACCCGGGATCGTGCATCGGAACGCTCTTCCGGCCGGAGACGTGACGATCGTGGAGGCGATCCCCGTGACCGTTCCGGCGCGCACGCTGATCGACATCGCGGCGGTGGCGTCGAGAGATGCGGTCGAGGAGGCGCTGGACGACGCGCTCCGCCGCCGCCTCGTCTCCATCGCGCGCATGCGCTGGCACGTCCGTGGAGACCAGCGAGGACGGCCCGGCATCGCAGTGATGCGCGCCCTGCTCGAAGCGCGCGCTCCCTCGGATCCTCCTCCGGAGAGCGTCCTGGAGTCGCGGCTGCTGCGGGTCCTGCGGCGCGCCCGTCTGCCCGAACCGCTTCCCCAGTACCGGATCAGGAGCGGTGGGCGGACCGTAGCCGTGGTGGACTTCGCGTTCCCCGATGCCCGGCTGGCGATCGAGGCGGACAGCTACCGGTGGCACTCCGGCCGCATGCCCTGGGAGCACGACCTGGCACGGCGCAACGCGCTGACGCTGCTCGGCTGGCGGGTCATCCATGTCACCTGGAGGGACCTCGCGCGCCCGGAGAGGTTAGTCGCCGCGATCTGGGCGGCCCTCCACGACGCACCGTGACCGCTCCGCCCACCGGTTCTCGTCCGGGATGGTGTCAGTACACCCTGCAGGATCCGGACAAGTTCGGGGGGATGTGCGCCTGATGCCCCGGTTACTCGGCGGCGGACATCGGATGCGATGATGCGCGCGCGTGAGCATCGAGAAGGTGCGCGGCATGTTCGTCTACTGCGAGCAGATCGGCGAGGCGGGCAAGCTGCTCGACCGGATAACGTTCTGAAATGGATTTCGACGACACTCCCGAGGATGCCGCGTTCCGTGCGGAGCTACGCGCGTGGCTCGCCGCGAACCATCCCGGCCCGCTCCCCGGCGATGCCGACGACGCATTCGAGTTCAGGCGCGCGTGGCAACGGCGTCTCGCCGACGCCGGTTGGGTCGCGCCCGGCTGGCCGCGCGCGTGGGGCGGCCGCGAAGCCTCGGTCGCGCAACGAGTCATCTACCAAGAAGAACTGGCCGAGGCGCGCGCGCCCACGGTGATCAACTCGATCGGCGTGTGGAACATCGGCCCGGCGATCCTCGAGTACGGCACCGACGAGCAGCTCCAACGCTGGCTGCCGCCGATGCTCGCCGCCGACGAGATCTGGTGCCAAGGCTTCAGCGAGCCGAGCGCCGGCAGCGACCTCGCGGCGCTCGCGACTCGTGCCGAACGCGACGGCGACGCGTACGTGATCACCGGGCAGAAGGTGTGGATCTCTCGCGCGAACCGTTCGGATCGATGCTTGCTGCTGTGCCGCTCCGATCCGTCCGAGCAGCGACACCGCGGCATGTCGATGATCGTGGTGGACATGCGCGCGCCCGGCGTCGAGGTGCGGCCGCTGCGCGAGATCACCGGCGGGACCGAGTTCAACGAGGTGTTCTTCACCGAGGTGCGCGCGCCGGTCGTCGACCGGCTCGGCGACGAGGGCGACGGGTGGCGCGTCGCGATGGCGACGCTCACGCACGAGCGCGTCGGAACCGTCACCTACGGCATCAACCTCCGGCAGCGGCTCGAGCAGCTGCTCGCACACGAAGAATCGTGGCCGTCCGATCCGGTGCGCGCCGCCGCGCTGCAGCAGGAGCTGGCGGATCTGTACGTGCGCGTGCAGATCATCCGGCTGACGGCGCTGCGCGCTGTGACCAAGGCTGCGCGCGGCGACGACCCGTGGCCCGAGGTTCCGATCGGCAAGCTGCACTGGAGCCTGGTGTCCCAAGACCTCGCCGAAGCGGCGATGCACGCGTTCGGGCCGGACGGGCTGCGCTGGAAGGGTGACGCGGACGCGATCGACGACGGCTCGTGGGCGCACGACGAGGTGTGGAGCCGCATGACAACGATCGGCGCGGGCACCACTGAGATCCAGAAGAACATCCTGGCTGAGCGCGCGCTCGGCCTGCCCCGCGGATGAGCAGGAAGCTGCCCGATCCGCAGGGAAGCATGCCGGTCATGGGGGATCCAGGGATGCGCCGGCCGTTCCGTTCCATTGGACTGTGTACTTGGTTCGCATCTTCTCAAGGCGAAGGTGATCATGTACTTGGATGAGGGGCCGGCCAAGTGATTCGACCGGGCGCAATCACCGTGGTCGCGTTGGCGCTGTGTGCCGGGCTAATCCCGCATATTGTTCAGGCCAAGGCCCCCTTAGCTCCAGAGACGCGCGAGCAGTTGTCAGTTCCGGTGGGTTACGTCGATGCTTTCTTGCCGGAGGCGGATACCAATTGGGAGCTGCAGTGCACGGTCCCTGGAGACTCTGAGTCCTCGCCGCACCGGATTTTTCAGGCGTATTCCATGGAGGCTGAAGCGGGAGGCCTCAGCGCCTCATGGCTAGGAATTCAACCTGACCTCAGCGTGCGGGCTGATCTCACTCTCACCGGGGCAAAGCAGCAGGTCGTGTTAACGGAGGGATCCGTACGTCCAGTGGTCATGAGTGAGACAACATCCGAAGAGAATACGCGCCTCAGGGTCATTTGGGCTTCCTGGGGAGGAACGATTCAATGCCACGTTCTGGTGGAGGGGGATCCAGAACCGAGTCGCTCAGGAGGCGTGGCTTACCAGTACTCAGTAGCCGACTTCAACATTGGTACCGGTGCCGGACTCCTGGGAGCCTCGGCAGCCGTCGGTCTAAGGGAAGTTCGTCAGAATGGTGGATACCTATTCGCGCTTCTACACTCTAAGGCCGGCAGCCTGTCCATCAAGGGGCCAGATGGAGACGGCGATAGCTCGTGGGGACTGGACCCCCGGATTCATCCCTCCCTTGGACCGTTCCCGTGGGCAGCTGTCGCAACCGACGCTAAGGGCGACTGGAGCTATGAGGTCGAGATCGCCACCAGCCCGTTTCATGGCTCGTCGATTCTGTGGATTGCTGAACTGCCAGGCTAGCGTCAGGAATACTTGTGTCACCGACCGACCGTGCCGTCCTCGCTCTCGTGAAGGGCGGCTCCCGATGCCGTCGGCTTCGACGAGTTGACGCCTAGTTCCTGCCAGATTGGTTCCCACGGCATCTTGGCCTCGGGCGAGGCGTTGCGGGCACTCTTCGTGGTGTCCTAGAGCCCTTCGATGAAGTCCGACAGCGGCGCGTCGGGCTCGCCGGTGGGGCGGAAGTGGTCGATATCGTCGTTGGGGAAGCCGGAGCGCTGCTCGCGCCAGACGGCTTCGACGCGCATGCCCATGCGCGCGTCGGACGGATCGATCTCGCTAAGCAGGTGCAGGAACGATGTGTCGGCGCCGTCGAGGCGCACCCACGCGAGCACGTACGGGATCTCGATCTGCTGGCCGTGGAACGGCACGTTGACCACGACGAAGCTGGTGACGATGCCACGGTCGGGGATCGGGATCCAGTCTTCGGTGTCGGCCCAGCAACGCGGGCAGGCCTCGCGTGGCGGCACCAGCACCATGTCACATCGCGAGCAGCGTACCCCGTGCAGGCCGCGGCCCTCGCGGATGTCGGTGTAGTAGCGGCTGAGCTGCGTGCCCGCGGACAGGGTGAACGGCAGCGAGACGTGACGGTGGAAGATCTCGATCGGTGCCGAGGACGTTTCAGCTGAAACGTCCTCGGGCTCGCCTGGCTCGAAGGCTTCGATGTCGGTGATCGAGCCGGCGCGCTGCTCACGCCAGACTGGACGCACGCGCCCCCCCGGCTGCACGTCGCCGCGGACCGCGTAGAGAAGGTCCGTGTCGGCGCCGTCGAGCCGGATCAACGCCCATGCTTCGACGGTGGGCGCGAGCGCGGTCGGTCGGTGAACGCGCGCGACGTGGCGCACCACGCCGCCGGGGCCGACCGGCACCAGGTCGGCAACAGCGCCGCCGCAGCGCTCGCACCAGTCGCGCGCAGGCACACCGACCGCGCCACACTGCAAGCAGCGCGCGCCCAGCAGCACGCCGTCGCGCAGCGCCGCGAGCGCGCGCCCGACGACCGGCCCGGTCGAGTGCGTGTACGGGTATTCGATGTCGAGCGGCCTGCGGACGAAGGTCACGGTTTCTCCTTCGACAGCACCATGCACGCGTGGTAGCTCAGCGTGCCCCCGTAGGCGTGACCGAGCGCGGTGCGCGCGCCGTCCACCTGCCGCTCGCCGGCGCGGGCCATCACCTGCAGCGCTGCTTCCGCCATGCGGAGCATGCCGCTCGCGCCGATCGGGTTGGTCGAGAGCACGCCACCGCTCGGGTTCACCGGCAGGCGGCCTCCGAGGTCGGTGTCACCGTGGTCGAACATCCGCCAGCCTTCACCAGGCTCGCAGAACCCGAGCAGCTCGTACAGCAGCACTTCGATCCAGCTGAAGGGCTCGTAGATCTCGGCGACGTCCAGGTCGGCCGGCGTGATACCTGCTTGCGCGTACGCGCGCCGCGCGCACTCGACGCCCGACGGCGCGCGCAGCACGTCCCGGCCCGGATACGACAGCGCCTCCGCCATGGTCGAGACGCCGCGCACCCATGCGGCGCCGGCGCGCGCATGCGTTTCCGCGCCGAAGATCATCGCGACGGCGCCGTCGGATTGCGGACAGGATTCGAGGCGCCGGATGGGGTCCCACAGCATCGGCGACGCGAGCACCTCGTCGAGCGTCAGGTCCAAGCGCAGATGCGCGTGGGGGTTCCGCAGCGCGTTCGCGCGCGCCTTCACCGCGACGCGCGGCCCGATCTCGGCCGGCGCGCTGTGGCGCTGCATATACGCGCGGCAGATCGGCGCGAACGCGGCGCCGGCGCCGGCGCCGAACGTGCGGCCGAACGGGTTGCGCGGCGTGAGGCCCCACAACGCCTGCGACTCCGAATGTTTCTCGAATCCGACCGCAAGCACGCGCTCGAACAGACCGCTGCCGACGTGCGCCGCGGCTGTGATCGCGGTCGCACCGCCGACTGAGCCCATCGTGTGGACGCGTAGGACCGGCTTGCCGATGCCGCCGAGCGCGCCGGCCAGCCACCACTCGGGCAGCATCACGCCCTCGAAGAAGTCAGGCGCCGTCCCCAGGATCACCGCGTCGATGTCGTCATGCTCCAACGCAGCGTCGAGCAGCGCGCGGTCGATCGCATCGCGGATCAGGCCCGGCAGCGACACGTCGGTGCGCGCGCTGGCGTGGTCGGTCTGGCCGACGCCCAGGACGGCGACCGGCCTCACGGTGTTCCCTCCAGCAGGAACACGATGTTGGATTGCAGGCAGTGCCCGGCGGTCGCGTGCGCGAGCCCGCGTCGCGCGCCCGGAACCTGCCGCAGGCCCGCCGTTCCCGTCACTTGCAGCGCGGCCTCGGCAAGGCGCACCAGGCCGGTCGCCATGATCGGGTTCGCGGCGAGCGCGCCACCCGAGGGGTTCACTGCGCCGACGTTGATGCTGAACGCCTCGAGCAGCATCGGCTCCTGGTGCGGGAACGGCGCCATCACCTCGGCGACGTCCAGCATGCGCCAATCCCGATCCGGGTCCGCGGCGGCGATGGCGGCGCGCGCGCTGCTCGCGAGGGTGAGGTCGCGCGCGCTGATGCTCGCCGCGTCGGATGCATGCGCGGCGGCTCCGATCCACGCGACCGGCGCATCCAGCCGCGCGAGCACTTCCTCGGCCGCCATCACGAGCGCGCACGCGCCGTCCGAGATCGGCGGGAGGTGCTCGCGTCGGAACGGTTCGACGATGAACGGCGAGGCCGGGTCGGGCTCGGCGGTGATCTGCGCATGCGGGTTCGCGCGTGCGGCCGCGCGGTTACGCGCGACGATCGCGTGAAGCTGCTCGTCGGGCAGCCCGAGCGCCTGCGCCTGCAGCGCAGCGAGCGCGACCGCGTCCAGCCCAAGTGGCGACTCCCAGAACGGATCGAGCGTCGCGTTCAGCACGTGGGGGAGGGATCCCTCGCTCGACTTGCCCCAGGCCACGACCAACGCAGAATCGGCGAGCCCCGCCTGGATGCGCACCCACGCGTCGTAGGCTGCCCAAGCGCCGTCGCCCTCGATGTGTGACTCCTCGATCGGCGGGACGGCGCCCGCGGCGTCCAACGCGAAGCCGAACGAGAACGGCCGTCCCTCCAGGAAGTCGGACGACGCGGCGCAGGTGTAGTCGATCTCGTGGCGCGAGAGCCCGCTCGCGGCGACGGCCTCTTTGACCACCGGATAGAGCAACTCGGCGGCGGTCGCATCGTCGCGGTGGCGCGCATGATCGGTCTGTGCGACCGCGACGATCCCGACCCGTCTCATCGCGCGCGAGGCTAGCAGGGGCCGAGTAGCATCCGTGGACATGCCCGAACCTCGTTGGACCACGCCGTCGCCCGACGCCGACGCGATCGCTGATGCCTACGAGCAGCTCACCGCGGCCGCGCGCGCCGGCGAGCGACGCTTCGAGCGCTCGTTCCAGACCCATCTGCACGCGGTCGAGGACGGCTGGATCTCGGTGACCGAGCTGGACGACGATTTCCACTCGATGCGCATCGCGCTGCGCGTCGACACCGAGGGCACGGTGACCGAGGCCGCGGGGCGCATGCTCAAGCATCCGTTCGACACGTGCCCGCGCGCGATGTCGGCGCTGGCCGGCCTGATCGGTGCGAGCGTGTGGCGACGCAACCAGGAGCAGCTCAAGCAGCGCATCCCGCGCGACGAGGGCTGCCTGCACGTCGCCGACATGCTCGCGATCGCGTTCCGGTCGTTCCGCATCTCGCTCGGCCACGAGATGCCCGACTGGGAAGGCCAAGACGGGCGGCGCGCGATCATCGAGTTGCTCCCGAACGTCAGAGACACCTGTGTCTCTTTCGCCGTGCGGTCCGACTAGTCGACCGCAGCGCTGCGGCGCTCCATCAGCACGACGTCGCGCCAGCGCCCGTCGGGCATGCGGCCGATGCGCTGACGCTCGCCCACGATGCGGAACCCGCACGCGTGATGCAACGCGAGACTGGCCGCGTTCTCGGTGAAGATGCCGGCCTGCAGCGTCCAGAACCCTTCCGCCTCCGAAAATGCGATCAGCGCCTCGAGCAGCGCGCGCCCGACGCCCCGGCCGCGTGAGCTGCTCGCGACGTAGACGCTGACCTCGGCGACACCGCGATACACCTCGCGGCGCGAGTACGGCGTGAGCGCCGCCCACCCCACGACGTCACCGCCGTCGCGCGCGACCAGGCGACACGCCGGCAGGAACCGATCGTCGAAGCCCCGCCAATCCGGGGCGACTGCTTCGAACGTGGCGTCGCCGCCGGCGATCCCCTCTTCGAAGATCGCACGCACGCTTGGGTAATGCTGCTCGAGCAGCGGATCGATACTCACCATCCGCGCAGATCGACCTCCCAGGTGTCGAGCAGCTCGTCGCCGCGCACCAGGTGCATGCGCTCGTGCGTCGCGATGGTCGGGTCGATGTGTGCGGGCCGGACGCAGACGCGCTCGCCGACGCGCGCGCGCCACGACGGCGCGAACGTGACGTGCTCGTCGGACACGAACCAGACCTCGGCGTCGTCGATCGACGGGTTGCCGTGATCCATGCCCAGGGCCTTGAGCCCGCAGTCCGCGACCGCCCAGCCGGCGGAGACGCTGATGACGGTCGAAAGGATCGACAGGCCTTGCCGGAACGGCAGGCCGAGCTTGGCGTACGCGGTGTCCATCAGAACGTAGGAACCGGCTTGGATCTCGGTCGCCCAGGTGTTGATGTCGTAGGTGCCGGTGCCCCCCGCCGAGATCAGTTCGCCGCCGACGTCGGCGTGGGCGCGCTGCAGCGCCTGCATCGCGTCGGCGCAGAGCTGCTCGCGCACGGCGCGGTCGGGGATGCCGACGGCATGGCCTTCGTAGCCCATCACGCCGCGCACGGTCAGCCCGGCGGCGCGCGCGGCGTCTGCCAGCCGTCCGGCTTCGTCCGGTGCGATGCCGCACCGCGGCAGTCCCACGTTGACGTCGATCAACACCTCGCGCACGCCGCCGCGCGCGGCCGCGTCGATGGTTTCCCGCGAATCGACCGCGATGGTCACGCGGGCGTCCAGCGCGCCGAGGCGCGTCGTGTCAAGGGTCTCGTTGGCGAGCAGCAGGTCCTCACCCAGTTCCGCGGCCGCCATCCCCTCGATCTCGCGCACCGTCGCCGCGCAGAACGTCCGGTGCCCAGCGTCGGCCTGCAGACGGGCCAGCGCTGTGCACTTGTGAGCCTTCACGTGCGGCCGTAGTCGCGCGCCGGGCAGCGCCGCCGCCATGGTGTCTATGTTGTGCTGTAGCGCATCCGCGTCCGCGAGCAGCGCCGGGGTACGCAGCTGCTCGAGCTTCATCCCCGCACGACGAGCGCGTCGAGCGCGATGACGCCCTGACCGTCCGGCAGCACGCGCACGGGATTGAGGTCGAGTTCGGCGACGCGATCACGCAGATCCATCGCCAGGCGCGACACGTTCACCAGCAGGCCGGCGAGCGCGTCGAGATCCACGCGTGCGCGGCCGCGCGCGCCGGCGAGCAGGGGGAAGGCTCGGACCTCGCGGATCATCTCCTCGGCATCCCGGCGTGAGAGCGGCGCGATACGCATCGACACGTCCTTCAGCACCTCGACGAAGATGCCGCCGAGCCCGAACAGTACGACCGGGCCGAACTGCTCGTCGCGTTTGACGCCGACGATGCACTCGACGCCGTCGGGCGCCATCCCTTGCACCAAGACCCCCTGCACGCCGACATGCGATTCCGCGCGCGCGCGCGCGAGCAGGTCCGTGAACGCGGCACGCACGTCGCCGGCCGGTACACCGACCTTCACCAGACCCAGATCGCTCTTGTGGAGCAGCTCGGGGGCGCACGCCTTCAGCACGATGTCGCCGCCGAGCTTCCCGGCCGCGCGTTCGGCCTCGTCGGGCGTCGCGCATAGCTCCGTCGGTGGGAACGACACCCCGTAGCGGCCTGCGACGGTCGCCGAGTCGTGCTCGGAGAGTGGTCCGTCGCCGGCGAGCAGCCCGGCCAGCTCATCGGGGACCGCGGCGTCGGTCATCGGCGGCTGCTCGAACGAGTCGTGGAAGCGCCAGAAGTCGATGTAACGCCGCAGCCCCTTCACGCACGCGGTGAACGAGCGGAACATCGGGACGCGGCCTTCGATCAGCAGACGGTAACCCTCGTCATCGGTGACCGGCGAGCCCCAGATCACGATCACGGGCTTTGTGGCGGTGCGGTACGCGTCGACGATGTCCTCGCAGACGATCCTGGACATCGACGGCAGGATGCCCGTGATGGGGCAGACCAGGATGTCGGTGCTCGGGTCGTCCATGCACGCCTGGATCAGCGCGCGGTTCACCCCCGGCGTGCGCACCGGCTGCGCGCCGTTGTCCACCGGGTTCGCGACCGTTAGGTAATCGGGGATGCCGAGCTCGTGCAGATTCGACTGCGTGCCCTCGCTCAACGTCGGAATGCGCAGGCCGCCGGCCGCGGCGAGATCGGCCATGTGGGTGCCGGTCCCGCCCGAGATCGCGTAGATGCAGATGCCGTCGCCGGGCGCGCGCGGCAGGCGCGTGAACATCCCCGCCATGTCCAGCACCTCGTCGAGGTCGTCGACACGGATCATGCCGAACTGGCGGAAGAACGCGTCGTGCACGGCGTCCGATCCGGTGAGGTGACCGGTGTGCGACGCGGCCATGCGCGCGCCGGCCTCGGTCCGGCCGATCTTCACCAGGACGATGGGCTTGCCGCGCGCGGCCGCGCGGGACGCCGCACGCCGAAGTGTCGCGGCGTCCTTGAACCCCTCGATGTAGGCGGCGATCATCGCGACCTCGTCGTCATCGACGAAATGATCGAAGAAGTCGGCGGCCTCCAGGTCGGCTTCGTTGCCCGTCGGCACCCAGGTCTTCACGCCGATGCCGAGCGCGTGACCCTGCGCGACGCCGCGGCCCTGGTGACCCGACTGCGTCACCAGCGCCATCTTCGGCCCGGGCAGGTCCGGGAACGTCTCGAGCGCGTTGACGTTGGTGTTCGGGCCGAACAGCCGGACGTTCGCGTCGGCGCAGATGCGCGCGATCTGATCCTCCAGGGCCGCATCTTCGGCCCGGCCGGTTTCGCGGAAGCCCGCCGTGAACACGATCGCGAAGCCGGGCCGGCGCGCACACACCTCGGTCAGTACCGGGACGATGCGTTCCTTGTTGACCATCACGACGGCGAGGTCGATCGGCTCGGGGACCTCGGCGATCGTCGGCACGCAGGGCGACCCTTCGATCTCGGTCAGTCCTTCGCGCGGGTTGATGGCCCACACCTTCGAGCCGTCCACGGCGGCGCGGGCCTGCACCTTCTTGAACAGGAAGTAGTTACCGTGGCGCTGGTTGTCGGTCGCGCCGACGACGGCGATCACGCGTGGACGGAAGAACAACGTCAGATCGGTCGCCGCACGGTCCTCCACGACGCTCACACGCACCTCCACGCGGGGAGCGCGACGCCATCCTCGACGTCCTCGAAGTCCACGACCACCTTCATGCCGTCGCTGATCTGATCGACGGGCACGTCGAGCAGGTTCCCGATCATCCGCACGCCTTCGTCCAGTTCGACTACGACCACGTTGTACGGGACCCTGTCCGCGAATGCCGGCAGCACGGGGTTGTGCGCGACCACCCAAGACCACACGCGCGCACGGCCGCTCGCGCGCTCCCACGTATGCTCGAAGGAGCTGCATCGCGGGCACATCGGCCGGGGTGGATGCCGGAACTCGCCGCATCCGGCACATCGCTGGACGAGCAGCTCGTGGCGCGCCGCCGCCTCCCAGAACGGCGCGCTCGCGGCATCCGGATCCGGGATCGGACGCGGCGCCGTTGCACGCCCGGCATCCTTGGGTCGTGGCTGCTCGCTCATGTGTCCTTCCTCAGCACCAAGGCGCTGGTCGGGACGCCGTTACCGCTGGACACCATCACGGTCTCGCAGCCCGCCACCTGGTTGACGGAATCGCCGCGGATCTGACGCGCGCCCTCCAGGATCAGGTTCATGCCATGCACGTAGGCCTCGGACAGGCCGCCTCCCGACGTGTTCGTCGGCAGCGCGCCGCCGAGCCGCAGATTGCCCTCGGCCGCGAAAGGCCCTCCCTCGCCGGGTTTGGCGAAGCCGAACGCCTCGAGCGAGATCAGGATCAGCGGCGTGAACGCGTCGTACATCTGCGCGGAGTCGATCTCATCGGGGCCGATGCCGGCGTTGCGCCACAGGTCGCGCGCGGCGTGATGCCCGGGGGAGTCCAGCGGATCACGCGTGAAATAGTTGGCCATCACCAGGTGCTCGGAGCCGGTGCCCTGCGCGTAGCCGCGTACCAGCGCAGCGGGGCGGCGGAGATCGCGCGCGCGCTCGGCCGAGGTGACGACGACGGCGAGCGCGCCGTCGGTCTCGAGGCAGCAGTCGAAAAGCCGCAGCGGCTCGGAGATCCAGCGCGACGCAAGGTAGTCCTCCAGCGTCATCGGCCGGCCGTGCATCAGCGCGGCGGGGTTCTGCTGCGCGTGCTCGCGGAACGCGACGGCGACGGCGCCGAGCTGCTCGGACGTGGATCCGTACTCGATCATGTGACGGCGCGCGAGCATCGCGATCTGATCGACCGGGCGCGACAGGCCGAACGGCAGGAACCACTGCATCTCGCCGCCGGCCCGGTTGCCCTTCTTCGCCCACGGCCGGCCACCCGAACCGCGGTTGCGCGCGCGCCATACCACCACGACCTCGGCCTGTCCCGAGGCGACCGCCATGGCGGCGTGACCGACCGCGCCGCACCCGGCGCCGCCGCCGTAGGCGACGTCGGCGAAGAACCGAAGGTTCTGCATCCCCAGGTTGCGCGCGATGTCGACCTCCATGGTGTTCTCGAGCGAGAACTTCACCAGCCCGTCGACCTCGTGCGCGCCGACGCCCGAGTCGTCAAGCGCCGCGCTGATCGCTTCCAAGGCGATGCGCTGCTCGGGCCGGCCGATGTCCTTGGCGAACTCGGTCTGCCCGATCCCGACGATCGCGGCGCGGTCTCGCATGCCGAGCGAAGCCTATCGGCGTGCGGGCCCCCAAGGCCTCATCGTCCTTTCCGCTCCGGCGCGCGTACGGCCGGAGAGGTGGTCGTTGGGATCCCGGCGCGCGTTGCAGCGTCGGGCGCGCGCACGTGGTGCCGGCGCGCGTTGGCGCGCGCACGCGCGCGTTCTGGTCAGGGATCGCGCCCGTATGTGATGCAGATCCCGGACAGGTTCGACTCATCGCGGGGGTGGTGCCGGCGCGCGGGGACGGTGCCGGCGCGCGGGGGTGGTGCCGGTGCGCGGGGGTGGTGCCGGTGCGCGGGGGTGGTGCCGGTGCGCGGGGACGGTGCGGGCGCGCGCCTCGTGGTTGGTGCCCGCGCCGGGCTGCCGCGTATCGTTGCTCGCGAGCACGGATCTGGAGGCTGGAGATGACCGAGCAGCACGACCACATCATCGATACCGGGAAGGGTTCGTTCTCGCTGGACGACCTGGGACCTTTGCTGCCGGGCATGGCCGAAGTGATGCCGCTGGTCGGCGAGCGGATCTGGAAGTGCTACTACGCCGGCAAGGCACGCAACCAGCCGCTGGCGCGCTTCCAGTTGAAAGAGGCCGTCAACCTTTTGCAGAAGGGCGCCTTCCTGCGGCCGAAGTACTCCGACAACGTCGATGCGTTCTGCTCGACCGAGGTCGAGGCAGTCCGAAAGGCGATCGACGACGCCGACTGGGAGGCGTTCGAGGAAGCGTTCGCAGCGATGGTGACACAGGCGAACGCCTACCACGATCTCTACGACAAGTCCTTCCTGCGATGGAAGGTTCCCGACGTGCCGCCCCCCGACCTCGACATGACGCCGCGTTCCTGAGGGCGGAACGCCGGATCTCTTAGAGGAATCCGGGCTCGGGCGGCGAATCATCGAGCCCATGGGCCGCAGGGTAGGTGGTTCGGTCGCGCTCCTCGCGCTGGTACTGAGCGTCGCCGGCGCACGCGCGGATGTCGAATGCGACTGGCCGATGTACGGCCGGGACCTCGGCCGCACGTTCGCGGCACCAGAGAGCTGCTCGAGCATCACGCCCCTGAACGCGCCGACGCTCGCGCCCAAGTGGTACGTCGAGACCGGCAGCCCGGTGACCGCATCGCCGAGCGTCGTCGACGGCGTGGTCTACGTCGGCGCGAACGCAGGGCCCCTGTATGCGGTCGACGCCGAGACCGGCGAGATCGATTGGATCTTCGAGATCCCGGATGGGAACCGGAACTACGTCGGCAAGATCGTCGCTTCCGCCGCGGTGAGCGACGTGGGTGGAAAGCGTGTAGTGGTGATCCCAGGCGGCTCGACGCTCTACGTTCTGGACGCGGACGATGGCTCGATCCTGGCGAGCCTGTGCACCGATCCGCGCGCGCACAGCGAACCGAGGTGCGAGGGGTCCGACTCCGACATCGACATCCTGTCCTCCCCGGCGATCGTCGAGGTCGGCGAACAGACGTGGATCGTCGTCGGCCACGACGTCCACAACCGAGCCAACGTCGGGCGGACGGGGATCCTCGCGGTGCGGCTGGAGCCCGGAGAGCCATGGACACTCGAGGCGATCTGGAAGTTCGACCCCGAGGCTGAGCTTTCTTACACGACCGACGAGAACAAGGACGGTGAGGACGGCTACGTCTACACGACCGACCCGCTGACCTACGGGCACGGGACCGGGCAGGGCTGCGGCGGCGTCTGGTCCTCGCCGGCGGTGGACACCGAAGCGGGCATGGTCTTCTTCGGAACAGCGAGCTGCAGCCGCGACGGCCCGACCAGCGGCGAGTCCATGTGGGGCATCGACCTGACGTCGGGCGCTTACCGCTGGCAGTACGACCCGCGAGGCGAGCGCAGCGAGAGCCGCCACTTCGACGACGACTTCGGCGCCTCCCCGAACCTGCTGCCCGGCGGTCTGGTGGGCGAAGGCAGCAAGGACGGCTGGTACTACGCTCGCGATCGGGTCACCGGCGAGGAGGCCTGGACGGCCCATCCGGGCCAGTCCGGCCGCGTGAACTCGGACTTCTCGATCGGCGGCATCATCGGCACGACGGCGCTCGGCGAGGTGAACGGCGAGCCTGCGGTGTTCGCCACGACCGCGATCTCGACCCCGTTCAGCGAGGAGCAGCCCGACCCGTCGCTGCTCGAGGATCCGCTGCGCATGTTGTCGATCCACGCGCTCAGCGCCGCGGACGGGCGGATCCTGTGGCGCTCGCCGCTGTCGCGGCAGTCCTACGGCGCACCGACCTACGCCAACGGCGTCGTGTTCGTGCCCTCAACAGTCGACTTCGCCATCAATGTTTTCCACGCCGATACGGGTGTGCTGCTTCGGCGCGTGCCGCTCAACGGCGCGCCGTCGTCGGCCCCCGCACTGGTCGGGGACTCGTTGTACATCGGAAGCGGGACGACCGAACAAGGACTCCCGCTGGATGATCTGAGCGGCATCTGGGCCTTCCGGGTGCTGGGCTAGGAGGGGGTAACCATGAAGCGTTCGATGTTGCTGCTCGCGGTCCTGGCCGTGACCATGCTCGGCTTCGGCCGCGCCCAAGCTCACGAGTGTACCTACGACGGGGAAGAGCGGGGTGAGGGAAACCAGGTCGAGTGCCACGAGTCTCCCGCAGCGCCGAACTGGCGGGACGGCAACTATGTTCCGCTGTTCGACCTCGAGGATCGAGACGACGGGGAGCAGCGCAAGGACGCGCAGCGCTGGCGTGACGAGTGCTCGTACTACCGTGAGGACGGCAGCTACGAGTCGAACCAGAACTGCGCATGGGTCGATGCGGGCAACAGCACGTTCCCTCGGTATGGCGAAGATGGGCCGAATGAGATGCACGCCGGCTTCGCTGCCAGCCACTGCTTCCTGTTCGAGTTCGCGCACGACTGCTCGGACCACGACGCGCGCTACGGCGAGAGCGTTCATGACAAGCACGGCGGCGCGACCTACGTCGATGTCTGCCTCGCCTCTCAGCACGAGAGCAAGTACTGCGACGACGGGATGACCGACACCCAGGTCGGGCTGACGATCATGGATCACAACGCGTGCGGCGTGATCGTGCCGATCGTCGCCTGCATCGACGAGTACCACGTGATCCGACCGTTCGATCAGGCCTATACCGAAGAGCAGATGGCCGACTCGCAGGAGTACATCCCGCGCATCCTCGAGGACCCCGAGCTGTACCTGTGCGGCTACCAGAACCGCCGCGGCAGTGGGAACCCGATCTGCCCCGGCGAGGGCGACGGCCCGCTCCCGGGCGACGGTGGGCCGGACATGGCACCCGCTGACGTCGCTCGCGCCCAAACGGTCGCGCTGCGGACCGAGGCGGTGCGCAGGTTGCTCGCCGCCGGCGTGCCGATGGAGATGGTCTCCGCTGCGCTCGCCCGGGTCACGGCTGCGGAGCAGGCGGCCCAAGCGGGAGCAACAGGGTGGGGCAGCATCACGGTGCTGCTGGCCGCGCTCGCGCTGCTCGTCGCGCGGCGCGCGCGCGTACACGCTTGACCGAGCGTGCCCGCCTGGACGCCACCGAGGTGGATCACTCGCCGCTCGGGTAGACCTGGACGATCCCGGTCCACCCGAGCGGTGAGAGCGCCCCTTGCCGGCGCGCGCCGCCCACGATCACGAGCTTGTCGCTGAGCACGGCACTCGCGCTGCCGTGGGTCGCCACGATCGGTAGGGGAGCTTCCTGCCATGTCTGCGCTCCCGGCAGCAGGTGGTAGTGGCGGTCGATGACCCCGCCGCCGAACGTGCCGGGATCCTCTCCGCCGACGACGTGGAGTCCGTCGTCGAGCGTGCCGGCCGCCATCGCGCTCATCGGCTCGGGCAGCGACGGCCCCTCGGTCCACGAATCCGTCGCCGTGTCGTAGACGTCGACGCGCGCGACCAGATCGTTGTCGCGTCCCCCGATCGCGTAGATGCGCGCGCCTTCGACCGCGGAGGCGAGGTGATCGCGCGGGATCGGCATCTCGGCCCCGATGCTCCACGCTCGCTGGGCGATGTCGTAGATCAGGACGTTCGAACTCTCGCCTCGCCCACCCACGACGAACAGCTTCCCGTCGAGGGCGATCATCTTGTGGCCCATGCGACCCTCGGGCATCTGCGTGAGCTGCTCCCACGCGTCCCCCGTCGGAGAGAGCGCCCACAGGTTGGCCAAAGGCGTCCAGTCCGTCGAGGACGTCGAACCACCGCTCAGATACACGAGTCCTCCCCATCCCGCCGCGGCGGGATGATGGCGCTTCTCGGGCAGCGCCGGTCCGGCGGACCAGGACCGATCCTCCGGGTCGTAGATGTCGACCGCATCGATCGTCCTGCCCAGACCGCCGAGCCCGCCCATCACGAACAAGCGCACCGGGGACGCGACGCACGCGGGGTTCTCGGGCGGGCAGTCGCCGACGCGCGCGCCGACCGCCGCCGCGAACTCGCCGCGCGGCCGCGGCAGGTCGGGCAAGCGTTCCCACGCCGAAGCTTCGCGCGGGCCCGGCGTGCTGATCGCCAGGTACGCGACCAGCCCGGCGAACAGCACGGCGAGCGTGAGCAGTCCCAGCACGACTCGCTTGACGATCTTCCGCATCGGCGTTGGAGGATATTCGCTCGGGGCCGCCCCGTCGCGCCGCAGGGGGCGGGCGTCGAAGCCGTTAGACTGGCGCGCCGTGCGGATCCTGTCGCTCGCTCCGCTCGCCGGCCCGGCGCTGGCTCGGTTGCGCGCGCTCGGGGATCTGGAGCTCGACCCGTGGATCGATCACGTCCCGATCAAGCTGCACGCCGCCGGCGAGCTGCTCGCGCGGCTTGCGGGTGTGGATGTGTTGATCGTCGAGGCCGACTTCATCCCGGTTGAGGTCTTCGAGGGCTCGTCGTTGCGGTTCCTGTGCGTGTGTCGCGGCGATCCGAACAACGTCGACATGACCGCCGCGACGCGCCGCGAGGTCACGGTGATCCGGACGCCGGGCCGCAACGCGGAGGGCGTTGCGGAGCTGGCCGTCGCGCTGATGCTCGCACTGCTGCGTTCGATCGTGGCCGCAGACGACGATGTGCGTGCCGGCCGGTGGGTGGTCGACGAGCGCATCGCGCAGCAGCGGTACCGAGGGCGAGAGCTACGCAGCTGCTCGGTCGGACTGGTGGGGTTCGGTGCCGTGGGGCGCGCGACCGCGCGCAAGCTGCTGGCGCTTGGAGCGCGCGTGCTCGCCTCCGATCCGATGATCGATGCGGACGACATGCGCGCCGGCGGGGTCCAGCCCGTCGGCTCACCGGGAGAGTTGTTCGAGGCCTCGGACATCGTCAGCGTGCACGCGCCGCTGAACGACGCAACACGAGGGATGCTTGACGCTGCGATCTTCGCGCGGCTGCGACCGGGCTCGTACTTCGTCAACACCGCGCGCTACGACATCGCCGACGAGCAGGCGCTGCTCGACGCGCTCGCAGATGGACGGCTGGCCGGCGCGGCGCTGGATCATTTCCACCACGAGTTCTTGCCGGCGGATCATCCGCTCACGTCGATGCCCAACGTGGTGCTGACCCCCCACATCGGCGGGACGACGGTGGAGACGATCGAGACGCACACGGCGCAGATCGCCGATGGGCTCGAGGCAGTGCTCGCCGGCGAGGTGCCGTCCAGCGTCGTCAACCCCGAGGTTCTGCGGGCCTCGACGTGACCCTGTTCGCCGGCGTCGACGTCGGGACCGGCGGCGCCCGATGCCTCATCGTGGACGAGCGAGGTCGCCGCGTCGCCGCCGCCGAGCATGCATGGCGCTACCGCACGAACGAGCACGGGCTCACCGACCTCGAGCCGGGCGATGCGCTCGCGGCGGTCGCCGCCGCGCTGAGCGATGCGGTGTCGAGGTGCGATGCCGGTGCGATCGCGGCGATCGGGGTCTGTTCGCAGCGCAGCGGCGTCGCGCTGCTCGACGCCGAGGGCGCGCCGATCTTGGTGGGACCCAACGCGGACGGGCGCGCGGTCGCCCAAGGGATCGAGCAGCAGCGCGTGCACGGCGAGCGCATCTACCGGATCAACGGGCGGCTCCCCGCGATGCTGTATCTGCCGGCGCGGCTGGCGTGGATGCGCGAGAACGCGCCGGACGACGCCGCCCGGGTCGCGCACGCGCTCTCACTCGCGGACTGGGTCGTCTACGAGCTGACCGGGATCGCCGCGACCGAGCGGACCCAGGCCGCCGAGCTGCTCGTGTACGAGATCGCGGCGGATGCGTGGAGCGAGGAGCTGCTCGAGGCGCTGGGTGTGTCCCACAGCGTGCTGCCGGAGGTGCGCGCGGTCGGGGACGCGGTCGGGGATGTGCGCGCTTCCGCGAGCGAGCGGTTCGGCATCCCGGCGGGCATCCCGGTCGTGTCCGGCGGCGCCGACACCCAGGCGGCGGCGCTGGCCATGGGGGTTCGGGACGCCGGTGACGCGATCGTCGTGGCGGGCAACACGATGATCGCGGAGGTGGTCACCGCCGATGCCACAGCCGATCCGGCCGGTCGCCTGTGGCGCTCGCCGCATCCGATGACGGGCCGATGGGTGCGCGAGGCGCACTGCGGTGAGGCCGGCGCGCTCCTGAGTTGGCTCGGGGGTGTGCTGGCGACGGACGTGAACGCGCTGGCCGCGGAAGCCGAGACGGGCGTGCCCGGCGCCGGCGGCGTCGTGTTCGTGGACCCGCGGCCCAGCGACATCGGGAACTTCCCGCTGGTGCGTCGCGCTGCGCTGTCGTTCCCCGCGCCGGTGCTCGCGCTCGGTCGCCCGCGCGCGGACGTGCTGCGCGCGGTCTTCGAGGGCGTCGCGTTCGGCGCGCGCGCCGGCCTCGAGTGGCTCGGCGAGCACCGCTCGCTGGCGCTGGCCGGTGGCGTCGCGCGCTCGGGCGTCGTCGCGGCGGCGCTGGCGGGATCCGGCGAGGAGCCGGTTCGCGTCGCCGTCGAGCCCGCCTCGTCGGCCCTCGGCGCCGCGATCGTGTCCGCGTCGGCTCACCACGGCGGCGTCGAGTCGGCGACTGAGGCGATGCACGATCGCGGACACGACGTCGCTCCGCGCGCCGCCGACGGCTACCCTGCGCACTACGCCGCGTGGCGCGAGCATGCCGCGCTGGAGACCGGGACTCTACGGATCGGAGACCTGATGTGACGATGCGCTATCTCGAGCAGCGCGAAGCCGTCGCCCGCGCCGGCCGTGAGATGGAGGACCGCGGCCTCACCGTCGGCACCTCCGGCAACGTCAGCGCGCGCGTGCCCGAGGGCGTGATCATCACGCCCTCGTCGATCCCCTATGCGGAGATCACGCCCGACGACACGATCCTGATGGACCTGGAGGGAACCGTTCTGGAGGGCGCGCGCGCGCCGTCGGTCGAGCACAAGGTGCATCTGGCGTGCTACGGGTTCCGGGAGGACATCGGCGCGGTCATCCACGCACATCCCACTTGGGCGAGCGCGTTCGCGGCCGCGCGCGTTCCACTCCCCGCGTTCCTGGACGAGTTCGGCGTCTACGTCGGCGACGGGGTTCGGGTCGCGGAGTACGCGATCTCGGGGACCCAGGAGATCGCCGACAACGTGGCGGCGGCGCTCGGCGAGACCAGCAACGCTGCGTTCCTCGCCTCGCACGGGTTGGTCGCGGTCGGCCGGGATCTGTCCAAGGCGATGCTGGTAGCGCGCGAGGTCGAACGGACGGCGCAGGTCTTCATCGCTGCCAAGCTGCTCGGGGGACATGTCGAGCTTCCCGATGACGCCAAGCAGCTGTTCGCACAAGTGTTTGCGTACTTCCGGACGCAGGGGAGCTAGCAGCGTTCGGTTCGAGTCTCCCAGGATTCGGCGGTGCAGGCGAAGTCGGAGTTGGTCGCCCCTCCGAGCAGCGCTACGGCCAGCACGACGACCGCTGCGATCCCGGCGGCGACGATGGCGTACTCCAGCGCGGTCGCTCCGCGCTCGGAGCGCAGGTTAAGGCGAGCGCTCAGCCAGAGGCGGTACGTGAAAATCGTCAGCAGCATCGCCATCCCCGTCGGATGTGGGTTCGCCGCGTCGCGAACACCCTTCGTAGCGAGGGTAGTTGCACCGGGCGTCGACGGGCCTGATGCGTTCGGCTCATTTCGTGGTCAGGTTCATCCCGGTGCAGGGGGGGACGCTTGACCTATCGAGGCCGATGCCGACGCATATGTGACGAACCGGGTGAGGACGGAACCTATCAAGCGTGACGAGTTACACCCGGCACCGGCGAGATGTACCGAGCACGTCATAGGATGGGATCGCTTTCTTGACGCCGAGGGGAAGCGCGAGGGCAGAGGGTGCTCGAGGTTCGGGGCATCGAGGTCGTTTACAACGATGTCGTCCTCGCCCTGCGCGGCGTTTCCCTCGAAGTTCCCGATGGTGGCATCGTGGCTCTCCTGGGCGCCAACGGGGCCGGGAAGACCACCACCCTGCGTGCTATCTCGGGCCTCCTTCACGTGCACGACGGTGAGATCACCAAAGGCGGCATCTTCGTGGACGGCCACCGGATCGACCGGCTGGATGCCGCCGCGATCGTGCGCAGCGGTATCACCCAGGTGCTCGAGGGCCGGCGGATCTTCGTCTCGCTCACCGTGGACGAGAACCTGCGGGCCGGGGCCTTCACCCGACGCGACGGCGTGGGCGTCCGTCGTACCTACGACTGGGTCATGTCGCTGTTCCCGGTGCTCGAGCAGCGTCGTCGCCGGGTCGCCGGCTATCTCTCCGGCGGCGAGCAGCAGATGCTGGCGATCGCGCGCGGGTTGATGGCTTCCCCGAAGGTTCTGCTACTCGACGAGCCGAGCCTGGGTCTGGCGCCGCGGATCGTGCAACAGATCCGCGACATCATCGTCGAGATCAACCGCTCGGGGACCGCGGTGCTGCTGGTCGAGCAGAACGCCGCGATGGCACTGCAGATCGCGCAGCACGGGTTCATCCTCGAGACGGGCCGGGTCGTCATGGACAAGATGGCATCGGATCTCCTCCGCGACGAGGATGTTCGCGAGTTCTATCTCGGACTTGGCGCGGAAGGATCGGCGCGCCGCTCGTACCGGGACGTGAAGCACTACCGTCGCCGCAAGAGGTGGCTGTCGTGAGCCGAACACTGCTGTCCTTCCAGGAGGTGTCGCTCGCATTCGCTGGGGTGCGCGCGCTCGACGACGTGTCCTTCGAGGTCGCCGAGGGCGAGCTGTTCGCGATCATCGGCCCAAACGGTGCCGGCAAGACCTCGATCTTCAACGTCATCAGCCGGGTCTACGAGCCGGCCGCCGGGCGGGTGACCTTCGAAGGGCAGGACCTGCTTCGTCTGAAACGTCACGAGGTGCCGCAGGCGGGGATCGCGCGGACCTTCCAGAACATCGAGCTGTTCCCCTTCCTCACGGTGATCGACAACCTGATGCTGGGGCGCCACCACCTGATGAAGACCGGCGTCGTCAGCGGCGCGCTGTGGTGGGGGCGGGCTAAGGCCGATGAGGTCGAGCATCGGGCGGCGGCCGAGCGCGTCATCGAGTTCCTGGAGATCGAGCGGTACCGGTCGCAGCTGGTCTCGAACCTGCCGTACGGCCTTCAGAAACGCGTCGAGCTCGGACGTGCCCTCGCGATGGATCCGAAGCTGCTGATGCTCGACGAGCCGGTGGCGGGCATGAACGTCGAGGAGACCGAGGACACCGCGCGATTCATCCTCGACATCAAAGACGAGCTCGGTGTCACCCAGATCCTGGTCGAGCACGACATGGGGTTGGTGATGGACATCGCCGATCGCGTAGCGGTGTTCGACTTCGGGATCAAGATCGCCGAGGGATCGCCCGAGCAGGTTCAGGCGAACCCCGAGGTGATCCGCGCCTACCTGGGCGAGGAGCAAGGCACACCCGAGATGGGCACGGCAGGAGGAGGAGCCTGATGGCGGTCGAGCTTCGTGAACGTCCGGCACCACGGCAGGAGCTCGCGACGCTCCCGGCGATCTTCCTACACAGAGCCCGTCTGAACCCAGGATCCGTTGCGCTACGCGAGAAGCACCACGGGATCTGGCGCGAGTACACATGGGCAGATTACGAGGAGCGCGCGCGTGCGTTCGGGTTGGGCGCGCTTTCGCTCGGCCTGCAGACCGGAGAGCGGATCGCGATCCTGAGCGATGATCGTCCCGAGTGGGTGTTCGCCGAGCTCGGCGCGGTGTGCGCCGGGCTGGTCTCGGTGGGGGTCTACCCGACGAATCCTGTCAACGAGGTCGCCTACGTGCTCTCGCACTCGGGCGCGCGGCTGGTGGTGGTCGAGGACCAGGAGCAGGTGGACAAGGTGCTCGCCGCATCGGCCGAGTGCCCCGGCCTCCAGCACATCGTGGTCATCGACGACCGCGGACTGCGCGGCTACGACGATCCGCGGCTGACTCTGTTCGACGATGTGCTCGCTCGTGGACGTGAGAAGCACACCGCGGATCCCGACGCGTTCGAGCGCCTCATCGGCGAGCGCGAGCCCGAAGAGATCGCGATGATCGTGTACACCTCAGGGACCACCGGTCCTCCGAAGGGCGCGATGCTCTCCGAGTCGAACCTCGCTGCCGCCGTTCAGGTTACCTCCACGGCTTGGGGCGATCTTGGTCCCGGCGACCGGGTCCTCAGCTACCTGCCGTTGTGCCACGTCGCCGAGAAGATCTTCACGATCTATGTCCCGCTGGCGTTCGGCGTGTCGGCCAACTTCGCCGAGTCGATCGAGACCGTGCCCGAGAACCTCCGTGAAGTGGAGCCCACCATCTTCCTTGGCGTTCCTCGGATCTGGGAGAAGATGGCGGCCGGAGTCCAGATCCGCATGCGGGACTCCTCCCGGATCAAGCGAGCCTCCTATCACTTCTGGATCCGGTGGGGGATGAAGATCGCAGACAAGCGGTTCGCCAACAGGATGCGCACGCCGTTCCCGTGGAGCGTGCTGTACGCGCTCGGCTGGCTGTTCGTCTACCGGCCGCTGAAGAAAAGGCTGGGGATGGTGCGTTGCAAGGTCGCCGTGAGCGGGGCGGCACCGATCGCGCCCGAGATGCTGAGGTTCTTTCACGCGATCGGGATCCCGGTCCGCGAAGGCTGGGCGCAGACCGAGTCATCCGGCATCGGGTCCCTCACGCCGCCCGACGACGTCCGCCTCGGCACCATCGGCGTTCCGCTGGAGCTCACCGAGATCGCCATCGATCCCGAAACCGGCGAGATCCTCCTGCGAGGCCCGATGGTGTTCGCCGGCTACTACAAGGACCCCGACGCGACGGCGCGCACGGTCGACACCGACGGGTGGTTGCACACCGGCGACGTCGGGAAGTTCGACGAGCGCGGCCACCTCCTCATCCTCGACCGCATGAAAGACATCATCATCACCGCCGGCGGCAAGAACCTCTCGCCGTCGGAGATCGAGAACAAGGTCAAGCAGAGCCCGTACATCAAGGAATGCGTCGCCGTCGGCGACCGCCGGCCGTACGTCGTGGCGTTGATCGGGCTCGAGGTGGACGTGGTGGGCGACTGGGCGACCCGGCAAGGCCTCGCCGTCACGACCTACAAGGATCTCACCGAGAAGCCCGAGGTCGCCGGCCTGGTCGAGCAGGAGATCCGCAAGGCGAACGAGCAGCTCGCCTCGGTCGAGTCCATCAAGAAGTTCAGGCTGCTGCCCAAGGAGCTCGACCACGACGACGGCGAACTGACGGCGACGCAGAAGGTAAGGCGCCGGGTGCTCGAGGAACGATTCGCGGATCTTATCGAGGAGATGTACCGCTCGTGACCGAGTTCCTGCAGTTCCTGTATCAGGGGCTCGTGCTCGGGAGCATCTACGCGCTGATCGCGCTCGGCTTCGTCATCGTCTACAAATCGTCCGAGGTCATCAACTTCGCTCATGGGGAACTGGTGCTGTTCGGCGCGTACCTCGTGTTCACGTTCCGCAACGAGATGGGCATCCCGTTCTACTTGGCGCTGCCGATCGCGATGGCGTCGATGGGCGTGCTGGGACTCGCCATCGAACGGACGATCCTGCGCCCGATGGTGGGCAAGCCGGTCTTCGCCGTTGTGATGATCACGATCGGCCTCGCGATCGCGGTCCGCCAGATCGCAACCAGCATCTGGGGCTTCGATCCTCGCAGTATCGACAACCCCTGGGGTACCGCGGTCCACACCGTCGGTGGGATCAGGTTCACCGAGGTCAGCGTCGCGACCTTGCTCACCGCGTTCGGGCTCATGCTTCTGTTCTTCCTGTTCTTCAAATACACCAAGGTCGGCGTCGCGATGCGCGCCGCAGCGTTCGACCAGGAGGCCGCCATGTCGATCGGCGTCTCCGTGAGGCGCATGACCGGGCTGGCCTGGGCGATCGCCGGCGCGACGGCGACCGTCGCCGGCATGTTCCTGGTCGCGTACCCGCAGTTCCTCAGTCCCGACAAGGGCTTCGTGGCGTTGCGCGCATTCCCCGCCGTGATCCTCGGCGGGCTCGACTCGACGGGAGGCGCCGTGGTCGGCGGGCTCGCGATCGGCGTGATCGAGGTGCTGAGCCAGGGGTATCAGCCGCAGTACGCGCCCTGGCTCGGCAACAACTTCCACGTGGTGGCTGCCTACGTCGTGATGGTGATCGTCTTGATGATCCGGCCATATGGTCTTTTCGGCACCCGGGAAGTGGAGCGGGTTTGAGCGTCGAGAGCACGCCTCGGTCCGACTCCGGCGTGATGCCGGACGTGGTCGCCCGCGGTGGTGGCCCGCGCCGGGCCCGGCCTATGGGTTTGCACGTCTCCTATGAGCAGGACCTGCGACTGTTCCCCGAGAGCGGTGGACGCGTCGGCATGGCGATCCTGGTGGTCGTGGTGCTCGCCGCGCCGTTCATGCTCGAGGACTTCCCCCTCGTGATCCTGAACTACTCCGCGATCGCGGCGATCGGCGCGATCGGTCTTAACCTCCTCACCGGCTATACCGGCCAGGTCTCGCTCGGCCACGCGTTCTTCATCGGGCTGGGTGCCTACACGGCCGGGTACTTCGGCGGGGAGGCTACGAGCAACGCCGGCGGGCTCGGTCTGCCGTTCATCGTATGGATCCCACTGGCCGGCCTCCTCGGTGCGCTGGTCGGCGCGATCATCGGCCCGTTCGCGCTCCGGCTCAAGGGGCTTTACCTCGCGATCGTGACGCTCGGCTTGGTGTTCGTGGGCGAGCATCTGTTCGTCAACCTCGACGCCGTCACCGGCGGGCCGCGCGGACGGCCCATTCCCCCACCAGAGATAGGCGGGCTCTCCTTCTTCGACATCGGGGGTCTGAGCAGCGACCAGAGCTTCTACTACCTGGTCGTGCCGCTGCTCGCCCTTCTGGCGCTGCTGGCCAAGAACCTGGCGCGCACTCGCGCCGGTCGCGCGTTCCAGGCGATCCGGGACCGTGAGATCGCGGCCGCGATCATCGGCGTCGACCTCTTCCGATACAAGGTCGCCGCGTTCGTCGTCTCGAGCGCGTTCGCGGCGATCGCCGGCGCGCTGTACGGCTCGTACGTGCGCTTCGTCGTGCCGACCAACTTCAGCTTGTTCCTCTCGATCCAGTACGTGGCGATGATCATCGTGGGTGGGATCGGAACCATCTTCGGCTCGATCCTCGGGGCTCTGTTCATCACTGCCATGCCGCTGGTCATCGAGAGGTTTTCGGGGAGCATCCCGTTCCTCGAGGGTGGTCTGCTCCGCGTGAGCGACCTCAACAACATCCTGTTCGGCCTGCTGATCGTGGTGTTCCTGGTCTTCGAGCCCTTCGGCATGGCGGGACTGTGGCGCCGAGCGAAGATCTACTTCAAGGCCTGGCCGTTCAGCTACTGAGTTCCCCGAGAGGAGGCGGACATCATGCGACAATCGAAGGCAAGGGATGGGCTCGAACGAGGAGGTGGTGGGATGAAACGGGCACCGCGCGTAGTCGCGCTGCTGGGCGTGAGCATGCTTCTGCTCGTCGGCGCAGCGTGTCGTAGCGGCGTGAAGACCTCGGTCGGTGTGGATGCCGACGGGCGGATCATCTTCCTGGGCGAGCTGTCGCCGTTCAGCGGCGGTGTCGAGGTGATCGGTGAGCCGCTGACCAACGGACACCGGGTGTACTTCGAGTACGTCAACAAGGATCTGGGTGGCGTGGGCCGCGATCTCGCCGATGACGAGAAATACCAGGTCGAGCTGGTCGAGCGGGACACGAAGTACGACCCACAGGTTCATGCGCAGCAGTACGCGGCGGTCAAGGACCAGGTGCTGCTGATAGCCCAGTCGCTTGGTACCCCGACGACGCAGGCGATCCTCCCGCAGATCAACTCCGACGGCATCCTGACCGGAGCGGCGACGCTTTCGTCCCAATGGTTGAGGGAGAAGTACGTCGTGCCGGCGGGCGCGCCGTACCCGGTCCAGTTCATCAACGCCGCGTCGTACATCGTCAACGACCTGGGCAAGACGCCGAAGGCCGGCATCATCTACCAGGACGACGAGTACGGCGAGGAGGGCCTGAAGGGGCTGGAGTTCGCGGCCGACAAACTCGGCTTCGAGATCGTCGCCAGGGCGACCTACAAGCCGAGCGATACCGAGTTCGTGACGCAGGTCACGGCCATGGCGCGTGCCGGAGCCGACCACGTGTTCCTGACCACGGTGCCGACGCAGGCGCTGACCATCACCGGCACGGCGGCGCAGGCAGGGTACGCGCCTCAATGGATCGGGCAGTCGCCAACCTGGATCGGTGCGTTCACGGCCGTTCCTCACGTCCAGTATCTGCAGCAGACCTACTGGCTGGTGACTGATGGTGCATGTTCGTGGGGTGAGGTCGGCGCGGGGTGTGAGGGCATGAAGGAGATGCTCGACAACGTCCAGAAGTATGCGCCGGATCAGAAGCCGGACATCTACTTCCAGTTCGGCTACACGCAGGCTCGCATCATCCACCAGATCCTCGAGAAGGCGATAGCTGACGGCGACCTCACGCGTGAGGGCGTCGTGGCGGCGTTCGAGAGCCTCGAGAACGCGGACATGGGCGGCCTGCTGAACGATATCTCCTACGGCGACACGTGCGAGGAGAAGATCCCGGCGACGGCGAGCACGATCAGCGCCATCGACCCTGCCGAGCCGGCGGGATTGAGGACCATCACGAAGGTCGACGCGGATATCGTCGCTGATTTTCCCTTCTGCGACTAGCTGGACCGCGGAGCGAGCGAAGGGCCCGGCGTGCCGGGCCCTTCGCGCCGACGCCTACAGGAACGTTCGGCGCCGGCGCGGCAGGTGCTCGGTCAGCATCCGCTGCACGTTCTGTCGCACCTCTTCGGTGAGCTCGAGCACCGATTGCGTGTCCTCGGCCATGGAGGCCCCGAAGTCGATCATCGGGATCGGCTCACCGAACACGATGATCCACTTCGACGGCAATGGGATCACGCCCAATGGTCCGAGGAGCGGGAAGGTCGGCGTCACCGGGAAGTAGGGAAGTCCGAGGCGGCGTGCGACGAAGCCCAGGTTCGCGATCATCGGATAGGTCTCCTCGGCGCCGATGATCGCGACCGGGATGATGGGCGCTCCGGTCTCCATCGCCACCTCGACGAACCCGCCGCGACCGAACCGCTGCAGCTGATAGCGGCGCTTCCATCCCTTGCCGATGCCCTTGTACCCCTCGGGGAACACGCCGACCAGCTCGCCGGCGCGTAGCAGCGCCAGGGTGTCCTGGCGATGCGCGCGCGCGTTGCCCGCGAGCCGAAGCAGGCTGCGGAACCCCGGGATCGTGAACGCGAGGTCGCCGGCGAGCAGCCACGGGTTGCGGCCGTGCTCCTTCAGGACCGCGATCTTGAGCATCGCGCCGTCCAACGGGAACGTTCCCGAATGGTTGGACACGAGCTGTGCGGGCCCTTCGGTCGGGATGTTCTCGATCCCGATGACCTCGACCCGCCAGTACATCGCGTATAGCGGCATCGCGAAGGGGAGCAGCGCGCGCACCAGGTCCTCGTCGTAGGAACCGTCGGCCGGTTGTTCGCCGCGCAAACGCTTCTTGAGCGCATCGGCGGCCGCGCGACCCCACCCGCCGATCATCTCCTCCAGCGTGTCGGCCTCGACCCGTTCCGCCGGGCCGGTGTGCCGAGCGCACAACGGATGTCCCGGCTGCGCGTCGTCCGGGCACGCGTATGGGGTGCCGTCGTCTTTGACCAGCACGGCGCGGCATCGCTGACGGGAGCGGCTCACGCGTGCAGCCCGTAGTCGGGGTCCGCCGGCAGTAGTGAGCCGAGGATCCGGAGGATGGTGTCGGCGAAATGCTCGGGATGGCGCATCGGCCAGTCGTGATCGGGCAGCCGCGTGCCATTCCATCCGTTCCCACCACCGATCAAGTGGAAGGTGCAGGCGAGCACCTCGGCGGCGCGCCGTCCCACCTCCGGGGAGAGCAGCGAGTCCTCCTCGGCCCAGACCACCGCGCGCGGGATGTCGGTGGCGGCCAGGGTTTCGAGCCTAGGGTCTTGCCCGTTGCCGATGACCCAGCGGGCCGCGCGCGCGAGGCTGCCGATGCCCCCGCGTGTGGTGGCCGCGCGCAGCAGCGCGGCAGCGGCGGGCGCGTGGGTCACGATGCGGAAATGACGTCCCGGCAACACGACCTTGCCCATGCCGCGGGTGCCGAGCGAGACCAGCGGGGCGGAGATCGGAACGACCGCGCGCACGAAGTCGGGGTGCTGGACCGCCAGTGTCACGCCAACCGCGCCCCCGAACGAATGTCCGAGCACCGGGGCCGGCGCCGCGTCCACCCCGGCCATGGCTTCGGCCGCCATCTCGGCGATCATGTCCATCTTCCAGGACTCGGCGACGGCCAGCGATGGTGCCGCGACGCGGTATCCCCGGGAGGCGATCGCCAGGACGGCATCGCGGTAGACGCGCCCGCTGAGGCCCCAGCCGTGTAGGAGCACGATCGGCGGGCCGTCGCCCGCGACCCATACGTCGATGGGCCGCGCGCGATGGCGCAGTCGGTAGCGCGTCAGCTCTGCCGTCATGTGTGTCGGGCGTCTGGGTGTCGCATGTCTGTCGGGCCGTCATGTGGGTGGCCCGGCAAGTATCGTATATCCCGCCCGAGGGCCTCGGAGCGGCGTGGGAGGATGTATGGCGACGGGTAGGACCGGCATCGTGGTCGATTCAGCGGCGAACATCCCGCCGGACCTGCTCGAGCAGCTCGGCATCACCGTGGTGCCGATGGTGCTGAAGTTCGGCGAACGTGTGTCGCTCGACGGCGTCGACCTGAACCCGAGCGAGTTCTACGACGCGCTCGTGGCCGAGCGCGTGCCGGTATCGACCTCCGCCCCCTCGATCGGCGACTTCCGCAGCGCTTACGAGCGGGCACTCAAACGGTACGACACGCTGGTCTGCGTGACCGTTGCCTCGTTCGTGAGCGCCACCCACGATGCGGCGGTCGCCGCGGCGCGCGAGGTGGATCCCAGCCGCGTCGTGGTCGTCGATTCCCGCAGCGCCTCGCTGGGCGAAGGGCTGCCGGCGATCGAGGCCGCGCGCGCCGCGGCCGCCGGCGCGAGCCTCGAAGAGGTGGCCGCGCGCGCGCGCGACATCGCCGACCGCACCGCCTTCATCGCCGCCATCGACACGTTCGAGTTCCTGAGGCGCTCGGGTCGCGTGAACGTCCTCATGGCGTATGCGGCGACCGCGCTGAACATCAAGCCCGTCTTCGGGTTTCGGCGCGGACAGGTCGAGCAGCTCGGCCGCCCGCGGACGCGCGCGCGAGCCATCGAGCGCGTGCTGACCGAGGTGCGCAAAGCGGCGGCGGGGGGTCCGCTCCACATCGGCGTGGCGCACGCCGCGTGCGCCGACGAGGCCGAGGAGCTGGTGGCGACGCTCCGGCGCGAGGTCGCGTACGAAGAGATCCTCCTGGCCGAGTTCACGCCCCTCATGGGCGCTCACACGGGACCCGGTCTGCTCGGCGTGGCCTTCTGGGGCTGAGCCGCGGGTAAACGCCACGGCCTCCCACGGCGGAAGGACGGGCTGCCACCGTTCTCGTAACGATCTGCGTCCGGCAAGCGGAAGCGGAGCGCGACGAGAACGGGTGGGCGGGATGTGGACGTGAGCACGGTGGGCGGCTGCGCGCGGTGAGGACCGTGGGCGGGATCTGCACGTGAGTACGGTGGGCGGCTGCGCGCGGTGAGGACCGGGGGCGCCGCGCGGGCGCGACCTCGGCGCCGGTTAGAGAACCCCATCAGGGCCGAATAGGATGCCTGCTCGTGGCCCGTCGACCCTTCTCGAGCGCTGCGGCAGGTGCGATCGGGCGCACCCCGCTGGCCTCGGCGCGCTTCCGCGCCGTGATCGGGATGAGCTTGCTGATCATGATCGGGTTCGGCCTGATCATCCCCGCGCTGCCGCTGTTCGCGAAGCAATTCGAGGTCGGCGAGACCGCCGTCGGCTGGGTCATCACCGCCTTCGCGATCACGCGGCTGATCGGCGACCTGTTCGCCGGCGCATTGATCGACAAGTTCGGTGAGCGGCCGATCACGGCGCTCGGCGCGTTGATCGTCGGCGTCTCCTCGATCGCGGCCGGCGCGGCGGGCTCGTTCACCCAGCTCTGGGTCCTGCGCGGGGTGGGCGGCGTCGGCTCGGCTTTGTTCCTCGGCGGGCTGCTCGCGTACCTCGTCGGCACGACTGCTCCCGAGGAGCGCGGCCGCGCGATGGGCATCTTCCAAGGCTCGTTCGTGCTCGGATTGCTGCTCGGGCCCCTGATCGGTGGCGTGCTGATCGCCCTCACCTCTGTGAACGTCCCACTGTACGTGTACGGCGCCACGTGCCTGGTCTCGGTGCCGCTGATCCTGCGCGCGCTCGGCCCCGAGCGCGTCCCCGCCGAAGCGCTCACGCAGGCGCCCGACCTGCCGAGCGGTGAGCCTCCGGGGCCGCGTGCACCCGCGTGGAGCCGTCTGCGTCCGCTGCTCGCCAACCCGACGTATCGAGCAGCGCTCACCGCCACGATGTGGGGGTTCCTTGTCGTCTCGGCGATGCAGACGCTGCTCCCTGTGCTCTGGCGCGACGTGCTCGGGCGTTCGGAAGGCTCGGTCGGCCTGCCGTTCACCGCGTCGGCGCTCGCCGGCCTGCTGGTCGTCTGGCACGCGGGATCGCTCTCGGACCGGCGCGGACGCAAGTTCGCGCTGCAGCCCGCGGTCGTGGTCGCCGGCCTGGCTCTGGCTGCTCTCGGCCTGGTTACCAATGCGACATCGGTGATCGTGGTGATGGCGGTTGTTGGCGCTGCCAGCGGGTACGCGCGGCCGGGCCCGACCGCCATGATCGCCGACGTCGCCTCGGCCGAGTCGCGAGGCGTCGCGGTCAGCGGCTACCGCATCGCCGGCGATCTGGGCTCGCTGATCGGCCCCGTGACCGCCGGCGCCATCGCCGAGCACGTGAGCTTCTCGGCCGCCTTCTTCGTGATCGCCTCGGTCTCTGCGCTGGTGCTCGCGATGACGCTGCGGGCCGAGGAAACGGCGCCGGCTGCGCGCGCACGGGCCGCTTGACCTGCGCGTTCTCGCCGCGATGTGCACTGGTTCACATCCGACACCGGGATAGTGCACACCCGTCTGTGACCCACTCCCTCGTCGACGGATCCTCCCGACCGTACCGTGGCCCCAGTGACTTCGGGACGTTGTCCCGGCGGATAAGGGGGAGACATGAAGGCCAAGCAGCTGATCGGGATCCTCGTTCTGGGCAGCGTCCTGTTCGCGAGTGCGGCCGCCTTCGCGGCGGACCGGGTCGACGAGGCCACGTTCCGGATCGATCGGGGCGGGGAGTCGACGGTGGAAACGAACGCCGGCTCGAGCACCCACGGCACGACGGGGTCGCTGGCGGCATCGCCTGAGGGCATCACGGTCGACCAGACGGCGCGCGTGGACAAGGTTGCGGTGCGCGCGACCGTCTCGGTCGACCCCGGCAGCAAGGTCGCGGCGCTGGACCGGTGCTTCGCCGCCTACCAGATCGAGCAGTGCGACGCTTCAGAGCTGAGCCAGGCCGATCTGATCGAGCACGGGCCGGCGGGACCGAACTGGCTGGGCGACGCGCTCGCGCTCGACTGACCTGGGGGGGGCGCGCAACGAGAAGGGATCCGGGCGAAGCCCGGATCCCTTCGCCTCTGCCGCCGAACGTGATATGACAGCGACGTGGGAGAGCCGAGCCCCGACCGGCAGGGGTTCCTGGCGTCGCTGGACGAGCAAGAGCGTCGAGCGCTCATCGATCGTGCGTCCACCCGCCGTTTCCGGCGCGGCACCTACCTGTTCAGCGAGGGCGACCTCTCCGATCACGTCGTCGTGATCGTGCAGGGCCGGGTGAAGATCTGCTCGTACACCGCCGACGGGGGAGAGGTCGTCTACGCGATGCGGGGGCCGGGCGAGCTGCTCGGCGAGCTATCCACGCTGGACGGCCGGCCGCGATCGGCGACGGTGGCGGCGCTTGATCCTGTCGAGGCGCTGCTCGTGCCGGCACCAGAGTTCCAAGCCTATCTGGAGGAGCATCCTCGCGTCGCTGTCATGTTGCTGCGAACCGTGGTCGGGCGGCTCCGCGAGGCCAACCTGAGACGGGTCGAGTTCGGCACCCACGACGTGACCGGCCGGGTCGCGCAACGGTTGCTCGAACTGGCCGAGCAGTTCGGCGAGCGGATCAACGCCGAGATCCACGTCGAGCTTCCGCTGACCCAGGAGGAGCTCGCGGGGTGGACGGGTGCCTCGCGCGAGGCGGTGAGCAAGGCGCTCCGCTCGCTCCGGGACCGTGGCACGATCCGCACGCACCGGCGTGAGATCGTGATACGCGACCTGGAGGCCTTGCAGCGGCGCGCGACCTGACGTTCCCGTCTATGTGCTCCCACGGCTGGGGTCGGGTAGATGTAAGCCCTGCATGGCTTTCTTCCGTGTCGCCGGGCTGATAGAAGCGCCGCCGTCGCGCGTGTGGGATCTGCTCCGCGACTGGGAGGGGTCGGCGCGCTGGATGGTCGATGCCACCAGCGTCGAGGTCGTCGGCCCGCAGCGCGAAGGTGTCGGAACCAAGGTGCGCGCGGTGACCAAGATCGCGGGCATCGCGCTGCGCGACCACTTCACGGTGACCGGATGGGAGCCCGAGCGGATGATCGCGATCATGCATCATCGTTGGCCGATCCGCGGGCTTGCGTGGTGGGAGCTGGAGCCCGCGGGAAGCGGCACGTTCTTCGAGTGGGCCGAGGAGTTGGACCCGCCGTTCGGGTCGCTGGGGGAGTTCGGCGGTTCGGTGCTTCGGCGTCCGATCGAGCGCGTGCTCGCCGCCAGCATGCGCAAGCTGAAGGCGCTCGCCGAGACCGGCGCCGTCTGAGCGCGCGCCGTCTGAGTGCGCGCCGTAGCAAGCCGGACCGTCAGCCGAGGCCGATGGCGCGGATGCGCTCGGCCACCGCCGTCAGTTCGTTCCCATCTGCACGGGTGCGGCCGATCGGCCACGGCGGCGTCAGCTCGTCGATGCGATAGCGCGGGATCAGGTGCAGATGGAAGTGGAACACCGATTGCCATGCCGCCGCGCCGCTGGCGTGAACCATGTTCATCCCCGCGGGCTGCAGCGCGACCTTGAGCAGCTCCGCGACCTCGACCGCCGTGCGCATGAGCGTCCCCGCGCGTTCCTCGCCGATGTCGAACAGGTCCACGCAGTGATGCCGCGGCACCACTAGGGTGTGCCCTTCGGTCGCCGGGCCGATGTCCAGGAACGCGATCGCGTCCTCGTCCTCGAAGAGGATCTCCGCCGGCTCGGTCCCGGCGACGATCCCGCAGAACAGGCAATCGGCCACCATGGGATCCTATCCTTTCGGTTTGAAAGCCTCGAATGGATTGCGGCATGCCGGGCAGTAGCGGATCGCACGGCAGGGGGTCGGCCCGAACGCCGACTGCTCCTCGGTCGCCCTCGCACCGCAGTAGGGGCACGCGATCGGGTCCGGCCTTCCGAGTTCGACGACAACCGGCGAACCGGGGGGCGCGATGCCGTACTCGGCCAGGCGCGCGCGCCCGCGTTCGGTGATCCGATCGGTCGTCCACGGCCTCGTGCGGACCCAGCGGACCTGCGTGCGCGCGCCGAGCTGCTCGACGGCTCGGGCCACGTCGCGTCCGATCACATCCAGGGCCGGACAGCCCGAGAACGTCGGCAGCAGATCCACCTCGACGGCGTCACCGGTGACCGCGACGCGCTCGACGATGCCCAGGTCCACGACCGAGCACGAGGGGATCTCGGGATCCATCACCTCGTCCAGCGCCGCGAGCACGCCGGCCTCGGTGAGCGCGCGCGTCACCATGACGCCCCCGGGTGCGCGCGGTACAGCGCCGTCATCTCGGTCCACAGCGGCTCGAAGTCCTCCGAGTGTTGGCCGTGCCGCCCGCCGGCGCCGGCGAAGGCACCCTCGTGTGCCCATCGGCCGTCGCGTCGTGCGAGGCCGGGTACCTGCAGGCGCGCGCGCGCGTCCCCGTCGGCCTCGATCGCACCCGCGGAGGTCGGGATCATCTCCGCGTCGGATCCCTCGTCGCCGCCGGCGAGCACGTAGTCCAGCCCGGCGGCGTCCAGGTCGGCGCCGATCACCGCGAGCCAGTCGGCGAGCATCTCTTCGTGCGCGCGCGGCAACGTCCCATCCGCGAGCAGCGCGTTCTCCTCCGGCAGCGGCTCGAACAGCGCGAGCGCCTCGCCGATCGCCGCCTCGAGCGCGTCGGCGAGCCGACGTCGTGCCTCGACCGGACCCTCGGCCAGCCGCCGGAACCAAAGGCGCGCGTGCTCGAGGTGGTAGCGCTCCTCCAGCCTGAACACCTCGATCGCCTCGCGCAGTTCCTTGAACGTGGTGGCATCCAGTGCGGCGAGACGCACGTCGTCGGCGGTGTCGTAGAGCCAGTGCCGGGCGACCGTGTATGCGTAGTCGCGGTTCGGACGCTCGCACAACACGGCGTTGCGGTACTCATCGGCCGCCCGTCCCAGCGCGAGCGCGTCCACGTCCTGCCCGTCGATCGACGACACGATCTCGTAGAGAGCGCGCGCGTGCCCCAGCTCGTCCTGGGCGATCGAGGACATCGCCAGGTCCTCCTCGACGTATGGGACCCAGCCGGTCCACTCGCTTAGTCGATGGCCCATGATCAACTCGTCGTCGGCCAGCGCCAGCAGCAGCCCGAGCCGCGGATCGCTACCCACGGGTGCCCGCCGTCGGCCGATCTGCGTCGATGCGCAGGCCGCGCGCGGCGATCGCCTCGCTGACCCGCTTGTGTTTCGCGCCGACGCCGACGTAGCCGTCCTGGCGTCGGTACGAATGATCGAGCACGCCGCCCATGGTCTCGGGGTCCGGCACCGCGTGCATCTCGCCTCGCTGGGACACCCAGCATTCGACGCCCTCTCCATGCCGGAAATGGGTCTCGCGCGCGAGCAGCAACGCCATCTCCAGGTCGGGGGCCTTGATCGAGCCGACGTTGATCAGCGGATCGTCATGGGTCCGCCGCTGGAAGACCTCGAAGACTTCCACACGCACACCTTAGCGCGGCCGGCGGAACCCCTGAGGGGGTGCAAGGAAGCGTCCCACGGGTCCTCATGGGGATGCGAACGAGTCGAACGGGAGGGAACCATGGGATGTCGACGGATCGGAGCGGTCCTGCTGCTGGCGATGAGTCTCGCGCTGCCCGGGCCCGCGAACGCCGATACGGACCCACGCCAGGTCTTCGTGACAGCGCCGTACCAGGAGGCGACCGCGGCGGCGGGATGCTTCGACTCGCTGGGCCTGACCGGAACCTGCGTGACCTTCGACGCGAGCGCCGATGCGGAGACCGGAGGGTTCGATCTGGAGCTGCTCGCCCGGACCCGCGACGAAGGATCATCCCTCGGAGTGGTGACCGGTGTCGCCGAGGCCTGGTTCACCGCGACGAGCGTGCGGTCCACGGCGACCCAAGCGGTGCTCGGGGTGGCGTCGTTCGGGTTCGATGAACTGCTCGCGGAGCCATCCGGGACGCTGCCGCTGCTGAGCTCGATCGATGTGTCCGTCGAGATCGTGCTCGAGCACGACACCTGCGCGGCCTGCGTCGGGCGCGCCGAGAAGCTGTTGGATGTCCCTTCCGATCCGCCGGCCGAGGCGAGCGTGCTGGCCGTGATGGCAGACCCGTTGGGTGGCCCTGTGCCGCCGGGCACGATCCGCGCGTCGGTTCACGTGATGGTGACCGCGACCCTCGAGGGGATCGGCGAGGTACACGGAAGAGTTGTGGGCGCGCTGCGCCACGTCGAGCTGGCGACGCCGTCGGTCGAGCGTATGCTGGCTGCCCCCTACACCGCCGCGCGCGCCGATCGTGGCTGCAACGGGTCGATCGGCACCACGTTCACCTGCCGCAGCGCGGTGGCGCGCAGCACCGGCCGCCTGGAGATGGACCTCGACGTGATATCGCCGGTCGCGGGGACCGCGCCGGGATCGGGCAACGCAAGCGGCGACGCGGCGATCACGCTGGAGGACACACCGAGCGAGCCCGTCCGCGCGCGCATCTACGTCGTCGACCTGAGGGTGGATTCGGCCGAGGCGTTCGTGCAGGGCGCGACGCCGCTCATCGGGTGGACCGAGTCGGCGATCTCGACCGCGACGGCAGTCGCTGGTCCTTGCGATGCTTGCGCATCCGGCGCGAGCGCCGGCATCGTGGACGCGCACGGGGGGCCGGTGTCGCTGCTCGACGAGATGCTGCGGATGGCCGTGTGGAGCCGGCAGGAGGCCGATGCCCCTGCAGCCGAGGAGCTGCAGCTCACGTTCAGCGTCTACGGCTCGAGCGTGCTGCAGAACAGCGCGGGCATCGCGACCGCGTTGCTGCGCAGCCGGCTGGCGGAGGTACGCGTCTACGAGATCGTCTAGAGGGAACTTCAGGGCTCAGGCGGCTGCGCGCGGGATGGCTGCGAACACATCGCGTAACCACGCGTGGTTGTCCCAGATCGCGCGCCGGTAGGTCAGCCGCGTCTGCGTCATCGGGCCGTTGCCGCGCACGACCTGCCAGAATTCGTCCCAGTGCGCCCAGTCCTCTGAACCCCATTTCCAGGTCTCGCCGTCCCATCGAAGATCCGGGTCGGGAACGCTGAAACCGAGATCCCAGAGCTTCGGCACGTAGGTGTCGAAGAACTCGTTGCGCAGATCCTCGTTCGAGCGGGTCTTGATGCCCCAGTGCAGCAGCACGTCCTTCTCGGGGTTCGACGGCGGGCCGTAGAAGTGCATGATCGGCCGCCACCAGCGATCGACGGCGTCTTGGAACATCGCGCGCTGCTCGTCGGTGCCGTTCGCCAGCTCGAGCAGCAGGTCCTCACCGTGGCGTAGATGCAGCGACTCCTCAGCGCAGATGCGCTTCATCGCGCGCACGTACGGCGCATAAGACGAGTCGAGCAGCGCGCGCTGTGTCACCAGCGCCGCGCCGTCGATCAGGAACCCGATCACGGCGACGTCGCCCCACGAATAGGTCGGGTAATGGAACACGTTATGGAACTTGGTGCGGCCGTTGATCAGATCCTCGAACATCGCCTCGCGGCTCTTCCCGAGGTCCTCGGCGATCCGGTACAGGATCTGTGCGTGGCCGACCTCGTCCTGGACCTTGGCGGTCAGCGAGAGCTTGCGTCGCAGCGATGGCGCGCGCGGGATCCACTCGCGCTCGGGCAACGCGCCCATGATCTCGGAGTTGGCGTGCATCTCGATGAACTTCAACGCCGCCTCGCGGTAGGCGTCGGGCATCCAATCCGAGGCCTCGATCTTCTCGCCGGCGTCGATGCGCGCCTTGAAGGCTGCGACCTTCTCCTCGTAGCTCATGACGGTCTCCCTTGTGGGGTTCTCCTCAATCGTACCCCTCACCACGCTGCCTCGACGGGGCTGGAAGCAGGAGAGGCGGAAGCTCCGGCGAATCCATCGATGCGGGGTCGGGGGCGCCGCCGGGCCCAAGAGGCCTGAAGACGATGGGAGGTCCCATGAGGAATGGCACCGTCATGCTCGCGGCGGCCGCGCTTGCCGCGCTGATGCTCGCGCCGTTGGGTGCACAGGCGGATCCGACGGAAGACAATGAGGAGAACTGTCTCCGCGACGCCGGGCACATCGTGATCTTCTCGGGTGCCGACGCAGGCGCGGCCCGGCGCGGATTCAACGCCGGGACGAATGGTTGCCTCACAGCCGGCGATCCCGACCTGCCCTTCGTCGACACGAACTACCTCACCCCCGGGGCTACCCATGCGATTGTCGCTGTGACACGCCTCCCGCAGACTGCGAATCCGGGCCCGGCGACGTGGCAGTTCGGCGACACGACGATCTCGATCGAGTGGCACTGGGCCACCGACCCGCAGACGGAGCGCTGGGAGAGCCAAAGCATCGAGATGCCCGAGGGAACCGGCACCGTGACCATCACGGTCGACAACTACAGCGTGGTGCATTATCAGAAGCTGGTCTAGCCGATCCGAGCAGCAGCGAAGGGCCCCCATCGGGGCCCCTTTGCTTATCTGCCCTCGAACGTCGCGTCGCGCTTCTCGATGAACGCGACCACGCCTTCGACGCTGTCGCGGGTCAGTGCCGCCTCGGCCTGCAGGTCGGCCTCGATGTCCAGAACGGTCGACAGGTCCGCGGTTGCCGCCAGACGGAACGCCTTCTTGGTCAGCCCGTACGCCACGGTCGGGCCGGTGGCGAACCGCTTGGCCCACGCCGTCGCCTGCTCGAGCAGCTCGGCCTGCGGCACCACGCGGTTGACCATCCCGATCCGCAGCGCCTCCTCGGCGTCGATCGTCTCGCCGGTTATCGCGAGCTCCGTCGCCTTGGCCTGCCCGACCAAACGAGGGAGCAGCCAGTGAGCGCCCGAGTCGGGGATCAGCCCGATCTTGATGAAAGCCTGCAGGAACTTGGCCTTGTCACCGGCGATGCGGATGTCGCATGCGAGCGCGACCGATGAGCCCGCGCCGGCGGCTGCGCCGTTCACGGCGGCGATCACGGGCTTGGGCATCTCGGTGATGCCGAGCACGATCGGGTTGTAGCGGGTGCGCAGGATCTCGTCCGGGCGCATCTGCTTCCCGCCTTCCATCTGGTTCTGCACCTCGGCGAGATCGGCGCCGGCGCAGAACGCGCGCCCCGCGCCGGTGATGATCACCGCGCGCACCCCCAGGTCCGACCCGGCGTCCCCGATCGCCTTGATGAACGCGTTGCTCAGTTCGGTGTTGAGCGCGTTCAGCGAATCGGGCCGGTTCAGCGTGATCGTCGCGATACCGTCGGAGACGTCGTAGATGATCGTGTCGCTCATCGACGGCTCCTCAGGCGAGCTGCTCGAGCAGGACGACGTCGAACAGGCCTTCGGCGAAGGTGTTCGCGTCCTCGGTCGCCTGCTTCGCCGCGTCGCTGCCGAGGTCCGCCTTCCAGCCGTCCTTGTCCGCCCAAGAGCCCGAGAACACGTACTCATACGGGAAGTCGCCCATGACCTTGCGTGACACCTTGTGGAACGAGAACTCCTTGATGTTCTGGTACTCCCCTATCTTGGGCAGATGGCCCTCGACGTAACGCTTCTCGAAAGCCTCGGCGTCGGCAGGCGCCCGGTAGAACACCAGCATCGTGACCATGGTTCCCTCCCGCTCGTGACGGATGCAACTCTGACGCATCCTTCCACGCCGGGATGCCGGCTGTCACCTTCCGGTTCGAGAGGTCCGTGCATATACTCGGGGTCGTTCTCCCGACGGATGAGGAGTCGATCTCATGGCCACGTTCTCTCTCTCAATCGATCGACCGCAGGATGTCTCCTGCGATGTCCTCGCGCTGCCGGTCTTCA